>Ga0070693_100000662_pt1 | contig 15244 bp, 16 predicted proteins | sample KBSK1103metaG_FD_65472 | JGI IMG/M metagenome (GOLD analysis project Ga0070693, IMG submission 65472) | Corn, switchgrass and miscanthus rhizosphere microbial communities from Kellogg Biological Station, Michigan, USA - KBS K1-10-3 metaG | ecosystem: Host-associated > Plants > Roots >...
GGACCAGTGCTACCTCTGCGACATGTGCTACATGGTGAAGTGTCCCTACGTGCCTCCGCATCCCTGGAACGTGGACTTCCCGCACCTGATGCTGCGGGCGAAGGCGTACCAGTTCACCGAGGGGAAGATGCGCCACCCGGTGCGCGACCGGCTCCTGTCCTCCACCGACCGCAACGGCAAGCTCGCGACGATTCCCGTCGTCGTGCAGGCCGTGAACGCGGCGGCGAAGTCGAAACCGCTGCGCGCGTTGGGGGAGAAAATCGCCCACGTGCACAAGGACGCATGGGTTCCCGAGTTCGCGCCGCGGCCGTTTCGCACCAACGCAAAGGCGAGCGCGCCGCATCCCGTGCGCGACGGCGAGCGCTCTCCCGGCAAGGTCGCGGTGTTCTCGACCTGCTACGTGAACTACAACGAGCCGGGCATCGGCCACGATCTCCTCGCGATCCTCGACCACAACGCGATCCCGTACGTCCTCGTGAAGCAGGAGTCGTGCTGCGGCATGCCCAAGCTCGAGCAGGGCGACCTCGCCTCCGTGGAGAAGCTCAAGGACAACAACATCCCGAAGCTCGCCGCGCTCGCGCGCGATGGCTACGCGATCGTGACTCCCGTCCCCTCGTGCACGCTCATGTTCAAGCAGGAGATTCCCCTCCTCTTCCCGCAGGAAGAGGACGTGCGGCTCGTGCGCGACGCCATGTTCGATCCCTTCGAGTACCTGATGGCGCGCCGGCGCGACGGGCTACTCAGGACGGAATTCCCGCGCTCGCTCGGCAAGGTCGCCTACCACGTGCCCTGCCATTCGCGCGTCCAGAAGATCGGCCTGAAGACAAAGGAGGCGCTCGAAAGCGTCCCCGGAACGCAGGTGATGACGATCGAGCGCTGCTCGGGCCACGCGGGCACGTATGGCGTCAAGGAGGAATTCCACGCCGCGTCGCTGAAGATCGGCCGCCCCGTGTTCCGCCAGGTCGCGGAATTCGCGCCCGACTACTTCAGCTCCGACTGCGAGATGGCCGGCCACCACATCGAAGAAGGTGTCGCGGCCATCGAGGAGAAACCGAACAAGCCGAAGCTCGCGCACCCGATCACCCTTTTCAGGATGGCGTATGGCCTGCCCGACTGAGATGGCCAAACTTTCCCGCGACTCGCTGATGACGCTCGAGGCCTACGCGAAGGCCCGCAAGGACTTCCGCGCGCGCGTGATCGCGCACAAGAAAGCGCGCACCGTACACCTGGGCGAGCACGTGACCCTCATCTTCGAGGACCAGCTCACGATCCAGTACCAGGTCCAGGAGATGCTGCGCGTCGAGAAGATCTTCGAGGAAGCCGGCATCCAGGACGAGCTCGACGCGTACAACCCGCTCATCCCCGACGGGCGCAACTTCAAGGCCACGATGATGATCGAGTACGAGGACGCGAACGAGCGCAAGGGCGCGCTCGCGCGCCTGAAGGGCGTGGAGGACCGCGCGTACGTGCAGGTGGAGGGCCTGCAGAAGGTCTTCGCCATCGCCGACGAGGACCTGGAGCGCGAGAACGAGCAGAAGACGTCGTCCGTCCACTTCCTTCGCTTCGAGCTCACCGACGAGATGGCCGACGCGCTGAAGTACGGCATGACCCTCGCGGTCGGCATCGATCACCCCCATTACGCAGCGCGCCTCGATCCCTTGCGGGTCGAGGCGCGCGATGCGCTGCTGAAGGACCTCGCCTAGTCAGAAGTCGTACGTGAGCCCCAGCGAGAAAGCCTCCGCGGTGTTGCCCGTGAACGGCGGCCCGCAGTTGCCGCCATCCAGGCATCCGCCGATGAACTTGTCGCCGACGTAGTTTCGCGTCGGCAGCCCGTGCCCGCCGGCGCCCAGCGAGTAGTGCCCCCAGTAGCCGTTCTTGAGCCGCGCGTAGACGAGATACCACGTGGCTCGCTCGTCCTGGAAGCGGTGCTTGTAGCCGAGGGCGACGAGGTCCGCGCCGTTGTCGGACGGCCCCGGGCCGTTCGCATTCCCGAACCGATCCTGGACGCCCTGGTCCGGCTGGCCGGGTGTCTTGCCGGCACGCGCCCATCCCAGGTTGATGTCGTCCAGCGGCGTGATCCGTTGCGTGAGGGCGAGCCACGTCCCCGTATGCGTGCGCTCGTTGAGGTCGGGCGTGATCGCGTCGCGCTTCAGCCTTTCGACGATCGCGTTCACCGTCGTATTCGTCGGGAAGCGATACTGGATGCCCACCTTGTAGGCCGCTTCATCACGCACGCCGATGGTCCCCGGGATGATCTCGTCTCCCTGGCGGTTCACGTTCTTGTGAAGCTCGTATCCAGCGATCGCATAGAGCGGGCCCGATTGATAGTGAAGCGCAAGGCTGAACGCATTGCCGAAAGAGCCGTCCTCGCAGGGATTGGGCTGCCCGTTGTTGCCATTCAGGCCGGCGGTGGAGTTGCCTCCCGTGCAATCCGGCTCGCCCATCGCGTAAAGGCCGGTGTCCGTGCTGCGGTTCTGGCCGGGCGAATACAGGACGTTGAACGAGAAGGGGCCCATCCGCGGCGATTCGTACCAGGCCGAGTGCGCGAGGCGCGAGTCGAATTCCGCGCGATTGTCGCCGCCGCTGTTTCCCATGATCGCGTTGTAGTCGCCGGGGGTGCTCGCGAACGGGTCCATGCGCCCGGTCGATGTCTTGTACGGCGTGTCGGTCTTGCCGAGCTTGATGGTTCCCAGCTCCTTGCTTCGCAATCCGATGAAGCTGTTGCGCGAGCCCAGCTCGTACTTCTGCGCCGTCCCGTCGGGCGCCTGGTCCGAAGCGCCGGGCGTGGCCGCGTATGCGACCTCCGTCTCGAACTGGAAGAGCGCGGTCAGGTCCTGCGTCACGTTGCGCTGGCCGCGAACCCCAAAGTAGGAAAGGTTGCTCGAAATGTCCGGCACCCATCCATTGTTGCCGGTGACGGGCAACCCGCCGTTGAGGAACCCCGTCATTCCGTTGGTCTGGGTGTCCAGCGATACGTCGACGTGGCCGTACAGCGTGACCTCGCCCCCTCCGACCTGGAACGTGAGGCTGTTGCCGGGCTTCATCGCCACCGCGGCCGGGGCGGCGACTTCCATCCGCTGCTGCTTCGCGGAGGTCGCCTCCTCCTTGCGCGACAGCTCGTCGACCTTCCGGGAAAGCATCTCGATCTGCTGCTTGAGCGCGCGGATCTCCTTCTGCGTGTCTTCGTCCGCGCGTGCGATCGCCGGAATCGCGGCCGATCCGGCGGCGAGCGCGATGATCACCGCGCGCGCGAGCGTGTTTCTCCTCATCTTCATGCGGTCCTCCGAAGCGTTGTTGGAAAGGCACTCCGGATCGCACGCTATGCCGCGCCGCTTTCGAGGCCCTTAATGAAAGCTCGCAGAGCTTTCGAGACGCTGAAATGCGGCGGGAAAAATGACGGCGGTCAAGCCTCGCGCGACATTTTCAGGCACGGCATGCGGATGGCCCCGATGGCAGAGGCGAGGGTCTCCACGGCGAGCGGCCGATCGAAGCTGGCTCGCCACGCAACGGCCACCTTGCGCGACGGCACGGGCGAGCTGAAAGGGACGACTTTCAGTAGCTTCGAGGCGTAGCGCGGCGTCAGAGCGCTGGAAGGCAGCACGCTCACCCCCAACCCCGAGGCGACCATGTTTCGGATCGTCTCGAGCGAGCTGCCCGCGCGTCCCTCGGGCAATGCGGTGTTCGACTGTCCGGGGCACGCTTCCAGAACCTGGTCACGGAAGCAGTGTCCGTTATTGAGGACGAGCAGGTTTTCCTCCGCGAGCTCGTCCGGCTTCACTCCCTTGCGCACCTGCCAGCGATGGCCCTCCGGCACAACGACACTGAATGGCTCCTCGTAGACGACCTGCGTCTTCACGCCCGGGATCGAGAACGGCAGCGCGATGATGAGGACGTCCAGCTCGCCGTCGCGAAGCATCGGCGCGAGGTTTCCCGTGAGGTTCTCCTCGATCACGAGCGGCATCGACGGCGCGCGCTTGCGAAGGATCGGCACCAGCGCAGGAAGGACGTACGGGCCGATCGTGGGAATGACGCCGAGCCTCAGCGCCCCCGCGAGCTGGTCCTTGCCCCCGCGGGCGATGGAGCTGATCTTGCCCACCTCGTCCAGCACGCGGCGCGCCTGCTCGACGACCGCCTGGCCGCGCGCGGTGAGCAGCACCTCGTTCTTGTTGCGCTCGAAGAGCCTCAATCCCAGCTCGTCCTCCAGCTTCGCGAGCGCGAGGGAAAGCGTGGGCTGGGTGACGAAGCACTTCTGCGCGGCACGGCCGAAATGGCGCTCCTGCGCGAGGGCCACGACGTACTTGAGCTCGGTGAGGGTCATGAGGGCGGTGGGGGTCAGCGGGGGGAGGTCATTAGCTCACTCAATCGAAAGTATAACCACAATCAATTGGATTTAACAATCTTGCCCCAATATGCTTGCGTATATACCCAATCGATACACAACCCTGATGGAGATCCACACGATGTTTCCCAATTCCGAAGGCAAGCGCGTCCCGCAGGTGAAGTTCCGCACCCGTGACAACGGGCAGTGGAAGGACGTGACCACCAATGACCTCTTCAAGGGCAGGACCGTCGTGGTCTTCTCGCTTCCCGGCGCCTACACGCCGACCTGCTCCTCGACGCACCTGCCGCGCTACAACGAGCTCGCCTCCACCTTCCGCAAGGCGGGCGTGGACGACATCGTCGTGGTGTCCGTGAACGACGGCTTCGTGATGAGCGAGTGGCAGAAGGACCAGGATGCACCCAACGTGACCTTCATCCCGGACGGCAACGGCGAGTTCACCCAGGGCATGGGCCTGCTCGTGGACAAGAGCGACCTGGGTTTCGGCAAGCGCTCGTGGCGCTACTCGATGCTCGTGAAGGACGGCGTGATCGAGAAGATGTTCATCGAGCCGCAGAAGGAAGGCGACCCGTTCGAGGTCTCCGATGCGGACACGATGCTCCACTACATCGCACCGCGCGTGAAGGCGCCCGAGCCGGTCACGATCCTGGGCAAGGCGGGCTGCCCGCACTGCGCGCGCGCGAAGGCGCTCCTCGACAAGGAAGGCGTCGTGTACGAGGAAGTGCTCCTCGGCAAGGGCGTCACCTCCTCGACGCTGCGCGCCGTCTCCGGCCGCGGCACGACCCCGCAGGTCTTCATCGGCGGCAAGCACATCGGCGGCGCGGACGAGCTGGAGAAGTACTTCGCCGAACGCAACCGCAAGGCCGCGTAAGGCCGATGCGCGCAAGGCGACACACGGGAACATGAAGAACTTCGTCGACGTGGCGGTGATCGGTGCCGGGACGGCAGGGCTCGCGGCGTATCGCGCGGCCCGCGCCGCCGGCGCGAGTGCCGTGATCATCGAGGGCGGAGCGTACGGCACGACGTGCGCGCGCGTGGGCTGCATGCCCTCGAAGCTGCTCATCGCGGCGGGCGAGGCTGCGCACGCCGTGCATCGCGCGCCCGGTTTCGGCGTCCACGTCGACGGGTCTCTTCGCGTGAATGGCCGCGAGGTGATGGCGCGCGTTCGCAGCGAGCGCAACCGCTTCGTGGGCTTCGTGCTCGAAGGCCTGGAGAACATTCCCGCCGGTGATCGCATCCGCGGCATGGCCCGGTTCGTGGATCCCCACACGCTGGACATCGATGGCCAACGGCTCACCGCGCGCTCCATCGTCATCGCCACGGGGTCGCGTCCGGCCATCCCGCCGATCCTCCAGGGGCTCGGCGATCGCCTGGTCGTGAACGACGACGTGTTCGATTGGCACGACCTGCCCCGCTCGGTGGCCGTGTTCGGGCCGGGCGTCATCGGCCTGGAGATCGGCCAGGCGCTTGCGCGCCTGGGCGTGCGGGTCGTGGTGCTGGGACGCGGCGGCAGACTCGGCCCCATCACCGATCCGGTGGTGCATCGCGCCGCGGCGAAGTATTTCGCGCAGGAATTCACGCTCGACGTGGACGCGCACGTGACGCGTGTCGAGCGCGTGGGCGATGAAGTGGAAATCGACTACCGCGGGCCCGACGGCGCTTCGCGCACCGAACGCTTCGAATATGTCCTCGCCGCGACGGGCCGCGTTCCCAACGTGGACAAGCTGGGGATGGAGTCCCTCGGGCTCGAGCGCAGCGCGCGCGGAGTCCCTGCGTACGACAGGGCGACGACGCAGGTGGGCGCGACCTCGATCTTCATGGCGGGAGACGCCGGCGACTACACGCCGCTCCTGCACGAGGCGGCCGACGAAGGCCGCATCGCCGGCGCGAACGCGGCGGCATTCCCGAACGTGAAGCCGGGACTGCGCCGGGCGTTGCTGGGCGTGGTCTTCACCGATCCGCAGATCGCGATCGTGGGCGGAGGCTACGCCGCGATCAGGGCGCATGCGCTGGCCGTCGGCGAAGTCTCCTTCGAGGACCAGGGCCGCGCGCGCGTGATGCTGCGCAATCGCGGCAGCCTGCGCGTCTACGCCAATCCGGAGACCGGCCGCTTCCTCGGGGCCGAGATGGCGGGGCCGGACGCGGAGCACATCGGCCACCTCCTTTCGTGGGCGCTGCAGGCCGGCATGACGGTGACGCAAATGCTCGACATGCCCTTCTATCACCCGGTGGTCGAGGAAGGCCTTCGCACGGCGCTGCGCGACCTGGACGCGCGAATCCGGGAACGCAAGGCCGCATAGCGGGTCTGTCTCCGAACGGAGGCGATTCCATGCGATGCGAGTCCTGCGGCAACGACTACGACAAGGCGTTCCAGGTCACACGGGGCGGCAAGACCTACACGTTCGACAGCTTCGAGTGCGCGATCCACAAGCTCGCGCCCACGTGCGAGCACTGCGGCATGCGCATCATCGGCCACGGGCTGGAGAAGGATGGCCGCATGTTCTGCTGCGACCACTGCGCCCAGGCATCCGGCGTGAAAGAGCTCAGGGACCGCGCCTGAGCGCTTCGGGAAACTTTTCCCTGAACACCTGCAGGTTGTCGGTGAAGAGCCCGTCCGCGCCGGCGTCGAACAGGCGCTGGGCGGTGGCGGGATCGTTCACGGTGTAGAGCATCACGCGGTAGCCGCGCTCGTGAAGCCGCGCGATGTTCTTCGGGTCGAGCTTCGCGTGATTGGTGTGGAGCGACACGGCCCCCAGCTCTTCGAGCCGCGCCCAATCCGCCTCCGTGAATTCCCCGACGAGCCAGCCGCGCGGAAGCTCGGGGGCGGCCTTCTTCGCGGCCAGCAGCGCCTCGAACGCGAACGACGACAGCAGCGGCGGCACCTTCGCGCCCTTCCATCGCTTCGCCGCCTCGCGCGCGACGACGGCGCCGGTTTCCCGCTCGAAGCCCGGCGTGGGCTTGATCTCGACGTTCGCCATGTCGCCCATCGCGACGAGCTGCTTCGCCACGGTTTCGAACAAGGCGATGGGTTCGCCACGGAACGCCGCGGAATGCCACGATCCCGCGTCGAAAGCGGAAAGCTCCTTCCACGTAAGATCGCACGCGCGGCCCTTCCCGTTGGTCGTGCGGTCCAGCGTCGCGTCGTGCAGCAGCAGCGCCACGTTGTCCTTCGAGAGCTTCACGTCGAACTCGTGCGCGTGGTAGCCCAGCGACTGGCCGAGCTTCACGGCCGCGAGCGTGTTCTCGGGTGCGAGGGATCCGCCGCCGCGGTGCGCGAAGAGCTTCGGGTAGGGCCACTTCTTCATGAGAATCCGAACACCTTGACCATGACGACGATGAAGAGCGCGAAGCAGATATAGGCGTAGAAGGCGGCGACCAGGTCGTCGACCATCACGCCCAATCCGCCCTTCACGTGCCGCTCGAGGTCCCGGATGGGAAAGGGCTTCCAGATGTCGAAGAGGCGAAAGAGAAGGAACGCCACGACCTCGGTGATGAGTCCTGCCGATGCGAGCGCGGCCAGCGGAAGGAACGCGACGATCTCGTCCCACACCATCGAGCCGTGGTCGGTCACGCCGAGGTCACGGCCGGTCACGTCGCAAGCCCAGACGCCCACGAAGAAGAGCGGAATCGCGCAGAACGCCACGATGAGGGGATGGACCACCTGCGCGGCGAGCACGCCGATCACGACCGCCACCGCAGTGCCGATGGTTCCCGGCGCCACGGGCGAGAGGCCCGCGCCGAATCCGAGCGCGATGAAATGCGCCGGATGCGAGACGAGGAAGCGTGCGTCAGGCCGGGGCGGAGAAGTGGTCGTATCCGCGGCCATCGATCTTCAAGGCTTTGCCGTCCGGGCCCAGCAGGCTCACGCCCTTGCCGCGCTTGATCTGGCCGATGCGCGTGAGCGGCACGCCCAGCACATCGGTGAGCTCCGCGATGCTCTCGCGCGAGTTCGCGGGCGCGGTGAAGCACAGCTCGTAGTCGTCGCCGCCCGCGACGATCGCGGTGCGCCCCGCATCGGTGTCGAAGTGCTTCGCGCCGATCGCCGAGAGCGGGATCGATGCCATGTCGACGGTCGCGCCCACTCCCGAGAGGCGGCAGATGTGGCCCAGGTCTGCGAGCAGCCCGTCGGAGATGTCGATGGCGGCCGTGGCCTGCCCGCGCAACGCCTGGCCCAGCGCCACGCGCGGCGTCGGCTCATAGAGGCGCATCACCGCCTCGTGATAGTCGCTCTCGGTGAGCACGAGCTTGCCGTGGCGATGCGCGACGGCGAGCGCGGCATCGCCCACGTTCCCGGAAACCCAGACGTCGTTGCCGGCCTTCGCTCCACTGCGGCGCAGCGCCGCGCCCGCGGGGACCTCGCCCATGATCGTGACCGTGAGCGTGAGCGGTCCGCGCGTCGTGTCGCCGCCGATGAGCGAGACGTTGTATTCGGCCGCGAGATCGAAGAACCCCTTTGCGAAGGCGGCGAGCCACGCGTGATCCACGCTGGGAACGGTGAGCGCGAGCATCGCCCAGTAGGGCATGGCGCCCATCGCGGCGATGTCGGAGAGGTTCACCGCGAGCGCCTTGTGGCCGAGGTGTTCCGGGTCCACGTCCGGGAAGAAGTGCGTACCCGAGACCATCGTGTCCGTCGAGACGGTGAGGTCCATGCCGTTGGTCACATCCACGAGCGCGCAATCGTCGCCCACGCCCAGCACGGCATTGGCCGCGGGGCGCGTGAAGTGCCGCGAGATGAGGTCGAATTCGGAGGTGAGGTTGGTCGGGTTCGTCATGCCTTGCCCTTGTTCCTGCGCGGCTTCGCCGTTCGCGGCGCCGCCACTTCATCCGCGCGCACGGCCGCCGCGAGACGGTCGAGCACGCCATTCACGTACTTATGACCGTCGGTGCCGCCGAACGTTTTGCCCAGCTCGATCGCTTCATTGATCGTGGCGCGGTACGGGATGTCGGGCTTGTGCACGAGCTCCCATGCCGCGAGCAGCATGATGCCGCGCTCGATGGGGCTCAGCTCGTCCCACTTCCGGTCGATGAGCGGCTCGATGCGCAGCCGCAGGTCCGCGGACTCCGCGATCGTGCCCGTGAGCTGCGCCTTGAGGAACGGCTTGTCCGCGCGATCGAATTCGTCCAGCTCCGAGAGGTTCTTCAGCACCTGCGCGGCTCCTTCGCCGGTGAACTGCCACTGGTAGATTCCCTGGAGTGCGAACTCGCGCGCGCGGCGGCGAGGATTCGTCATCCGGCCACCGCCTTCAGCGTATTGGCCATCTCCACCGCCACGCGCGCCGCCTCGGCGCCCTTCACCGCGGCGCGCGCGCGCGCCTGCTCCTCGGTGTTGGAGGTGAGCACGCCGTTCGCGACGGGGATCCCGGTTTCAAGTTGCACGTCGAGGATCCCGCGGGCGCTTTCGTTGGCGACCACCTCGAAGTGATAGGTCTCGCCGCGAACGACCGCGCCCAATGCCACCAGCGCGTCGTAACGCCGTCCCGCAAAACCTCGGCGCTCGAGGGCCATCGCCTGCAGCGCGAGCGGGATTTCGAGCGCGCCCGGGACGCTGATCACATCGATGTCGGTACCGTTCACGCCCAGCTCCACCAATTGCCGGTCGCAGGCGGTGAGCAGCTCGCGCACGATTTCCTCGTTGAAGCGGCTCCAGACCACGCCGATGTGCAGGCCCTGGCCGTTCAGCTGCGGCTGCACCGTCTGCTTCATACGGCTTTCACGGCCACCGCGTCATCCGGCGAGACGTACTCGACCACCTCGAGACCGAAGCCCGACATGCTCGGGATGCGCTTGGGACGCGCGAGCACGCGCATCTTGCCGACGTTGAGGTCTTTCAGGATCTGCGCGCCGATGCCGTGCAGGCGCGGATCCCATGGGCGTGCGGCGCTGCGGCGCTTGCGGTCGGAATCCTCGAAGCGCTCGAGGATCTCCGAAGCCGAGTCGTGCCGGCGCAAAAGGACGATCACGCCTTCCTTGTGGTGCGCCACCATGCGCATCGCGTCCTGCACGGAGAAGGCGTGGCGCGAGGCGTCGAAGTCGAAGAGGTCGAGCGAGACGAACGGCTCGTGCACGCGAACGAGAGTGGGACGATCCGGAGCGGGTTCGCCCTTCACGAGCGCGTAGTGCACCTCGTCCACGGTCTTGTCGTGATAGACGCACAGGCGGAATTGTCCGTACGGCGTCGCGATGTTGCGATCGGCCACGCGCTCGACGAGCTTCTCCGTTTCGCTGCGGTAGTGGATGAGGTCGGAGATCGTGCCGATCTTCAGGCCATGTTGCTTCGCGAATTCGACGAGCTCGGGCATGCGCGCCATGGAGCCGTCGGGATTCATGATTTCGCAGATGACGGCCGCCGGCGTGAGGCCCGCGAGCTCCGGCAGGTCGCATCCGGCCTCCGTGTGCCCCGCGCGGACGAGCACGCCGCCCTTTTGCGCCATCACGGGAAAGATGTGGCCGGGCTGCACGATGTCTTCGGGCTTGGCGTGCTTCGCGGTGGCCGCGCGCACGGTGCGCGCGCGGTCTGCGGCTGAGATTCCGGTGCTCACGCCCGTTGCGGCCTCGATGCTCAGCGTGAACGCCGTGCCCATCGGCGAGCGGTTCTCGTTCACCATCAGCGGGATGTTGAGCTGCCGGCAGCGCTCCTCGGTGAGCGTGAGGCAGATGAGGCCGCGCGCGTGCGTGGCCATGAAGTTGATGGCTTCGGGCGTGACGAAGTCGGCGGCGAGCACGAGGTCGCCCTCGTTTTCGCGGTCTTCCGCGTCGGCCAGCACGATCATGCGGCCGCGGCGGATTTCGTCGATGAGCTCGGGTGTGGAGGCGATTGTCATGGAAATCACTCGGGCAAGACCGTCATTTTGCCCGATTCGCCGTCCCGCTTCCGGCGCGCTACGTCTGGAACCCGATCCGCCTAGCGCCGCGCACCCGAGATGTTCCCGTTGGTGATGAGCCCCCCGAGGTGCCCGGCCGGCCCCTGGTAGGACCCGGTCAACCCTTCGGCCGTGACCATCAGGTCGTTCAGCTCGTAGTGGCCCGTCGTGCCTCCACATGTATACGTGCCGTACATCGAACGCTGTGATCCGTACTGGATGCTCGAACCGGCGAAGTCGCAGGTCGGGCCGGTGAAGATTTTTATGTGCATGTTCACGCGGTCGCCCTGGTCGTCGATGGTGAACGTCGCGTCGTCGTAGCTGCCGCCGCGGGGATCATCGGCGCGCATGACGACGTGTCCCTGGTAGCTGCCGCTGAGGTCGTTCTTCCTGAACGAGAAGCGGTTCAGGGACTTCACGACGGTGATGCCGTTCACCGTGTAGGTGAGTGACCCGTCGCCATTGGCCTGCAGCACGAAGCTCATGAAGCCGACCGTGTGCCGATTCACCTGCGACGGATCGAAGGCGGCGCCGAACCAGGGGCCGGTGGACTCCTCGAGGTTGCCCATCCACGCCGGACGTCCGCCCTGCGTCGTCGCGCTCAATTGCGACGCCGAGTACCAGTGCGGGCGGTTCTGTGCGTCGTACACGAAGAGCGTCGCGAATGCGGCATCTCCCTGCTCGATGAGGTTCAGGCCCCAACCGCCCTCGTTCATCGGAAACCAGAGGTCGTCGGCGTAGCCGGTTCCTTGGAGCTTCGGCGCCGACAGCTCCGCCGCGGCGAATCGCGCCTGGCTCAAGCCGTCGGCGTTGCCGATGTCGCCAGAGAATCGGCCGGTGGAGCCGTGCGGCGTCGGATCGAAGGTGAAGGACCACGGCTTGCTGGGTGGTTGCGGATCTCCGCCGCACCGTCCCATGCCTGAAGCGCTGATCGTCTCGCCCGACTGAGTTTCCGAAGTGCCGAGGAAGGTGCAGCCGGACGTCTGGTTGCTGTCCGTATCCCAGCTGAATGTCGTGCCGGTGTTGCGGACGCCACTGATGTGCTGGTCCAGCACGAGGACTTCGGCGCGCCCGCCGCTTGGGGGCTGCACCAGCGCGCCATAGTGCCCGGCCCACGGAAGGGGCCGAATGCTGAAGCGCTGCACGCGCTTGGACACCTGGGTGCCGTCTACCGAATAGGTGACGGTGGCCCCGGTGTCGTCGAGGTTCATCGCCATGGTGCCCACGGTTCTGCGGGTCACGGCGTTCGGATCGAAGGGCTGCGCGCCGAAATACGGACCGGTCGCTTCGGTGAGCGCCCCCGAGTACGTCGTGCCGCCGCCCTCGAGCGCGGACGCCGTGTACCACTTGGGCTGGCCGTCCGGCCCGTACACGAAGAGGGATGCGAAAAGAGTGGAGCCCTGGTGGAAGACGCTGATGCCCCATCCGGACTCGTCGGGCTTGATCCACAAGCCCGTGGCGTCGATCGGCTGCGGCGTGGCGAGGGCCGGGATCGCGAGCGAGGCGATCAGCGCGGCGAGGAACGAGCGAAGCGACATGGGAAAGGTCTCCGACAGGCAGACCTTTCCCGGGCTACGTCAGTTGCGTTTCATGCGCCCTTCGGACCATGCAGCTTCGCGCGAGACGAAGCCGGCCCGCGCGATCCTCAACCGGGATAGGCCGAGGAGACCCTCGATCGCAGCTCGGGCGGCAGGTGGTGGCGGCCGGGACCGAATTCGCGGCACTGCCCGCGCCCGCCGGAATCGGAGCACAGGCGCCAGCGCCCCCGTTCCACGATCACCGACTGGACACGGTCGTTGAAGTCGATGCGCTGGAAGTTATCGACGCCCCCGTCGAGCTCCACGGAACGGCCCGAGTAGTCCCCGCGGTCGAAGAGCACGATGCGCGGACCCTTGCCGCCGCCGGCACGCACCGGACGCGCCGAGGAGTAGGCGTCGTTCGCCTTTCCGAGCGATGCATAGTCCCCGGGCTCGAAGACGCGGCAATGGCCACGGTAGTCGCTATCGGTGCACAACTCCCACTTGCCGTGCTTCACGCGCAGCGACGAGACCTTGTCGTTGAATCCGAACTGCTCGAAATTCACGGCGTCCTTGTGCAGCGTCACGCTGCGGCCCTTGAAGTCGTGGCCGCTGTAGAGGGTGATCTCCTGCGCGAACACGCAGGCGGATGCGGCAAGGGCGGCGAGCGCAACGGCGGTACGGAAGTAGTTGTTCATTTTTGGAGGAGTCGATCGACGTAGCGGGCCAGCAAGTCTACCTCCACGTTCACGCGCGAGCCGGCCCGGAGCGCGCGCAACGTCGTGGCCGAGAGTGTATGCGGAATGAGATTCACCTGGAACCGGCCGCCCTCCACCGCGTTCACCGTGAGGCTCACGCCGTCCACGGTGACCGATCCCTTGGCCGCGACGTAGCGCTCGAGCGACGACGGCACCTCGATCGTGACGCGCACGCTTCCGCCCAGGTCCTGCATCTCGACCACGCTGCCCACGCCGTCCACGTGGCCCGCGACCAGGTGCCCGTCGACTCGATCGCCCATGCGCAAGGAGTTCTCGAGATTCACGTCCCGATCCTTCGCGAGCCCCTGGGTCACGTCCAGGGTGGCGCGCGACACGTCGGCCTCGAAGCCTTTCGCGTCGAGCGCGACCACCGTGAGGCAGACCCCCTGCACCGCGATCGAGTCCCCGACCTTCACGTCGCCCAGCGGCAGCCCGCCGGACTCGACGCGGATGCGCACGCCGTCGCCGTGCGGCTTTTCGGAGGCGATGCGGCCCACGGCCGCCACGATGCCGGAGAACATCAGTCGCCGAACCTCGCGGTCACGCGCACGTCGGGGCCGACCATCCGCGCCTCGACGATGCGCAGCCGCATGGCTTCGTCCAGGCGCGCCCACTCGGGCAGCACGAACATCGCCTGCGATTTGTCACCCAGGAGCGAACCGGCGTAATAGATGACGAGCTCGTCGACCACGCGCGCGCGCAGGAGCGACCCCATGAGCTTGCCGCCGGTCTCCACGGTCACCTCGTTGAATTCGAGGCTGCCGAGGATCTTCGCGACGGCGACGAGATCGGTCTTCTCGCCTTCCCTGGGCACCTGGACCACCTGGGCGCCCTTGGCCTCGAGCGCGGCGCGCTTCGCGGCATCGTCGCTCACCGTGAGGATGATGGGCGGCTCGCCCTGGAGGATCTTCGCCGTGAGCGGCATGTCGAGGCGGCTGTCGATCACCACGCGCCGGGGCTGGCGCCTGCATTCGACGTGGCGCACCGTGAGCTCGGGATCGTCGGCGAGCACGGTCCCGATGCCGGTGAGCATGGCGCTGGAGCGCGCCCGCAGCATGTGGACGTCTCGTCGCGCCGCCTCCGAGGTGATCCACCGGCTTTCGCCGTTGGCGAGCGCGATGCGACCGTCGAGGGAAGCGGCCACCTTCAGGCGCATCCACGGGCGTCCGCGCGTGACCCGCGCGAGGAATCCCTTGTGCACCTCGCGCGCCTCGTCGGCCATGAGTCCCACTTCCGCCTTGATGCCCGCGTCGCGAAGCTTCTCGAAACCGCGTCCGTTGACCTGGGGAAATGGGTCCTCGATCGCCGCGACCACGCGAGAGACGCCCGCCTTCACGAGCACGTCGGTGCAAGGACCTGTGCGCCCTTGGTGCGCGCAGGGTTCGAGCGTCACGTAAGCGGTCGCGCCTTTCGCGCTCGCGCCCGCCTGGGCGATCGCCTTCACCTCCGCATGCGCTTCCCCCGCGCGCTCGTGCCAGCCCTCGCCCACGATGATCCCGTCCTTCACGATCACGCAGCCGACGTTGGGATTGGGTGTGGCGGTGTCGCGGCCCCGTTGGGTGAGCTCGATCGCGCGCGCCATGAACACGCGGTCCGCGGGAGAAAAACTACTTGGTGTCGCGGACTTCTCGGATGGCGTCACGGAAGTCGTCCACGTCGGAGAAGCTCTTGTAGACGGACGCGAAGCGGATGTAGGCCACCTTGTCGAGCTTGCGCAGCTCCTCCATCACCATCTCGCCCAGGCGCCGCGAGTCGATCTCGCGCTCCCCG
>Ga0070693_100000664_pt1 | contig 15219 bp, 14 predicted proteins | sample KBSK1103metaG_FD_65472 | JGI IMG/M metagenome (GOLD analysis project Ga0070693, IMG submission 65472) | Corn, switchgrass and miscanthus rhizosphere microbial communities from Kellogg Biological Station, Michigan, USA - KBS K1-10-3 metaG | ecosystem: Host-associated > Plants > Roots >...
GACGTGAAGGTGCCGCTCAACAACCAGGACTTCTCGTCGTTCCTGCTGCAGGCGCAATCGTCGAAGGCCAAGATCATCGGGCTGGCCAACGCCGGCGGCGACACCATCAACTCGATCAAGCAGGCGGCCGAGTTCGGCATCGTGAAGGGCGGCCAGAACCTCGCCGGCCTGCTGGTGTTCCTCACCGACGTGCACGGCATCGGCCTGGACAAGGCGCAGGGCCTGATCCTCACCGAGACGTTCTACTGGGACCTGAACGATTCGACGCGCGCGTGGAGCAAGCGCTTCGCGGCGGCCAATGGCGGCAAGTACCCGACGATGGTGCAGGCGGGCGTGTACGCCGGCGTGCTGCACTACCTGAAGGCCGTGGCGGCGATCAAGTCGGATGACGGCACGAAGGTCGTGGCGGAGATGAAGAAGCTGCCCACCGACGATCCCCTGTTCGGCAAGGGAACGATCCGCGAGGATGGCCGGAAGATCCACAACGCGTACCTCTTCGAGGTGAAGAAGCCCTCGGAGTCGAAGGGGCCCTACGACTACTACAAGCTCCGCGCGACGATCCCGGCGGCCGAAGCGTTCCGGCCGCTCAAGGACGGTGGTTGCTCCCTCGTGAAATAAGGCAGCGTCGCGCGTAGAACGATGAACACCCAGGCTCTCTTCGGGCAGCTGCTGATCGGACTGATCAACGGGTCGTTCTACGCGCTCCTTTCGCTGGGGCTCGCGGTCATCTTCGGGCTCCTCAACATCATCAACTTCACGCACGGCGCCCAGTACATGGTGGGCGCCTTCGTGGCGTACTTCCTGCTGAACAAGGCGGGGCTGGGCTACTGGTGGGCGTTGCTCATCACGCCATTCATCGTGGGCGCGGTGGGCGTGGTGATCGAGCGGCTGATGCTCTCGCGGCTGTACAAGCTCGATCACTTGTACGGGCTGCTGCTCACCTTCGGGCTCGCGCTCATCTTCGAGGGCGCCTTCCATCACCAGTTCGGCTCGGCCGGGCTGCCGTATTCGATCCCGGAGAGCCTCCAGGGCGTGCAGAACCTGGGCTTCATGTACCTGCCCAACTACCGTGCGTGGGTGATCGTGGCCTCGCTCGCCATCTGCATCACCACCTGGTTCGTGATCGAGCGCACCAAGCTCGGCGCCTATCTTCGCGCCGCGACCGAGAATCCCACGCTGGTGCAGGCCTTCGGCGTGAACGTGCCGCGCATGATCACGCTCACCTATGGCGCGGGCGTGGGGCTCGCGGCGCTCGCGGGCGTGTTTGCCGCGCCCATCTACCAGGTGAGCCCGCAGATGGGCTCGTCGCTCATCATCGTGGTGTTCGCGGTCGTGGTGATCGGCGGCATGGGCTCGATCATGGGATCGATCGTGACCGGGTTCGGCCTGGGCGTCATCGAGGGGCTCACGAAGTATTTCTACCCGCAGGCCTCCAGCACGGTGATCTTCGTGATCATGGCGATCGTGCTGATGATCCGGCCGCAGGGCCTGTTCGGGCAGCGCTGACATGACCGGGCAGCAGATCGGGGACCACCAGGCGCACGACCCGTCGTGGGAGCGGCGCTACGAGCGCGGCGCCTTCGCCGTGCTCTTCCTCGCGTTCGTGCTGATGCCGGCGTTCATCTATCCGCGCTTCGGCTCGCAGCTGCTGTGCTTCGCGATGTTCGCCTGCGCGTTCAACCTGCTGATCGGCTTCGGCGGGCTGCTGTCCTTCGGCCATGCGATGTTCTTCGGCATGGGCAGCTACCTCTGCGCGCACGCGGCCAAGGTGTGGGGCCTGCCGGTGGAGCTCGCCATCGTGACGGGGGCGGCGACTTCGCTCGCGCTGGGCGTGCTCACGGGCATGCTGGCCATCCGCCGCCAGGGGATCTATTTCGCGATGATCACGCTCGCGCTCGCGCAGATGCTCTACTTCTTCTGCCTGCAGGCGCCGTTCACCGGCGGCGAGGATGGGATCCAGTCGGTCAAGCGCGGCCGGCTGCTGGGCCTCGTCGACCTCAACAACGAGGTCGCCATGTACTACTTCGCGTTCGCGGTCTTCCTCGCCGCGTTCGGGCTCATCCACCGCATCATCCATTCGCCCTTCGGGCAGGTGCTGAAGGCGATCCGCGAGAACGAGCCGCGCGCCATCTCGCTCGGCTACGACACCGAGCGCTACAAGCTCGCCGCCTTCGTGCTCTCGGCCACGCTCGCCGGGCTGGCGGGCGCCACCAAGGCGATCGTGGCGCAGAACGCCTCGCTCACCGACGTGCACTGGTCGATGTCGGGCGAGGTGGTGCTGATGACGCTCCTGGGCGGCATGGGCACCGTGTTCGGCCCCGTCGTGGGCGCGCTCGTGATCATCTCGATGCAGTTCTACCTCGCCGAGCTGGGCTCCTGGGTCACGATCACGCAGGGCATCATCTTCGTGGTCTGCGTGCTCGCGTTCCGGCGCGGCATCGTGGGAGAGATCGAGGCGTGGCTGAGAGGCCGGCGCAAGTAGGCCTGGAGCGCAACGCGGCGAATTACGCGCCGCTCACGCCGCTTTCGTTCCTGCGGCGCGCGGCCGACGTCTACCCGGACAAGCCCGCGGTGGTGCATGGCGAGCGGCAGTACACCTACCGGGAGTTCCACGAGCGTTGCCGGCGGCTCGCCTCGCAGCTCGCGGCGCGCGGCGTGGGCCGCGGCGACACGGTGGCCGTGATGGCGCCCAATGTGCCCGCGCTGCTGGAGGCGCACTACGCGGTCCCCGGCGTCGGCGCGATGCTGAACGCGCTCAACTACCGGCTCGACGCGAGCGCGATCGCGTTCTGCCTCGAGCACGGCGAGGCGAAGGTCCTCATCACGGACCGCGAGCTTGCCAACGTGATCAAGCCCGCGCTCGCGCGGCTGGGACGCGAGATCTTCGTCGTGGACATCGACGATCCTCTCGCCTCGGGTGGCGCGCTGGTCGGGAAGATCGACTACGAGTCGTGGATTGCGCAGGGCGATCCCGGCTTCGAGCTCCAGGATCCCGAGGACGAGTGGGAGTCCATCGCGCTCCTGTACACCTCCGGCACCACGGGCGATCCCAAGGGCGTGGTCTATCACCATCGCGGCGCCTATCTCAACGCGCTCGGCAACGCCCTCACGTTCGGCCTGACCTCCAGATCGGTGTACCTCTGGACGCTGCCCATGTTCCACTGCAGCGGCTGGACCTACACGTGGGCGGTGACCGCCGTGGGTGCGACGCACGTGTGCCTGCGCAAGGTCGATCCGGAGGTCATCTTCCCGGCCATCGAGAAGCACCACGTGACGCACCTGTGCGGCGCGCCCATCGTCCTCAACATGCTGGTGCACGCGCCTTCACACGTGAAGCGCCGCTTCGACCGCGTGGTCGAGGTTGCCACGGGCGGTGCGGCGCCGCCCTCCGCGGTGATCGAGTCGATGGAGTCCATGGGATTTCGCGTGACGCATCTCTATGGCCTCACGGAGAGCTACGGGCCCGCGACGCTTTGCGCGTGGCAAGAGGAGTGGGACGACCTCGACCTCAACGCGCGATCGCATCTCATGGCGCGCCAGGGCGTGCGCTACGTGACGCTCGAGGGCATGCAGGTCGCCGATCCGCAGACACATGCGCCGGTTCCGAAGGACGGGAGCACGCTGGGCGAGGTGATGCTTCGCGGCAACACGCTCATGAAGGGTTACCTCAAGAATCCGGCCGCGACCGGTGAATCCTTCCGCGAGGGCTGGTATCACACGGGCGACCTCGCGGTATGGCATCCGGACGGCTACATCGAGATCAAGGACCGCTCCAAGGACATCATCATCTCGGGCGGCGAGAACATCTCGTCGCTGGAGATCGAGGAATGCCTCTATCGCCACCCGCAGGTGATGGAAGCGGCGGTGGTGGCGCGCCCGGATGCGAAGTGGGGCGAGACGCCATGCGCGTTCGTGGTGCTCAAGCCCGATTCGAAGCCCGTAAGCTCCGCCGACATCATCGCGTGGTGCCGGGGCCACCTGGCGGGCTTCAAGGTGCCCAGGACGGTGGTCTTCGGCCCGCTGCCGAAGACGTCCACCGGAAAGATCCAGAAGTTCGTGCTGCGCGATCGCGCGCGCGGGCTCTAGCGGCGCCTCAGTGCTTGCCCTCTCCGCCGTCGTTCACCCGGCGGTATGTCTTGCTGAGCACCTGGCCATCGGGCGCGAAAGTGACCGAGAACTCGACGTAGTAGCCGAACTGGTCCCAGTAGTAGTAGCCCCAGCTCGTGTTTCCCGAAAGCGCGAAGGGCACGGAGTTGTCCGGGGCGCCGGTGATGCCGCGCACCTCCTCGCGCGTCATGCCGGGCTGGATGCGATCGAACATCGCGTCGTTGCGCCGCTGCGATTCGGCGTGGCTGGCGCAGGCCTGCGCGAGGAGGCAGGCCGTGAGGATGGCGAGGAATCGTGTCATGCGGGCTCCGCTATAATTCAAACAGCCGTTTGAATCCCCTTATTCCCGATGAAGATACTCGTTCCCGTGAAGCGCGTCGTCGACTTCAACGTGAAGGTCCGCGTGAAGGCCGACCAGTCTGGCGTGGAGCTTGCAAACGTCAAGATGTCGATGAATCCCTTCGACGAGATCGCCGTCGAGGAGGCCTTGAAGCTCAAGGAGGCGGGCAAGGCCACCGAGGTGATCGCCGTATCGGCGGGCGTGATCGCGTGCCAGGAGACGTTGCGCACCGCGCTCGCCATGGGCGCCGACCGCGCGCTGCTGGTGGAAACCGACGCGGACCTGCAGCCGCTCGCCGTCGCCAAGCTGCTGAAGGCCGTGGCGACGAAGGAGGGCGTGGGCCTCGTGATCCTGGGCAAGCAGGCCATCGACGACGATTCCAACCAGACGGGCCAGATGCTGGCGGCGCTCCTCGACTGGCCGCAGGCGACGTTCGCGAGCAAGGTGGAGCTGGGCGAGGGCACGGCGAAGGTGACGCGCGAAATCGACGGCGGACTGGAAACGGTGGAGGTGAAGATGCCGGCGGTCATCACGACCGACCTTCGCCTCAACACGCCCCGTTACGCGACCCTGCCCAACATCATGAAGGCGAAGAAGAAGCCGCTCGATGTACTCAAGCCCGACGCGTTGGGTGTCGATGTCACGCCGCGGGTGAAAACGCTCAAGGTCGCCGAGCCGGGCAAGCGAAAGGCGGGCGTCATGGTGAAGGACGTGGCCGACCTGGTGGACAAGCTGAAGAACGAGGCGAAAGTCATATGACCGCGCTCGTCATCGCCGAACACGACAAGAGCCACTTGCGCGGCGGCACGGGGAACGCCATCACCGCAGCGGCGAAGATGGGCGGGGATGTGCACGTGCTCGTCGCCGGCAGCGGCGCGAAGGCCGCGGCCGACGAAGCCGCGAAGCTCGCGGGCGTGAAGAAAGTCCTGCACGTGGATGCCGCGCACTACGACGCGGGCGGCCCCGAGAATTTCGCGGCACTCGTCATGACCGTCGCTAAGAATTATTCGCACCTCGTCGCGAGCGCCTCCGCGTTCGGCAAGAGCATCATGCCGCGCGTCGCGGCGCTCCTCGACGTTGCGCAGGTCTCCGAGATCTCCGGGGTCGAGTCACCCGACACCTTCGTGCGCCCCATCTACGCGGGCAACGCATTCGCGACCGTGCAGTCGTCCGATGCCATCAAGGTCGTCACGGTGCGCGCGACCGGATTCGAGGCGGCGAAAGCCGGTGGATCCGCGTCCGTCGAGACGCTGGCGGCGGGCCCCGACAAGCAGCAGTCGAAGGTGCTGTCGCAGGAGCTCACCAAATCGGCGCGCCCGGAGCTGGGTGGGGCGCGTCGCATCGTCTCCGGCGGCCGCGGCCTTGCTTCCGGCGAGAACTTCAGGATCGTCGAGGCGCTCGCCGACAAGCTGGGCGCGGCGATCGGCGCCTCGCGCGCGGCCGTGGACTCCGGCTATTGCCCGAACGACTACCAGGTGGGACAGACGGGCAAGATCGTCGCCCCCGAGCTCTACATCGCGGTGGGCATCTCCGGCGCGATCCAGCACCTGGCGGGAATGAAGGACAGCAAGGTCATCGTCGCGATCAACAAGGATCCCGAAGCGCCCATCTTCCAGGTGGCCGACTACGGGCTCGTCGGCGACCTGTTCCAGATCGTTCCGGAGTTGACGCAGAAAATATGAGCGGTGGGCGGTTGGCGGTGAGCGGTGGGCGGTGAGCGGTTGGCGGTGAGCGGTTGGCGGTGAGCGGTGGGCGGTCAAGGGGAGAGCGCAAATGGCTGAGTACGTGGCACCGATCAAGGACATGCAGTTCGTGCTGAAGCACCTGGTGGGCCTTGACCAGGTGAATACGCTGCCCGGCTGGGAGGAAGTCACGGCGGACGTCGTGGACGCGATCCTCGAGGAGGCCGGCAAGCTCGCTTCCGAGGTGCTGTCGCCGCTCAACGTCACGGGCGATCGCACCGGCGCCAAGTGGAAGGACGGCAACGTCACGACGCCGCCGGGATTCAAGGACGCCTACTGGCAATACGTGAACGCGGGCTGGGGAAACATCCAGTCGCCGGCCGCATACGGCGGGCAGGGATTGCCGCACCTCATCGCCACGCCCGTCGAGGAAATGTGGGCCGCGGCGAACCTCGCCTTCAAGCTCTGCCCGATGCTCACGCAGGGCGCCATCGCCGCGATCGCGCAGGTGGGTCCCGAGAGTCTGCGCACAAAATTCCTGCCGAACATGGTCTCCGGCAAATGGACCGGCACCATGAACCTCACGGAGCCGCAGGCCGGCAGCGACCTGTCGCTCGTGCGCACCAAGGCAACACCCCAGGGCGATGGAACGTATCGCCTGAAGGGCCAGAAGATCTTCATCACCTACGGCGAGCACGACTACACGGAGAACATCATCCACCTCGTGCTCGCGCGCATCGACGGCGCGCCCGAGGGCGTGAAGGGGATCTCGCTTTTCGCGGTGCCGAAGTTCGACGTGAAGCCCGACGGCAGCCTCGGCGCGCGCAACGACGTGAAGTGCGTTTCCATCGAGCACAAGCTGGGCATCCACGCGAGCCCGACCGCGGTGATGGCGTACGGCGAGAAGGACGGCGCGCTCGGCCACCTGGTGGGCGAGCCGCACCGCGGCCTGGAATACATGTTCATCATGATGAACGCCGCGCGCCTTTCGGTCGGCCTCGAGGGCGTGGCGGTCGGCGAGCGCGCCTACCAGCGCGCGCTCGCATGGTCGCGCGAGCGCATGCAGGGCAAGCCCGTGGGCGTGCAGGGCGCGAAGACCGCGCCCATCATCCAGCACCCGGACGTGAAGCGGATGCTGCTCACGATGAAGTCCACGACCGAGGCCATGCGCGCGCTCGCCTACTGGACTTCGGCGCTGCTGGACCGCGCGCACCACCACGCCGACGAATCGGAGCGCAAGCGCTGCCAGGCGCTGGTCGATCTCCTGATCCCCGTGGTGAAGGGATGGTCCACCGAGATGGGGATCGAAGTCGCCTCGCTCGGGATCCAGGTGCACGGGGGCATGGGATTCATCGAAGAGACGGGCGCGGCGCAGCACCTGCGCGATGCGCGCATCACGACGATCTACGAGGGGACCACCGGCATCCAGGCGAACGACCTGGTGGGCCGCAAGATGGGACGCGAGGGCGGGCGCACGGCGCTTTCGCTCCTGGTGGAAATCGAGAAGCTGCCCGGCCAGCTCGGCCGTTCGGGCGATGCGCAACTCGTGGCGATCGGCGAAGCGCTCGCCATGGCGGCCTCGCGCCTGCGCAAGACCGTCGAGTGGGTCTCCGAGACCTACGGCGCGAACCCGGCCGCCGTCGCCGCGGGCTCGGTCTATGTGCTGAAGCTGATGGGCATCACGCTCGGCGGCTGGCTCCTTGCGCGCTCCGCGCAGATCGCCGCGAAGCAGCTCGCGGCGAAGGAGGGCGACGCGGCTTACCTGAAGGGAAAGATCTTCACGGCGCGGTTCTTCGCCGACCACGTCATGGCCCAGGCCCCGGCGCTCGCGAGCGCCGTGATGGACGGCTCCGAAAGCGTGCTCGCCGTCGAGGAGGCGCTGCTCTAGTTCCAGGCCCCGTAAGCCCGATCGCGTACCTGCGGACCCGACGAGTCACTTGGCAGCGCCCCGGCGGGGGCCTAGCATTCAGGCTATGCCGATCTTCGACGCACGAATGATTTCCGCCGAGACCCTGGTCGCGAAGCTCGAGCTCGGCCATGTCGCGGTTTTCGAAAACGAACCCTTCGAGCTCGCGCCGGAAGAAGGGCGCTTCCTCTCCACGGAGTGGTCGCGCGATGGCGCGAAGAACATTTCGCTTCGGCCGGGCGCGCAAGGCGTGCGTGGCGCTCGCGGAAGCGACGCGGAGCTCGCCCAGATGACCGCGATGATGGCGCGCTACGCCGCATGGGCGGAGCGCCTCGTCGACCGGCTCGTGCCGCGCTACCGGCCCGGGCGCACCCGCGGCGCGACGTCGTTTCGTCCCTGTGAGATCGCCGGGCGCGTTGCTTCGTGGCGGCAGGACGACACGCGCCTGCATGTCGACGCGTTTCCTTCGAATCCGGTGCGCGGCCGGCGCATCCTGCGCGTCTTCACCAATGTGAATCCCGACGGCGCGGCACGGGAGTGGCTGCTGGGTGAGCCCTTCGAAGGGTTCGCGAAGCGCTTCTTTCCGCGCGCGAGGAGCGCGATGCCGGGATCGGCGCATCTCCTGCGCGGCCTGGGCATCACCAAGAGCCTGCGAAGCGACTACGACCATTTCATGCTGCAGCTGCACGATCTCGCGAAGGGCGACGAGGAATACCAGCGTGTGGCGACGCGTGAACGCGCAAGCTTCGCTGCCGGAACCACGTGGGTGGTCTTCACCGACCAGGCGCTGCACGCGGCCACGCAGGGACAGCACGCGTTCGAGCAGACCTTCTATGTCGACGTGGATCGCATGGGCGACCGGTCGTGGTCGCCGCTCGCGGTGCTGGAAAGGCTCGCCGGGCGCCCGCTCGCCGGCGGCGTCACGCCACCTGCGTCGTAGGCTTGTCGAGCGTGAGCTCGTTGCGGTAGGCGACGTGGGACTTGCCGTCGCGCCGCGCGAGCTCCTTGGCGGCGTACATCGCCTTGTCGGCGTCGCCGATGATGCCCGAGGGTCCGTCGCCGAAGCGGTACTCGGCCACGCCGCAGCTGACTGACAGGCGCGTCTCGAGGCCGGGAGCGATCTCGCACGGCGTGCTCTCGATCGCCTTGATGATGCGCTCCATCACCATCTTCAGCGCGCGGTTGCGGTGCAGGCCGATGATGAACTCGTCGCCGCCCCAGCGCGAGACCCAATCGCCACGCCGCGTATTCAGCTCGAGCAGGGCCGCCAGGTGGGAGATGCACGCGTCGCCGGCGCTGTGGCCGTGCTTGTCGTTGATCTCCTTGAAGCTGTTGATGTCGAAGAACGCGACCTGGAAGGTCTGCAGGTCGCGCTCGGCGCGCGCGACTTCCTCGGACAGGCGCTTCTCGCCGGCGCGGCGGTTGTAGATGCCCGTGAGGTCGTCGGTGTCGGACACGCGCTCCAGGCGGTTGATGGTCTCGTGCAGCTGGGAGAGCGTGTATTGCGTGCCTTCCATCAGCCGGCCGGCGCGGTCGGGGAAGTGGATGGGAAGGTCGGGCATCTTGCGGTTGTCGATGTAGGAGCGCAGGGTTTCGGCGGTGAGGTCGATGGGCACCAGCAGCTCGCGCAGCAGCCAGAGCGTGCCGAGGAATCCCGCGAACGAGGCGAGGATGAGCGCGGCGATCACCGGATACATCTGCTGCCAGTCGGAGCGCGTGAAAAGCAGGTAGACGATGAAGATGCCCAGCGGGATCATGCCGCCGACGAACGCGGCGAGGGCGAACTTGCCGGCGTAGGTGCCGCTCACGGGGCCCAGCCCGGCGAGGAAGCGGTAAATCCCCATGCGCTCGAACGCGGCGCGGCCCGGTTGGATCTTGCTCACCATGGCGTGGCTCCCTCCTTTAGCGCATTCTAACCAATTGGATTGCGCAGCACGCCGATGCCCTGGATCTCGGTTTCCAGCAGGTCGCCGGGCTTCATGAACTCCGGCGGCGTGCGGGCGAAACCCACGCCCTCCGGGGTGCCGGTGGAAATGATGTCGCCCGCTTCGAGCGTCATTCCCGCGGAGAGGTCCGCGACGAGCCGCGGCACCTTGAAATACATGTGCTTGGTGTTGGACTCCTGCTTCGTGACGCCATTCACGCGGCACGCGACGGCGAGGTTCGCGTGGTCCACTTCGTCCGCCGTCACGATCCACGGCCCCATGGGGCAGCTTCCGTCGAGGCTCTTGCCCTTGTGCCACTGGCCGCCGTGGCGGCGCTGGATGTCGCGCCACGAGACGTCGTTCACGACGGTGTAGCCCCACACGTGCTTCATGGCGGCGTCCTGGGTGATGTCCTTGCCGCCGGGCCCGATGATCACGCCCAGCTCCACCTCCCAGTCGCATTGCGTCGAGACGTGCGAATGGAAGGGCACCGTGTCGTACGGCCCGGTCACCGCGCCGGGGACCTTGCTGAAGAAGACCGGCCACTCGGGCAGCTTGCGATCTTCCTGCAGCTTCTTCGCGCCTTCCTCGAAATGCGGCAGGTAATTCCAGCCCACGCAGAAGACGTTCTTCGCCGGACGCGGGATCGGCGCGTGCAGCTTCACGTCGGCGAGCGGGATGCGGGCGGCGCCCGATTTCTCGATGCCGCGCAGGCGCTCGAGCATCGGCGCTCCCGCGCGGATGATGCCGAGCATCGTGTTCGTCGCCTCCGATGCGCCCAGCGCGGCGGGAATGTCGATCACGCTCTTGTCGTTGGTCACGAGTCCCGGTCGCGGGGAGCCGGACGGAAGGGGCGAGAAGGTGCAGAGCTTCATGGCTTGTCTTTCAGCGTAGGGATGCGAGGGGATGGGATGCGCCTTTCCAGCGCGGGCGGAAAAAGGCCTCGATGGGGCCGCGCGGTTTCCACCGCGGTGTGTCCTTCTCGAGGAGCGCGCGGATGCCTTCCATCATGTCGCCGTGCTCGAAGCACGCGTGCATGAGGTTCAGCTCCATGCGAAAGCAATCGGCGAGGGAAAGCGTGGCCCCGCGCCTGATCTGCTCGAGCGTGACGGCAAGCAGCGTGGGCGAGCGTTTCGCGAGGGCCTCGAGCGATTTCGCGGCCCACTCGCGATAGCGCGGCTCCTCTTCGCGACCCAGCGAGGCGATGATCTCCTCGACCGTGGGCTTGCCGAAATGGTGATCGATCGCGGGGCGCAACGCCTCCAGGTCTGCGGCCGGGGATTCCTGCGTTCCCACGTACACGTCGGCGAGCCCGCAGTAGATCGCATCGGCCGCGCCGATGGTGGCGCCCACGAGGCCCAGGTACACGCCGAGCTTGCCGGGCACGCGCGACAGGAAGTAGCTTCCACCCACGTCGGGGAAGAGGCCGATGATGGTCTCGGGCATCGCCATCTTCGTGCGGTCGCCCACGAGCCGCACACGCGCGCCCTGGGAAATTCCCATTCCTCCGCCCATGACGATGCCGTCGAGATGGGCAACGATCGTCTTGGGGTAGGTGTGGATGCGGTAGTCCAGCGCGTACTCGACCGCGAAGAATTCCGGATGCCGGTTGCCGCCCGAGGCCATTTCCCCGTGGAGGGCGCGGATGTCGCCGCCCGCGCAGAATGCCTTGGGCCCGGCGCCGCGCAGCACCACCATGCGGATGGAATCGTCCTTCTCCCAAAGGTCGAGCCAGTCGCGCAGCGCGACGAGCATGCCGAAGGTAAGCGCATTGAGGGCTGCGGGGCGGTCGAGCGTGACCGTGGCCACGCCCCGGCGGATGTCGGCGAGGATCTCGCCGTCCGCGCCCTTCAGTCGTTCTTCCATTCCGGCTTGCGCTTTTCCAGGAACGCGTTCACGCCTTCGGCCGTATCGGCGTAGTCGAACAGGTCCATGAAGCGCTGCCGCTCGGCCTCGAGGCCCTCGCGCTTCGGGACTCCATTGCGCGCGTTGTGGATGAGCTGCTTGCAGAACTCGACGGCGTGGGGCGAGAGCGTTGCCACGCGCTCGGCCATCGCGGTCGCCGTCGCGAGCGCCTTTCCCTTCTCGACCACTTCCTGCACGAGCCCGATGCGCATCGCCGTGGCCGCATCCACGCGCTCGTTGGTGAGGATCATGCGCTTGGCCCAGCCTTCGCCGACGAGCCAGGGCAGCATCTGCGTTCCACAGCCCGCGGGAAGCAGTCCCACCGCCGGCTCCGGCAGCGCCATCTGGGCGTGGGACTCCGCGATGCGGATGTCGCAGGCGAGGGCGCATTCGAGGCCGCCGCCCATCGCGTAGCCGTTGATCGCCGCGATCGTCACGAAGCGCGCGTTCATCCACGCCTCGAACGCGGCGCCGAAGCGCGCGATGAAGTGGCGCGCATGCGCCTTGTCGCCCTGGAACCGCTTGAGGTCCGCGCCCGCGGAGAAGAACTTCTCGCCGGTGCCGGTGATGACCGCCGCATACACCGAGCGGTTCGCATTCAGCTCGCCGACCAGCTTCTCCAGCGCCGTGAGGCTCTCGGGCGTCCAGGTATTCGCGGGCGGATTGTCGATCGTGACGAAGGCCGTGTGACCCTTGATTTCGTGCCTCATGACCGCCTCCCGCCCACCGCCCACCGCGTTGCGCTCTTCATTGCTTCATGTATTGCAGGATGATGCTGGAGAAGTCTTTCGCGCCGTTGCCGTCGTTCGAGTGCTTCTGGTAGATCTGCTGCGCGAGGGCGCCCAGCATCACGGGGTGCTTCGCGGACTTCGCGGCATCCGTGACCAGCGTGAGGTCCTTCAGCATGAGGTCGGAGCCGAAGCCGCCCGCGTACCCGCGCGAAGACGGAACCGCGTCGAGGACGCCGGGATAGGGGTTGTACGTATCGGAGCTCCAGCAGCGGCCGCTCGACGTGTTGACGATGGCGGCGAACACCTTCGGGTCCATGCCGAGCTTGGCCGCGAGGGTCATGCCCTCGGAGGTCGCGATCATCTCGATGGCGAGCATCAGGTTGTTGCAGATCTTCGCGACCTGGCCGTTGCCGATGCCGCCGCAGTGGACGATGTTCTTGCCCATGGCCTGCAGGACGGGCCTTGCAATCTCGAAGTCCTTCGCGTCGCCGCCCACCATGAAGGTGAGCGTGCCCGCCTCGGCGCCGCCCACGCCGCCGGAGACCGGCGCGTCCACCATGGGGCAGCCCTTGGCCTTGGCATCCATCGCCACCTCGCGCGCGGTGAGCGGATCGATGGTCGAGGAGTCGATGAGCGGCGTGCCGGGCGCGGCGCCTTTCAGCACGCCGTATTCGCCGAGGTAGACCGAGCGCACGTGGGGCGAGGAGGGCAGCATCGTGATCACCAGCTCGACGCCGCGAGCGCATTCCGCCGCGGAGGTGGCGACCTCGACGCCATCCTTTTCGAGCTTCTTCACCAGCTCGGAAACGACGTCGTGCACCTTGAGCTTGTGTCCGTGCTTCAGGAGGTTGCGGGCCATGGGGTTGCCCATGTGACCCAGTCCGATGAAGCCGATCTTCATTTTGTTTTCTTCCTTCCTAGCGGGCCGGGATCGTGAGCACGGGCGCGGCCTGTGCCGTGCCGGTCTCGGTGAGCGAGAACATCAGCATCAGGAATGCGAAGACGCGTTTCGACGGACTGTCGCGGTCGTCGATCCAGAACCAGCGATCGCGATAACGCACCGAGACGAAGCCATCGGCCGGCTTTTCGGCCGATTCGTGGACGCGCAGGACCATCGGGTCCGCCTCGTCCAGGCGCGTGGCCGTGACGCGCCCCTCGGCGACGTCGCGCTCGGGCACGTCGAACGAAGACGCGACGTTGGCCATGATCTGCAGCATCGAGCGGCTGAGGAGCGCGATCTCCGTGTCGCCGGTGGGAATCGAGCCGTAACCCACGTCGAGCTCGCGAATTCCGGGCTTCACGCCCAGCAGCTGCGCGATGCGGCGGTTGCGTTTGCCCATCGCATCGTTGGCCGGCTCCCGCAGGATCATGGCCATTGCCTTCTTGCCGGCGCCGGGACGCGCCTCGAAGGCCACGCCGCCCTGTTCCTGGTCCTCGCGCAGCAAGGCGAGGAGCTCGCGAAACGCCGGGTCCGCCGGCCGCGGCGCGCCAACGCCGTTGCGCGCATTCTCCAGCCCGTTGATGGAGTTCACGCACAGGCGCAGCACGATGTCGGCCGGATAACCGCTCTGCACCAGCAGGAGGATTCCCGATACCGGAAGGGGCGACATCACGCTCTTGGCGAACTTGTCGCCGGTAAGCGGCGCATAGCTGATGGTGGGGCGCTCGGAATACCGTCCGGTCGCCCCGGCGCCGAGGAAGGTATCGCCGCGGTTCACGGGCGCGGCCTGCGCCGAGACGTTCGCCTCGGTCTCGAAGCTGTATGCGTTGATCACCGACGTGACGTCGAGGAACACGGGCACGTCCGCGTAGCGGACCTTCACGAGGTTCAGCAGCATCTGCGACTTCCACGAATCGGAAATCGCCTGCACGTACTCGAAGCGGTCGCGCGAGACCGTGGTGGGGCCCACGCTGGCGCAGCCGGCGAGCAGTGCCGCCAGGGCCGCCGCCGGGACCTTCACTTCAGGCTGATGGTCGTGTGGATGCCGGGATGGACGGTCTCGTCGTCGAACCAGCGCGCCGTGACGGTCTTCACCTGCGTATAGAACTGGATCACCTGTTTCCCATAGGGGCCGAGGTCGCCCAGCTTCGAGCCGCGCGAGCCGGTGAAGCTGAAGTAGGGGACCGGAACCGGGATCGGCACGTTGATGCCCACCTGTCCCACGTCGATCTCGTTCTGGAACTTGCGCGCCGCCGCGCCCGATTGCGTGAAGATTCCGGTGCCGTTGCCGTAGGGGTTCCTGTTGATGAGGTCGATCGCTTCGTCCAGCGTTTCGACGCTCACCAGCACCAGCACGGGCCCGAAGATCTCCTCGCTGTAGATCTTGTGGCCGGGCTTCACGCCGGAGAAGACGGTTGGCGCGATGAAGTTGCCCTTGTCGTATCCCGGGATCTTCGGGTTGCGCCCATCGAGCTCGAGCTTCGCGCCTTCCTTCACGCCCTGCTCGATGAAGCCCTCGATGCGGCTCTTCGCCTGCTTCGAGATCACGGGACCCAGGTCCGCGCCCTTCTCGGTGCCGCCGTTCACCTTCAGCGTCTTCGCCTTCTCGACGATGTCGGGGATCCACTTGTTCGCGTCACCGACCAGCACCGCGACGCTCGTGGCCATGCAGCGCTGGCCCGC
>Ga0070693_100000665_pt1 | contig 15213 bp, 13 predicted proteins | sample KBSK1103metaG_FD_65472 | JGI IMG/M metagenome (GOLD analysis project Ga0070693, IMG submission 65472) | Corn, switchgrass and miscanthus rhizosphere microbial communities from Kellogg Biological Station, Michigan, USA - KBS K1-10-3 metaG | ecosystem: Host-associated > Plants > Roots >...
GCGACCGACGTCTACCTGACGATCGCGATCGCTTGGCTGATGGCCTTCCTCGGCGACAGCACGAGCTTCTTCGTCGGCCACCACCTCGGTCGGGACTTCCTGCGTCGCAACGGACCGCGCTTCGGGATCCGGCACGAGCGCCTCGACCAGATCGACGACTACTTCGCCCGGCACGGCGGAAAGACGATCTTCATCGGGCGCTTCGTCGGCTTCGTGCGCGCCTTCGCCCCTTTCGTCGCCGGCAGCTCGGGGATGCGCTACCGCGCATTCGTCCCCTACAGCATCCTCGGCACCGGGCTCTGGGCGAGCTCGGCGATCGTCCTCGGCTACGTCTTCTCACGCAACATCAACGCGGTCATCGACTACGCCGGAAAGGGCACCCTGGCGCTTGGCGCGCTGATCGTGCTCATCGTCGGCGCCGTCGCCCTGCGCCGCCACCTGCGGGCGGAGGAGAACCGGCGCGCGACCGTACGTTGGCTGGAGCGCCGCGCCGCGACCCGCTGGGTCGTCGAGCTCGCCCGCCGCTTCCGCCCGCAGCTGCTCTTCCTCTGGGAGCGGGTCACCCCCGGCGGCACCTTCGGGCTCGAGTTCACCTCGCTGATGGCGATCCTCGCCGTCGCCGGCTTCGTCCTCGTCGGCTACACGGTCGTGATCGGCGGCGACCCCGGGCCGACGCCGGGTGACACCACCGCGATCGAAATCGCCGAACGGCTCGACGCCGGCTGGCTCGTCGACTGCGCCAAGCTCTTCACCCGCCTCGGATCGCTCGCGGTCGTCGGCCCGCTGGCGTTCCTCTGCGCGGCGCTGCTCGTCGCTCGCCGCCGCTGGGCCGAGCTCTGGGTCCTGCTCTCGGGCATGGCGCTGATCTACCTCGGCGTGCACGAGCTCGAGGCGATCGTCGACCGGCCGCGGCCCGAGGGGGGCTTGGTGGGCGTCTCGGGCTCCTCCTTCCCCAGCGCCCACGCCGCCTACTCGACCTTCTACGTCTGGCTGGCGGTGACGATCGTCATCCGGCTGCGACCGGGGATGGCGCGCGGCGCGCTCACGATCGCGAGCGGGATAGCGCTGACGGCGCTGGTCGGCCTTTCGCGCGTCTATCTGGACCTTCACTACCTGAGCGACGTCAGCGCCGGCTGGGCGCTGGGCGCCGCCTCCTTCTCCCTCTGCGCGGCCGCCGCGCTCGTCATCGTCACGGTGCGTCAGAATGGCCTCAGTGCTGCTCTTGGCGCTGGAGAAGATCGAAGATGAGTACCTGCTGTTCGGCGCCGCCGGGCTGATCGCGCTCGTTGCCTTCGTCGGCCTCATCCTCGTGCCCGCGGTCGGCGCGTACGGGAGGCTCTGGGAGAAGGCGGCGGCCGGCGTGCTCTCGCTCTTCGTCCTGGCGGCCCTCGTGGTGGTCGGCGTCGTCGCCGGTCTCCTCATCGTCTGGCAGTACAACGACCTCGCCCAGCTCTTCTAGCTCTCTCGATCGTCAGCTGGGGATAATGGGCCGATGCCAGCGGCCTCGAAAGGGCAGAAAAGGCCCGCAAAGGCCGGGGAGACGGGCACGCTCGACGCGCTCTCGGAAGCGGTCGAGTCGGGCGCCGGCCTGCCCGCCGTGGCGAGGGCCGCGGCGCGGGTGCTGGGCGCCAGCGTCGCCCTGATCGACCGCTCGAGCGCGGTTCTCGCGGTCGCCGGCGCCTCGCCCGACCAGGAGCGCAAGCTGCTCGCCGGGGGGGAGGGCGTGGCCCGGGTCGAGCTGCGCGTCGCCGACGCCGCCGTGGGCGAGCTGCGCTACCGCTCCGCCACGCCGCCCGAGCCGGCGATCGCCCGCATGGTGACGACCCTGCTCGCGCTGGAGCTGGAGCGCTCGCGCTCGCCGGAGTGGGAGAGCGAGGAGGTTGCCGGCGCCTTCGTCGCCGCCGTGCTGGCCCGCGAGGTGACCGACCGCCGTGACATCGAAGCCCGCGCCGCCGACCTCGGTGCCGACCTCGGCAAGGGGGCCGGCGTGCTCATCCTCCATGCGGTTCCGCGCTCGGCGCAGACGGGGGAGTGGCGCGCCCGCGTGCTGACCCTGGCGCAGCGGGCGCTGCGCTCGCTCGCGCCCGGGGCGCTGGCCAGCTCCAGCGGCGAGGAGGCGGCGGAGGTCGCCGCGATCGTCCCCGCCGGGGACGACGCCCGCGTCGAGCGGGCCGCGGCCGGACTCGCGCGCGAGCTCGCCGATGGCCTCGGCGGCTTCCACCTGACGACCGGCTACAGCCGCCACGCCGCCGACCCCGTCGACCTCTACCGGGCCGGCAACGAGGCCCGCCTCGCGGTCAACGTCGGCGAGGCGGAAGGCCGCTCCCTGCTCGCCTTCGAGGAGACCGGCTCCTACCGGCTGCTGCTGCCGGCGATGAGCGAGGACCCGCGTGAGCTGGAGCGCTTCTACGCGGAGACGATCGCGCCGCTCGCCGCCTATGACGAGCAGTACGAGACGGAGCTGGTGGCGACGGTCGAGGCGTTTCTCGACAACGACGGCAACGTCGCCGCCACCGCGAAACAGCTCTTCACCCATCGCCACACGATCCGCTACCGACTGGAGCGGGTGAAGGAGCTCTGCGGCCACGACGTCTCCGCCACCGAGGGGCGGGAGAAGCTCGGCCTGGGGCTGAAAACGATGCGCGTCCTCGGCATCGCCGCGCCGCGCGGGCCGGCGCAGGAGCCCGGATCCGAAGCCGGCAAGGTGCCGCGCGCCGCGGAGGAGTAGCGACGCGATTCCGGGGGAAGGACTCGAACCCTCTCTTCCAGGACCAAAACCTGGCGTGCTGGCCGATTACACCACCCCGGACCGAAGTCGAGCGTAGCGTCCGGGGGGGCTCCTAGGGTCGCCTCATGGAGATGAGCGCAGCGCGGATGGATCCGGAGGTTCGCGAGGGGCTGCGGCGTGCCTGGAGGGAGCTGATGACGATCGGCGTGCTGGCGATCGTGCTCGGCTGCGTGGCGATCGTCGTTCCCGCGGTGGCGGCGGTCGGCACGGCGATCTTCATCGGCATCGTCCTGATCGTCGCCGGCATGTTCCTGACGGCGGCCGCGTTCATGGCGCCCTCGGTCGGCAGCCTGATCGTGCGCCTGCTCTGGGCCCTGCTGACCGTCGTCGTCGGCGTCTGGCTGCTGGCCGAACCGCACAAGGGCGCGGTCAGCCTCACCCTCCTGCTCGGCATCTACTTCCTGCTGATGGGCGTCACCCGGATCGCCGTGGCGATCGCCGGCCGGGGCCGCGAAGGGGCCGGGATCCTCGGCCTCAGCGGCGTCGCCGGCCTGCTGATCGGCATCCTCGTCCTCGCCAAGTTCCCCAGCAGCGCCGACTGGGCGATCGGCCTCCTGGTCGGCATCGACCTGATCTTCGCCGGCTGGATGCTCACGTCTGTGGCCATGGTCGGCAAAGAGCTGTCAAAGGCTGACTGAGGGCGTTACCGCGCGCGGGTCCTGTCGCCGGGGTGGGGGTGCCCGGCTCCGCGCTGGGTTTTTCGCCTGGAGAGTCTCCAGTTCGCTTTGAGGGTTAGCCGGGCGAAAGCAAGACGCCGCGCTGCGCCGGGCACCCCTACCCCGACGCCACCCGCGCGAGATTCGCCCCAGTCAGACGGGTCTTAGCTTGAGGCCCCGGGTTCTGAAGCTCAGGAATATCCGCTGACCTGATCAAGCTGATGAGTCCAAGGGAGCGCATGCGCCAAGATCTGCGCCTTGCCCGAGCTTCTCCAGGGTCTCCACCGATCGGAATCTGATTGGGAGAGGGTGGGTGCCCGTGAAGCGCGCGGCGTCTCGTTTTCGCCGCTGCACTGGCTTGAGCGAACCAGTTTGTCCGACGGCGAAAACCCAGCAAGCGGAAGGGGCACCCCACCCTCTCCCAACCCCACTACGATCAACCCGTGGAGTCTCCCCTGGTCCTGGTCATGGCGGCGGGCGAGGGCACGCGAATGCGCTCGTCGACGCCGAAGATGTTGCACCCCGTTTGCGGGCGGGCAATGGCCGCCTGGCCGATCGCCGCTGCACGCGAGGCCGGGGCGGGACGTGTGGGGGCGATCGTCTCGCTGAACCAGGACGTTGCAGCGGGGCTGCCGGAGGACGTCGAGACCGTCACCCAGCCCGAGCCCGACGGCACCGGTGGCGCGGTGCGCGCCGCGCTGCCGTTGATCGAGGAGGCCGAGACCGTCCTCGTCCTCTCCGGCGACGTGCCGTTGATTTCGGCGGAGACGATCTCGAGCCTGCTCGCGGCGCACGAGTCCTCGGGCGCGGCGGCGACGATGCTGACGATCGAGCTCGAGGACCCGGCGGCCTACGGGCGCGTCGTCCGCAGCGGGTCGGGCGAGGTCGAGCGGGTGGTCGAGGCCAAGACCGCCGGCGACGCGACGCCCGAGCAGCTCGCGATTCGCGAGATCAACGCCGGCACCTACGTCTTCGCGGCCGGGCCGCTCGCCGCCGCCCTCGCCGGCCTCTCCAACGACAACGCCCAGGGCGAGTACTACCTGCCCGACGTCCTGCCGGCGCTGCGCGCCGCCGGCCACTCGGTCGCCGCCCATCTGACCGACGACCTCGCGGTGACGATGGGCGTCAATAACCGCCTCGACCTCGCCGCTGTCGAGGCCGAGGGGCGGCGCCGCATCCTCGCGCGGCACATGCTCGCCGGGGTGACGATCGTCGACCCGGCCTCGACCTGGGTCGACGCCGACGTCGAGCTCGCCGCCGACGCCCGGATCGAACCCGGCGTCAGTCTGCGCGGGCGCACCGCGATCGGCAGCGGCGCGACCGTGGGCCCGCTCAGCACCGTGCTCGACTCGCGGATCGGCGAGGGCGCCTCGGTCCTGCACTCCTACCTCGTCGAATGCGAGGTTGGCGAGAGCGCCCAGGTCGGGCCCTTCGCCTACCTGCGTCCCGACGCGCGGCTGGCGCGCGGAGCCAAGGCGGGGACGTTCGTCGAGGTCAAGAACTCGCGGATCGGCGAGGGCGCCAAGGTGCCTCACCTCGCCTACGTCGGCGACGCCGAGGTCGGCGCCGCCAGCAACCTCGGCGCCGGCACGATCACCGCCAACTACGACGGTTTCCGCAAGAACCGGACAACGATCGGCGCCAACGTCCGCATCGGCGTTGACACGATGCTGATCGCCCCTGTACAAGTCGCCGACGGGGCCTACACTGGCGCCGGAGCGGTGGTCAAGCGCGACGTGCCCGAGGGGGCGCTCGCGGTCAGCGAGAACGAGCAACGGAACATCGAGGGCTTTGCCGAGCGCAAGGCGGCGGAGATGGAAGAGGAGCAACGGTGAGCACGATCGAGGAGCGTCCCCAGGCGGTGGCTCAGAGCGCCATCACCCACGACTACTCCAAGCGCCTGATGGTCTTCGGCGGTCGCAGCTCGATGGAGCTGGCCGCCAAGGTGGCCGGCAAGCTCGAACTCGACCTCGGCCAGGTGACGCTGAAGACCTTCGCCAACGGCGAGGTCTACTGCCGCTATGAGGAGTCGATCCGCGGCGCCGACGTCTTCCTCGTCCAGTCGACGAGCGCCAACGAGCAGACGGAGATGACGCCGAACGACGCCCTGATGGAGCTGCTGACGATGATCGACGCCGCCCAGGGCGCCTCGGCGCACCGGATCATCGCCGTCATGCCCTGGTACGGCTACGCGCGCCAGGACAAGAAGTCGGCGCCGCGCGAGCCGATTTCAGCCCGCATCGTCGCCAAGTGCCTGGAGGGCGTCGGCGTCGACCGCGTCCTCACGATGGACCTGCACGCCGGCCAGGTGCAGGGCTTCTTCCACGTGCCCGTCGACCACATGACCGCGATGCCGATGCTGACCCAGTGGTTCGCCGACCAGTACCCGGCCGAGGACCTGGTGATCGTCTCGCCCGACGCCGGCCGAGTGAAGACGGCGCGCAACTTCGCCCGCCGCATCGGCACCCACTGGGCGGTGATGGAGAAGGAGCGCCCGGCCCAGCAGGTGGCCGAGATCGGCTACGTGGTCGGTGACGTCAAAGGGAAGACGGCGGTCCTGGTCGACGACATGATCGACACCGCGGGCACGCTCTGCGCGGCCGCTCAGACGGTGCTCGACGAGGGCGCGGCGCGGGTGATCGCCTGCGCTACCCACGGCGTCTTCTCCGGCCCCGCCTACGAACGGCTCGCCTACGAGAGCTCGAACATCGAGAAGATCGTCGTCTCCGACACGATCCCGTTGCGGCCCGGCGCGCCCGACAACATCACGGTGCTCTCGACCGCGGGCACCTTCGCCGACTCGATCCGCCGTATCTTCGTCGACGACTCGGTCTCCGAGATCTTCGCCGGCGAGAACCAGCTGTTCTGATGCCGAAGGGCCTGCGGCTGGTCGGCCACAAGGGGGCCGATCTGATCGCGCCGGGCAACACGATCGAGAGCTTCCACGCCGCGGTCGAGCATGACGTCGACACGATCGAGCTCGACGTGATCTGGCTTCGCGACGCGCACCTGCCGATGGAGGAGCGGGCGCCGCTGGTGGTCGCCCACGATTGGGCGGACGCCGAACGGCGTACGCCGCTGGCGCTGACCGAGGCGCTCGACGCCTTCCTCGAGCCGCCGCTCGACCAGGTCGAGATCGACGTCGACGTCAAGCTGCCGGGCCGCGAGGAGGAGATCGTCGCGGCCCTGCGCGAGCGCGACCTGATCGAGCGGGCGATGGTCTCGACCATGGAGCTGTACTCGCTCGGCCGCATCCTCGAGCTCGAGCCGAGGCTGCGCCGCGGCTGGACCTACCCCAAGGTGAGCCGGGACTGGGCCTCGAAGCGCTGGGCAAAGGCGCCGATGCTGGCCGCCCTCGTCGCGATGCGCCAGCGCCTGCCCGGTCTCGCCGCCGAGAAGCTTCCCAAGCTCGGCGTCGAGTCGATGTGGGTCTACCACCCCCTGGTCAGCCGCCGCCTCGCCCGCATCGCCGAGCTTGCCGGAGTCGAGCTGATCGCCTGGACCGTCGACGACCTCCCCCGCATGCGCAAGCTCGCCGCCGCCGGCGTCCACGGCCTCGTCTCCAACGACCCCCGCCTCTTCGCCGAGCTGGAGCAGCGCATCCGACATTGACCCCACTCCAGTGGGGTCAATGTCGGATGCGCGATCTCAGACCGTGCCCGGCGTGGCGGTCGGGGGGGCGTTGCGGCCGCGGCGGGGCTTGACCGCCGACTCGAGCTCGGCGGGGGTGAAGCCGCCGACGGCCTCGCCGTCGAGGGCGTAGCGATAGAGGGCGACGCCGAAGATGTTGCTGAGGGCGCTGGAGACCAGCATCGAGATCGCCAGGCCGATGACGCCGATCACGAGCAGCAGGGCGCCGGCGAAGCTGGCCGAGGCCCAGATCATGAAGCCGGCGAAGATCAGCAGGGCGGAGGGGAGGACGCCGAGGAGGAGGACGGCGCCGCCGATCGCGATGTTGCCGGTGATCTGCTGGCCCCAGCGCGAGCGGAAGAGGCCGGCCGAGCGCTTCAGGGTCTGGAACGGGCCGGTCCCCTCGATCGCGATCACCGGCACCGCGAGGAAGGTGATCAGCGACCAGCCCACCGCCAGCACGCGGCCGAAGATCTGTCCGAGCGTCCCCTGGCTCTCGATCGCGTTGAGCACGATGCCGATTACGGTTGAGACGGCGGCCCAGCCCGCGATCCGCGCGAGGCGCTCGCGGGCCACGGCGAGCCCGTCGGCTACGCGCGCATCCTGGTCGCGGAAGATCATGTCGGCGGCGGCCGCCAGGCCGACGCTGAAGTAGGTGCCGATCAGGGCGAGCAGGTAGAAGCCGATCACGGCGACCGCGCCGCCGACGGCCGCCTGGTCGCTCTCGATCAGGTAGAGCCCCGGTCCGACGACGACGAGCGCGCAGACGATCGTCGCCACCCCGCCGTAAAGCGGGAAGCGCAGCAGCTCTGGGTTCTCGCGCAGCAGCCCCCAGCTCTTCTTGGTCAGGTCCCACCCGCGGCGAATCCGGCTCATGCTCCCTCTCCTTCCAGTGCCCTCTCGGCAATCGGCGTCTGCACGACGCCTCTTCCCTCGAAGTACCCCCACTCCTCCTCGCCCAGCTCGGTCGCGGGCGGATCGGCGTAGATCCACTCGCGCATGATCCTGTGCCAGTTGCGTTTCGCCCGCAGCTGGCCGAGCACGGCGACCACGCCGATTTCCATCCGCCGCCCCATCAGCTCGTCGGCTGGCAGCGACTCGCGCCGCATCAGGTCGTAGTACTCCGAGCGCGGGTCGTTGGTGGACTCGATGATCTTCATCACCCGCTTGGCGCTGATCTCGACCTCGCGGTCCTCGATGAACCAGCCGCTTACCGCCATCGTGTGCTCGAGCAGGCGTTCGGCGTCGAGCTTCGAGGGGTTCTTGACGAAGCCGAGGTCGTGGAAGGCACGGCGCAGCAGCTCGGGATCGCCGTGGAAGGCGGCGTCGATCGCGCGCTGCTCGAGCAGGATCTGCTCGCGGTCGAGCTTCTTCGTCATGCCGAAGTCGAGGAAGGCGACCCGGCCGTCCCCCATCAGGATGTAGTTGCCGGGGTGGGGATCGGCGTTGAAGTGCTGCAGGTGGTAGATCGAGCCGAAGCTGCCGCGGAAGACGATCTCGCCGAAGCGGCTGCGCTCCTCGTGCGGCAGCTGCTTGACCTGCTCGAAGCCGATCCCCTCGACCAGCTCGGTGACCAGCACCCGCCGCCGCGAGAGCCGCGTCACCACTTCCGGCACGTAGATGAAGGGGTGGTCGCGGTAGGCGCGGGCGAAGCTGCGCTGGTTCTGCGCCTCGTACTCGTAGTCGAGCTCCTCCATCACCCGCTCGCGCAGCTCCTTGGCGATCTCCTTGGCGTCGAGGCCGGGCGCCAGCGCCCGGGCGAGGCGGACGATCGTGCCGGCGTTGCGCAGGTCGGCGTCGAGCGCCTCGGCGATCCCGGGGTACTGGATCTTGACCGCGACCGCGCGACCGTCGAGCAGCTCGGCCCGGTGCACCTGGCCGATCGAGGCCGCGGCGAAGGCCTCGTGCTCGAACGCGGCGAACATCTCGGCGAGCGGCTCGCCGTCGTACTCCTCCTCCAGCACCTTCTCGACCTTCTCCCAGGGCATCGCCGGCGCGTCGGTGCGCAGCTTCGCCAGCTGCTCCTGGTAGATCTCGCGGTACTCGTCGGGGATGAATTCCGTATCGATGAAGGAGGCGAACTGGCCGAGCTTCATCGCCGCGCCCTTCATCTGGCCGAGCGCGCCGACCATCTTCATCGCCGTCTCGACGTGGCGCTGCTCGAGCCGCTCGCGAGCCTCCTCCTCGGAGCGGGCGACGTTGGTCGCCTTCGTCCCGGCGTAGCGCGCGCCCTGCATGCCGACGATCGAACCGAGCTTCGCGGACCGGCGTATACGTCCCTTGGGGATCTTGGAGTCCTCGCCCACGCCCACAGGTTCCCATAGGCGAGCCGGGTGCGATCTCGCACGGTTCTCTATCCTCTCCCGTCCGCATGGCGCAGACCCGCGAAAAGCTCGAGGCCGCACCGCGAGCCGAGTTCGGTTCGAGAACCTCACGTCGCCTGCGGCGCGAGGGCCTGGTGCCCGGCGTCGTCTACAGCGGCGGCGCCGAGGCGCGCCCCTTCCAGGCCGCCGAACGCGACATCCGCGGCGTCCTCGCCGAAGGCGCGGCGCTCTTCGACCTCGAGATCGAGGGGGCGAAAGCCGTGCCGGTCGTGGTCAAGGAACAGCAGCACCACCCCGTTCGCGGCAGCCTCCAGCACATCGACCTGCAGGAGGTGCGGCTCGACGAGGCGATCCAGGCCGAGGTCGCGGTCGAGCTCGAGGGGGCCGATTCGGCCCCGGGCGTCAAGGGCGGCGGCGTGCTCGAGCACGTCACCCGCGAGGTCACCGTCGAAGCGCTGCCGACCGAGATTCCCGACCGCCTCGTCGCCGACGTTTCCGCGATGGAGGTCAACGACACGCTGCAGGCATCGGCCCTGGTCATGCCCGACGACGTCACCCTCGTCGCCGACGACCCCGACGAGATCACGATCGCGACTCTCTCGCCGCCGCGCGTCGAAGAAGTCGCCGAGCCCGCCGTCGAGGAGGAAGCCGAGCTGGTCGGCGAGGAGGGCGAGGCGCCCGCCGCCGAGGAGGGCGGCGAGGGCGAGGGCGAGTCGGGCGACTCCGGCGAGGATTAGGCCCTGTCCATCTTCCGCCGCCGCCGCGGCGAGCAGGGCGCGAGCGAGCGGAGCGGCGACCGGATCCTGATCGTCGGCCTGGGCAACCCGGGCAAGCGATACGAGGGGACCCGCCACAACGTCGGCTTCGACGTCGGCGCCGAGCTCTCGCGCCGCTGGGACCTGCCGCGGGCGAAGAGCAAGTTCGGCGGCCTGCTTGCCGAAGGCCGGACCGGACCGGGCGGACCGCGGGTGGCGGTCCTCCTGCCCCAGACCCAGATGAACCTCTCCGGCGACTCGGCCGGCCCGGCCCGCGGGGCGCTCAGGGCGCCGCTCGACCGCGTCGTCGCCGTCCACGACGAGATCGACCTGCCCTTCGGCGAGGTCCGCACGCGGCTCGGCGGCGGCCTCGCTGGCCACAACGGCCTGAAGAGCCTCGAGCGTGGCTTCGGCGACGCCGAGTTCTGGCGCGTGCGGGTCGGAGTCGGCCGGCCCGACTCCACCGACCCCGACGTCGTCGCCTCCTACGTGCTCGGCCGCTTCCGCGAGCCGCGCGCCGAGGCCGAGGCCCTGATCGCCCGTGCCGCCGACGAGGCCGAGGGCCTAGTCGAGCAGCTAGGTTCCAGCCCCGATGAGTGAGGCGCGAACCAGCTACGAGGTGAGCGAGGACGGAGTCGCCGTCCTGCGCCTGACGCGGCCCGAGGCCCGCAACGCGATCGACACCCGGATGCTGCTCGAGATGCTCGAGCACCTGGCGGTGGCTCGCGGCGAGGAGGCCGTCCGGGTGCTGGCGATCAGCTCCGCGGACCACATGGGCCTCTCGGCGGGCGCCGACGTCAAGGAGGATCTCGACGAGGAGGGCAGGGTCCGCCGCATGCGGCTCTTCGCGGACCTCTACGACGCGGTCGTCGCCTTCCCAAAGCCGACCGTCGCCGCCTGTCACGGCGACGTGGTCGGCGGCGGAGCGGAGATCGCCGCCGCCTGCGACCTGCGCGTCGGCGGCTCGAACCTGCGCATGCGCTTCCCCGGCGCGGCGCTCGGCGTCCCGGTCGGCCCCGCCCGCCTGGTCACGCTCTGCGGCCTGGCGGCGGCCAAGTACCTGCTGCTGACCTCGCGCACGGTCGGGGCCGACGAGGCGCTCCGCCTCGGCCTCGTCAACCGGATCGCGCCCGCCGCCGCTACCGAGGAGTCGGCGCTCGCGCTCGCCGCCGAGGTCGCTGCGCACCCGCCCGAGGCGGTCGCCCGCCTCAAGTCGATGCTGCACCAGTGGGACGACGTCGTCGGCCGCTCGGCAAACGAGGGCGAGGGCCAGGTCGAGTGGCAGCGAACCGGCCCCGGGCTGCCCTCCACGCGCCCGTAGCTAGCCGATTCGGCCAAGAGATCTTGCGCAACCGCCGCGGCGCCGGATAGGGTCGCCGCTGTCCGTCGTCTCGTCCCTGGAGGATCGCCTTGAAGAAGCTCGCCCTGCTCCTGCTCGCCCTCGGCTGCCTGCTGGTCGCGCCCTGCGTCGCCTCGGCCGCCACCTACACGGTCGACAGCACCGGCGACCAGACCGACGAAACGCTCGGCGACGAAGAATGCGAAACCTCCGTCAACACCTGCACCCTGCGCGCGGCGATCGAAGAGGGGAACGAATCGACGGGCATCGCCGACGCGATCGGGTTCGACGCCTCCGTCTTCGAAGGCCAGCTCGCGGACACGATCGAACTCGAAAGCCTCCTGCCTGAGATCGAAGACCAGGTCAGCATCGAAGGCGGCTCATGCACGACCGAAGCGGGACCGGAAGGCCCATGCGTCGGGGTCGACGCCACCGGCTTCGGCTACGGCCTCAGCGTCGAAGACGTGGAAGGGGTCTTGATCGAAGGCGTGGCGGTCACCGGCGCCACGACCGGGATGCGGGCGATCAACGCAGCCGAGGAACTGACGGTGCGCGGTTCCTGGCTCGGTCTGACGCTCGACGGGGAAGACGCATCCGGTGCCAACACCGGCATCTGGCTCGACCCGGGCTCCGACGGAGGGACGATCGGCGGCACGACCGCCGGAGCCCGCAACGTGATCGTCAACAGCTCGTTCGAGGGGCTCGACGTCGAAGGGGCCAGCGAAACGACGGTTCAGGGCAACTACTTCGGCGTCGCGGCCGACGGAGAAACGAAAGCCGCCAACGGCAAGGACGTCGAGATCACCGACACGGCGCTCTTCGAAGCGGTCGACAACGAGGTGGGGGAGACCGTCGCCGCCGGGAACGCCCCGTGCGACGGCGGCTGCAACGTGATCTCGGGCGGCAGCTTCGCCGGCATCGACCTGCAGGGCAACGGCGGCAACGAGAAACCGGCGAGCGGTCCGACGACGATCCACGGCAACTACGTCGGGCTCAGCGCCGACGGCACCGAAACGATCGCGAACGCGAGCTACGGCATCGACGTCAACGAAGCCGACGACGTTCTTATCGGGGGTCCCGAAAACGAGGACGCCAACTTCATCGCTGGCAGTGGAGAAGGCATCTTCGCCACAAACAGCGAAGGCCTGGAAGTGATCGGCAACATAGTCGGCTCGGGCGCGGCCGGGGGCGAAATCACGGCGCCGGGGGTAGCGGTGTTGGTGCTCAACTCCGGCAACGCGAACCCAGTTGCCGTTTCCCAGAACGTGTTCGAAATGGACGGAGGCGTTGCGATCGATGCGCGCTTCGGCGGCACCGAAATCGTCAGCAACTTCATCGAAGGGGCCGAACTCGGGATCTGGACCAAGGCAGGGCCGGGTGGGGCGGGCGAAAACCTGATCGAAGACCAACGTGATTGGCGAATCCTCGGCAAATGGCATTCGCATCGAAGACAACGCCAACCTTGTCTTCGGCAACTCGATCTACAGGTCCGGCGCCGCCGGCATCCGCATCCAGAACCCGACCGGGTTCGAACTCGTCAACGCCACCGAAAACACGATCGGTGGCGATGTCCCGACCGACGAAAACAACATCAACGAAAGCGGCGGCGACGCGATCGTGATCAACAACGCCGGTGGGGAAGGGGCCAGCCAGAACGAAGTCGCCCGAAATCGCGGCGCCAAAAACACCGGCCTCTTCATCAACCTGATCGGCTCGCTGACCAACGCCGGCATCCTGCCGCCGGCGATCGGCGCCGCGAAACTCGGCGGCGCGAGCGGCAGCGGGGCGGAACCGGAAGCGATGATCCGCGTCTTCCGCAAGAACTCCGCCGAAACGGGCGAGCTCCAGTCGTTCCTCGGCGAAGCGGAAGCCGACCCCAGCGGCAACTGGAGCGTCACCTACGAAGCGGCGATCCCGGGGGAAACGCGGATCGCGGCGACTCAGACCAGCGCCGAAGGCGGCACATCCGAGCTGGCCTTCGCGACGACCGAAGCCGAGCCGAAAAAAGAAGGCGGGGGAGGCAATGGCGGCGGGGGAGGCAACGGAGGGGGTGGAGGTGACGGCAAGCCCGAGAAGCCAGTCCCCCAGACCACGATCAAGAAGGGCCCGAAGGCCAAGACCCATGCGACCACGGCCAAGTTCAAGTTCGTCTCGTCGTTGCCCGGGTCGACCTTCGAATGCAAGCTCGACAAGGCCAAGTTCAAGCCCTGCAAGTCGCCGAAGACCTACAAGAAGCTGAAGCCCGGCAAGCACGTCTTCAAGGCGCGGGCGAAGAAGGGCGGCGTCACCGACCCGACGCCCGCCGTGCGCAGGTTCAAGGTGCTCAGCTAGCTGAGGCCGCTTCGCCGACGCCGGCGGCCACGGCCATGATCGAGACCTGGGGGTTGACCCCCGGACAGCTGGGCAGGATCGAGCCGTCGGCGACCCAGACGCCCTCGACGCCGCGCAGGCGGCCGTCGGGGTCGACCGGATGGCGGGCCGGGTCCGAGCCGGCGGCGGCGGTGCCGCTGGGGTGGAAGGCGGCGAGGCGCAGGCGGCGCACGTCGAGCCGCTCGAGCGCGGCCTCGATCTCCGACTCGGCCCGCACCGCGGGCGCGCCGCCGCCCAGTTCGACGTCCTTCGCCCCGGCCGCGAGCATCACCCGCGCCATCGCGCCGACGGCCTTCGCCAGGCGTCCGGCGTCGGTCCGCGTCAGCCGGTAGGCGACGATCGGACTGCGGGCGCCGAAGACCCGGCCCGAGGGCGCGTCGCCGATCATCGCCCCCAGCGTCGCCGTGTTGGCGGCGCGGTCGAGCCGGCTCAGCAGGTGGGTGCCGTAGCCGGGGGCCGAGACCGCGCCCATCCCCGGAGGGGTCGAGGTCGCCTCCATCAGGATGCCCTCGCGCTCGTGCAGCTCTTCGATCCCGACGCTCTGCATCACTCCCCGCCAGGGGACCACCTCCTCCTCGAAGCTCGCGGTGATCCCGGTCGCCGGGTGGATCGAGAGGTTGCGGCCGAGGCGGGGGTGCCGCCCGAGGCCGCTGCGCCGCAGCAGCGGCGGGGTCGGGATCGCGCCCGCGGCGACGACGACCAGCGGTGCCGAGATCCGCACCTCGCTGCCGTCGGCGCGGCGGCCGGCGACGCCGAGGGCGCGGCCGCCCTCGACCAGGACCTCGCGCACGTGCAGGCCGGAGACGATCCGCGCGCCCGCCGCGCAGGCCTGCGGCAGCGCGTTCAGATGGACGCCGTTCTTGGCGTTGTTGGGGCAGCCGATCGCGCACTGGCAGGCGCCCCGGCAGCCGGGCGCGTTGCGCCGCAGCGGGGCGGCCGCCCAACCGAGCGCCTCCGCCCCTCGCAGCGATAGTTCCCCGTTGCGCCCCAGCACCTCCATCGGCGCCGGCGCCACCCCGATCGTCGCTTCGACGTCGGCGACGCGGGGGCCGAGCAGCTCCGGTTCGGCGTGCGTCAGCCCGTGGTCCTCGTACCACGACCGCGCCACCGGGGACGGCGGCCGGTAACAGGTGCCCGAGTTGATCACGGTGGTGCCGCCGACGGCGCGGCCAAGGGGCAGCGCGATCGGCGGGTAGCCGAGCGCCATCGTCGTGCCGCCGTCGCGGTAGAGCGAGGCGAAGCGGTCGAGCGGGTGCGAGCCGCGGATCCGGTCGACCGTCCAGCGCTCGCCTTCCTCGACGATCACGGTCGCCAGCCCGGCACGGGCCAGCTCGCGTGCCGCGAAGGCTCC
>Ga0070693_100000667_pt1 | contig 15175 bp, 13 predicted proteins | sample KBSK1103metaG_FD_65472 | JGI IMG/M metagenome (GOLD analysis project Ga0070693, IMG submission 65472) | Corn, switchgrass and miscanthus rhizosphere microbial communities from Kellogg Biological Station, Michigan, USA - KBS K1-10-3 metaG | ecosystem: Host-associated > Plants > Roots >...
TGGCTGGCAAGCTGTCGATGGAGAACCAGCTGCGCCAGGCGCTCGAGCGCGACGAGTTCGTCCTGTACTACCAGCCCAAGGTCGACATCCAGAGCGGCAAGCTGGCCAGCGCGGAAGCGCTCATTCGCTGGAACGACCCGGCAAATGGGCTGGTGCCGCCCGGGGTGTTCATTCCGATCCTCGAGGAAACCGGGCTGATCCATCCGGTCGGACGCTGGGCGATCACCACGGCGGTTGCGCAATACGCGCGCTGGCGCGAGCAGGGCGCCGCGGTGCGCATCGCGGTGAACGTCTCGCCGGCGCAGCTGCGCGACCGCGGATTCGTCGACGAAGTGGCCGCGGCGATCGGCGACGATCCGCACGCGGCGGCCGGGCTGGAGCTGGAGATCACCGAAGGGATGATCATGGCCGACGTCGGTCGTTGCATCGCCACGCTCAATGCGATCCGCGCGCTTGGCGTCACCATCGCCGTCGACGATTTCGGCACCGGCTTCTCGTCGTTGAGCTACCTGGCAAAGCTGCCGATCGACACGCTGAAGATCGACCGCTCCTTCGTCGTGGAGATGACCGCGTCCGAAGCCGGGCGCTCGATGGTCTCGACCATCGTACACATGGGCCATTCGCTCGGGCTGAAGGTGGTGGCCGAGGGCGTGGAGACCACCGAGCAGCTCAGCCTGCTGCGCTGGCTGGGCTGCGACGAGATGCAGGGCTACCTGCACAGCCGGCCGGTGCCGGCCGACGAGTTCGGCGCGCGCTTCCTGGCCTGAACCGGCAGCGTCTTGTCCCGCGCTAGACTCGCCGCGAGTCCCGCGCGCAGGGGAGCGCCCCGATGTCCGACGAGCCACCCACCAAGGCGGAACGCCGCCAGGCCTTCGCCCGCGAAATCAGCGGCATCGTGCTCGGCGTGCTCATCGCACTCGCGCTCGGTGCGGTGGCCTCGGCGATCGGCTGGCAACTCGATGCCGCCGACGCGCGCAAGGCGCTGTCGCTCGAGCTTGGCGAGATCCTCGGCCAGGCGCAGGAGCGCGTGATCGCGCGCGACTGCATCGAGCAGCGGCTCGACACGCTTGGCAAGGTGCTCGACCAGGCCGCCGCCACGGGCCAGCTGCCGCCGCAGGGCAGGTTTGGCGACCCGCCGTTCCGCACCTGGTCCACCGGCGTGTGGGACAGCACGATCAGCGCCGACATCGCCAGCCACATGGACCGCGAGCTGCTCGACAACCTGTCGGGCGCGTACGAGTTCGTGCGCATCATGTCGCGGGAGACGCTGGCCGAGACCGACGCCTGGACGGCGCTCTACGCGATGGTCGGGCCCGGCCGCGCGATCCCGAGCGGCGTGCGATCTTCTGCTGGTCCGGTCACGCCGGGCGAGGTCAGCGCGATGCGCGCGAGCCTGACGCAGGCGCGCATGGCGCACCGCATGATGCTGGTCGGCGCGGTGCGCATGCGGCAGATCGCCGACGCCTACGACCTGCCCTACGACCGCGGCACCGTCGGCGAGTACGCAACCACCGGGCTGCGCGACAGCTATTGCGCGCCGATCCCGCCGGCCGATGGCAGGTCCTACGGGCAGGCGCCCTTCACGAACACCTACCAGCGGATGATCGACAACCCGATCACCCGCGACAACGCGACGGCCAGCCGCAAGCATTGAATCGCTGCCTCCGCGCCGCCTGCGACCAGCGCGACGCAATGAGAAACGGCGGTTTCAAAGTGGCACGTCGCCCCGCAACGCCTCGGCCACCGCCGCCGGCGCCTTCGCCAGGCCTTCGGCCACCACCTGCGCCGCCTTCGGCGCGGCCTGGTCGCGCTGCACGTCGGTCGCGACGGTCGCGATCTTCTCCGGCGCGATCAGCCCGAGCGAACGGGCGTGTTCCGCGATCGCATTGCTGTTGGCGACGCGCAGCATCGGCACGTTGGAACCGGCGATGCGCGCGATGTGTCCGTCCACGAAGGCGTCGCGCGCGGACGTCGCGTCCGGGTCCACGTCACGGATGTAAACCGCCAGGATGCGGCCCGGGAATTTCTCCACCGTCTCCGCGTACAACTCCGCGTCGAGCTGCGCTGAGTCGCCGACCAGCACCCACTTGAGCGCGGGGTAGCGCGCGATGACCTCGTGCACCTTGGCCAGCTTGCCGCGCGGCCCGGCGTGGTGGAGCAGGGACGAGGCGGCCAGGTCCACGTCGCGCAGCGCGATCGGGCCGGGCGGCAGGCCGTTCAAGGCCATGAAGTCCACCAGCATGTCGTACACGTTCCACGGCCCGGCGGACACGTAGAACACCGGGTTGGGCCCGCTGCCGTCGCGTCCCTGCTGGAACGCCTGGTACAGCTCGCCGACGCCCTCGAGCGGTTTGCGCGTGCGGGCGTTGCGCAGGAGCGTCATCTGCACGGCGGTCTGCCAGTGCGAGCCATTGCCGACCAGCACTGTGTCGTCGATGTCGGAGATGACGCCGAACGTCGCGGCTGGCGGCACGCACAGCACTTCCTGCAGGAACACCGGGCCGCCTTCGCTGCGACGGACCTCGGCGGTTTCCCACAGCTGGCCCGTCGCGTTGGGGTCGACCGGCATCACGGCTTCGTAGTAGCCCTCGGCATCGCTGACCGTGGTGACGGTGTGCCCGCGGAAGCTCACGTCGACGCGGGCGCCGGCGACGTGTTCGGCGTCATAGCGGCGATACGCGTTGAGCAGGTTGTCCCACCAGTCGTCCTTCGCGCCCGGGTCGCCCGCCAGCGGCCGCGCGAGCACGCGGCCACCGAGCGTGCAGCCACCGCGCGCGTCGACCATGCCGCGGTACGCGTCGATGTGCTCGCCGCTGGCCCCGTGCAACTGCCGGAGGCGCCGCAATCCGGCGTGCAGGTCCTCGCCGGCGGCGCCGGAGAGTGTTCGCAGGCGCTGCGCCGTCCGCTCGAGCCAGGCGGCACGATGGTCGTTCGCGTCGGTCACGCGCTGCTCCCGCCTGCGCCTCAGTCGAGCATGTTCGCCGGCACGTTGCCGCCATTGGCGGCGATGCGCTTGAGCACTTCCTTGTGCAGCCAGATGTTCATGCTGGCCGAGTCGTCCATGACGCTGGCCGGCGCGCCGAGTTCCGCGGCCAGCGCCTTGCGCTCGCCCAGGCTGCTGTCCATGTCGAGCAGCTTCATCAGGTCGACGATCGAGGTCTTCCAGTTGAGCTTCTCGCCGTGCGCGGCCGCGCGCTTCTCGAGCTGCGCCACCACGTCCACCTCGCTGATCGCGGCGGGCTTGGCGGCGGCCGGCGTGGCGGTGGGCGTGACCGTGGACCCGGGCGCCGTGCCGAGCGAACCCGCGCCGCCGCCACCGGGCGTCGCGCTGCCGGCGGGCTTAGGCGGCAACGGACGGATGTCCGGGACCGGGTGCGCGGTGCCATGGCCGAGGCCGAGCTTGCCGAGGATGTTGGCGAAGATGCCCATGTCGAAATCCTTTTCGTTGGAGGAGCGATGCGGCCGGCCGGGCGGCGTGCGCCCAGGCGGGGCGGCGCCGCGTCCATCGCAGCGCACTGGCCGAACTCTAGGCGCGCCCGCATGAATGGCCCGGAACTGCGGCGATGGGGCGCCTGCAGCCTCGCGGTCAGCGGGGTTTGCGGGGTTTGCGGCTCACGTGCAGCGCGACTTCGAACAGCGAACCGAGCGCGGCACCCAACGCGACCCCCATCGCCAGCTGGCCGAACGCGACGCCGAGCGCAGTCCCGATCGCCACGCCGACCCCGATGCCCACTCCCGCGTTGCGGTGGGTGGACGCAGGCCTGGACTCGATGCGTCGGGTCATGTCGGAACACTCGGAAGGGGACGCAAGCATCCTACCAATCGCACTGTTTCGATAACGTTGCAGATTGGTGCGTGACTACCGCGCGCACGAAAGGCGCAGCCGGCGCGCCCAAGGTCATACAACTGCAAGACCAGCAACACACCCCTGTCATCCGCGACTGCTTTGATGTCGCCTCAGCATGAACGCATTGCTGAGCCCGCCGCGCGCCGCAGGCATCGCCCCGCCGATCTTCTTCGAAGAAGACGGCCAGGCGCCAGACCCGCCGTCGCACCGGCACCGGGCGATCTGGATCTCCGACGTGCACCTGGGCACGCCCGGCTGCAAGGCGAAATTCCTGCTCGACTTCCTCAAGTGGAACGACAGCGACACGCTGTACCTGGTGGGCGACATCCTAGACGGCTGGCGGCTGCGCAAGGGCTGGCACTGGCCGCAGGCGCACAACGACGTGGTGCAGAAAATCCTGCGCAAGGCGCGCAAGGGAACGCGCGTGGTGTACGTGCCGGGCAACCACGACGAGTTCGCGCGCGGCTACGTCGGCCATGCGTTCGGCGGCATCGACGTCGTGCACGAGGCCGTGCACCGCACCGCCGACGGCAGGCGCCTGCTGGTCACGCACGGCGACCTCTTCGACGCCGTGGTGCAGCGCGCGCGCTGGCTGGCGCTGCTCGGCGACCAGCTGTACACGCTGATCCTCGCGCTCAACCACTGGTTCAACCGCGCCCGCGCGCGCATGGGCTTCGGCTACTGGTCGCTGTCGCAGTACCTCAAGCACAAGGCGAAGGGCGCGGTGTCCTTCATCACCGACTACGAGCTGGCGCTGGTACGCGAGGCGCGGCGACGCGGCTTCGACGGCGTCGTCTGCGGCCACATCCACAAGGCGGAGATTCGCATGATCGACGGGCTGCTCTACTGCAACGACGGGGACTGGGTGGAGAGCCTGACCGCGCTGGTCGAGGACCATGCCGGGGTGCTGCGGCTGGTCGAATGGAACGCGATCCGCCAGGACGCAGGAGTGCGGGCATGAGGATCCTGATCGTCACCGACGCCTGGGAGCCGCAGGTCAACGGCGTGGTACGCACGATCAAGTCGACGCGGCGCGAGCTGGAGCGGCTCGGGCACGAGGTCGAACTGCTGACGCCGCTCGAGTTCCGGACGCTGCCTTGCCCGAACTATCCCGACATCCGCCTGTCCCTGTTTCCGAAGCGGCGCGTGACGCAGCGCATTGCCGAGTTCGCGCCGCAGGCCATCCACATCGCCACCGAGGGGCCACTCGGCATTGCCGCGCGCGCCTACGCGCTGCATCACCGTCTGCCCTACACCACTGCGTACCACACCCGATTCCCCGAATACGTGCGCGCGCGCATCGGGCTGCCGCTGTCGGTGACTTACCGGTTCCTGCGCTGGTTCCACGGGCGCGCCGAAGCGGTGATGGTGCCGACCGAAGTCGTCCGCAAGGACCTGCTCGCCTACGGCTTTTCGCCACGCAAGGTGGTGCTGTGGTCGCGCGGCGTGGACCTGGACATCTTCAAGCTGGGCCCGGCGATGCCGCACGACCTGGCCAAGCCGATCTTCCTGTGCGTCGGGCGCGTGGCGGTGGAGAAGAACATCGAGGCGTTCCTGCGCCTGGACCTGCCCGGCACGAAATGGGTGGCGGGCGAGGGCCCGGCGCTGGCGAAGCTGAAAGCGGAGTTCCCGGACGCGCATTTCACCGGCGTGTTGAACCAGGCCGAGCTCGCGACCCTGTACAACGCTGCCGATATGTTCGTGTTCCCCAGCCGCACCGACACCTTTGGCCTCGTGCTGCTGGAGGCCCTGGCCTGTGGCTGCCCGGTGGCGGCGTATCCGGTGACCGGCCCGGTGGACGTGATCGGAAACGCGCCCGCCGGCGCGCTCGATCAGGACCTGCGCGCCGCATGCATGCGCGCGCTCACGATCAGCCGCTCGGTCGCGCGCCGCCATGCGGAGCGCTTTTCCTGGGAAGCGTGCACGGCGCAGTTCCTGTCGCATCTGCACCCGGTCGACACCGCTCCCGCAGACCGCGCACGCACGGCGGCGGACGATGCACGACGCGAACTCGCGCAGCCCGGGCGCCAGCCATAAAGCCCCGACGTCTGCGCGGCGCGGGTCAGTCGGCGTGTTGCTTGGCGCTACGCTTGTCGTGCACGCGCATCGTCAGCAGGCGGTCCTGCAGCTCGCTCGATGACAGCGCGTCGAGCGCGCGCAAGCCGAGGCGCAGCAAGTCGCCCTTCTTGGCCTTGAGCCCGCTGCGCTTGGCCGACAGCTTGAGCTTGTCGATCAGCGCGTAGTCGGCCTCGGGCATCGAAAACTTGTCGCGCACGCGACCGTCGCGCGCCGCCTCGGCGGCCTTGTCGGCCTTGCTTGGCTTCTTCGGCTTGTCGGGCGTGGGGGCGATAGGCAGCTGCGCATGCGGCGTCGCCACGTGCACCGGCTTGCTGACCGGCACCGGCGGCTGCTGCGCCGCCGCAGCGAGGAGTGCTGCGGCTCGCGCGGCCGCTTGCGATGCTGGCTTCTTGGCCGGCGCGCTTGAGCCATTGCCGCGCGGCCGGGCTCCGGCCTTCTTCTTCGCTGCGACCCTCTTCGCAGTGGCCTTTTTCACAGGTACCGGGCTGGTGACGCGGACGCTGCCGGCGGGCTTGCGGGATTTGGACGTGGACATGGCGGCCGGGCTTCCTTCGATGCGGTTGTGGTGGCGCCGCCGGGCCGGGCTCGGGCCGCGCGGCAGTGACCCTTGAACGTACACCTTTCGGCGGCTGCGTGGGTTACAGCGGCGCGCTGGTGCCGGGGCCCTGGGACGCGCCGACGCTGTCGACGGCGCTGTCGACGGCACACACGGCACACACGTCGTGCTCGCGCCCGACGCGTCCCCGCAGCACCACTAGTCATTTTTCGGGTATTTGAAAAAGTTGCAGATCGGCAACTGCGCGTTCAGCCGCATCGGCTGGCGCATCCGCAGGCGTTCTCCTACGCCCGCGGAGGACCGTGGCTGACGGCACCGCCGGCACGCCGCGAGCAAGCTGAATTTCCGGTTGCCGATGTGCAACTTTCTGAAAAACCGGAAAAACGACATGCATCGCGCGGTGCCGACGTGGTTCACGCTGACATTCGCCGATCCGTTCGGGCATGCCGGCATGCCCTCGTTCACCGGGCACATGGTGAGCGCCGGCTGCGGCGACGCGATCGTCGACGTCAGTCGGCCACGGCTGGTCGTATTGGAGTTCGAGCGCGTCTCGTCGGCGGCGTTGAAGATGATCCTGCCGGCGATCGAACAGGTGTACGCCGCCGACGCCACCTTGCGCTTCGTCGAGGTGGCGCCGGATCTCGTTTGCCTGCGGGAGGCGGCGGAGTACCTGGGCTGCACGCGGCAGGCGTTGGCGAGGCGGGCGCTGCGCCGGCCCGGGTTCCCGTTGGCCGCGCACGACGGCAATCCGGAGCTGTTCCACTTGGCCGACGTTCTGCGCTGGGCCAGGCGGACGGGCCGCAGCACCGTCACGCCGGCGCTGCTCGACCTCGCGCTGACCACGCGCCAGCTCAACCTGGCGCGGCAGGTGGCGCAGTTCGCGCACTGGTACGTGCCGATGCGGTTCCGCGTGCCGCGGTTCGCCTGCGAGCGCTATGGCATGTGACGCGGACGCGGCAACGGGTCGCGGCAATGGCTCGCGACAATGGCTCGCGGCAATGGCTCGCGGCTATGGCGGCTCGCGAGGCGCTCGCACCCATGCACCGCCGCTATACTCAATGCACATCCGTGCGCAGGGGAGCGCCCAATAATGTTCGGTATTTCACTGGTTCTCGGCATCGTGCTGGCCGTCGCTGCGATCGTCGGCGTCATGCTGTTCTTCTGGATCGTGGCGCTGCGCCGGGTCGTGCCGGTCAACGAGGTGCACATCCTGCAGACGCGCAAGAACACGATTTCGTACGGCAAGGGCTTTGCCAGCAACACCTACTACGAGTGGCCGAGCTGGATCCCGGTGATCGGCCTGACGCGGATCATGCTGCCGGTCTCGAACTTTGCCATCAACCTTCCGGACTATGCGGCCTACGACAAGGAGCGCGTGCCGTTCCTGGTGCACGTGATGGCCTTCTTCCGCATCAGCGATTCGAACACCGCCGCGCAACGCGTGGCGAGCTTCGACGAGTTGCAGGAACAGCTGACCGCGATCGTGCAGGGCGCGGTAAGAACGGTTCTGGCCGGCCACGAGATCGACCAGATCATGCTCGACCGCAGCCGCTTCGGCGAGGCCTTCACCAAGGAAGTGCAGCCGCAGCTTGCCAGCTGGGGCGTGGAGGCGATCAAGAACGTCGAGCTGATGGACATCCGCGACGCCAAGGACAGCAACGTCATCCACAACATCATGGCCAAGCGCACCTCGGGCATCGAGCGCGAGTCGCGGCTGGTGGTGGCGGACAACACGCGGCAGGCGGAGATGGCCGAGATCGCGGCCAAGCGCGAGATCGAGATGGCGCGCCAGCTGGCGGCCGAGCAGGTCGGCCTGCGCACCGCCGAGAAGGACCAGAAGGTCGGCGTCGCCAACGAGCAGGCCTCGCAGCTGGTGAAGGTGCAGCAGCGCGAGACCGCGGCCAAGGAAATGGACGTGGTGCAGGTCAAGAACGTGCGCGGCGCTGAGATCAGCCGGCAGGTGGCGGTGATCGCCGCCGGCCAGGCCAAGGAAGTGGCGATCGTGGACGCCGAGGCGACCAAGCAGGTCGCGATCGTGGAGGCCGAGGGCAACAAGACGCAAACCGTGCTGACCGCCGAAGGCAAGCTCGAGGCGGCGCGGCGCAATGCCGAGGGCATCGCGGTGGAAGGCGCGGCGCGCGGTTCGGCCGAGACGGCGATCCTGATGGCGCCGGTGGATTCGCAGATCAAGCTGGCCGAGAAGATCGGCAGCGACAAGGGCTACCAGGATTACCTGCTCGGCATCCGGAATATTGAAGCAGCGCAGGCCGTCGGCGAGGCACAGGCCGGCGCGCTGAAGACCGCGCAGGTGAAGGTGATCGCCAATGCCGGCACGCCGGGCAAGGGCCTGGCCAGCGTGATGGACCTGTTCTCGGCCGGTGGCGGCACCGCGGTGGCGTCGATGCTCGAGGGCCTCGCGCAGTCCGACGAGGGCCGCAAGCTGCTCGAGAAATTCACCGCCAAGCCCGACGCGGTCCAGTAAGTCGCGCGAAAGCGGTCGCGCGCAGGGGTCGCCGAAACGAAGGCGATCAGCGCGCCGCGCGTGCCGCCGGCACGGCCGGCGCCGGCACTGCCGGTGCCGCGGCGACGTCGGGCGTGTCCGCGCCGCGCGGCGCGACCAGCGCCATCGACGCATCGTCAGCCATCAGCCCGTTGCGGAAGCGGTAGCTCGCGGTCTGGTAATAGGCGATGGCGTCGCGCGCGAGCGCTTCGTCCACCGGCAGCGCCTGCTGCGCGGCGTCTTTCTCATAGTCCGGGCGCACGTCGTCGATGTGGCGGTGCGGCGACAGCTGCACCAGCGAGTCGCCGCTGAGGTAGCCCAGGCGCTGGTAGTTGCCGATGAAGGCGCGGCCGCGGCCCGGCTCGAGCGCGAACACGTCGGCGCCGTAGAAGCTGCTGCGGTAGTCCATGCCGAGCAGGCCGAACACCGTCGGCGCGATGTCCACCTGCGCCATCATGCGATCCACGCGCGCAGGCTTGATGTGGCCCGGCGCGTAGATCCACATCGGGATGTGGTAGCGGAACACCGGCAGCTGCGCGAGGCCGCCGCTCGAGGCGCAATGGTCGGCGGTGATCACGAACACGGTGTCCTTGAACCAGGGCCGCGTGCGCGCGCGGCGCAGGAAATCGCCGATCGCCCAGTCGGTGTAGGCCACCGCGCTCTGGCGCAGTCCTTGCGGCATGGCGACGCGTCCGGCCGGGAAGGTGTAGGGCCGGTGGTTGGACGTGGTCATCACGTGCGCGAAGAAGGGCTGCCCGCGCGCCGCGGACGTGTCGAAGCGCTTGAGCGCGAGCGTGTACAGGTCCTCGTCGGCGACGCCCCAGACGTTGGCGTGATGCACGGTATCGGAAGGGATCGCGCTGCGGTCGGCGACGGTGTAGCCGTTGCCGCCGAAGAAGGCATTCATGTTGTCGAACTGTCCGTAGCCGCCGTAGAGGAACTCCGACGTGTAGCCCTTGGCGTTGAACACGCTGGCCATGGTGAACAGGCCGGTGTTGCCGGGCCGCTTGACGATCGACTCGCCCGGCGTCGGAGGCACCGACAGCGCCAACGCCTCCAGGCCGCGCACCGTGCGCGTGCCCGAGGCGTAAAGCTGCGAGAACACCAGGCTGTCCTTGGCGATGCGGTCGAGCTCGGGCGTGAGCGAGGGCGACGCGCCGTAGGTGCCGGAGTAAAAGGCCGACAGGCTCTCCACGCTGATCAGCACGACGTTGAGCCGGCGCTCGGGCGCGGCGTTGTGGATGTCGCGGCGGATGTCCATCGGATCGGCCGAGACGAAGGTCGCGTCCGGCGTCTGCAGCTGCGTGCGCACGTGCGCGAACGCCTCGCGCAGCGGCATCGTGCGGTAGAAGCGGTCGTAGTCGATGTCGGCCGCGCGATACGCGGCGAAAAACTGGTAGATGCCGTTGCCGGCGAGCTCGTCGGCATACTGGTTGCCGCTCTTGTCCTTCATGTCGCCGCTGACCGACAGGGTGCCGGCGATCGCCACCACGGCCCAGGCCGCGAGTACCGCACTGCGCCCCGCGAAGGTCGAGCCGTCGTCGCCGAGCCGGCGCCAGCGGCGTCCGGCGAAAAACAGGCCGGCCGCCAGCGCGGTCAGTCCGCCCAGGATCCAGCCGACCGGATAGGACTCGCGGATGTTGCCGATCACCTCGGTCGTGTAGACCAGGTAATCGACGGCGATGAAGTTGAAGCGGGTCTGGAATTCCTCCCAGAACGTCCACTCGGCCACTGCCACGAACAGCAGCACGTACAGCAGCAGGAACGAGAGCGTCGCGACGCCGCCGCGGCCGAGCCGCTGCAGCCAGCGCGGGCCGCGCGACGGCACCAGCCAGAGCAGCAGCACCAGCGGAATGGCGAAATAGACGAACGCGAGCAGGTCGTAGCCCAGGCCGATGCCGAAGATCGCCAGCCAGTGCGTGGCCGAGGCCGGGACGCCCGGGCCGGTAACCCAGAGCAGCACGAGGCGGGTGAGGGCGGCGATGGCGAGGAAACAGGCCCCGAGCCAGGCGAGGGGGCGGAAACGCAACCACAGCGGGGAATCGGAACGCATGAAGATCCAGGAGGTGTCCGCGCGGCGCGCGGAGCCGGGGGTGGTCCGGCGTGGCGAGTGTCGGCGGCCGGGATGTAAGGCCACCTCGGCGGCTTCTGGGGTTTTCGTTAAAGTGCGACACCCGTCGAACTGGCAAGCTACGCAGTGCCGCGACGCCTCGTCGCCGGGAGCCGCACCGAGCACGCCATGGGCCTGCGCATCCTCATCGTCGAAGACCAGCCGGACGTGGCCGCCAACATCTGGGATTTCCTGGAGCGCCGCGGCCACGTGATGGACCACGCCGCCGACGGCGACGCCGGCCTGGCGCGCGCGCTCGCCGGCAACCTCGACATCGTGGTGCTCGACCTGGGCCTGCCCAAGCTGGATGGCCTGGACCTGTGCCGCCGCCTGCGCGCGGCTGGCCGCGGCGTGCCGGTGCTGATGCTGACCGCGCGCGACACGCTCGACGACAAGCTGCGCGGCTTTGCCGAAGGCGCCGACGACTACATGGTGAAACCTTTCTCGCTGCGCGAGCTGGAGGCGCGCATCGGCGCGCTGCACCGGCGCGGCCGCCCGCCCGCGCACGCGCCGCTGCGGGTCGGCGACCTGACCTACGACCCGGCGGCGATGCTCGCCACGCGCGCCGGGCGCACGATCGCGCTGACGCGCACGCAGGCCTGCCTGCTCGAGGCGCTGTTGCGCGCCTCCCCGGCGGTGGTGCCGCATGCGGCGCTGCTGCGCTGCGCCTGGGGCGAGGACGAGGCCGAGGTGGCGGCGCTGCACTCGCACCTGTACGAGCTGCGGACGCTGGTGGACCGCCCGTTCGGCGCGCCGATGTTGCAGACGGTGCACGGGGTTGGCTACCGGCTGGTGACGCCCGCAGCGCAAACCACACCCGGCGCATCGGCCGCCGGCACGCACCCGGACGACGGCGAGGACGCTGCATGAGCAACGCACCAACGCCCGCTGCGCGCGCGAAACCGCTGCGCTGGCGCGTCACCATCGCCACCACGGTCCTCGGCGCCTTGCTCAGCCTGCTGTTCGCGGCGGCGGCAGTGTTCATCACCGAGGACTACGAAGGCATCCTGATCGACGAGATCCTTGGCAGCCAGGCGCAGGACTACAGCCTCGCGCTTGCGGCCGATCCGCTCGCGCCCCTGCCGCGCAGCCATCGCCTGAGCGGTTACCTGCGCCGCAGCGATGGCAACGGCGACGTGCCGCCGGCGCTGCGCGCGCTGGCACCGGGCGTGTACGACGACGAGGACGGGTTGCCGGCGGACATGACGGTGGGTGTGTACGACATCGCGCAGGGGCGCCTGTATTTCGTCATCGACGCCAGCGACATCGAGGTGCTGGAGCAGCACCTGGCCTGGTTCCTCGTGGCGGTGGTGGTGATCGGCACGGGGCTCGCGGCCTGGCTGGGCTGGTTCCTCGCCGGCGTGAGCCTGGCGCCGCTGCGCCGGCTGGCCGCGTCGGTGGACGCGCTGCCGACGCGGCCGCAGCCGACGCAGTTCGCGCAGGTCGCGGGCGCGGACGAACTCGGCCGCCTCGCGCACGCGATCGACCAGTACCAGGCGCGCCTGGTGGATGCGGATGCGGAGGAGCGCCGCTTCTTCGCCGACGCCAGCCACGAGCTGCGCACGCCGCTGGCGGTGATGCGCGGCGCCGCCGAGCTGATGCTCGACGAGACCGCGGCGCCCGACGACCAGCGCAACTGGCGCGCACGCTTCGAGCGCGGGATGGACGAGCTGACGCTGCTGCTCGAGGTGCTCCTCGGGCTGGGCCGCGGCGAGGCGCTGGTGCCCGAGTCGGAGACCTTCGAGGGCATGGTGCACGAGGCCATCGTCGCCGCCGGCCTCGACGGACGCTTCGTGGTGACCATCGAGCAGGGGCTGCATGCCTGGCACGTGCCGCGGCGCGAGGCCGGCCTGCTGTTGCAGGACCTGTTGCGGCGGCTTGCGTCGGGCGTGCCGGCCGGCGCGCTGTGGGCGCATGCGACGCCGGGCGAACTGATGATCACGCTGGTCCCGTCGCAGCACGCCAACGCCGGCGCGACGGGCGGCGCGGTGCGCAGCCAGGCCTGGGCGCGCGGCGAACCTGCGTCGGGGCGCACGCTGGTGGTGCGCCTCGCCCAGCGCATGGGCTGGCGCATCGCGCTGCGCGAAGAGGCCGACGGCATGCGCATCGCGCAGGTCGGCTTCGACGCCGCGACCAGCTGAGGCTCCGGGCGAAGCCGGCTAGGCTGGCGTGGTGGCCTTTGCTGGCAGAGCCGGGCCTGCCGAATGCAAGACACCCGTGCCAGTGTTCGGGCCGACTGCCTTCGCCGGTGCTATTCGATCCACCTCGAACAGCATCCGGCCATTGAACACGCCACCGAGCGGCTCGGCCCGGTAGCCGAGCGATTCCAGTTTGCCGACCACGCGCTTCCACTTGCGGGCCTTGGTGACATAGACCACGGAGTGGTCGGCACCGCTCTCGTCGAGTTCGGTTCGCAGGGACTCGTCGAACTCCGGATTGAACGCCGGCTGGCGCGCATCATCGATCGAGAGAACCTCGACCTGCACGCCAAGGTGCAGGTGGAGGCCGAAGCGCGGCATGTCGTCCACGAACACGACCTCGCGGACCGCGCCCGGCGTCCGGCCGTGGATCTCGCGCGCCCAGGCGGACGCATCGTCCTCCGCGGGGTATTCGCCCAGGCCGAAGCGCAGCAGCACCAGCAGCGAGAGCCATGCAGCGACCCACATGCTCCGCGCCGCCTTCGGTGCCTGCGCACCAATCGCCAGTGCGATGGGGACGAACAGGGGCAGCAGGTAGAGCGGCAGGCGCGAGCGGGCGATGCAGAACACCAGCAGCGGCAACAGCAGCCACAGCGCCACGAACAGTGCGGGCGCATCGTTCAATCGGCCGGATCGATGCCGCCAGCGGCCGAGCGCGGCCGGTAGTCGCGCGAACCAGCGCCACAGGAACAGGGTCCACGGCAGCGAACCCACCACGAGCGTGGGCAAGTAGACCTCGAGCCAGCCGTACCACTCGCCATGCCGGTGGAAGTGGTCGCTGGCGACGCGGTCGAGCACCTCGCCATGCAGGAAGTACGACAGCAGGCCGGGGTGTTCCGCCGTCACCACCACGAACCACGGCAGCACCAGCGCGAAGAACATGAGCACGCCGCCAAGCGCGTGCAGGCGCGCTGGCGGGCGCCTGCCGGGTGCCAGCAGGCAGAACACGGTGATCACGAGCAGCGGCAACAGCCCCGGCGGGCCCTTGGTGAGGAAGGCCAGTGCGAACGCGAACCACATCAGCCACAACCATCGCGCCCGCGCCTCCTCCCCGAAGCGCCACTCGAGGAATCCGTACACCGCCAGGGATTGCGTCGCGGCCAGCAGGAAGTCGGTGGTGACCAGCTGTCCGGCGATCACCGGCATGAGCATGGTCATGTACACGACGGCGCTGGCGGCCTGCATACCGGGCGCGAGGCGTCGGGCGCAACGCCAGGTGAGCCACGTGCACAGCAGGAAGGACAGCGCCGAGGGGACGCGCGCCGCCCAGGTGCTCCGGCCGAGCACGCCCACGCTGCCCGCGATCGCCCAGTAGGTCAGCGGCGGCTTGGTCCAGTGGCCGGTGTCGTCGTTGCGGCGCGGCGTCACCCAGTCGCCGGAATCGAGCATGTTGAGCGCGACGCTGGTGTAACGCCCTTCGTCGGGATCCCACAACCCGCGCGACCCGAGGAACGAAAAGGCGACCAGCAAGGCCGCGATCGCCACCAGGAGGCGAAGGTAGTGCGGTGTCGGTCGGGTCGCCGACAAGCTAGTGGGCCTTGGTGGCGGGCCGCTGCGGGAACAACCAGATGCATGCCGCCATCAACGCCAGGAGCACGAGCGAGGCAACGTAGCGGCTGAGCGCCAGGCCGCCATGGTCGGTCGGCTTGTCCAGGAAGTCCCCCAGCACGGCGCCCAGAGGCCGGGTGAGGATGAAGGCCGCCCAGAACAGGCCGACGCGCGAGACCCGCGTGGTGAAGTACAGGACGGCGAGTACCGCGAGCAAGCCGCCGAAGATCACCGCGCTGCCCAGGTAGCCGAAGCCCGCCGAGTCGGCCGTCCAGTCGCCGAGTGCCGTGCCCAGGGTCTGCGAAAACATGATCGTGACCCAGTAGAAGACTTCCGC
>Ga0070693_100000668_pt1 | contig 15173 bp, 10 predicted proteins | sample KBSK1103metaG_FD_65472 | JGI IMG/M metagenome (GOLD analysis project Ga0070693, IMG submission 65472) | Corn, switchgrass and miscanthus rhizosphere microbial communities from Kellogg Biological Station, Michigan, USA - KBS K1-10-3 metaG | ecosystem: Host-associated > Plants > Roots >...
GACCAAGGTCACGCGCACCGCGCTGCAGAACGCGGCGTCGATCGCCGGCCTCATGATCACCACCGAGGCGATGGTGGCCGAGGCGCCGAAGAAGGAAGAGCCGATGGGCGGCGGCCACGGCGGCGGCGGCGGCATGGGCGGCATGGGCGGCATGGATTTCTGATCCCAAGCCTCAAGCAACGCGTTACCCGAAGCCCGGCCTTGTGCCGGGCTTCGTTGTTTTTGGGGTGGAGATGCGCAGCGACCGGCAGACGGCCGGATTGGCGTTCGCTTGGCGATGGTTGTCCTTCGACGGACGCGCAACTGGTGCGCCGGAACACGAGAAGGGGCCCGAAAACCGCCTTTGAATTTCCGATACCCTGCACCGAATAATCAAGCGACGCGGCGCTCCAGAATGAAAGAGATCATGAAGAAAATCGACTTCCATGCATTGCTCGATGCTGGCCCTGCCGCAGGCGCGCCTGCACCTGTTGCCTTGACCGGGCGTGAACTTGAATCGTTGGTCAGCCCGGTTTCATGCGACGAGTTCGTGGATTCCCATTTCGCACGGGCCTCACTGTACGTCCCCGGGCAGCCGCGCAAGTTCGAAACACTCTTCAGCTGGGAAAAATTGAGGCTCGCACTTGCAAGGGGGCAGCAGATAAAGGATCGGCGCTACAACATCACCGCATCGTTCGCGGGCGGAGAAGAGACCGGAAGCTCCCGGCCAATGATGGAGGTCCAGCACCACCAGGTGAGCGAGCTTCTCAACGCGGGCGCCACGATCTGCATTACCAATATCCACATGGCCGATCCATTCCTTGCGCGGTGGGCACAGGAAATCCGCGCGCAGCTCAACTTCAACGGCACCGTTGGCGTGAACTGCTATGTCTCCGCGGACGGGTCCGGATTGCCCACGCATTACGACAAGCGTGTCGCGACGACCCTGCAGATCGCAGGCACCAAACGATGGAGGTTCTCCATCAAGCCGGCGATGGCGTGGCCTGATACCAACGAGGTGTATGAAGAAGGGCGGATGGGCGAACACGTGGGGAAATTGCCCGCCGAGTTGGAGTTTCGCGAAGTGGAGCTGAGCCCTGGCGATATGCTCTGTCTCCCTGCGGGGGCTTGGCATTCGGCGCGCGGCGTCGGTTTTTCACTGGCCCTGAATCTCTATTTCCAGCCACAGAATCTCCTCAACCAGTTGATGCCCTTGTTGCAATCCTTCTCGGCCGCGAACGAAAACTGGCGAGGCGGCACACCCGCGACGACGGGAAAGATCAAGGGCGCCATGCCAGCGACGGTGGCGGCGTACCTGCGTGAGCGCCTGGACGAATTCCACAAGGTGGCGCTGGAAACCATCAGCAGTCCCGATGCGCTGGCCGAGCCCTGGTTGAATTCATTGACCAAGAACCCGTACACCGGCTGGCAACCCGAGGCGATGTCGCCGATACCTGGCGTGACGCGGGACCAGCAGTTTCGTGTCGCGATGTCATCGCTCCGCTTCGTCCAGGTGGACGAGAAGGTGATTGTTCCCTGCGAAAACGCCGTGCTGAAATTTCCCGCCGCGTTCCTGCCCCTTCTCCAGCGACTCGCGGCCTGTTCGACGTCTTTTACCATTCCAGAAGTGCTCTCATGGCATCAGGACCCCGAGGTCCTGTCGCCAACAAACATCACCACCTACCTGCAAGCGCTGTACATGCATGGAGTTCTGAAAATGGTGCCTTCGCAAGCCGCAAAGGCATAGGTTTGCTGCGCGATAAATTCCGCAAGGAAGAAAGCAGCGCTCAGAGCGCGCGCCCGACGGCCGCGCTCGCGGACCGGCACCGATCACGACGCCAGCGCCCGCGCGGCCGGGCCAGGCACCACGCAAAAAACCACCCCCGTGCCGGGCTTCTGGCCGCTCGCAACGCCATTCTGCGCTAACCCAAGGAACGCCCACCGGAAACCACGCCATGCGCCAGCGACTCGAGCCCTGCCTGATTGCCGGACTCCTCGTACTGGCGGCGTGTTCGCCGGCAACCGAACCGGCGGCCCCCGCCCCGGGCTCGGCGCAGACCGCGCCCGCGCCCGCACCGGCAAAGCCCTCTTTCATCCCCACTAAGGCCCAGGTCGACCAGTTCCTCGCCGAAGGCCCGGAACCGACCCTGCAGAAGATGCGGCCAGTGGACTACTGGCTGCACTACAAGGTGATGCAGGCCTCGGGCCTCGAGAAGGAACTCGGCGGCGAAGAAAAAACCATCGCCGCGCTGCAGGCCCTCGGCAACGCCTACGAACGCAAGCTGCTCGCCGCCAAGGCGGACCAGCCGAAGCTCGTCAAGGCGGGCTTCACCGGCGAGGGCATGACGACCGGTTTCACCGGCATGGGCCTCGGCGGCTTCGTGGGCCTGATGACCGGAAGCATGGTCAACGGCGCGGTGAGCAACATGTCCGACAAGGACCTTGCCGCGCTCGTGAAGGAAGGCCCGATGAAGCTCGGCACCAAGGAAGGCGACAACGCGCTGGAGTTCAGCGAAGACGGTTCGGTGGCGCAATCGCTGGAGTTCGAGGTCAACGAGAACGGACTGAACGGCAAGGTCAAGGTCAAGACGAAAATGGACGCCTGCCCCGATGCCGACGGCAAGGTGACGGTGACGGTCGATGTCGACTCGCAGATGAGCGCGAGCGGCAAGCCCGGCACCGGTGGCTCCGTCAAGTCGGAATTCAAGTACGAGCGTTACCTCGACGACGATGCGCACCTGATGACGGGTGACAATGCCAGCGCCGCGAACCTGCATGTCCAGATGGGCGGCTCCGAAAACTTCCAGCACCAGAGTGTCGACATCTCCATCGGCTGGGATCGCGCGGGCAAGGGCATCTACGACCCGCACGGCGAAAGCGGTTACAGCATCTTCCGGCCGGGTGAGGTCGAGCAGACGCTCAAGCTGTTGCAAGGCGTCCAGTTGCTGCAGACGTTGATCGCCGAAGCCATGCTGCGCGGCATGGGCTCAGCCAGTGGCTCGCCCTGGGAGGGTGGCCGCTGCGTGAAGCTCGAGGCTACCAGCGATCCCGGCAGGCGCCATGGCATCAAGCCCAACACGGCGTTCGACATCGAAGCCAAGCCGCGCGCGAAATCCGACGGCACGCCCGCGGGCGGCACGGTCACCGCGACGCTCAACGGCGGCGCCAGCCTGCAGCCGGCCAGCGGCAAGGTGCCGGCGGATGCGAAGTACGGCTATGCCGGTCCGGCGAAGGAAAAGGAAGTCGCCAGCATCGATTTCGAGGCGCGCAGCAAGCGCGGCGTCGGCAAGGCGACGCTGGAGTTCGATACCAAGAAGGGCGGCTACAGCATGGTCGGCGGCGGTTGCCCGCAGGCCGTCACCGTTTGCGACATCACCAAGCCGTTCACCCGGAAAGTGTGCGGCGCCACCGTGACGCACACACCAACCAGCGACAAGGGCGGCACGTACTCGTTCCTGTTCGAGGGCGCCGGGGGCTTCGCCAAGTCCGGCGGCACCTATACCTTGAGTGGTCCGGAAGAGCGCCTCGTCGCTACGCACAGCAGCTCAACCGTTTGTGCGACGGGCGGACTGACGAAGTGCTACTCGCATCCGGCGGTCGTAGCGATCTGGACACGCATCGACGAGTGCAACGAGTAACACGGAGGAGGGGAAGGATCGGGCGAACCGTTTTTGACGGCCGCCCGGCGCCCGCCACCCGAGTCATCCGCCGATGAGGCCCTTGAGCAGGCTCATCTTGCTCTTGGGCTTTTCCTTCTTGCCCGGGGCGTCCTGCTGATCGGCCGCGATGTCCATGCCGAGGATCGCTGTCGTCGTGGACTTGGTGCGCACGCGCACGTTCCACTCCGGGTTCCAGGGCGCCTTGGGATCACTTGGCCTCGGCGGATACGCCAGGTTGCTCTCGGGTCCGAACGCGATCATGCGCATCATGCCGCCGCTGGCGGACTGGCCGTCGGGCGCGGCGAAAATCCCCTTGGGCATCGCGCACGTGGTCGTGGCGGGCGCCAGCAACACCTTTTCCTTGATCCATTTGTCGATCGTCGCGCCGGGCAGGTAGTCGAATACGCCCATGCCGGCATCGGCGGTTTCCGAGCTGCTCCACATCACGATCGCATCGCCCTGCGTGCCGAACGCATGCAGGAAGTAGGCTTTCGCGCGATCGACCGGCTGCCAGCGCCAGGTTTGGCCGCTGTCGAGGGTGCCCTGGCTTTCGAGCGCGATCCTGGGCATGAAGTCCTGCGCCTGCTCGAGCGTGAACTTCAGCGAATCCGGCACTTTCGCGCCGGTGATCTGGTGTTCGCCGACCAGGGACGCGCCCTCGGGCACCGATTTGCGATTGTGCTCGTTCGGCCACAACGCGTAGGACGGGCCGACCTTCGCAGTGCGGTCGGGCACGTAACGGCCCTGCATCGAGCCACTGACCTTGGCCTGGCCATCCTTGACGTCGATGCGGATTTCCTTCGGCTGGCCCGGCCGGATGGTGCTGCCGCAGCCCCAATAGACCAGGATGCGCGCCTTGGTGTCCTTCTGGCCCTCCGGCATGTCGCCCGACGGCTCGCGCACCTCGGCTTTCGGCGGCACCAGCGGCAGGTTGCTCCCGAGCTTGAGGCCGGCGGGAATGCGGTCGTCGGCCTCGACCCCGGGATTGAGCGTGTTGAGCATTGCGATGTCGACGTAATGCCCCGGCATCCCGCCGAAGCGCGTGGAGCCATAGTTGTTTTGCGCCGCGCTGCCACCCATCATGCCCATCGCCATCTTGCCCATGCCGCCCATCTCGGGCATGCCGGCCATGCTGTGCGTGGCGACGTCCATCCAGACATTGGTCTTGGGCGGCTTGGCGGCCTGCTGCCCGGAAGCGGGCGCGGCAACCAGGGCAACGGCAATGGCGAGCGAGAGCGAACGGAAGCTGGAAGCGGTCATGGACATTCCTGGGCGGTCTTCGGGCGGGGATACCCCTACAACGAGAAACCGCCGGAGCGCGGGACAGCGCCGAACGGTCGCGCAGGACCGATGCGCCATCCCGCGCTGGCGGCCCTGCCGACTAGCCCGCACACTGCCCGAAAATGGCGGTTGAATTTCCCTAACCCTACCCGGTGCCCCCACATGTCGATGCGATTTTCCCGGATGGCCATCCAGGCCATCGCCCTGCCCCTGCTCACACTCGCCTGCTGTATGCCTGCCGCGCATGCGCAAGCACCGGCAACGCAGGCTCCGTCCGCACAACCCGACGCCGCGACCATCCGCGCCACCATGCAGCGCGCCACGCGCTTCATGACCGACAAGGTTGCCACCCACGGCGGCTACGTGTGGTCGTACCTGCCGGACATGTCGCGTCGCTGGGGCGAACTCGAGGCGACGCCGACGATGATCTGGGTGCAGCCGCCCGGCACCGCGACCATGGGCCACCTGTTCCTCGATGCCTGGCATGCCACGGGTGAGGCGCAGTACTACGACGCGGCGGCGGCGGCGACCGATGCGTTGCTGCAGGGCGAGAAACCCAAGGGCGGCTGGCACTACTTCATCGACTTCGCCGGCCCCGAGGCCACCGCCAAGTGGTACGCCACGATCGGCAGGAACGCCTGGCGGATGGAAGAGTTCCAGCACGACTGGGGCAACGCCACCTTCGACGACATGGGCACCGGCGAGACCATGCAGCTGATCCTGCGGATGGCGGAGATCAACAAGGATCCGCGCTACCTGGCGGCGGCCCGGCGCAGCGTCGACTTCGTGCTCAAGAGCCAGTACGACAACGGCGGCTGGCCACAGCGCTGGCCGCAGCAGAATCCGTACGTCCACCACGGCATGGCCGACTACACCGGCTACATCACCTTCAACGACGACGTCGCCCGCCAGAACATCGAGTTCCTGCGACTGGCCTACAAGCTGCTCGGCGACAAGCGCATCCCGGGTGCGATCGCGCGCGGCATGGACATCTACGTCAAGACCCAGCAGCCCCCGCCGCAAGCCGGCTGGGGCCTGCAGCACACGCTCGACCTCAAGCCGGCCGCCGCGCGCACCTACGAGCCCAAGGCGCTGGTGACCCACACCACCGCGGACAACGTGCGTGCACTGCTTGCCTTCTACCGCCAGACCGGGGAACGCCGCTTCATCGCCCGCGTGCCCGAAGCGCTGGACTGGCTGGCGTCGGTGCAACTGCCCGCTGACAAGGTCAAGGACGGCCGCGCCTTTCCCACCTACATCGAGATCGGCACAAACCGGGCGCTGACGGTGCATCGCCGCGGTTCGAACGTGGTCAACGGCGAGTACTACTTCGACCACGACCCGTCCAACCCGATCGGCCATTACGGACAGACGCGCAAGATCAACCTCGCCGGGTTGCGCAAGGAATACCAGAAGTTGGCCGCGATGGACGCGGCGCAGGTGAAACGCCAGGTCGCCGCGCTGCAAGCTGACGCGCGCGGTCCGCTGCCGAAGTACTTCATGGAGCGCATCGGCGAGGTGTCCGATCTGAACCTGGATGCCAGCGACAAGTCGCTCGCCGAACGCGTGGCCGGGTTGAACGCACAGGGCTATTGGCCCACGCCATTGTTCGCCACCAGCCACCCGTATGGGGGGGATGGCTCGAAGGAAGTACAGCCGGGCGACTTCGCGACGACGCGGGTCGGTGACGCGACCGATACCAGTCCCTACCTGGCGAAGGAGGCGGTGATCGGGATCTCCACCGGCACCTACATCGAAAACATGGTGGCGCTGATCGGTGCGTTGCGGGGCGGGTACTGATCGATCCGGAGACCTGTCCTCTCTAGCGGGCGCGCAGGCTGCGGGGCGAGACACCCGTCCAACGCTTGAATGCGCGACGAAACTCGCGCACGTCGCGAAAACCCACGGCACTGCCGATGTCTGCGATGGTCGGTCCGGCGCTGCGCAGCAGGGCGGTCGCCTGTTCGCTGCGCACGCGGTCGTGCAGCTGCTTGAATCCGATGCCTGCGGCGGAGAGATGGCGCCGCAGGGTACGCTCGGTCAGGTTGAGGCTGCTGGCGATGTCGACCAGCCGCGGGTTCTGTGGCAGCCGGTTGCGCAGCATCCGCGCGACGACGTCGGCGATTTCGCTGCCCGGCCGGATGCTGGCCGATTGCGCCTCGCACAGCGCCAGCGCCTGCTGCGCGCTGATCCGGTTGTGGGTCGGCAACTCCTGCTGGAGCCACCGGGCGTCGATGATCGCGCGGTTGCCGGGCGCATCGAAGCGCACTTCCGACTGGAACACCTCGGCGTAGCGAGCGGCATGCGCCGGCGCGGGATAGCTCAACTCGATCAGGCGTGGCCGGAAGTCGGGGCCGACCAGGGTGCGGCACAGCAGCAGCGAACTGGAGAACAGTTCCTCGCACAGGAACGGCAGCAGGTCGGCGTCCGGATGGCGTTCGCGCACCACGATCGCGACCTGCCCGTCGTCCGATACCTCCAGCTCCAGGTCGACCAGGCTGCCGGTGATCCGGTGGTGCTCCATGCTGATCGCCAGCGCATCGCCAAAGCTGCGCGCGGTCAGCATCGCCAGGCCGAGCACGCCGAAATTGCCGATGCTCTGCCGCAACCCGACGTCCAGGCCGATGCCGGCCCCGGGCAGGTCGCGCAAGGCTCGCCGCAGCACCAGGCGTGCCTGCCGATAGGAAATGCGCACGCTGGCATCGTTGATTTGCGCCCTGTCCAGGCCCAGGCCGGTGAACCAGCCATGGCAGTCGACACCCCGCTCGTCGGCGAATTCGGCCAGGCAACACAGGATGTTGGTGCTGATGTTTGCCGCAGTGAGATGGTCGTCGCTGATTCGCGTGTTCATGCCGGGTGCTGGTGAGTAATGTCCGTTTTGCCCACCAAGTATGCCGCTATTGCCCTCCTTGGCGCGAGCGAATCCCGACAGACTCCGGCGCTATCCATTAGGGGGGATGGGCATGCACAAAGTATTGGTGATGGCGGTCGCAGCGGCGCTGCTGGGCGGTTGCGGCAAGACCGAGGCGCCGGTCGCAGTTTCGGTGAAGGACGCCGACTTCCAGAAGCAGCTGCTGGAACGCCTGATCGACGCCAAGCCGGGCGAGGTGATCGACATCCCCGCCGGCAAGTTCCAGTTCGATCGCAGCCTGAGCCTGCGCATCAGCGGCGTCACCATCCGCGGCGCCGGCAGCGACAAGACCATCCTGTCCTTCAAGGGCCAGAAAAGCGGCGCCGAAGGGCTGCTGGTCAACGCCAGCGATTTCACCCTCGAGAACCTCGCCATCGAAGACAGCAAGGGCGACGGCCTGAAGGTCATCGAGGGCGGCAACATCACCATCCGCGGCGTGCGCGTGGAGTGGACCAATGGACCGGACGTCGGCAACGGCGCCTACGGCATCTACCCGGTCAAGACCCACGACACGCTGATCGAGAACTGCGTGGTGATCGGCGCCTCCGACGCCGGCATCTACGTCGGCCAGTCGAAGAACATCGTCATGCGCGGCAACCGCGTCGAGTTCAACGTCGCCGGCATCGAGGTCGAGAACTCGATCGACGCCGACGTCTACGGCAACACGGCGACCAACAACACCGGCGGCATCCTGGTGTTCAACATGCCCAACATCACCCAGCCGGGCCACAGCACCCGCGTGCACGGCAACAAGGTGTTCAAGAACAACACGTCCAACTTCGCCGCGAAGGGCGCGGCCGTGGCCAGCGTGCCGGCCGGTTCCGGCGTGGTGATCAACTCCAACGACCAGGTCGAGATCTTCGACAACGACATCGCCGACAACGACACCGCCAACGTGATCGTGTCCAGCTACTGGTCGACCGGATACATGAACAAGTACGGCGTGGCCAAGGCCTACGATCCCTATCCGGAAGACATCTACATCTACGGCAACCGCTTCACCGGCGGCGGCAGCTCGCCCGACGGCCTGGACCTGAAGACGCTGAAGATGGCGATGTATGGCCTGGGCGGCCACCTGCCGGACATCCTGTGGGACGGCTATGTCAACGTCGACCGGAAAGTCGATGGCAAGCCCGCCGGCGCCGGCATCTGCGTCGACAACGGCGCCGCGCGCGTGCTCAACGCCGATGGCCCGCATGGTTACAAGAATCCGGCCGACGCGACCGACAAGCTCAAGTGCACCTTGCCCAAGTTGCCGGCGGTAGTGCTGGCCAAGGCATGAGTCACGCGCGGATCCCGAATGGCCAGCGTGGGCTGCTGGCCGCGGCTGGCGCCTGCCTGCTGGCACTGGCCGGGTGCGCGCGCGCGCCGCAGCCAGTGCAGTTCCACGCGCAGGGCAACCCCGCGCACCTGAGCGACTGGAACGTCGTGCTTGCCCAGGACCACCGGCTCGAACTCAACAGCGGCGTCGTCGCCTACGAGTTGAACACGCCGCTGTTTTCCGACTACGCGCACAAGCTGCGCACGGTCTGGCTGCCCGCCGGCACGAGCGCGCGCTATGACGACAAGCACGCCTTCCAGTTCCCGGTCGGCACCGTCATCAGCAAGACTTTCTACTATCCGGTCGACGCGGGTGGTCGCGGGACCGATGTCGTGCTGCGCAGCGATCCCGGTCCGGCTGAATTCGCCGGGCAAGGCCTCGACCTGGATCGCGTCCGCCTGGTGGAGACGCGACTCCTGGTCAGGCGCAAGGAAGGGTGGGTGGCGTTTCCCTACGTGTGGAATGCCGGGCAGACCGACGCCGAACTGGCCCGTGCCGGCGACGAAATCCCGCTGGAGTTGCAGTCCGCGGACGGCAAGCGGACCGATTTCACTTACGTCGTGCCGAATTCCAACCAGTGCGCCGGTTGCCACGCGCCCGACAACAAGGCCAATCGCATCGAGCCGATCGGCCTCAAGGCGCGCCACCTCAATCGCGAGCATCGCTACGAGCAGGGCGTCGAGAACCAGTTGCTGCACCTGGCCCGCATCGGCTATCTGAGCGGCGCGCGCGCACCCGCACAAGCGCCGCGCAACGCCGACTGGCGCGACACCAGGCTGCCGCTGGAACTTCGCGCGCGCGCCTACCTGGACATCAATTGCGGGCATTGCCACAACGGCAGCGGCCCGGCCAATACCTCGGGCCTCTGGCTCAGCGCGGAAGTCGCGCAGAACCTCCGGCTCGGCGTGTGCAAGCCGCCAGTCGCCGCGGGGCAGGGCACCGGCGACCACATCTTCGACATCGTGCCGGGCAAGCCCGCGGAGTCGATCCTGTCCTATCGCCTGGGCTCGACCGACCCCGGGGCAATGATGCCCGAGCTCGGGCGCGCCACGCAGCACGCCGAAGGCCTGGCCTTGATCAATGCCTGGATCGCCGCGATGCCGGGCGATTGCGCCGCCACCAACACTTCCACTTTCCACTGAGAGATCGCCGATGCCGAACCGACAGAATAAATTGGCACAGTGCCTGCGCAGGGCCTTGCTGGGTGGCGTTGCGCTGGGCATGACCCTGCCGGTGCTGGCGCAGTCGCAGGCGTCGTCGCCAGCGGTGGCGAGCGGCGCCGCACAGGACGCGCCAGCGGCAACGGACGTGGCGAAGGAAACCAAGGTCGCCAAGCTGGCTGGCGTGGTGGTGACGGCGCAAAGCCGGGAACAGAGCCTGCAGGATGTGCCGATCGCCGTGCAGGTGGTCAGCGACGCGATGATCGACCAGGTGACCGCCTATGACCTCGGCGACCTGGACGTGTTCGTGCCGGGGCTGGAAATTTCCTCCGACAGCCCGACCCAGCCGCGCTTCAAGATCCGCGGCATCAGCACCGACGACTTTGGCATCGGCACCGATTCGGCGGTCGGCGTGTACGTCGACGGTGTGTACGCGGCACGTTCGGGCGGCGCCTTGCTGGCGCTGATCGACGTGGAGCGCATCGAGGTGCTCAAGGGCCCGCAGGGCACGCTGTTCGGTCGCAACAGCGCCGCCGGCGCCATTTCGATCATCAGCAAGAAGCCTGGCGACGAATTCGAAGGCCGCGTGCGCGCGCGCTTCGGCAACGACGGGCGCCAGTATTTCGATGGCCTGCTCAACGTACCCACCGGCGACAACAGCGCCCTGCGCATCAGTGCGCTCAGCAACAAGAGCGATGGCTGGCTGACCGACGAGGCCACGGGCCAGGACTATTACGGCGACGACAACTGGGCCACGCGCGCGGCATTTCGCTGGGACATCAGTGACGACACGCAACTGCTGCTGAGCTGGGACCACGAGAAGATCGACCAGCTGGCGCGGCCCGCCATCGGCATCGTGCCGCTGCCGGCGTACCCGGGCCTGCCGGCCTATCCGGCCGACGCCGCCGATTACCTGGACCCGCGCGACGCGCCGATCTACAACGACGTCTTCGGCAACGAAGAATCGCGTACCTTCGATGGCGCGACCCTGATCGTCGACCACAGCACCGGCTGGGGCAGCATCGTGTCGACCACCGCCTGGCGCGGCTTCGACACGGTCAACCGCGAGGACGAGGACGGTACCAATCGTCCGAACCTGTACTTCGATACCGCCAACGTCGAGGACAACACCAGCTTCTACCAGGAGTTCAAATTCTCCGGCGCCAACGATCGCATGGACTGGGTGGCCGGCCTGAGCTACTACGACGAGGACGCCAGCCAGCGCAGCGAAACCACCGGGCTCACCGACAGCATGGACACCGTGCTGCTGAACCTGGCCGGCTTGCCGCCGTACTCGCTGGTCGAGCAGGTGCTGCAGGCGTACCAGATCCCGATCTCGCTGTTCGGCCACCCGTGGACCGAGACGATCGCCAACGAGGGCAGCTTCAAGGCGGCCGCGGCTTTCGGCGACGTGATCTGGCACCTCAACGAGCGCACCAACCTGACCACCGGCCTGCGCTACACGCACGACAGCAAGACTTTCAGCTGGCTCAACGGCTCGCGTTCCGCCCCCGGCCTCGACGCGGCGCTGGCGCAGCTGGATGCCATGGGCTTCTGGAACGCGGATCCTTTGCTGCAGATGATCCGCCCGGTGTTCGACATGGACGTGGTCTTCGCGCTGCCGGCGGACGTCGAAGGCGCCGTCGTCAAGGCGAAGAACTCGTGGTCGGACTGGAGTCCGCGCGTGGTGCTCGACTACCGTTCGAGCGACAACCTGATGTTGTTCGGCTCGGCGACCAAGGGCTACAAGGCCGGCGGCTACAACAGCGTCGAAGTCGGGTCCCTGTTCAACAACGAGGACGTGTGGAGCTACGAGGCCGGCTTCAAGAGCAGCTTCCCCGGCCAGCGCCTGACCTTCAACGGTTCCACTTACTACTACGTCTACTCGGACAAGCAATCGATCCGCCTGGACCCGAACAGCAGCAGCTCCGGCATCCCGCAATACCTGGTCGACACGGCCGACGAGCAGGCCTGGGGCATGGAATTCGACGGGCACTGGCAGGCGACCGACGCCTTTGGCCTGGAAGCGAACCTCGCCTACATCGATGCCACGTACAAGGACAAGGTGACCGACACAGGCGTGGACCTGTCCGGCGATCCGACCGGCCAGCCGAAGTGGTCGTTCGCCCTCGGCGGCAACTATCGCTGGCTGACCAGCCATGGCGACGTCGAGCTGGCCATGCACCATGCCTTCCAGAGCGCGGGACGCTGCAACAGCGACTCGCTCACCCAGGGCAGCTGTTCGGCGACGCCGAATTTCACCACCAACGGCGCGCAGCAGCGCACGGACCTGCGCCTGGCCTGGAGTTCGCCCGACTCGAAGTGGGGCGCGGCGATCTTCGCCAGCAACCTGTTCGACCACCAGTACGTGACCGGCGTGGGCGGCCTGACCCGCGATGTCTTCGGCACCGCGACCGGCAGCATCTCGACGCCGCGCACGTATGGCGTGGAGATGCGCGCCTCCTTCTGACCGCGCCTGTATACCCTGGGCGCGGGATTGACCTGGATCAATCCCGCGCCACGGCGTGCGACCGGCGGCTCGATCCGGCGCAGATCCTGCGATAATCAAGGCCCCGCTTCGGCGGGGATTTTTTTGCCGGCCTTTTGTATCCGTGGCGTGGTCGCATACCCTAGTGGCCTGCCCTGGTGGCCTGGAGCCCGGAAGCAGCGCTGCCGGCTTCGGACCACCCCACCACGCTACTGGAATGCCGACATGGCTCTTGAACCGCGTCCCGCCCTGTCGGTCGTCATCCCGGTCTACTCGATCATCCCCCGCGAAGCTGCTCACGCTGCCGCTGGTCGTCCTCCTGCAATTTTCCTTGAACCGGCGCTTTTCCTTCAACGCGGATGCCCGCGATGGTGCGCATCCACTTGATGGAACCAGGCATGTCTGATCGATTCGATGCCGTCATCGTCGGCGCCGGCTTCACCGGCCTGAGCGCTGCTCTGGTGATGGTGCGGCAGGGACGACGCGTCCTGGTGCTCGAGAGCGATGCCACGCCGGGTGGACTGGCCGGCACCTTCGAATTCAAGGATGGCGTGACCATCGAGAAGTTCTACCACCACTGGTTCGACAACGACGCCTATGTCCCGGCGCTGGTCCGGAGCCTGGGGATGGAGGGCGACATCCGCATCCTGCCGTCCAGGACGGGCATGTACTTCAATGGCCGCCAGTGGCGCCTGTCGTCGCCGCTGGACTTGCTGCGCTTCAAGCCGCTGCCGCTGATCGACCGGATCCGCCTCGGCCTGCTGGTCCTGCGGGTGCGCATGGTGAAGGACTGGAAACCCCTCGAAAAGCTGACGATCCGCGAATGGCTCGAGCCGCTGTGCGGCGCGAATGCGTTCCGCGTCGTCTGGCAACCGCTCATCGAAAACAAGTTCTCGATCTTCGCCGACTCGGTCAACGCGGTCTGGATGTGGAAGAAGCTGGTGCTCCGCGGAAGCACGCGCGATGCCAAGGGTGGCGAACAACTGGCCTATTTCAAGGGCGGTTTCGGCCGGCTGGCGCAGGCCATGGCCGATGAAATCACCCGGCTCGGCGGCGAGATCCGCTACCAGACCCCGGTGACGGGCATCGCCAGCGATGGCGACACGATCACGGCGCTGCGGACGCAGGACGGCGAGGTGCAGGGCGCGCAGTACCTGCTGACCCCGTCCTTGCCGATCATCGCCGACATCCTCGACGGCGCTGCCGACCCGGCCTGGCTCGCGACGCTGCGTCGCGTGAAATACCTCGGCAACGTCTGCCTGGTGCTGGAACTCGATCGAAGCCTCTCGAGCACCTACTGGCTCAACGTCAACGACCCCGGGTTTCCGTTCGTGGGCGTCATCGAGCACACCAACTTCGACGGCCCCGAGAACTACGACGGGAAGCACATCGTCTTCCTGTCCCGCTACCTGGCCAAGGAGGATGCGCTCTGGGAGTTCGGCGACGAGGACTACCTCGCCTTCGCGCTGTCCCACCTGAAGCGCATGTTTCCCGATCTCGAGCGATCGTGGGTGCAGGACTCCCGCGTCTGGCGCGCCGAGTTCGCCCAACCCGTCACCGAGCGACTACTCGCAATACGTTCCTGCGCGCGAGACGCCCTTCGCCAATGCCTGGATCAGCACCATGGCGCAGATCTACCCCGAAGACCGCGGCACCAACTATGCGATCCGTGAAGGCCAGTCGGTTGCCGCCATGATGGCGGCACGCAGCCTGGAACGGACCGCGGAGGCGAAATGAATCCACTCGAATCGACCACGAACGAACCGTCGCGCACACTGCAGGCCGTCCTGCTCGCGGTGGCGGCGGTCTTCATCATCGTCGGGTCCATCGGCGCGATGTGGTCCGGGTCCGCCGACCTCGCCCATCACTACGCGCTGGCCGCACGGATCGCCGAGTACTGGACGCTCCCCCCGGGAATGGACCTGTCGCTGGGCGAGATGAACGTCTACCCGCGCACCAGCCACGTGATGGCAGCGATCGCCGGGAGCGCGTTCGATTCCCCGCTCATCGGCCTCCAACTGGTCAGCCTGGGTTCGATCATCGTGCTGTGGGCTAGCCTCATCCACGTGTTGCAGTCGTTGCCCTACAAGCTGGCCTCGCGGACGCTGGTCGCGTTCGCCGTGCTGCTGGTCGTCAACCGGGTGCTGTTGCGCTTCGAGATCCACGGCCGCGAAATCATCGCGAACTTCTTCTACGCGCAACTGGTGGCGCAGGCCGTCGTCGCCCTGGCGCTGGCCGTGCTCCTGGCGATGGACCGCCGGCGCATCGAGGCGGCGACGCGCTATGCCGTTTTCGTGGCGGTGGCCTGGTTCTGCGCGGGTATCCACCTCCTGCCCGCCTTGCAGCTGCTGTGCCTGTTCCTCCTTGTCGTCGC
>Ga0070693_100000671_pt1 | contig 15153 bp, 4 predicted proteins | sample KBSK1103metaG_FD_65472 | JGI IMG/M metagenome (GOLD analysis project Ga0070693, IMG submission 65472) | Corn, switchgrass and miscanthus rhizosphere microbial communities from Kellogg Biological Station, Michigan, USA - KBS K1-10-3 metaG | ecosystem: Host-associated > Plants > Roots >...
CGGCTCAAGTCATATCCGGTAACGCTTGGCCGCGCGCATTGCGCGGAGGATATCGGGCCGGACTGCTTCACTTTCAGCGTGCTGGGAAACGATGCGCCCTTGTTCACGCAGGCGGTTCGCGAACCCGATCCGACGACCATCGCGCACGAGATCAACTTGCCGGTCGCGATTCGCCGCCGCCCGTTCGAGTCGCGCAAGGTTGTGAATCATATTGCAAAGACGCGCGCCTCGGATGTCTATTACGGCGATCACAAGAGCGTCAGCATATGGGTTCGCAGGCGCAGACACGATCCCGACGACGGCGTCGAGCGTGAAATCATCCCGGCGAACCGAATCATCCCCGCTGATCTGAGCGGTTGGAATTACCGGCCGCGAAACGATCGAGTCGCCGTGGACCCGGTACTCGGGAGAATCGTGTTTCCCGCAGGCCATTGTCCCAAGGACGGCGTGTGGGTTTCATATCACTACGGATTCAGCGCCGATATCGGCGGCGGCGAATACGACCGGCCTCTGTCTCAACCGGAAAAGCACAAACTGTATCGCGTCGGGCCGCTTGAAAAATTCCATACCATCAATGCCGCGCTTCGACAGTGGCGCAAGAACGACGCGGCGGCCAATCCGAACGCGGTCATCGAGATCGTCGACAGCGGTGTGTATGTCGAGCAGATAAACATCAACCTGAAAAAGAATCAGAGCCTGCAGTTGAGAGCGGCCAACGCGAAACGTCCAGTGCTTCGTTTGCTCGATTGGCACACCGACAGTCCGGATGCGCTCAGTATCTCAGGTGAGCACGGCAGCCGGTTCACGCTTGATGGGCTTATGGTCAGCGGACGAAGCATGATGATCGAAGGCGAAATTTCGAAAGTTAACATCAGGCATTCGACGCTTGTGCCGGGCTGGACGATCGACAGCCACTGCAAACCTCATCGGCCGGCGGAGCCGAGCCTCGAACTGCTTTGCCCCGATGCGCGCGTTGAAATTGAAAAAAGCATACTGGGATCGATTCAGGTTCATCCGCTGATGCACAGGGCACATCAGGAGGAATACCGAGGATCAAAATCGAAGGCCAAGTCGCCGGCCGCCGAGTCTGGCTGTCACGGAATCGGCTACGGCTTTCGCGTCGATCCGATCTGCCTGCACATAAGCGACAGCATCGTGGACGCGACGGATTCCGAAAGCGAAGCCATCGGCGCGCCCGGGTGCGTCGTGGCTCATTCACGCTTGACCATCGAGCGCTCGACAATCATAGGTCAGGTGCAGGTTCACGCGATCGATCTCGCGGAAGATTCGATCTTCGACGGCAAGGTTACGGTTGCGCGGCGCCAGCAAGGCTGCATGCGATTCTGTTATGTGACGCCTGGCTCGCGTACTCCCCGGCGTTATCAGTGCCAGCCGGATCTCGCGGCGAAAGACAAAACAGGCGAGGAGAAGGCTCAGGAAGAAACGCGGGTGAAACCTCGCTTCAACAGCGAGCGTTACGGGCGGCCGGATTATTGCCAGCTTGCCGATGATTGCGCTTTGGAGATCACGCGCGGCGCAAGCGGCGAGTCTGAGATGGGCGTGTTTCACGATCTGTATCAGCCGCAGCGGCTCGCCAATCTAAGAGCGCGGCTCGACGAATACACTCCGGCGGGAACCGATGCCGGGATCATCTTTATTAATTGAGACAGGAGGCAGCGATGAAGGGCGATTTCACACGAATGACTTTCGATCCGGCAAAGCACTACACGCGAGTGTTCGAACAGCAAGGCCGCGTGCAGGTGGATTCCGACTTCAATGAGATGAACGACATCCACCGCTATTTCCTTCGAAGACTGGCTGCCGATTTGATCGGACCGCACGGCGGGCCGGGCGACGCCTTCAAGCTCGATGTTGCGACGGATAAGGACAACAAAGCACTGCCGCGCGATTTCCAGGCTGGGCTCGGTCACTACTATGTCGAAGGTATCCTTTGTGAAAACGACGGCGCGGTGTATACGAAGCAATCGGGCAGCCCGGATGCGCTCGAGAATAACAAGAAATATCTCGCATACCTGGATGTTTGGGAACGTCACGTCACCGCCTATGAAGATGAAGATGAAAACAGGATTGGAATTCGCGAAGTCGCTTTGCGTGGTCCGGATACAGGGACACGGGCGCAACTCGTCTGGCAGATCAAGTGCCGCCCCGTCGAGACTGCGGACGTGAGCAAACTCAGTGTTGCGGAACCGGAAGCATACCAGCGATTTCGTGAGTTCCTCAGCGATGCCGCGGCGAGTACCGCCGAGTTGCGCGCGCGCGCAATCCGGCCCGACTCGGACGATGAACCGTGCCTGATCTCGCCGGACGCTCGCTACCGCGGCGCTGAGAATCAACTCTATCGCGTCGAGATTCATCATTCGGGAGTCGCAAGGCCGGCCGGCGATTCCCCGAATGTAAGTTTAGACACTACCAAAATCGCGACCTTCAAGTGGTCGCGAGAGAACGGCTCGGTTATTTTCCCGATAACAAAGCGTCAGGGTGAGATCGTTTCGCTTCGAAACCTCGGCCGCGAGAGTCGATTCGGTCTGCACCAAAACGATTGGGTCGAGATCGTTGATGACGATTACGTGTTGCAGAATCGCGCGGAGCCCTTGCTGCAGGTCAAGGAAATCGACGTTGACGCCATGCGGGTCACGCTTAAGACGGCTCCCGCTTCTCTGGTAGGAACCGATCCAGCGAAACATCCCTTGCTGCGGAGATGGGACCAGCGAGGACAGGCAATTCCCGTGGTTGAAACGTCGGGCGACGACGATAAAAACTGGATTTTTACGCTCGAGGACGGGGTACAAATTCAGTTCTCGGGCGCCGGCAGCGCGGACGCGCCGGGGTCCAGGTCGCGTGCGCCGCGTGCGCCGGGTGGAGCCTCAAGTGACCCCGCGTTCTACCGCACCGGTGATTACTGGCTTATACCTGCGCGCGTCGCCACGGGTGATGTGGAATGGCCGGGCGCTCCGGGATTCCCGTTGGCGAGGCCGCCACGCGGCGTTGAGCATTGCTACGCCCCCCTCGGAATAATCTCAATCGACGGTGGAGGCAAGGTCACATTCACAAAGGACCTTCGCAGAACCATCAAACAACTGGGACTGCCTTGAAACGGAAGACTCGCAAGAGAGCTTGGCTTACTGTGTCGTGCCTTGCCTGAACCTGCTGACATCGATTCGGTGTTTCCGAATCAATTCGAAGAAGGCTCTCCGATTCTTGTTTGCGGCTTTGGCGGCGCGCGTGATGTTGCCGCGATACGTAATCAGCAACCCTTTGATGTAGTTTCTCTCAAACTGCGAGACGGCTCTGGCCTTGCCTTCCTGGAATGAGCAGTGTGACTCGGCCTGCTGAGAATGCGACAGGGTTATATCGGTTTCCGTCAGCACCGAACCTTCACACATCACCACCGCTCGTTCGATAACGTGCTCCAATTCGCGAATGTTTCCCGGCCATTGATAGAGCATCAGCTTCGACATCGCATTGGTTGAAATGCGCGTGACCCGCTTTCCAAGCGCACTGGTATGAATGTCGAGAAAATGATCGGCAAGCAGCGGAATATCATCGGATCTTTCACGCAACGGGAGCAGCGCGAGCGGTACCACGTGCAATCTGTAATAAAGATCCTGCCGCAGCCGTCCCTGCCGTACCGACTCTTCGATGTCGGTGTTTGAAGCGGCGATTATCCTGACATCGGCCCGGCGCGCTCGCGAAGAACCCAGCGGCCGATACTCCTTGTCCTGAAGAAATCTCAAGAGCTTCACCTGAGTGAGCAGCGACAAGCAGTCGATCTCATCCAGAAACAGCGTTCCGCAGTTTGCTTCTTCGATCAATCCCGTTTGTGACGATGCCGCGCCGGTGTACGCGCCACGCTCGTGGCCGAAGAGTTCGTTCTCAGCAAGCTCGGCTGGAATCGCGCCACAGTTTATCGGTACAAAGGGCTGTTTCGCCCGGGTACTCAGATAGTGGATGGCCCGCGCGCAGAGTTCCTTGCCTGTGCCCGTCTCACCGGTTATCAGCACGGTAGCGTCGCAGCGCGCGATCACGGGAATCTTTCCGATTTCCGCAAGGAACGATTGATTACGGCCCACCATATTTCGAAGCCCCAGCTTCGCCTTGATGTTTCTGGCAGAGGATTCCGGTTCGCTTTCCACCAATCTTCTGACTCGCGGCACGATATCGGCAGCCCGGTACGGCGGTGTAATAAAGTCCACCGCGCCTTGCCGCAACAGAGAGAGCATTGCATCCGGATGCTCAACGTCTCCCGCCACCATAATCGGCAATCCGGGAGAATGCCGGCGAATGCCTGACACGATCTGAGCTCCGGTGCTTGGTTCCTTCGTTAGCGACACGACGACCAGGTCCGGTTTGAAATCGCTCAGGAATTCTTCGGCCTGAATTCGATAGTCTTCAGCAATGTCAATCTTTGATGCGGCGACCGTTCGCATCACTCGAGCGTGAACCGGAAGGGACTCCTCGAGTAGCTTCTGGAGGGTGTTTGCTGCGCCGCTGGAAGGTTCAATATCGAGCACGAGAATTCGCGGTTCATTCATGGCGCCTCCATTTCAAAACGCCTGGCGCGTGAGGAGGGAAATATTCAGCCAGCATTTCTTTACAGGATATACGGCACATGTTGATTGACGGGTTCTTTCCCACTTACGAGAAAGCCATAAAGCGCTAACTCTATATGTGTTGCGCAATCGGTGGTGAGGATCCGGGCTAGGCGAACGCCCGCGGACCCGGCCCAACGGCCATAGGTCTTACGGCAGCCGCGCGGTAGTCTACCACTGAGCGATTTCTATCACAACTTCTTCCCTATTTAATTCTTCCCTATCAATAGGACGGATTCGGCGGGAGCGCCAATTCAAAAGATTCTTCGAGGCCGATCGCTTGTATTGGGGCGCCTCGTGCGGCCTGGTGGTTGGTCACCTGATTTGGGTGAGCGCCAGGTCGAATAGTAACGAGTCACTCGCACGCTTGGGTGGGCTTGGGGTGATCCTCAATGCAGACGACGCAATGTCTGAGCCAGAGCACGGGTCGCGTCATCGAATGACGCGGGAATGATTTCTCTTATTGATTCGAATTAACCGCGCCCTGTGGCGGCCACGATGGCGTGAGCGCCAGACACTTATCTTCGGCCGAGGGCCGCGGCCATCCCAGCGTCCGTCCCGAGCGTCATGACCATTTATGAACTTACCGGACTTCTTGCTTAACCCGCGTCCGTGTCCGCGTCCCTGAACTACTGCATAAGCCGGCAGCAGCGATGCGACAACTATCCCGATGATCGCGAGCAACATCGCGAATCTTCTCAACAGAATTGATCTCATGATTACCTTTGAATATCAGGCGATCACAATCGTCCCACTTCGCTTATTGCCACAGTATCATCGGGCAATTCGCAGGTCAATTGACAGTATGCGCTTACGCGCGATCAAACGAGGCCTCGAAATGAGTCGAAGCGGTCGAGCCTCGCAATTTGCGACGGGCGATTCGAATTCTGGAGATTGGTAACCGTCGTGGTAATGCGAATGGTAGCGGCGGGAGGACTTGAACCTCCGACCTTGGGGTTATGAATCCCACGCTCTAACCACCTGAGCTACGCCGCCATCCTTACTCTCGGCTACTTACGGGCTGCACTAACGCGGTCATTTCGATGCCTTGTCGCGGATTCGCGGATTGTTCCCTCCAAGCGACTCTGCCACAACAATGTAAGCTTACGGGGGCATAAAAGACAACCCATCGCGGACGTATGTCCACATGAATGACACGATTGGTATACTCGCGAGGTTCGTGGACTGCCCGTCGATCTTCGCCAGCGCAGCGCCCAAGCTATGAGGGCCAATCCGGCGTTCGGCCTGAGTAGGTGATGACGAACAGAATATCTTGGATCTCTTCGTTCGCGAACAGGGCCTTTGTCACCGGATCAGCCGGAAGCGCCAATTCCCAATCGCCGAACGGAGTCTTCCCAGTCATTGCACTCCAACTCGCGCCATTGGCTCTGCGAGTGCTGACTACACCGTCAACGGTATTTGCTGGTCCTCCTACGCGCCCGCCGGCTCCATTCTCGGCGAAGGTCAGTGAGCTCACGCCGACTTCAAAGGTTGTGCCGGATGCTCGTACGAAGGCGAGCAACACTTGTTGGATCCTCAAGTCCTCGAGGTTCGGCGGGAAGTCCTGGCGCGTTGTGCTGAAGCGCACAACCATCGGTGTGGCGGTTTGGTCGGGGTTGTTGAAGTCATACCATTGGTCAGCGAGTTGATTGCGGAAACTGAACGGCATGTCTGCACTGACCGTTGGGCTGAGCGATTGGAGGACTTGCTGGCGATAATCGAAGCTGTTGAGCGCGGTGTACTCGATGGTGATGATCACATCGGCAATGGTGCTGTAGTCGAACAGGTTGGATGCCTTGGGCATTCGAAACTCCCATCCGGTTTCGACGCCCGTCCCTTCAAACGGCAGGAGCAATTCCGGCTGCTGATCAAGCTCGAACAGGCCCGTGGCATCGCGAGGGGAGCTGAGTGCCACCGTCTCCGGGTTGCGCCTGACCTCCACTTTCTGGAAAGTAGGTCCGCCGATGACAACGCGCGATGGACCGACGGTTGAGAGAGTCGCCCGAATGCCACCTACGGCCGGGACGAGCGCTATGACCGACGTGCGCACTCTGCGGATCAATCGCAAGTAGTGGCCCGGGAAGTCTCTATCGAACAATACTGTCGGAGTATAGAAACGCATCACGCCGGTTTCGCGCAGTCGCTGGAATTCGGCCGGCGATAGCTGCAGCAGTGAAACGGATCTGGTCAACTGTAATTTCCTCTGATTTGTGTCGAAGGCATGCTGGTCAAGTTGAAAGATGTCTTGTAGCAGCCGGACAGATCCGGTAAGACCGCGGCGATCGGGAGCGCGACCGTCAATTGCACTAGCGGTTCCGGCATCCGTGGGCGCCTCCCAGTAGTCTGCCTGAATGAATGGCGGCGGCACCTCTTGCCGCTCGAAAGCCAGTTGTGCAGCCGCAACCTGGGCAATGGACGTAGCCTGTTGCAGGAACAAGCTGTAAACCCTTTCGAGCACATCGCTCATCCAGTCGTACAGCTCGACGTTGGTGAACTTGTTAGTAAGGAAATCTACAACGACAGCCGCATTGTCAGACTGCACCTGGGCAATCGAGCGCTCTTGCGCAACCACTCGAGAATGATCTTCAGCCATTTTCACTTGCTGAGTTCCAATACGGACGTCCTGTTGAGCGAGACTTCTTTGGAACTCCCATTCTTGAGCCCGACGCTCGTAGCTTGCCAACGTTGAAATTATCGAGGCTGTAGTACTGAGCGCCCCGGCGAGTGACGAGAAACCACCGGCGATTGCGCTGACCGACCCTTGCGGACTAACTGAAACCGAAGCGCTAGGCGGAAACCCTATTGAGACTGACGAAGGTAAGGACGCTGCGATGAAACTGAGGCTGGCCGATACCGCTTGTAGAGCAGCGACACCTGCCAGCAACCCAAGGCTGGCAACTTCCATGTCGCTAATACCTTCGCTCAACAGTTCGGTGTAATGATTGACCTGTAGTTGAGCGCGGTCCTGTTGGAGCTCGGCCAGCTTCGTACCAGCGTCCGCCTCTTTTACGCGCAGGTCTTGAAGTCGCACGCCTGCGCGAGTCAATCCAACATCCTGGCGCGCCTTGAGCAACGTATAAGACTCGGCGTCGAGCTTTTCCAGCGTAGACAGCAACGAGGCTTCAATCTGCTGAGCATGGCCGACAAATTGTTTCGCCCGCTCTATGAGTACCGAATACCTGTATGCAGTCGGAGGCAGAGTGTTCACGCCAGGCAGTGCAAGCTGGCCCCCCGGGCCGATGGCCGGCAGTCCACTCGTAGTATCGGTTGGCGCGGAGTATGGCTCAAGCATCCGCTCAATGCCTGCGATATTCCGGCAAGTACGCAGCTTATAGAGGTTCAATTCGGCCTTCAGCCGTAGACCTGTCAAAACCGGATTCTGTGGAATGCAGAACTGGCGATAGATTGGAGAAGGAACAAAGGTCCGCCCGGCCCTTAGCGCGTCTTGCACTCCGGACACGGGCGCAAGTCCGAAGAATTGAACACTCCTATCGGTAAAGGTCGAGGTCAGCGGATTGGAATTAGACACCTGCTGGCCCGAACCTCCGGCGTTATTGGAAGCAAGCACCAGCCCGATGGGTGAGGTGTTTTGACCAAATGACCGGGGCCGTCTCAACCAAGGCAAGCTTAAGCCGGGCAAGGACGCGGCGCTTGCTCCCGTCACCAGGGCGACTGCCGATGTGAAATCTACCGCCGCTCTTGCCCCAATCGCGCTCGTCATTTCCGCGATAGCAGGCTGGGCGAGCAGAAGCAGGTTTGCCTGCGTCGCTGCTCGGCTCTTGTCTTGCAGCACTTCGTGGAACTGAGGTGGTTGCGGCAGCCCTGCTATCGCATTCTGTACTTTTAGTCTCGCGTTGGCGAGCCGCCCGGCGAGTGTTCCGGGGCCTGTCATCGCGTTTCGGACCTCGATGGTAGTCGCCGCCAAAACCCCGGGAGCATTGATTAGAGATAAGTCATTTCGAATCTCGTCCCACACTGGTTGAAACTGTGACTCGCCTATTTGAATCTTCAGCGAGCCGATCAAGTCCTTACATCGCCCGAATTGCTGTCTCAGTTCTTTAGCCTCGAGCAGGTCCAACGCGGTCATATAGAGCTGTCGCGCTCGCGACACCGACTCACCGGTGTCGCGTGTGAATTCCGCATCCGCGAAATCGAGAATGCATTGAATCAGCGAAAGAATAGTGTAGCGGCTGTAGGTGTTCTTCCGTGTCGCGGCGATCGCGTGTGGATTCAAGGGGTCTGCCAGCCATCCATCCGTAAGATTGAAGCGCGCGTCAAGGGATTCTTCCCTCCGCAACCCGTAATATATCTTGCGGTCATTCTCGGATTGGCTGTAGTCGTAGACAGTGCGGAACCAATTGAGCGCCGAGGTGTACTGCCCCCGCGATTGAAGCTGTAGAGCCAGATGGAGCGGCACAAAGTAATAAGCCTCCTCAAGGTATGTTAGGTTCGATTCGGGTTCTGCCGGATTGTCCATCGTGAACGCGAGCTCTATCTTGAAGCGACGTTCCTGCAGACTCTTCTCGGAGTAGCGTTCAGCTATGTCAAATGGGCCTATGAGAAGCGGCGCGACACGGGCGGTATCTATTTCGTTCAAGCTGTCGCCGGCGCGGCTGAAGCTAGTCCGATAGATTCCCGCTTGCCCATCCGTTATGGTACAAGCTACAAGATTTGGCGCGCCGAAGTTTTGTGCGCCGCGTCCTGCATTCGGTGCAATCAGGTCAAGCCCGACGATTGAGGCCCTGCGAGCTCGAATCGCAGGGCCATGGGTTCTAAACTTTGTGGTTTTCTCGTCCAGTATGTCGAGCACAACATTCTTCAAGGATTTTCCCGAGGGGCGTGACAGCTTCCGGGCCAGTTCGTCCGCCAGCCTCCATTCAACCGCCGATTCGGAGCTATTCTGCTCATCAATCAAGGAGTCAAGGAACACGATAAGACGCGCCCTGAAAACCGTTGCTGAGACCTTTCGCAGAATAGATTCGAGAAAACCGATTGGAGAATTCTGTTCGGGCTTGAGGTCGGTCAGAAGATCCAATCTCGACTTGATTTGTTCATCCTCGACGAGAAACTGAGTGAGGCTCACACCGGAAACCGCTCGCAGCCAATTGTCTATCGTCGGCAGGCTGTTTACCGACTCTTCCACCATGTTGGGGCTCTTCAAAAGTACGTAATGATCATCCACATACACATATAGTTCGGCAAAGATATTGCCGAAGGAGTCGGCGAATTGAGGCCAGGGGATTGCTCCCCTGAACGGACCCTCACCAACCCGATGCCATCGTCCGTCGTCCGAGTCTCCGAAGACCCTGAATCGCACTACCCCGGTATTATCGAGCGCAAGGAGGTAGAATTCGTCGTTGGCCGTTTCGATCAGTGCACAGACGTCAATGAAACTGCTGTAGACCATGCGCCCCACCAAGAGTTTCCAGTCCCCGTCAGCCCAATCGTTGCCGCTGCGGTTCATCTCGCGTAAGTACAACGCCCCGTTCGACAGGCGTAGCGCCAGGTGCGGCGGGTTGTCAGGCTTACTGTGCTGCTTGACCACGGCGGTGAAGCCGGCCGCTTGTTGATCCGTTTGCTTCGGTAACTCCAGCTCGCCGGTTTCATTGGACCATTGCTGGCTATTAAGATCGTATTTTACAAAGACAAGCTTTTGCTTATCCTTCTCTTGAGCACGAGCAAAAAGATAAATGAAGCGCTTTTCGGGCGGTAGTTGATACTCCACAGCGCCGATGATGTTGATCGTGTTTCCGAGGTCCGGCACGGCGTCCCAGAAAGTCTGAGCGTAGCCGGAACGATCTTCAGGGTCGTAAGCTGACCAATAGACTTTGTTGGTCTCTGTGGCTCGCGCGAACATGTAGAACAGCTTGCGCTCGTTCGACGCTGCAGAGCTTTGACAGTCTCCCGCGCGCACTCTCGTCGGAGAGTGACAAGTGGCTTCTATGCGCAGGGTGCTGATGTCATGAAAATAGTCCGCATAGGCTTTGCCGGCATTGCACGCTTGTTCCGGAGTCAGGCGGCGATTGGAGCGCAAGCCACTAACCAGTTTCCGTAACGCGGGCGTTTGCCACTTTCGCAGGCTGGGGAGCAAGATGTTTTCAGGGTAAATGAAGACGAACATCGCCGCGCGCCAGGTTGCGTAGGAGCCCAGCCATTTCCACTCCTCGTCAAAATCATCGGCATCGAGCGTCACATTTGGATGATTTGCAGCGAGCAGCCTTGTCTGAGCGAAAAAGATAACATTCTGAAGCGTCTCGATGGCCTGAGCGACGCGGGTCGTTTCAGTGCAACCATTGTCTCTTGTTTCGATCAAAAGTAATTCGCCGGCTTTTCTGGCCTGCGCATCGAGGGTCGGCCCGGGAATCTCAGTGGCAACGATGAGCGCGTCTCGCAACGGCGGCAGGACTATCCCCTCAACAGTACTTACCGATGCTCGCAGAGCTTCAATCAAACTCGTCTGCTGATCAATCCGCGTCTGCAACTTGTCCAGCCATCCGCGGCGGGCTTCAAACGTCGCTCGCCAGGCAGGAAGCTCAGCCGGTTCCGGCGGAGGGAACGCCGTCGTATCTACCGCGGGAATCTTGAAAAAATCCGGACTTAGAATCAGGCCGCCGATTTTCTCTTCATCGCGCCACGCAGCGAAACGCTGGCGCTTTTTCGCCTGCGCCAGAATAGAAAATGCCTCTTCCAACTCCGCGCTCAATACATTGTTACCGGCCACCAGGTCTCTAACGCGCATCAGTCTTGAGAATGACTCGACGGTCAGATTAAGCGCGTCGATTCTGCTGGTGATGCTTTCTCCTCTCGCGCGGGCAGCATCCAGGTCCACGAGTATTGACGCCTGAACGCCGCCGAGCGCGAGAGCGATGATTGAATCAAACCCTGCAGGTGTCTCAGGAAGAGCTCTGAATGAAGTGAGATCATCATCCACTGCATCGCGGCGGACGCGCCAAACGTCGAATGCCACACTACCTTGTACCGGCTGTCTCATTTCGCCGGGCCCAATCAGGTCCGGATCGATAAGTGGAGGCTGTGGCTGCGCCGGAGGTGCGATGGGATGATCTTCTTCAGTCCACAGAGCGCGCAGGTGTTCAAGCCTCCACGACTCTAGTTGAGAAGTCGAGGCGCCAATCGGTAGGTTGAGAGACGTGCCGGTCAGTCCGAATAGTTCCTCAAGCTTAGCTTCAGTAACGGCGCCGGCCGTTCCTGTCGCGTCGAGTAACAGCCCATCAAGCCTATCAAGTTGAATGCCGAGGCGGTCCGCCACGTCCTTGCGCTTAGATTGATCCATCGTTCTTGTCAGACGGAGTTCCTCATATGAAGTGCCAATGCTGCTCAACAGCTCCGTGTAAGCCGACACTGTGTACTTGATTCCAGCTTCGGCGAGACCTTGCGCCGCTGCCCCTGCCGGCGGATGCGCTTGCAGGAAACTGCGCAGCACTTCCACGCAAATTCGCACTTGCCGAACTTTCTTGTCTAACGACTCGCAAGATGCGGGGAGACTCCGAAAAGGTTGGTGAAAGGTATTAGTCAGAAAATCGAGAGTCGCGGGCACGCCGCCATTCTGCAGGTGCTTCTTGGTCACAGCGTAATCGAGCAAATCTGCCAGATAAGCGAGGGGGCTAACCGCCGCATCGCAGTCTTTGCATCCGCAATTGATTGGAAATATGGTGTTGCCTAAACCAAAATCATCACCTTCGAAACCATTGCTCAGATCAGCTCTGATTGTAGTAGACACATTACTGAGGAATTGATCCTGCGCTTGAGCGCTGACATGCATTCGAGCCGCCTCGAAGTCGCCGACATTTCCCCCTCCAATACTCACGAAGCTGGTCCGGTTAGAAGTGGCGATGTCTGTTGTGCTCCTGAGGCCTCGAGTTATGAGTGTGGCGTTAAAGCGGAAATCGGGTGACACGCGGTTTAGATCGGCATGCGAGTCCAGCAGATTTGCAAAAGTCTGATCATTCGAAGATAGATTAAGACCTTGAATGTTTCTGATCCCTCCCGCGTTTCGGATGTCAAGCAGGGTCTGTATTCCTCTCTTATTCAATTCTGATAAGAGTGTTGCGGGAAACGTGATATTGAGTGCACGAGACAGATCGGCAATCGTTGGAGAGTCGGGAGATGAGACTGCCGGCACTGAGACCTCCAGTATGATGCCTTCCTGGAATCGAACGTCCCTCTGAATTTGGGCGCCAGTCTGATCCAGAATGATCAGGCGGATATTACGGCTTCTTGCGGCGGGCGGCGCGGTGTAAACGAGGCCAAATAACCCATTGCCATTCGTGTGAGTGGAGGGAATCCCCTTCGGCTCCGCGCCGGCATCCAGATCAAGCGCGCTCACCGTGTATCGCACCAGAGGCTTACTATTTCCTTCATTGACCAGTCTTCCGAACACGTGGTGGCCAACTGCATTTCGCTCGTCGCCGTCGCCCGTGCCGTCACCGTCATCCTCGTCCGCTGGTACGAACAGATCTAACTCAAAGCTCGGCTGCGCGGGAAACGCTGGAGCAGAACCTAACTCGTGGTCATCTTTGTCGTAGACTCGGACTAAGACGTTTGGGGGGCCGGTCACGTTCAATTGAGGAGGCGCATAGCTGATCTTGTAAGAACCGTCTGGATCAGACCGAGCGTCGTTGCCCAACCGCGTTTCAGGAACCGCGCTTATGTTGAAGGCGCGCACGATCCTGCCCGGCGCCGGAACCTTGTTGGTGTTTTGGATATAAACATGACCTTGAATGATGAACTGCGTGGGTTGACTGCTGTCGCTCAGTTCCTTGCTCCAATGCTCTTCGGGCGACGCTCGAAACAGAGGAGACCTGATTGGCAGTAGAGCATGGATGACTTGTACGAATAGCCAAATCCTTCCCTCGGGTAGCGGTCCCAACTCCTCCAGATCGTACTCGATGAAGTAGCGACCCTCCGAGTCAGTCGTCGCTTGCTTGAACAGTCGCTCTCCTGCTGCCACGTCGGAGATCCATAGCTGCACATTAAGATTTGGCACGCCGATGCCGCCGTCAGTGAGTATTCCGTCAAGCGTGAAATGCACCGGCTCGATGGCGGCGACGGTGAGGCTCACGGACTGTTCGGGGGAAACGGCGAAGGCAGGAGAGGAGGCCAATGGATTCCCCTGATCATTGACTACACGAACGATGAGACGAACATCGGCGCCGGTAGTGAGCTGGCCGGGATCATACCTGATCTCATAGCGCCCGTTGCTGTCAGTCTTCGCTTCACCAAGTAGCTTGTCGGCTCCCAAGCCAACGCCAAATACTTTCACGGCGCCGCCTGCAACCGCGCCGCCCTTCGCGCGCTGAACTTGCCCTTGAATCAGAAACAGAGTCTCAGGCGTTTGTGGATCGATTGGCTTTGGCGGATCAACTGGCTTTGGGGGTTCGACTGGCTTTGGAGGTTCGACTGGCTTTGGAGGATCGACTGGCGGGTCGGGCGATTCCAACCTTACTTTGATTGTGATTTCCTGGTCGGGAGTATTCCTGTCCCACAGAGCCGAGTCTTCAGTGCTGGCTATGAGCGTCGCATCGCGAAAGACCTTGAAGAAGAGAACGATGTGGCGATCTCCGAAGAGTGTTTTGAGTTGGCTCTTGTCGATCTCGATCGCGAAAGCGCCTTGCGCATCGGTGATCGCGCTGCCGATAGGAGTCTTCACGATGAGGTCTTTGTCAATCGCATCGACCCGCAGCCCTGCAATTCCTTGCTTGGCCTTGCGCTCAATCACGCGACCTGAGATACGAAAACTCTTTCCAGTTATTGTCATATTTCGATCTCCTGAATTAGATTCTATCTATCGCGGATTGAGTCGATGGTCTTCGGATCAACAAATCTTGGATCAGTTGCCCTATTAGTAGCTGGATCGGTTATTAACTCTTTTATTGATTCGATACCTAAAACTCCTGTCCGTCCATAATGCGGCGCCGATGGTCCCAGAATCTCTTCGAACCCAATCCATTCATGTGCAAAGGTTCCTCTGCTTGTACCCGGTTTTATGCTTGGTGTCGGGTATGTTGGGTTGCCTTTCGCGGTACCCCCGTACTTACCGTAGAAGTCCGAGTGCTGTCTAATGACGACTCCTTCCTCAGATACGATGGTTGTAGTTTTCGCAGATGATGAGCCTGTACCTAAATCCTCTACGAACCGATGGAACGCAGTGCCAGGCGTGGGGCCGGTCGCAGGTTTAGGGCCTTTGATCTTTGTGTTCGGAGCAGGTTCCGTGACTGCGCTTACTATTGAGCGTGTACGTAAAGCCTGAACGCTGGATTCAACGAATAGAAACGCAGAGGCCACATTACCTAGACCTTCGAGCACCTCGCCAACGCCTTCAATTCCTCGCAGGAAATTCCCACTGCTTATGCCTTTATTGAGTTCAAAGGCGCCATGACCAAGCAACTCGGGGACTTCAGAGAGACCCAACATCAGATTTGGGCCTATCAAGGCAAGCCCGCCGAGGACCTGCCCTGCTGTTTCAACTTTCGTAGCTTGAATCGCTGCATCGAAGGAGCTGAAACCGGCAGCTCTCATCCCTTCG
>Ga0070693_100000674_pt1 | contig 15138 bp, 15 predicted proteins | sample KBSK1103metaG_FD_65472 | JGI IMG/M metagenome (GOLD analysis project Ga0070693, IMG submission 65472) | Corn, switchgrass and miscanthus rhizosphere microbial communities from Kellogg Biological Station, Michigan, USA - KBS K1-10-3 metaG | ecosystem: Host-associated > Plants > Roots >...
ACTGAATCACACTCTTCGCAGCTTCAATGACTTTTTCACGCAGGGCTTCGGGCTCGACGACTTCCATCTTCGCGCCAAAGCTCAATGCGTACTCGATTGCCATCTCTTCCACGTCGAAGCGCAGTGCGACTCTGATCCGTCCATCAGCGTCGGGCGGATATGTTTTCTCGATACGAGCGAATCTCCCCGCGAAAGCGAGTCGCGGAAAGATTTCGGGATCTGCCCGGACTATTGTCCGATAACTCGGAAGCTGTGCTTTGAAGTTGACCGCGGACTGTTCCCAATACTCAGCGAGGTCGAATCCCTTCGGCCGAATGCAAGGCTCGCCGGTCAACTCAGCGCTTGCGACTCTCGATACGCGATAGCTCCGTGTGTCGCCATCGACAACGGCCACCAAATACCACGCGCTGCCTTTTGCCACGAGGCCAAGCGGATCAGCCAATCGCTCGACCGGATCACACCCGCCGCCTCGTTCGTAGGTGAATCGTAGTTTGCGCTCTTGCCACACAGCTTGTTGAAGCATGGGCAGCAGACGAACAGCTTCTTCGGCGCGATTCCACCCGGCCGGGTCGATGTGAATGCGTTGACGCGCGTGTTCGGCGTTGTCGCGATGAGCCGAAGGCAGCGCCGCCGATAGCTTGAGCATCGCCGCATCCGAAGCTTTGTCGAGCCCAAGGTCCGCGAGCACTCGCAGAGGCTTGGTGAGAAACAGCGCCTGAATCTCGTCTTTGTTCAAGCCTGTGAGATTAGTTTTATACCCTTCGACCAGCATCCATCCGCCGCCAGTCCCGCGTTCGGCGAAAACAGGGAAGCCCGCCGCGCTGAGCGCTTCCATATCGCGATGAATGGTGCGCTCTGAAACTTCCAATCGATGGGCAAGCTCGCGAGCCGTCTGACGACGATGAACTTGCAGCAGCAACAGAATCGAGAGCAACCGATCAGCGCGCATATCGCCTCCTCGAAAGCGGAATCGTGCCGATAACGGGAGTACTCTAACAGAGAAATATGACACGGTGTGTCAACAAGAAAACTATGACTATGAGAATAATCAGGCGGATCAAAGTTGAACGATTGTTGATCCGCCTGATTTGCGCGAGTCTATTTGTATCTGAAGTTCAAGGCTTAACCGCGACCTTGAGCACTCCATCAAGACGCTTGCCGAAAATCTCGTACCCCTTACTGATCTCATCAAGCGAGACGGTGTGAGTCAGCAGGGGGGTCAGGTCGACGCGCCCGGCCTTTACGACCTCCATCAAACGCCGCATACGCTCCTTGCCGCCCGGGCACAGTGTCGTGACGATTCGATGATCGCCGAGTCCGGCCGAGAAAGCGTCATATGGCATCTCGAGCTTGCCCGAGTAGACACCGAGGCTCGACAGTGTGCCGCCCGGCCGAAGGCTCCGAAGCGCGCTCTCGAAAGTCTGCTGCGTGCCGAGCGCTTCGATGGCAACGTCGGCGCCTCCGCCAGTGAGACGCTTCACTTCGGCGATGATGTCCACCTCACGATAGTCGAGCACGACATCGGCGCCCATTCGCCGGCTCATCGCCATGCGGTTCTCGTCGCTTTCGACTCCGATGATCAGCGAAGCGCCCATCAGCTTCGCGCCCGCGGTCGCGCATAGACCGATCGGCCCTTGAGCGAACACGACTATTGAATCGCCGATTCGAACGCCCGCTGATTCAGCTCCGCTGAAGCCGGTCGAAGCGATGTCGGCCAATAGCACGACCTGTTCGTCCGCAAGTCCGTCGGGAATCTTCGCGAGATTCGCCTGAGCATTCGGCACGAGCAGGTACTCGGCTTGCGCGCCGTTGATCGTGTTGCCGAATCGCCAGCCCCCGATTGCTTCGTATCCGTCGCCGTGCCCGCACTGCGACAGATGTCCGGACAAGCAAGCGCGGCACTGCCCGCACGGAGTGATTGCGCCGACCAGTACTCGATCCCCGACCGCATAGCCGGTCACGCCTTCTCCGAGTTCTTCGATTACGCCCACCGGTTCGTGGCCGATAACCAGACCGGATTTCACGGGATACTCACCGCGCACTATGTGCAGATCCGTGCCGCAAATCGTGGTAAGGGTGATGCGCACGACCGCCTCTCCGACTCGCGCCTTCGGTTTGGGGACCTCTTCGATTCCGAACTTCTCTACGCCTCTGAGCACATTCGCTCGCATTGTTTCTTTTTCAGCCACTTCAACCTCCTGTTGACTGTTTTTTGTTCATGTTTAATCGAGCAAAGGCGGTGCCGAATGAACGTGGTTGCTGAGCGAGGAATTCACCGTGCGTATCCGCGCGAGGAAGGTGATTTCACGCACACGCTGGGCGGGTTTACGCACTTCAATGTGTGGAAATAAGTAATTGAGAACAGTGTCCTCTGAATAATCAGCGCTCACCAGATCAAAGAGATCGAACCGAAACTGGGGCCGTTCACAGGAAACTTTGGCGCGGATTTCCTATCGAGAGGACTTCCTGATGCAAGAATTTGCTGAATCAAAGTTTCGAAAGTAGTCGCCCACTCAGCCTCAGAAGCGAACGCCGTTCGCTGTTCTTCGAGTCTAGCGAGTTCCTCTAGTTGATTGTACCAAAAATAAACCGCTTCGATTTCATGAGGATTGAGGGCGAGTGGGATTGATTCGGTTAGTGAATTCCAAACCCGACGATTCCAGGGTTGGAGCCTGAAGTGTCGCAGGGCGTCATGTCGGGCGATGATGTGCAACGTGGAACCCGGAGCATGGCCGCGCGCGGTTCGTTCTATCAGGGCAATAAAAGCGCCAAGGTGTTCAAGGTTATCATTGATTTCAACCTGAATCATTGTTCGAACCCTTTTTGCTTTTCGATGTTCTGAATAGACCAACCACGAAGTATTTAGAATCCAAAGTACCAATCCGGCCACCGCACCTATCAAAGCTCCAGTCAGAGTAGAGTCCATCGCGGCTCCTTCACTCGGCATTCATTTATCAATAGGTCACAAAGAATACATCCCAAGCCCATCGGCCTGCGTGTGCTCCCTGTGCGTCATACACCTTCGCACGATAACGGAACTGATTGCCGTACTGGTCAGTCCGCTTCGACTCTGCGTAATCAAGGCTAATTGCATAAACTCCAAGCTCTGGCAGAGGATGTAGCTCGCCTGGCTCCGAGATGCCATTGTGATTTGAATCCTGCCATAAACGCAGCGAGGAGAAGACAGCATCACTCCTGTCTATCAGGCCGTCGCCATTACCGCCGTTCTCTGGCTTGTCATATTCAGCAAGCGCGGCAAATCCATTGCGAGTAGTTGATTGCGGCTGAGGTGTGAAGTTGCCAAACAACTCTGAGCCATCATCTGTCATTCGATTGCCGTTGCGGTCTAATACGAGAAAAGCGTCATCTGAGCCAGCAGCAGTCCAGGCAGTGTGTTCGAGAGTCCCTCCAGGTAGAAGATCGAAGCTCACACCGCCAGATGCATTCGTAAGATCAAATCCATTGCCTTGAATGTCAATTAATATGGGCGTCAACCAACAAGTACACGACAGAAAATCGTAACAGCATTCGCATCCCGCCGGAATGAATTCGCAGCCCGCCCCGCCACCGCCGACGCCACCACCGGCATTTGGATCGCAAGTGACACAACAATTAAGTGAATCACTTCCCACCACCACGATCTTCACTGCGTCATTAGCAACACAATTGACGTAGTATGTGGCCGATTCATTGCCGGCACAGGCCATATGGGTTGCTATGGTTGAGCCTGATCCGCACCTCCCCGTTGGGCATGGTGGACTGTTCGCACATGACACTCTCGCTGGGTTTTGCTCAAAAACTATTGTGGAAGAAGGAATGCCAGTGCAGGTCCCTGAAACAGGATATTGTCCTTGACAGGAGAATCTGACAAAGTAATTGCCCTGAGCATCTTGACCCACGCTGCATTGTTTAGTTCCGCAAAACGTCTGATCTTCCCCGGCCGATAGTCCCGCAAGCATCAGAAGCATCGCTGTCGCGAGAACAACAAGGCAAGCCTTTGAGAACGGCGGGCGATACTTAATGTTCGTGGTCATTTTGGCTTACCTCCTATTCTCTTTTTGAACAACTGGCCGTCGGAGTTCCTTTTCAATTTCACTGTGGCTCTGACCCTTGTTGCGCACACGCTCGCGCATAGTGCCTACGCCACCTCTAAAACCGTCCAGCCACTGCGCAGAACGCGATGAGGGTTGATCAGCTTCGGGCGTTATTGAATCAAGCGAACGAACAACGCCTTCCGCTCCTTCAGTCGTCAGGATTTTGAGTAGGGCTTCTCTTTCCGCGTCGGCGCCTGCGCGCATGCCGTCGATGCGTTCTCCATTCTTCAAGGTGTCTTCGCCCCACCGAGTTCCATCCACAAACTCTACATAGTCAACTGAGAGCGTCAGACTCTCCGGCGGCTGTGGATACTGTATGCCGGATATTTCGCCCTCCGGAGATTCACCTGGACGCAGCGCGCGTTTGCGATCCGCTCTGATGATTGTGACCGCCCCTGAAAATGCGCCACGGCTCCCCAATGCCGCTACATGCTTTATTGCATAAACCATGACTCGCTTATCGCTGATGTTGGTGACCTTGAAACTGACTTCCGGCATTCGAGCGTCCGGGAAGTAATCAACAACCACTGAGTTAATTGTTAATGGCGAATCCGGTTGATTCTTCACGATCATTACTGGCTTTTTCGCGGGGACTTTATCGGCGTTGGTTTGATTTTCACGTGTTCTGGCGCTGACTACCAAAATTGCCAGGCATAGAATGCCGATGACACTAAGTACAATGCTGTTGGGCTTGATCTTTGTTTTGCGCATTGTGAATGTCTCCTCCTCACGGATACTGCGTTGAAAGGTTTACCGGGCGGACAGTACGCTGTCTTGAGTCTCCTAAGATACGCTCATGCTGTTTTGTAATCAATACCAGATACCAGATAATTTCCGGTAGTGAGCGGTCAGTTTGAGGCTTCACACTGAGTTGGCTTCGGTTTCACGGTCGGATATGACTTCATACAGCATGGCGATCAACTCTAGGGGCGACAAACTAGTTGAGCTTTTCAAGCAGGTGAAGATACTTGCGAAAAAATACTATGAGCTAACCGGCAAGCCATTAGGCGTTACGGGAGAGGTTGGTGAATTTGAGGTAGCAAGGCTTCTAGGAGTGCAGCTCTGCGGTCCGCGTCAGCCTGGTCATGATGGGCTTAGGCTGTCAGAGAATGGTCAATGTCAGCTTTCAATCAAGAGCGTACGCTTCCCGCCATCTCGTGAGGCAAGTTGGCGAATAGGTACCATTGATTTAGAGGCCCAATGGGACGCTGTGCTTATGGTCCTTCTTGATCTTGATTTTGAACCTCGGGAAATATGGGAGGCGGATCGGGTCAGCGCTCACTGCGCTCCTGGGATCACGCGAGCGAACAGATCCCAAGGTAAGGGAATTCAAGAAAATCGGCAAATGCGTGTGGTCGAAGGCGGCGGGGAAATCAAACTAACCACTGCGTAATTTCCCAGTATTCTTAGCCGCTCGAAGTCTTGAGCATCGCGTCGGCTCAACGCATGAGATCTCGCTTTCTGTATTGGGAGGGGCGAGGTCAAAATATCTTCTGAAGTGGCGCAGAAAATTCCTACGATCGCTCATAGAGTATGCCGATTTCAACCGGAGAAACCGTGAGATTCGGTAGACGATTATCCTAATGGGTATCCGATCTTCCTCATTAAGCCGCGAGTAGCTCCAGATGTGGATCCTTGATCTCTGCTTCTCCCTCCGCTCACGAACAAAGAATTGACACGCTCCGAAACCTCTACGATACTCTCAGTGGCGGAACGCAGGCATCTATCAGGTCATCCCCCTTTTTAGGAGAAGCACAATGAAGAAACTAGTCGTCGCCGTTGTGATGACCGCGATGATAGTTGTTGCCGGCTGCAAAGTTGGCGCGCCCGGAGGCCCGAGCGGCACTCCAAATCCACCCTTCGAAGGCGAGCTGCCGCAAGACGTTTACAAGTATACGGGCGAGACCGGTGTTTATGGCGGCACCATGGTGATTGCGTTACCCGACGATCTCAAGACCTTCAACATAATTCGAGGGTCCGACACGGCAACCGCGGACGCGCTCTGGTTCAACGTCTTTCGTTGCCCAGTTGATTACCGAAACGGCGGCAACCCTCCCGATTACGATGCCGGCTTATGCACCAAGTGGGAAGAATCGCCTGACGCCACGGTGTGGACGCTTCACCTGCGCCGCGGAGTCCGGTGGTCGGATGGGGAGCCTTTCGATGCCGACGATGTCATGTTTACCTACAACGTTATTCTTGATAAGAACGTTGACACCGCGGCCCGAGACATATTCATCGAAGGCAAAGACGAGAACGGCGATTTCATTTTCCCCGAGCTCAAGAAATTGGATGACCACACAGTCCGGTTTACGCTTCATCGTCCAAACGGCAGCTTCCTGGACGCAATCTACAATCTCTGGCTGATACCACAACACAGATGGGAACAGCCCTGGCGCACCGGGCACTTCGCGGACACGATGACGCTTGCCGACGATCCAAGCAGCATTGTTGGATTGGGGCCCTTCAGAGTGAAGGAGTACGTCAGTGGACAACGAGTGGTGCTCGAACGCAATCCTTATTTTTGGAAAGTCGATAGTCTCGGACAACGCTTGCCCTATCTGGACCGATTGGTTTACGTCATCGCGAAGGACTTCAATACTGTTCAATCCAAATTTCAGGCGGGGGAGATCGATGTGATGCCGCGCGTTCGCCCTCAGGATCATGCGCTGGTCAAGAGGATGGAGAGCCCGGACGTAACAATCGCAGACATCGGGATCTCGTATGACACAAACTGGATCGCCTTCAATCAGAATACCGGCGCCGACCCAAGGACACACAAGCCGTTTGTTGAACGCTGGAAGCAGCGCCTGTTCCGCGACGTGAAGTTTCGGCAGGCTGTCTCTTACGCTATCAACCGGGAGGCGTTGGCCAATACGGTGTTCTCGGCGCGGGCAGTCCCGATTTATTCATTCGTATCTCCCGGAGACAAACTGTGGTTCAGCGACGATGTAATGAAATACCCTCACGACCCCGCGCGATCCAGGCAGTTACTTGCCGAGATCGGGCTCAAGGACACAAACGGTGATGGCTTCCTGGAGGACGCCGAGGGACACACGATTGAGTTGAGTGTTGTGACAAACTCAAGCAACAGCCAGCGCGTTGAGACAGCCGCTTTTTGCGCACGCAGCATGCAAGAGGTAGGAATCAAGGCGACCGCCGTTCCGATAGCAATGGGAGTGTTGGTCGACAAAATGCAATCGAACTTTGATTTCGATGCGATGGTGCTGGGCTGGCAGATCAACCCGCCTCCGGGTCCACCTAACACGAAAAATATTATCTTGTCCTCGGGGCTTCAGCATGTATGTTTCCCCAGCCAGGACCATCCGTCGTCGGAATGGGAAGCCCGCGCGGATACGCTTATGCAACAGGCCGAAACCGCGCCCGAGCAGGCCGAACGCTATCGAGCCTTTGCTGAAGTTCAGCGGATATGGTCTGAGTACCTCGCGGAAATAAATCTGGTCTCTCCTCTCGAGGCAGTCGCGTATAAGAACAAGTTTGGCAATCTTCACCCGGTTGCATTGCCGCCGCGCGCCACCTGGAATTGCGAAGAGATCTATTTGAAAAAGTGAAGAAGACGTCCGTAGTCAGTAGTCCGTAGTCAGTTGTCGATTCGGTGATCTGGTTGACTACGGACTACGAACTACGGACTACGGACTAATGAAGACCTTTATCCTACGGCGACTGCTTACCGCGATCCCGCTGATCATAGTCGTTACGTTCATCACCAAAGCACTGCTCGTCGCATCGCCGGGAAATTACCTCGATACGCTCCGGCTGACCCCCTCGATCTCCCGCGAATACATCGCGCAGATGGAACGGATGTATCACCTCGACAGCAACAACGTGTTCGAGCGCTACTGGTATTGGTTTTGGCCTGCGATTCAGGGGGATTTTGGCTACTCGTTTACAAAGAACGCGTCGGTTTGGTCGCTGATCGGCGAGCGCGTCCCGAACACCCTGCTGCTCACCGGATCGGCGCTCGTGTTCTCGTGGCTGTTTGCGATTCCGCTCGGCATGATTGCCGCGGTTTATCGAAATCGCTGGGCCGACAGGATCATCGGGTTCGTTTCGTTCTTTGGACTATCGATTCCCAGCGTCTTCTTTTCGCTGCTGATGGTTTTGTTTGCCGCAAGGACAGGACTCTTTCCGGCTGGCGGGATTCACAATCAAACGATGTGGGACGTAATGACGCCGTGGCAGAAGTTTGCCGACACCCTGTGGCACCTGGTGCTTCCGATGATCGTGCTGGGCACGATTGGAATGGCGCAATACGTTCGCCAGATGCGCAGCGAGATGATCGAGACCCTTTCGCAGGACTACATTCGCACCGCGCGCGCAAAGGGACTCAGCGGTTGGCGAGTGATGACGCGGCACGCGCTTGGCAACGCGATCAATCCGCTGGTGACTCTTTTCGGGTTTTCGCTTTCTGCATTGCTGGCGGGTGCGCTGCTGACTGAATTCGTTTTCGGATGGCCGGGCCTGGGCACATTGGTTTTTGACGCGCTTACGAACAAGGACGAGCCGCTGGTTATGGCATCGGTGGTGATGCTGGTGTCAATGCTGGTGATCGGAAGCCTGATCGCCGATGTGCTGCTCGCAATAATCGACCCGCGAATTCGACTCGAGTGAAAAGGGAAATGCCTGATCCGCTCAAACACCACGAGCAACCTGTGCTCCCCGCTGGCGAGGAACCTGTTCCAACGGACTTAGTGAGCGAACCGGATGGAGCGCACCGAGGCAGATCACCTTCGCGGATAATCTGGCTCAAGCTGCGCCGCAATCGCACAGCGATGATCGGCCTGTACACTCTGGCTTTGTTGTATGGACTGGCGATCATCGCCGGTTTCGTCGCGCCGTATAGCTACGACACCACGAGGCACGATCTTTCGTTTCATCCGCCCATGCTCACACGAATTCACTTGCGAGACGAGCAGGGCCGGCTGACGCGGCCGTTCGTATACGCAAGCGTCCCGGTCAATCCGCAACTCGCCACATATCGCAACGACACCGCCAGGTACCCGATTCGTCTTTTCGTTCGAGGCGACAGTTACAGCATCCTGTGGATCATTAAGTCGAACATACATCTGTTCGGCGTCGACGAACCCGCGCATCTTTATTTGTTTGGCGCGGATCAGACGGGCGAGGACATATTTTCGCGGATTCTTTTCGGGGCGCAGATCTCGCTGTCGATCGGAATCATCGGCATCATCATATCGACGGTAATCGGCATGATAGTCGGCGGAGTCGCCGGATACTTTGGAGGCGTCACGGATTTCGCGCTGATGCGCGTTGTCGAGGTGCTCCTTGCGCTGCCGAGCTTGTACTTTATTTTGATCCTGCGGCAGATGTTTGGGACCGGCATGAGCTCGACTCAAATATATCTGAACATCGTGGTGATTCTTGCTTTCATTGGATGGGCGACCGAAGCGCGCGTGATTCGCGGAATGGTTATGGGCCTCAAGGAACGCGAATACGCGATCGCGGCGCGTGCGATGGGTTTCAGCAAGAGCCGGATCATCATTCGCCACATTCTTCCCAACACGCTTTCGTTTGTGATCGTGACGGCAACATTGTCGGTGCCGTTTTACATTTTGGGCGAGGTGGCGTTGTCGTTTCTGGGAGTCGGGATTCAGCTTCCGGAAGCGAGTTGGGGAAACATGCTTATCGCTGCGCAGAGCAATCGCCACCTGACTGATTTTCCATGGGTGGTGACTCCGGGGTTTTTTATTTTCGTTGCGGTGATGGCGTGGAATTTCCTGGGAGACGGTTTGAGGGACGCAACGGATCCGAGAACTTTGAGTTAGAGTTCGGTTGCAGAGAATGTTCTTGATATCCATGCCGTCGAGGATGATAATTCCGAATCAAGAACGCCATGAAGAACACGAAGAATAAGGAACAACTCATCGGTCGCGTTGTCGATTCAAAGAAGCCTCCGAGGGAGAAAATATCAGAGGCGGAGTTTCGTCGACGACTCGCGAGGATAGATGAGTGGAGGAAAGAGCGCCTTGCCGAGCTTCGCTCCAAGAATTCGCGTTGAAGTTTATTTGCCCGTCCGTTACGAGGACGCTTATCAGGACACCCTAGACTGGGTCATTCGAGAATTCACTGAACTGCACGGTGGCTGCACGGTCATCGAAAACGCAGGAGGATACTACCTTTCGAACTTCAATCAGGTCATTAACGATCGCGTCAGCCTGATCTACTGCGACCTTCCTATGAATTGGTCAAAGCGCCGGGACCGGAATGAAGCTCTCGGGTACTCGGCGAGTCTCCAATCTTTCCTGCTGCGCAATCTCTGGGAAGAGGCTATCTTGATCGCGGTGTATCCGGTGTCGCATAGCGCAGTCTAAGCCACGTTGCAAGTTTGTAAGGTGCGGTGTACTGAATGCAACAACGAACAGTAACTATCTCGAATCGCCTCGGGTTGCACGCTCGCGCGGCCGCCCGCCTCGTTCGCCGCGCCGCGGATTTCACCAGCACCGTTCAACTCATTCGCGAAGACACCGCGGAAGCCGCCGACGGGAAATCGATACTCAGTGTGCTGTTGCTTGCGGCTTCGCGCGGAACTTGCCTTATAATCAAAACCAACGGCGACGACGAAGAGCGTGCCTTGAACGCGCTTGTCGAACTGGTCGAGCAGAAGTTCGGAGAGGAACTATCGGATGGCGTCTTCTAGCGTGACTCGCTCGCGCGTCTTGAAGCTCGAAGGTGTTCCCGCTTCTCCCGGCATCGCGGTCGGACGCGTTCTCAGACTCGATGAACGCGGCCGGCATCAATTCTATTACATCGGCGTCTCGGCGGCGCAGGTGCGGATGGAAATCCGCCGCCTTCAGGAAGCCCTTCAGGAAGCGTCGGCTCAACTCCAGGAGATCAAGGTCCGCCTCGCCGAACAACTCGGCTACGAGCATTCATTCATACTCGATGCCCACCTGTTGATGCTCGAAGACAAACAACTGATTAAGGAACTGGAGCACGAGATACGAACGCGCCGCGTGAATGCCGAGTGGGCGGTTCGAACGGTCGCCGACCGCGCGATCGAAGCCTACAAGCAGGTCAACGATCAATATCTTCGCGAGCGAACATCGGATCTGGAGGACGTCGCCACGCGGCTTCTCACTATTCTGTCGGGACACGAAGAATTCGATTTGTCGAAGCTGGATCAGGACGTGATCATCGTCGCAAAAAACGTCGGCCCATCAACGGTGGCCGAACTGGACTTCACGCACGTGTTGGGATTCGCGACCAACACCGGCGGATTGACTTCGCATTCGGCGATCATCGCGCGTTCGCTTGGAATACCGGCGGTTGTCGGGCTTCACGATGTCACCCGCCGGGCTAAGACCGGCAACATGATTGTGATAGATGGCTCGGCCGGCGAAGTGGTTCTTCGGCCGACAAAGCAGATTCTGGCTGAGTATCGAGAAAGACAACTGCGCGAGACTCGCCGCAGCCCGCGATCCGCGGACAACCAGAAAGTGGCCGAGACAATCGACGGCGTGCGCATTACGTTGCGGGCGAACGTCGAGCTTCCCGCTGAAGTGGAGTCGATAACCTTGTTTGGCGCGCAGGGCATCGGACTTTACAGATCTGAATTTCTATTCCTGAACCGCTTGCCGAACCTGCCCGGCGAAGATGAACAGTACAACGTCTATCGAACGCTTGCCGAAGCGACGGGCGAAGCGGGCGCGAGCATCCGTGTGTTTGATTTGGGCGGCGACAAGTTGACGCTTGCCGGCTTCGAAGCGGAACAGAATCCGGCGCTCGGTCTGCGCGCAATACGGCTCTCGTTAAAAGTGGAACATATATTCCGCACGCAGCTTCGGGCAATTCTGCGAGCAAACCTGCACGGCAAGCTGCGAGTCGTGCTGCCGCTCATCAGCACGATCACTGAATTGCGCGAGGCCAAACGCATCATCAGCGAAGTCAAGCAAGAGCTTGCCGAAGAGCGCGTCGAGCACAACGCTATGCTTCCCATCGGAGTGATGATCGAAGTGCCCGCGGCCGCGATGATGGCCGACGTCTTCGCGCGCGAGGCAGACTTCCTGAGTGTGGGCACCAACGATCTCATCCAGTACATCCTCGCGGTCGACCGTGCCAACGAGAACGTGGGTTATTTGTATCAGCCGTTGCATCCGGCGATCCTGCGCACGCTGGCGCATCTGGTGCGAACCGCGGACTCTACGCAAGTGCCGCTCGAAGTATGCGGAGAGATGGCGGCAAATCCACTGCAGGCCATTGCCCTGATCGGTCTCGGGGTCCGAGCGTTGAGTCTCGTACCCGCGTCAATCCCGCTGGTAAAAAATGCGATTCGATCCGTCGAGCTCCAACGAGTTCAATCGCTGATGAAAGACGCAATGAAACTCACATCGTCAACCGAAGTCGAAGCGTTGCTCGAGCACGAGCTGCCGCGACAGGCGCCGAAGTTCTTCGCGGCGTGGTCATCCAAGCCTTGAGCTGCAAAATCAGTCGAAGAGAATAAACTATGGACAACACTCCAAACATTTTCCGGGTAGTGCTGGAAGTAAGCGATCTCGCAAAGGCGGTCGAGGATTATTCGGCGTTGCTCGCGCTCGAGGGCAGAATGTTGCGCGGCTCTCGCGCATACTTCGATTGCGGCCCGGTGATCCTGGCGCTTTTGGATCCAGCGCCCGGCGGCAGGAGCCCGGTTCCCAACGCCGGCGACCTCTACTTTTCAGTGGTGGATCTCGAAGAGGTTCACGAACGAGCCCGCAAGCTTGGATGGCTCGCGGAAGAAGTTGTTCACGATGAGAGCGCCGGCGAGATTGTGATACGGCCCTGGGGCGAGCGCTCGTTTTACGCAAAAGACCCCTGGGGCAACGGCCTTTGTTTCGTGGATGCGAAGACTCTTTACACTGGCCGGTGAAAAATGTGAAGAGCCCGGCTCCCAAAGCCGGGCTCTTCATTCTATTTGACTCTCTTTGCCGTGAATTCCGTCGGCGGTTGATTCCCACCTTCACGCATTCGGGTGAATTTGATCTCGTCTCCTGAGACCTTACCCTTATAAATCACCTTGATCGAGTTGCCCTGCATCTCGAAGGTCTGAGTAAAGGAGATTTCGTCGCCCTTGATCATGCCGTCGGCGATTGGCGCCTCGCCACGCGCGCCGGTAACGGTGCCGGTCAGCTTTTCACCTTCGGCTTTGAAAGTAAATGTGTTTTCCTGGGTCCCACCCTGGCGTCCCGGGACCTGAGCCACCCACTTGCCGTTTACGTCCGCGGCCCACGCAAGCGCCAGGCTGGCAAACACCAGCACGGTTGCAAAAACTACTATTCTCTTCATTCGCAATGCCTCCATAACGGAAATTGTTTAGATCATCGGAAGCGTTTGTGAGGGTGCCCCTTCCCAACTCGTGTGATCCACTGGCGGGACTGATCCGCGGCCTTACCGCTTCAAGCTTCCACAAACATACTACTAACGCGCGGGACTTTGTTTCAAGGCTCTGGAATCGGCTCAACAACGACGGCGGTCCCGTAAGCGAGCACCTCCGTCACTCCGTTCATAATCTCATTCGCATCGTAACGCATGCCGATCACTGCATTCGCTCCGATCTCGCTTGCGTGTTGCACCATGATTTCGAATGCTTCCGCGCGAGCCACTTCGCAGAGCTTTGTGAAGGCTGTGATGTTGCCGCCGACAAGCGTATGCAGTGTGCCGCCAAGCGTGCCGAAGATAGAACGCGATCGCACGGTGATACCTCGCACGACTCCGAATGTGCGAACGATGCGAAATCCGTCGATTGTGAACGCAGTAGTCACCATGTGATGCGAGAGCGTGTACCGTTGGGAAACCGAGTACGGCGCGTTCGCGCTCAGGCCCTGCTTCGCTTCTTCAAGTTCAGTAAGCTTGTCTCTCATCGTTCGTTAGTCATCCTCCAATCATCTGGTCGAACGTCGAACGGCGCTACGATAGAGCTTGAAATGAGAATGTGCAAGAGCGTGCGGCCCGGGAACCCAACCCACGGAGTGGGCGACAGCGTGTAGCCCAGGGCAAGTCCGCGCAGCCCTGAGTAAGCGTGCGGTCCGGGAACCCAACGCACGCAGTGGGCGTCAGCGTGTAGCCCAGGGCAAGTCCGCGCAGCCCTGGGTAAGCGTGCGGTCCGGGAACGCAAGCCCACGCAGTGGGCGTCAGCGTGTAGCCCAGAGCAAGTCTGCGCAGCCCTGGGTAATCGTGCGGCGGTTTGAACGTAAGCCCGCGCAGTGGGCGGCAGAAGAGTGGACCAGATACTGTGTGCGCAACATCTGCCGCCCGCTACGCGGGTTCGCCGCCCACGGGCCCACTTCCCCAGGGCTGGACTTGCCCTGGGCTACACGCTGCCGCCCGCTACGCGGGCTTGCGATCGGGCCGCACGCTGACCCGGGGCTGCGCAGACTTGCCCTCGGCTACATGCTCTCGCCCGCTGCGCGGGCTATCCGACTTGAAGGTTAACGCCTCTGCCTTTCATTGCGACGCCTCAACTCAGCCGTTACAATCCTGACTTGATTCGAGCCCACTAAGGAGCCCTTTTAGTGCCGACAGCAAATCGCAGACAATCAGTGGCAGTAAACATCGACGGAGTCAAAGTCGGCGGCGACAATCCAATCGTTGTTCAGTCGATGACTAACACCGACACCGTTGACGTCGAAGGAACTGCTTTACAGTGCGAGCAACTCGCGCGCGCGGGCTCCGAACTTGTGCGGATCACGGTCAACACTCGGCAGGCGGCGGCAGCCGTTCCGCATATCGTCGAACGGCTTTGCCAGCGCGGAGTCGCCGTTCCCATCATCGGAGACTTTCACTACAACGGTCACATCCTGCTCAAAGAGTATCCCGAGTGCGCCCGGTCGCTCGCCAAATACCGCATCAATCCAGGCAACGTCGGCCCCGGCCAGCATCACGATAAGAATTTTCAATCGATGATCGAAGTCGCCGTCGCCAACGACAAACCCGTGCGCATTGGCGTCAACTGGGGCTCGCTCGATCAGGGATTGCTCACGCGGTTGATGGACGCCAACGCCGCGTTGCCCGAACCCAAAGACGCTCG
>Ga0070693_100000683_pt1 | contig 15038 bp, 16 predicted proteins | sample KBSK1103metaG_FD_65472 | JGI IMG/M metagenome (GOLD analysis project Ga0070693, IMG submission 65472) | Corn, switchgrass and miscanthus rhizosphere microbial communities from Kellogg Biological Station, Michigan, USA - KBS K1-10-3 metaG | ecosystem: Host-associated > Plants > Roots >...
GCGTCACGCGCTCAGTCATCGTGTGAGACGCGCCCGCGCATGCGCTTGCGGGCACCCGTATGTTTCTTCCCCTCGAGGCGCCGCTTCTTCGACGCCTTGGTCGGCTTCGTGGCGACCCGTTTCTTCGGCACATGGTTGAGCCGCGCCAGGCGCGCGGCGAGCCGCTCGAAGGCGATCTCGCGGTTGCGGTGCTGGGAGGGCGAATCCTGGGCGACCACCACCACGCCCGAGGGCCAATGTGTCAGCCGTAATGCGGAGTTCGTCTTGTTGACGTGCTGGCCGCCGGGGCCGCTCGAGCGGAAGACGTCGGTTTCCACTTCCCTTTCAAGCGTTTCGCGATCGAGGGCGTAGGGCGGGGGACGCTGGGGGGCTCGGGAGGGCATTTTCGCCTACAAGTGTATTTGCGCCGGGCCCCGGATTGTGAATGCGTTCACAGGCAAGCGCGCGCCCCGGGGACAAGATGCCGCCATGGTCCTGCGGGGAGAAGAGCGAATGATCATGACGACGAGGCAGCAATTCGTGACGGCGTTCCTGGCGGTGCTGATCGTGGCGAGCGTGATGTCGATGCCGCGCACGATGGATGCCCCGCGCGACCGTCCCACGACACGCGCGAGCGGAACCGTCGCCACTGCTCCCGCCGCGACCGTCGAGCTCAACCACGAACAGGTGAAGGACCTCACGTACAACTAAGGATCGTGTTGGAACGGACGCAAGGCGCCGTTCAACACGATAGGTTGACCCGCAAGGCGCACTTGCGAGTAGCCCGCCGAGACCGGCGGGCTCTTTTTTTGTTGGCACCCTGTCACGCGTCGTTGAGCGGCAGTCGTGAGCGCTCCAACGACCGCCGTGACGATCGCCACATGGACGACCGGATCTACTTGACGCGCATCCCGGGCATCGCCCCGGAGTCCGGAGCGAGCAGGTAGATCGAGCTGCCGTCGCCGGCGGCGAGCACCATGCCCTGCGATTCGCCGAAGCGCATCTTGCGCGGCGCGAGGTTCGCCACCATCACGGTGAGCCGGCCGATCAGGTCCTTGGGCGTGTACACCGAGCGGATGCCGGCAAACACCGTGCGGCTGTCGATGCCGATGTCGAGCGTGAGCCTGAGGAGCTTGTCCGCGTCGGGCACGAGCTCGGCGTCCACGATGCGGGCGATGCGCAGGTCCAGCTTGGCGAAGTCGTCGATCGAGACGGTCTCGCCGACCGGAAGGATCACCGGCGGCTTGGGCGGCTCGATGGGCTCGAGCTTGAACTCCGGGGCCTCGCCCGCGGAGGCGGGCTTCGCGGGAGCGTCCGGCTTCGCTTCCACGGCAGGCTCCAGGAGCAGGTCGATCTGCTTGGGATCGATTCGCGAGACGAGGTGCCGGTACGGCTGCACCTTGTGGCCGGGCTTCAGCGGCGTGGCCACGTCCTCCCAGACGAGCGGCTTGGGCAACGCGAGGAATGCCTCCACTTCCTCGGCCACCTTGGGCAGCACCGGCTTGAGATAGATCGTGAGGATGCGGAAGAGCTCGAGGTAGAGTGTGCAGAACCATTGCAGCGCCGCATCCTGGCCCGCTTCCTTGGCGATCTCCCACGGCTTCTGCTCGTCCACGTACTGGTTCACGCGGTCGGCGAGGAACATCACCTGCCGGATGGCCTTGCTGAACTCGCGCGCGTCGTAGTCGGCGGCGATCGCGTCGGCGAAGCTGCGCACCTCGAAGAGGATCGCCGGCGCCTGTTCGTCGTCGGGCGCGGGAGCGGCGAGGTTGCCGCGCATCTTGTGCTTGAGCTCGCGTCCGGCCGACAGCGGCTCTTCCGAGAGCTGCCCGGCGAAGCGCTTGCCGATGAAACCGGCGGCGCGGCTCGCGATGTTCACGTACTTGCCCACGAGGTCGGAGTTCACCCGCGCGAGGAAATCGTCGGGATTGAAGTCCATGTCCTCGACGCGGGCGTTCAGTTTCGCGGCGAAGTAGTAGCGCATCCACTCGGGATTGAGGCCCAGGTCCGCGTAGCGCTGCGGGCTGATGGACACGCCTCGCGACTTCGACATCTTCTCGCCCGAGAGCGTCACGAAGCCGTGCACGTAGACGTTGTCCGGGATCTTGCGATCGGCGAACTTCAGCATCGCCGGCCAGAAGAGCGTGTGGAAGTAGATGATGTCCTTGCCGATGAAGTGGATCTGCTCCACCTTCGAATCGGCGAGGTACTTCGCGTAGTCCTGGCCCTTCTTCTCGAGGTAGTTCTTGAGCGAGGCGAGGTAGCCGATGGGCGCGTCCAGCCACACGTAGAAGTACTTGCCGGGCGCGCCGGGGATCTCGATGCCGAAGTACGGCGAGTCGCGCGTGATGTCCCAGTCGTTCAGGCCCCCGTCGAGCCACTCGCGCACCTTGTTGGACACCTCGGGCTGGAGCTTGCCGTCCTGGGTCCATTCGCGCAGGAACTTCACGCAGCGCGGGTCCGAGAGGCGGAAGAAGAAATGGTCGGACTTCCTGAGCACCGGCTTGGCGCCCGTGAGCGCCGAGTACGGGTTCTTCAGGTCCGTGGGCGCGTACACGGCGCCGCAGTTCTCGCAGGAATCGCCGTATTGGTCCTTGGTGCCGCATTTCGGGCATTCGCCCTTGATGTAGCGGTCGGGCAGGAACATGCCCTTCACCGGGTCGAAGAACTGCTCGATGGTCTTGGTCTCGATGAAGCCGTTCTTCTTCAGCGCCTTGAAGATCGCGGTGGACTCCTCGACGTTCTCCGGCGAATGCGTCGAATGGAAATTGTCGAAGCTCACGTTGAAGCGCGCCAGATCGCGCTTGTGCGTCTCGCCCACGCGCGCCACGAGCTCTTCCGGGGTGATGCCCTCGGATTCGGCGCGCAGCATGATCGGCGCGCCGTGCGAGTCGTCGGCGCAGACGAAGTTGATCTTGTGACCCTGCAGGCGCTGGAAGCGCACCCAGATGTCCGCCTGGGTGTATTCCATGATGTGCCCGATATGGAACGGCGCGTTCGCGTACGGCAGCGCCGTGGTGACGAAAAGCTTGCGAGGCATAAGGGGAGGATTATGTCTTAAAATTCCTTTTTGCCGTCCGCACCTCCTCCCCTTCCCATGTCCGTTTCCGACAAGCAGGTCCTCGAGGCCCTTTCCGAGCTGGTCGACCCCGTCACGGGCCGCAACTACGTCGAATCGAAGAGCGCGAAGAACGTGAAAGTGGAGGGCGACCGGGTTTCCCTCGACGTGGTGCTCGGCTATCCGGCCCGCGGCGTGCTCGAGAGGGTGCGCTCGCAGGTGAGCGAGCGGCTCTCGAAGCTGCCGGGCGTGGCCCACGTGAGCGCGAACGTGCACTCGAAGATCGTCTCGCACTCGGTGCAGCGCGGGGTGAAGCTCGTCCCGGGCATCAAGAACATCATCGCGGTGGCCTCGGGCAAGGGCGGCGTGGGCAAGAGCACCACGGCCGTGAATCTCGCGCTCGCGCTCGCCACGGAGGGCGCCACCGTGGGCATGCTGGACGCGGACATCTACGGCCCCTCGCAGCCCATCATGCTCGGCATCACGGGCCGGCCCAGCTCGCGCGACGGCAAGACCATGGAGCCGATGGAAGGCCATGGCATCCAGGCGATGAGCGTGGGCTTCCTGATCGAGAGCGATACGCCGATGGTGTGGCGCGGACCCATGGTCACGCAGGCCCTGGAGCAGCTGCTGTCCGAGACCAAATGGCGCGAGCTCGACTACCTGGTGGTGGATCTTCCCCCCGGCACCGGCGATATCCAGCTCACCCTCGCGCAGAAAGTGCCCGTGACCGGTGCCGTCATCGTCACGACGCCGCAGGACATCGCGCTCATCGACGCCCGCAAGGGCCTCAAGATGTTCGAGAAGGTGGGCATCCCCATCATCGGCGTGGTCGAGAACATGGCCATCCACATCTGCACCCAGTGCGGGCACGCCGAGCACATCTTCGGCACCGGCGGCGGGGAGAAGATGTGCAAGGACTACGACGTGGAGTTCCTGGGCAGCCTTCCGCTCGACATCCGCATCCGAGAGCAGGCGGATTCGGGCAAGCCCACCGTGGTGGCCGATCCGGAAGGGCCGGTGGCGGCCATCTATCGCGACATCGCCCGCAAGGTGGCCGCGCGCATCGCCCGGCAGTCGGAAGATCGTTCCTCGTTGTTCCCGAAAATCGTCATCCAAAACAACTGACGCAAAGATGAGCATCAAGAGCGACAAGTGGATCCGCCGCATGGCGGCCCAGCACGGCATGATCGAGCCGTTCGAGAGCGGGCAGGTGCGGGAGGTCGACGGGCGCCGGATCGTTTCCTACGGCACCTCGAGCTACGGCTACGACGTGCGCTGCTCGGACGAATTCAAGGTGTTCACCAACGTCTACTCGACCGTCGTGGACCCGAAGAACTTCGACGACAAGTCATTCGTGGACCTGAAGGGCCCGGTCTGCACCATCCCGCCCAACTCCTTCGCCCTGGCGCGCACCGTGGAGCGCTTCCGCATCCCGCGCAACGTGCTGGTGATCTGCCTGGGCAAGTCGAGCTATGCGCGCTGCGGCATCGTGGTGAACGTGACGCCCCTCGAGCCCGAGTGGGAAGGCTACGTCACCCTCGAGTTTTCCAACACGACACCCCTTCCGGCGAAGATCTACGCCAACGAAGGCGTGGCGCAGATGCTCTTCTTCGAGTCCGACGAGGTCTGCGAGACCTCCTACGCCGACCGTGGCGGCAAGTACCAGGGACAGAAGGGCGTCACCCTGCCGAAAGTTTGAGCCGTAACAAAAAAATCCCCGGGCGGCGCTTTTTTTGCCCTATACTTCGCGGCACTTTTTCCCCACAGGCAACGCGCGGCGTCCGTCCGCGCCCCACCGGACCACCCGGCGGGACGATAGGAGGTCATTTCCAGCACTTCGATGCCACGAACCGCCACGATCAAGCAGCTTCGACCGCAGCCCGAGTTTCCCCTCGATAGCCATCCGGAAGTCAGCCTCGACTTCACGCGCGTCAAGCAGTACCTCTCCAAGCATCCCTACAAGCGACCGGTCCTCCTGGTGGACCTGGACATCGTGCGCGCCAAGGCGCGGCGATTCCGCGCGGCGCTGCCGCGCGTTCGCCCCCACTTCGCCGTCAAGGCAAACCCGGATCCGCGCGTATTGAAGGTGCTGATCCAGGAGGGCGCGGGCTTCGAGATCGCCTCCATCGCCGAGCTCGACATCCTGATGGGGCTGGGTGTCGCACCGGCGGAAGTCTTCTACTCCAACCCGATGAAGTCGCGCGCCTACCTCGAGTACGCGGCGGCCAAGGGGGTGGAATGGTACGTCGTGGACAGCGTCGAGGAGATCCGCAAGGTGAAGGCGGTGAAGTCCGACGCGAAGATGTACCTGCGCATCGACGCGCCGAACATCGGCAGCGACTGGCCGCTCGCCGGCAAGTTCGGGGCGCACATGAGCGACGTGCCGGAGCTGATCGAGGCGGCCGTGCAGTGCCAGGCCGACCTGGCCGGAGTCACGTTCCACGTCGGCTCCCAGTGCCTCAACCCGGAGAACTGGCGCGTCGGCATGGAGCGGGCGAAGAAAGTGTTCGCGTCGATGCGTTCGGTGGGCCTCAAGCCGCGCCTGCTGAACCTTGGCGGCGGCTACCCGGTGCGCCACGTGAAGCCGATCCCGTCCATCGAGACCATCTCGGAAGTCATCAACAAGGGCTTGCGCCATTTCGGCCCCGAAGTGCAGGTGATCGCCGAGCCGGGCCGCTATCTCGTGTCCGACGCGGGCTACTTCATCTGCCGCGTCGTGGGCACGGCCACGCGCAACAACCAGCGCTGGATGTACTGGGATGCGGGCGTGTTCGGCGGCGTGATCGAGACCACGGAGGGCCTGCGCTACAACATCTATACGGATCGCGACGGCGAGCCGGTCTCGTGGAACGTCGCGGGGCCCACCTGCGACTCGGTGGACGTCGTGATGCGCGAGGAGCTTTTCCCCGCGGACCTCCAGGACGGCGACTACATCTTCATCAAGAACGCAGGCGCCTACACCACCGCGTACGCGAGCAACTTCAACGGATTCCCGCTTCCGGACGTGGCGACGCTGGGAAGCTAGTACGCCGTTCACGCCCGCCGATCCCGATTTCGAGCAGCGCACGCGCGCGAGCTTCGCGCGCCAGGGCGCCATGGCGCACCTGGGCGCCATCCTGGAGAAGATCGAGCCCGGCCATGTCGAGATCTCCTGCGCGTTCCGCCCCGAGCTCTCGCAGCAGCACGGCTTCTTCCACGCGGGAATCATCTCGACCATCGCGGATTCCGCGGGGGGCTATGCCGCATTCACGTTGTTCCCTGCCGACAGCGGCGTGCTCACCATCGAGTTCAAGATCAACCTCACGGCGCCCGCGGATGGCGAGCGCGCCGTTGCGGTGGGTGAGGTGATCCGCAGCGGGCGCACGATCACCGTCTGCCGCATCGACGCGTTCGTGGAAAAGTCGGGCCGCCGTGCGCACTGCGCCACCGGCCTTGCCACGCTCATGACCGTCACCGGCCGCGCCGCCGTCAAGGACTGAGAGCCGCCGTGGCGCAGGATTTCTGGGCCTCGAGCGGCTTTCGCCTGCTCGAACATCGCGACGGCGGCCTGGCGCCAACGGATGGGTGGCTGGCGCGTTTCCTCGAGCGCGACGAGCTTCTTCCCCCCGAGGAAGCCGGCCCCCGCGAGCGCGAGCTCCACCAGAGGCTCTCCGCGGCGCCCCGCGCGAACGTGACGCCCGAAGAGCTCGCGGCGATCGAGGACGACGACGCCCGCGAGAACTGGGAGCACTTCCTGCGCTTTCGCGAGCGCCTGGCGCGCTTCGCCACGCTCGAGGAGGCCTACGTGGACCTCTACCTGGGCGAGACGGTCGATCTCGCGCCCTTCTTCGTCGACGCGCTCGCCCAGGCGATCGTGCGCGCCGCGCTGGAGGGAATCGACGATCCGTGGCTCGCGCGCGCGGGCGAGCTCTTCTTCCGCCGCCAGCGCGTGAGCACCGAGGGCGGGCAGGTGCTCGCCGTGGATGCCACCACGGTCGAGATGTATGCGGAGACGGGCGGCTTCGGAAACGTGGGCCGGCTCCTGCGGCGGCAGAACGCCGAGATGCCCGCGGTGAAGATGGACGTGCTCAACCACGAGAACGCCCCGTTCTATTTCATGCGCGACGAGCTGTACGGTTTCGCCATCGATCTCACCATGGGCCGCGAGGGATCGCGCGCGCTCGCCGAAGTGCTCGCGCGCTGGGTGCGGCGCCTGCTCGGCGTCGACGTGACGATCGAGCCGGTGACGCAGGTGGTGGACGAGCGCTGGCGCTGGCACGTGGGGCTCGACCAGGATTCCACCGCGATCCTGAACGCGCTCTACCGCGGCGAGAACGTGGACGCGGAGGAAACGCAGCGCCTGCTCGGGCTCTTCCGGCTCGAGTTCGCCGACCCCGGCGATGTCGTCGCGGAGATGGCCGGGCGGCCCGTCTACCTGGGCCTCGCGTGCCGGCCGGACCGCACCCTGAAGATGAAGCCGCACAACCTCGTCGCGAACCTGCCGCTTGCCCGCGTGCAGTGATGCGGGCGGGTAGAATCGGGGATTCGATGAGGAGAGATTCGATGAAGGCAGTCGCGGAGAACACGGGCAGCTTCATGCTCAGCAAGGAAATCGAGATCCTGATGACGGAACGCGGGCGCCTGCTGCGCGTCGCCGGGGCCGCCGCGCAGTTCGTGGCCGTGATGAACGCGAAGAAGCTGCCCGAGAACGTGGCGACCGAGGCCGACATCCTCGCCGAGAGCGTGAACGCGCTTCCGGAGGACACGCTGCGGGACGCATTGGTCGCTGTTTCCACCGCCACCGCCAAGTAACCGGGACGAGGCCATGAACGAAGACGCGTTCAACATGAGCATCCGCAAGTTCCTGAAGACCGTGGGCGTGCATTCGCAGCGCGAGATCGAAGGCGCGGTGCAGCAGGCCATGGCCGCGGGCAAACTCAAGGGCAACGAGGGCTTCCCGGCGAAGATGACGCTGAAGATCGAGGCGCTCGGGCTGGAAGTGCCCTTCGAAGGCCGCATCACGCTCGAGTAGTGGACGACGCCGCCCGGCGCTCGCCGGTCACCTACGAGGACATCGAGGCCGCGGCCCGGCGCCTGGAGGGCGTGGCGCACCGCACGCCGGTCGCGACTTCGCGCCTGTTCGACGAGCAAACCGGCGCGCAGGCTTTCTTCAAGTGCGAGAACCTGCAGCGCATGGGCGCATTCAAGTTCCGCGGCGCCTACAACGCACTGTCGCAGCTCGATGCCGATGCTCGCCGCCGCGGCGTCGTCGCATTCTCCTCCGGCAACCATGCGCAGGCCGTGGCGCTCGCGGGGCAGCTCCTGGGCATCCCGCGCGTGATCGTGATGCCGGCCGATGCGCCGGCGGTGAAGGTCGCGGGCACCCGCGCGTACGGCGCGGAAGTCGTCTTCTACGACCGCGCCGCGGGGCAGAGCCGCGAGGACGTCGCCGAGCGCATCGCGAAAGAGAAGGGCTCCACCGTGATCCCGCCCTTCGACCATGCGCACGTGATCGCGGGACAGGGCACCGCGGCCAAGGAGCTGATCGAGGACGTGGGCGCGCTCGACGACCTGTTGGTGCCCACGGGCGGTGCGGGCCTGCTCTCGGGCAGCGCCATCGCAGCGGCGCGCCTGTCGCCCGGCATTCGCGTGATCGGCGTCGAGCCCGCGGGTGGGGACGATGCGGCGCAATCCTTCCGCACGAAGACGCTGCAGCGCGTGGAGAACCCGCAGACGATCGCCGATGGGGCGCGCACGCAACAGCTCGGGAAGCTCACGTTCCCCCTGGTGATGGCCAACGTGCAGGATGTCGTCACCGTGACCGACGCGCAGATCGTCGAGGCCATGCGTTTCCTCTGGGAGCGCATGAAGCTCGTGGTGGAGCCCACCGGAGCGCTCGCGGCCGCCGCGGTCCTGGGCGGCGTCGTTCCCGTGCGCGACCGGCGAGTGGGCATCATCATTTCCGGCGGCAACGTCGATCTCAAGGCGGCCGCAGCGCTCTTCGCGTGAACGCGCCGCCCCTCGTGGGCGCCAGCATCCCGCGACGTCGCAGCGCGGCGCTGCGGGCATTGGGCCGAGCGGTGCTGCGCCTCCTCGGCTGGCGCATCGAGGGGGAGATTCCCGACGTGCCCAAGCTCGTGATCGCGGTGGCACCGCATACCTCGAACTGGGACTTCGTGGTCGGAGCGGCGGTGATGTTCGCGCTGGACCTGCAGCTGTCGTTTCTCGCCAAGCACACGCTCTTCCGCGGGCCGTTCGGCCCGGTGATGCGATGGATGGGCGGCATCGCGGTCGATCGCACGGGACCCCATGGCGTCGTGGGGGACGCGGTCGCGGCTTTCGCGCGCACGCCCCGGCGCGTGCTGGCGATTGCGCCGCAGGGCACGCGCAGCGCCGGAGCGCCCTACAAGTCGGGATTCCTGCACATCGCCCGCGGGGCCTGCGTTCCGGTCCTCTACGCCACGCTCGATTACGAAGCTCGATGCCTGCGCCTGGGGCCCTCTTTCAATCCGTGCGAGGACATCGAAGCGGACCTGGAACGCGTGGAGGCGTTTTATGCGGGCGTGCGCGGCAAGCGTTTCAGTCCGCGTAGATTCCGGCCTTCTTGATGATCGGCGCCCACTTGGCGATTTCGCTCTTGAGGTGCGCGCCGAGCGCGGCGGGCGTGGCCTGGCTCTCGGGCACCGGCTCCGTCCCGAGCTCCTCGAACCTCGTGACGACCGCGGGATCCTTGAGCGCGGCCTGCAGCGCCCTGGTGAGCTTGTCGATGATCGCCTTGGGCGTTCCCTTCGGCGCCCAGATGCCATGCCACACGGTGACCTCGAATCCCTTCAAGCCCGACTCGTCCACCGTCGGCACGTCCGGCAGCGTCTTCAGGCGCTTGCTCGTCGTCACTGCGTAGGCCTTCACCTTCCCGCCCTTGATCTGCGGCGTCGTGTTGGTCGTCTGGTCGCACATGAAATTGACCTGGCCGCCGATGAGGTCGGTCATCGCAGGGCCCGTGCCCTTGTACGGCACGGTGGTCACGTCGGTCTGGATCGCGGTCATGAGCAGCATCCCGCACAAATGCGAGGCCGCGCCCACGCCGGCGTTGGCGTACGTGACCTTGTCCTTGTTCGCCTTCACGTAGGCGATGAGCTCCTTCATGTCCCTCGGCGGGAAATCCTTGTTGCCGATCACCGTCATCGGCACGTTGGTGACCAGGCCGATGGGCTCCAGGTCCTTCGTGGGATCGAATCGCAGGTTGCGATAGAGCGACGGCGCCGTGGAGATGCCGATGTGCATGAGCAGCAGCGTGTAGCCGTCGGGTTTCGCCGTGGCGACCTTCTCCACGCCGATGGTGCCGCCGGCGCCGGCGACGTTCTCGACGATCACGGTGTGGCCGAGCGACTTGGTCATCGATTGCCCGATGAGGCGCGTGACCGTGTCGGTCGGGCCTCCGGCGGCGAACGGCACCACGATGCTGATGGTGCGGGTGGGGTATTCCTGCGCGGCGGCGGCCGCCACGAACAAGACGGACAGGCAGCCCGCCAGGAGCCTCTTCAACATGTTTCCTCCGGTCGATTTGTGCGCTCGCCGCATGGTGACACTTCGCGGCGGCATTGGTTTTGACGCGCGGCAATTATAATCGTTGACCCAGCCGCAAGAGTCCCTTCGTGAGTCTCGTCGCCATTGTCGTCGCCCTGCTGGCGCAGCACGCCTTCCCCGAGGGCGCGCGCCATCACCTGCAGTCGTTCTACGGGCGCGTGGCGCTTTCGTCCGCCAAGCGAATGAACGCGGGCGATCGCAACTCCGGCGCGCTCGCATGGATCGCGCTGATGGCGGGCGTGATGGTCCCGGCGGCGCTGCTCACGCTGCTCGCCGCGACGCTGCATCCTTTCCTCGTCTGGATCCTCGATGTCCTGGTGCTGTATGCGACGTTGCGGTTCCTGGCGACGACCCGGGCCGTGGCCGACATCGAGAAGGCGCTGCGCGAACAGAACGTCGCGGGCGCCGCGAACCTGCTCGCGCAGTGGCAGGGCGAGCCCGTCGGGACCGACGATGCGGGCGCGATCGCGCGGCTTGCCGCCGAGCATGCGCTGCGCGAGGCGCATCACGGCACGTTCGGCCCGCTCTTCTGGTTCCTCGTGTTGCCCGGGCCGCTGGGGCTTGTCCTCTATCCGCTCGCGTTGCGCGCCGCAAGGTCATGGGCGCACGTGGTGGAGCCCGACGAGCGCGACTTCGGCTGGTTCGCCGCGCGCGCCTTCCAGGTGATCGACTGGGTTCCGCAGCGCGCCACGGCGTTCGCATTCGCCGTGGTGGGCAATTTCGAGGACGCCCTCTATTGCTGGCGCTCGCAGTCGGGCGCGTGGCTTCGCCCCGAGGAAGGCGTCGTGCTCGCGAGCGGTGCGGGCGCGCTGGGCGTTCGCCTGGGCGAGCCGATTCCCGTCGGACCCGACCTGTCGCCGCGCCCGCCGCTGGGCACCGGCGAGAGTGCGCGCGAGGACGCGCTCGCGAGCCTCGAAGGATTGCTGTGGCGTGCACTCATCCTCTGGCTGATTGTCTACCTGCTGGCGGCGGCCCTGCGCCTCGCCTGAGCCGCCATCGCCACGCCGGTTAGCAGGTACCATCACCATCTTTCACGTCCGCTACGCCCAGGAGAGATTCATGAGAAAAGACGTCATCGCCGCAGGTCTTGCCGTGCTCGCTGCGGCAGGTGCCGCGTTCGCGCAGGTTCCCCCCGGATATCCGGCCGATTACGCGCAGGTCGTCGCCGCCGCCAGGAAGGAGGGCAAGGTGGTGGTGTACAGCGCGCTCGACACCAAGGCCGCGCAGCCGCTCATCCGCGACTTCAATGCGCTCTATCCCGACATCAAGGTCGAGTACAACGACATGAACTCGACCGAGCTCTACAACCGCTTCATCGCCGAGGTTGCCTCGGGCCAGGGCGGGGCGGACGTGATGTGGAGCTCGGCCATGGACCTGCAGGTGAAGCTCGTCGACGAGGGCAAGGCGCTCTCCTACAAGTCGCCCGAGGGCGCGAAGATCCCATCGTGGGCCAACTACAAGGACCAGGCGTGGGGCACGACCTACGAGCCCGCCGTCTTCATCTACAACAAGCGCCTGGTGACCGGTGACGAGATCCCCCAGGACCATGCGGGCTTCGCCAAGGTCATCAACTCCAAGGTGGACAAGTTCAAGGGCAAGGTCACGACCTACGACATCGAGAAGAGCGGCGTGGGCTTCATGTTCGTGGTGCAGGACACGAAATACTTTCCGGGCATCAAGGATCTCGAGCGCGGCTTCGGCGCGACCTCGTACAAGGTCTACTCGAGCACCGGCAACATGCTGGAGAAGGTGAGCTCGGGCGAGCACCTCCTGGGCTACAACGTGCTGGGCTCGTACGCGCTGGTGCGCGCGAAGAAGGACCCGAACCTGGGCGTCGTGCTGCCCAAGGACTACACGCTGGTGCTCTCGCGCGTGATGTTCATCGGCAAGCAGGCGAAGAACCCCAATGCGGCCAAGGTGTTCGTCGACTACATCCTGTCGCAACGCGGGCAGAAGCTCATCGGCAGCGACGTGGAGCTCTTCGCGGTGCGCGACGACGTGGAAGCCGAATACACGGCGGCCAAGCTGAAGCAGCAGCTCGGTTCGAACGTGAAGCCGATCCCCGTTTCCTCCGAGATCACCGAGTACCTCGACTCGAAGAAGCGGCTCGACTTCCTGGGCCAGTGGAAGGCGGGGCTCGGGACCCGGTAAATGTCGGCAACGGCGGCCGGCGCGCTGCGCGCGCGCCCGGGCCCCCTCTCGGCGCTCACCCCGTGGCGGGCGCTCACGATCCTCGTCACGGCGGCGGCGGTCCTCGGACCGCTGTCGCTGATTCTCTACCAGAGCTTCCTCACCGCGCCCTTCTTCGATCCGGCGAAGCAGGTCGGCATCGGCGCCTACGAGTTCGTCTTCGCGGACTCGGACTTCTGGAAGGCGCTCGGCAACTCGCTCGTGATCTCGACCGGGATGACGCTCATCGCGGTGCCGCTGGGCGCGCTGCTCGCGTTCGTGATGGAGCGCACCGACCTGCCCGGCAAACGCTGGTTCGAGCCGCTCATCCTCGTGCCGAGCTTCGTCTCCCCGATGGTCCTTTCGTTCGGCTTCGTCGTGGCCGCGGGCCCGGTCGGCTTCTACACCGTGTGGGCGCAGGAGCTCTTCGGCGGCGCGCCGTGGACGCTCTACACCGTTCCCGCCATGACGGTGATCGCCGGCCTCACGCACGTGCCCAACGTGTACGTGTACGCCTCGGCGGCGCTGAAGAGCCTGGGCTCCGACGTCGAGGAGGCCGCTCGCATCGCGGGCGCCTCGCCCTTTCGCGTCGCGATGTCCGTGAGCCTGCCGCTCATCATGCCGTCGCTCCTCTTCTCGGCGGTGCTGGTGTTCTTCCTCGGCTTCGAGCTCTTCGGGCTGCCGCTGGTGCTGGGCGATCCCGAGGGCATCCTCGTGCTCTCGACCTACCTCTACAAGCTCACCAACAAGCTCGGCACGCCGTCCTATCACCTGATGGCGGCCGTGGCGATGTGCATCGTCGCGATCACATTCCCGCTGGTGCTGCTGCAGCGCTACCTGCTGCAGGGCGCGCGCAAGTACGCGACGATCAAGGGCAAGGCGGGGCGCATGAAGGAGCTTCCGCTGGGCCCGTGGGCGTGGTTCGCGGCGGCTCTGCTTGCCTTCTTCGTCTTCGTGACCGTGATCGTGCCGGTCTCCGGCATTGCGCTTCGCGCATTCGTCACCAACTGGGGATTCGGCGTGAACCTCTCGGAAGCGCTCACGCTGGACAGCTTCCGCTTCGTCTTCCACGAGCCCACGCACACGCGCGCGATCTGGAACACGGTGCTCATCGGAACCGTCGGTGGAGCCCTCACGGTCGCCTGCTATACCGCGATCGGCTTCGCGAGCCACCGCCGCAACGACGGCTGGTCGCGCTTCCTCGACTACCTCGTGCTCGTGCCGCGCGCGGTGCCGGGGCTGCTCGCGGGCCTCGCCTTCCTGTGGGTGTTCCTCTTCTTCCCGCCGCTCACGCCGCTGCGCACCACGATCTTCAGCGTGTGGCTCGCCTATTCGGTCGTATGGCTCGCCTACGGGATGCGCCTCATCTCCTCGTCGCTCATGCAGGTGAGCCCGGAGCTCGAAGAGGCCGGACGCTCGGTGGGGGCGAGCCGCGGCGTGATCTCGCGGCGAATCACCCTTCCCCTCATTCGCGCGGGTCTGATGGGTTCGTGGCTTCTCGTGTTCATGATCTTCGAGCGCGAGTACTCGACGGCGGTGTACCTGCTGGCACCCGGCACCGAAGTGATCGGCGCGCAGCTCGTCTCGCTCTGGCAGGGCGGCGCGATCGACATCGTCGCGGCGCTGTCGCTCATCAACATCATCCTGGTCGGCATCGGACTCGCGATCGCGCTGCGCTTCGGCGTGAAGCTGCGGGATTGAAGAAAGAGGATTCCATGGCCGAGCTCACGGTCGAGAACCTGCATCTCACCTACGGCACCAACCCGATCCTGAAGGGCGTTTCGATGGTGCTCAATCGCGGCGAGGTGGTCTCGCTCCTGGGCCCCTCGGGCAGCGGGAAGACCACGCTCCTGCGCGCGGTGGGCGGGCTCGAGACGCCGCACAAGGGCACGATCCGCATCGGCGACAAGGTGGTCTTCGACGGCGAGAAGGGCCTCGAGGTGCCGGCCGAGGCCCGCAATCTCGGGCTCGTGTTCCAGTCGTACGCCCTGTGGCCGCACAAGACCGTGGCCGACAACGTCGCCTTCGGGCTGAAGCTGCGCAACATTCCTTCGGCGGACATCTCCTCGCGCGTGAAGAAAGCCCTGGAGGAGCTGTCGCTGGGCCATCTCGCGGACCGCTATCCCCACCAGCTCTCGGGCGGCCAGCAGCAGCGCGTGGCGATCGCGCGCGCGCTGGTCTACAACCCGCCCGTGATCCTCATGGACGAGCCGCTTTCGAACCTGGATGCGAAGCTGCGCGAGGAGGCGCGCGCGTGGCTGCG
>Ga0070693_100000684_pt1 | contig 15014 bp, 13 predicted proteins | sample KBSK1103metaG_FD_65472 | JGI IMG/M metagenome (GOLD analysis project Ga0070693, IMG submission 65472) | Corn, switchgrass and miscanthus rhizosphere microbial communities from Kellogg Biological Station, Michigan, USA - KBS K1-10-3 metaG | ecosystem: Host-associated > Plants > Roots >...
CCGCGGCCCCGGACGCGCGGGTCGATGACGACGACAGCACGGAGTAGGAGAGGAGGCGCCCGGTGAGCACCAAGGACTTCGTGGAGAAGGACTACTACAAGGCCCTGGGCGTCGCCAAGGACGCCTCCAGTTCGGACATCAAGAAGGCGTACCGCAAGCTCGCCCGCGAGCTGCACCCGGACAAGAACCCGGGTGACGCCAAGGCGGAGGCCCGGTTCAAGGAGGTCTCCGAGGCGTACGGGGTGCTCTCGGACGAGACGCGCCGGCGCGAGTACGACGAGGCGCGGTCGCTGTTCGGCGGTGGCATGCCGGGCGGCGGCTTCCCGGGCGGGTTCCGTCCGGGCGGCGGCGGCGCCGGTGGCACGACCTTCGACCTGAACGACCTGTTCGGGCAGGGCGCCACCAGGGCGAACCCGGGTGCCGGCGGCGGTCTGGGTGACCTGTTCGGCGGTCTGTTCGGCGGTGGCCGTGGTGCGAACACCAGGGCCGGCCGGAGTGCGGCGGCGTCCCGCGGGGCCGACGTGGAGACCGAGGTGACCCTCGACTTCCCGGAGGCCGTGCACGGGGTGACCGTCCCGCTGCAGCTGGCCAGCCCGGCCGCCTGCCGTACCTGCGGTGGCAACGGCGCCCGCCCGGGCACCGCGCCGCGGCAGTGCCCGGCCTGCCTGGGCACCGGCCTGATCACCCGCAACCAGGGTGCGTTCGCGTTCAGCGAGCCGTGCCGGGAGTGCCGCGGGACCGGGTCGGTCATCGACGACCCGTGCCCGGACTGCCGGGGCACCGGCGTGACGACGCAGACCCGGACGATCACCGTGAAGATCCCCGCCGGCGTGGCCGACGGGCAGCGGATCCGGCTGGCCGGCAAGGGCGTGCCGGGCGAGCGCGGTGGTCCGGCCGGCGACCTGTACGTGCGGGTGCACGTCCGGGCGCACGAGTTGTTCGGCCGCAAGGGCGACGACCTCACGTTGACCCTGCCGGTGACGTTCCCGGAGGCGGCGCTCGGCACGACCGTGCGGGTGCCGACGATGGACGGCGCGGTGACGCTGAAGATCCCGGCCGGCACGGCGTCGGGGCGGACCTTCCGGGTCCGCGGCCGCGGCGTGCCGAAGCGGTCGGGCGGTGCCGGCGACCTGCTGGTGACGGCCGAGGTCGCGGTGCCGAAGAACCTGCCCGCGGACGCCAAGGAGACGCTGGAGAAGTACGCGGCGGCCCAGCCGGACGACCCGCGGCCGCAGATCACCGCGGCGGTGGACGGTCGTGCGTGACCACCGGGTCAACCAGTTCCCGGAGGACGCGCCGGTCTTCGTGATCTCGGTGGCGGCGCAACTGGCCGGCATGCACGCCCAGACGCTGCGCCAGTACGACCGGCTCGGGCTCGTCAACCCGAGCCGGACCCCCGGCGGCGGCCGGCGCTACTCGGCCCGGGACGTGGCGCTGCTGCGCGAGGTGCAGCGGCTGTCCCAGGAGGAGGGCGTCAACCTGGCCGGGATCAAGCGGATCATCGCGCTCGAGGAGCAGGTCGAGGCGCTGCAGGGGCAGGTCGAGTCGCTGCTGTCCGAGCTGGAGCAGGCCCGCAAGCCGTCCACGGCGCTGGTGGTCTGGAAGCCCGGCCGCCGGCGGTAGAGAAAGGTTCGCGAGCCAGAAGTTGAGTGGAACAGGCTCAACTTCTGGCTCGTTGACTCCGTAGGGAACGAACACGGAGTGGAGTAGATGGAAGCCAACAAGCTCACCACCAAGAGCCAGGAGGCGCTGTCGGCAGCCGTCCGGCACTCGGTCGACCGGGGCAACCCGGCGGTCGAGCCGGCGCACCTGCTCGGCGCGCTGCTGGAGCAGACCGACGGCACCGCCGGCCCGCTGCTGCGCGCGGTGGGTGCCGACCTGACCGACGTGCGCGCCGAGAACGACGCCCTGCAGGGCCGGCTGCCGAGCGCGAGCGGGGCCACCGTGTCCGCGCCGCAGTTCAGCCGCGACCTGCACAAGGTGATGACCGCCGCGGTCAAGCAGGCCGAGGAGCTGTCGGACGACTACCTGTCGACCGAGCACCTGCTGGTCGGCCTGGCCGCCGAGGGGGGTCCCGTCGCCCAGCTGCTGCGCCGCCACGGCGCCACCGCGGACGCTCTGCTCGGTGCGTTCCAGCAGGTCCGCGGTTCGAGCCGGGTGACATCGCCGGACCCGGAGGGGACCTACCAGGCGCTGGAGAAGTACGGCGTCGACCTCACCGCGTCGGCCCGGGACGGCAAGCTCGACCCGGTCATCGGCCGGGACACCGAGATCCGCCGGGTCGTGCAGGTGCTGTCCCGGCGTACCAAGAACAACCCGGTGCTGATCGGCGAGCCGGGTGTCGGCAAGACCGCGGTCGTCGAGGGCCTCGCCCAGCGGATCGTGGCCGGCGACGTGCCCGAGTCCCTGCGGGACAAGCGGCTGGTCGCGCTCGACCTCGGCGCGATGGTCGCCGGCGCGAAATACCGCGGCGAGTTCGAGGAGCGGCTGAAGGCCGTCCTCAACGACATCAAGGAGTCCGACGGGCAGGTCGTCACGTTCATCGACGAGCTGCACACGGTCGTCGGCGCGGGCGCGGCCGAGGGCGCGATGGACGCCGGCAACATGCTCAAGCCGATGCTGGCCCGCGGCGAGCTGCGGATGATCGGCGCGACCACGCTCGACGAATACCGCGAGCGGATCGAGAAGGACGCCGCCCTGGAGCGCCGGTTCCAGCAGGTGCTGGTCGGCGAGCCCTCGGTGGAGGACACGATCGCGATCCTGCGTGGCCTGAAGGGCCGGTACGAGGCGCACCACCAGGTGCAGATCGCCGACTCCGCGCTGGTCGCCGCCGCGACGCTGTCCGACCGCTACATCACCGCGCGGTTCCTGCCGGACAAGGCGATCGACCTGGTCGACGAGTCCGCCTCTCGGCTGCGGATGGAGATCGACTCCCGGCCGGTGGAGATCGACGAGCTGCAGCGCGCGGTCGACCGGCTGAAGATGGAGGAGCTGGCGCTCTCGCACGAGACCGACGAGGCGTCGAAGGAGCGGCTGGAGAAGCTGCGCCGCGACCTTGCCGACCGGCAGGAGCAGCTGTCCGCGCTGACCGCCCGGTGGGAGCGGGAGAAGACCGGCCTCAACCGGGTCGGCGAGCTGAAGAAGCAGCTCGACGACCTGCGCGGGCAGGTCGAGCGGGCGCAGCGCGAGGGCGACCTCACCACCGCGTCGCAGCTGCTCTACGGGCAGATCCCGGCGGTGGAGAAGGAGCTGGCCGAGGCCTCGTCCGAGGCCGAGGACACCACCGCCACCGCGATGGTCAAGGAGGAGGTCGGCCCGGACGACGTGGCCGACGTGGTCTCCGCCTGGACCGGCATCCCGGCCGGCCGGCTGCTCGAGGGCGAGACCGCCAAGCTGCTGCGGATGGAGGACGAGCTCGGGCGTCGGGTGGTCGGCCAGCAGCGCGCGGTGATCGCGGTCTCGGACGCGGTGCGCCGGGCGCGGGCGGGCGTCTCTGACCCGGACCGGCCGACCGGCTCGTTCCTCTTCCTCGGCCCGACCGGTGTCGGCAAGACCGAGCTGGCCAAGGCGCTGGCCGACTTCCTGTTCGACGACGAGCGGGCGATCATCCGCATCGACATGAGCGAATACTCGGAGAAGCACTCCGTGGCCAGGCTCGTCGGTGCCCCGCCCGGCTACGTCGGCTACGAGCAGGGCGGTCAGCTGACCGAGGCGGTGCGGCGCCGGCCGTACAGCGTGGTGCTGCTGGACGAGGTGGAGAAGGCCCACCAGGACGTCTTCGACGTGCTGCTGCAGGTGCTCGACGACGGGCGGCTGACCGACGGCCAGGGCCGTACGGTCGACTTCCGGAACACGATCCTGATCCTGACCTCGAACCTCGGCTCGCAGCTGATCGCCGACCCGATGCAGCCGGAGGAGTCCAAGCGGGACGCGGTGCTGTCGGTGGTGCGCCAGCACTTCAAGCCGGAGTTCCTCAACCGGCTCGACGACGTGGTCGTCTTCGACGCGCTGAGCATGGACGAGCTGTCGCGGATCGTCGGGATCCAGGTGGCGGCGCTCGGCGACCGGCTGACCGCGCGGCGGCTCACGCTGCAGGTCACCGACGCGGCCCAGGAATGGCTGGCGCTGACCGGATTCGACACGGTCTACGGCGCCCGGCCGCTGCGCCGGCTGGTGCAGTCGGCCATCGGCGACCGGCTGGCCAAGGCGCTGCTGGCCGGCGATATCCGGGACGGCGACACGGTCGTGGTCGACCTGCTCGACGACCGGAGCGGGCTGTCCGTGCAGTCGGCGAACACGCTCACGGTATAGCGCCGTCGCGAAGGCCCTCATCCCGTTGTGGGGTGGGGGCCTTCGTCATGCCGGTGAGAAGCCAGCGCAGGCTCTTGGCGAACGCGGTGACCGGCATGTCGGCCGGCAGCACGTCACTGCCGGCGAACGCGGCGAACCCGATCGCGTGCACGATCAGCGCCCGTCGCGCGTCCGGGACATCCTCGACGCCGGCCCGGGCCAGCAGGGCGTCGAGCACCTCGCCGAGGGCGACCGCGTTCGGCCCGCGGGCGCCCTGCCGCTGCAGGTAGAGCGGCACCAGCTCGGGATGCGCGGTCAGCGTCCGGTAGGTGCTGGTCATGATCGTCTCGATACCGGCCACCGGGTCGGCTCCCGGCTGCGGGGTGCGGACGCCGGCGAGCAGGTCGTCGAGCAGCTGGTCGATCAGGTCGGTGCGGCCGGCGACGTGCGAGTAGAGCGCGTTGGGGGCGACGCCGAGCCGGCGGGCGACCGCCCGCATGGAGAGCGCGTCGGCGCCCTGCTCGGCGGCCAGCTCCCGGGCGGCGGTCAGCACTGCGGCCCGGCTGAGACCGGCGCGCTGTCCCGGGGTTCGCACGGTCGACAATTGTACGTCGTCCAATTAAGCTGGACGGTGTCCAATAGAGGGTGGGAGGTCGCGATGGAGGGCGTTGCTGCCGGCGTTCCGTACGTGGTGCTGCCGCCGGAGACCGATCGGCCGGACGCGCCGACGGTGGTGGCCTGGCATCTCAACGACCCACCGCGCACCGAGCGGGCGATGGCGGCGGCGCTGCCGCTGGCCGGGCTCGACGCCTGGCGGGTCTACCTGGGGCTGCCGCTGTCCGGGGCGCGCACGCCGCCGGGCGGGCTGGAGAAGCTCGGCTACGAGGACGCGGTGCTCAAGGTCTACGGGCCGATCGTGTTCGGTGCGGCCGAGGAGTTCCCGGCCGCGCTGGAGCAGCTGCGCACCGAGCACGGGCTCGGCGGCGGGCGGCTCGGCCTGCTCGGTGGGTCGATCGGGGCGCTGGTCGCGCAGGAGGTCGCGGCGACCACGGCGGTGGACGCCGTCGCACTGGTCAGCCCGGTGATCCGGCTGCGGCCGCTGGTCGTCGCCAACAGCCGGCGGTACGGGTTCGACTACGCGTGGAGCCCGGCCTCGGAGGAGATCGCCGCGCGGGTGGACTTCGTCGCCAGGGCCGGGTCGCTCACCGCGCCGACGCAGATCGTGGTCGGCGAGAACGACAGCCCGGACGGGATCCTCGAACCGGCGGCCGCATTGCACGCGGCGCTTCCCGGCTCGGTGCTGGAGACCGTGCCGGGGCTGGAGCACGCGCTCGCCGCGGAGCCGGGCACCGACCCCGCTCCGCAGACCGCCGAGGCCGCCGCGGTCGACCGGATCGTCGCCCGCTGGTTCCGCCGCTGGCTCTGGCTCTGACGACCTGGCCGGCTCGGCTAGAGGCCGGCTCGGATGCAGGCTTGGATCTCGGCGTGGTCGGGGCGGTGGCCGAGGCGGTCCTGGCAGTCGCGGACCGTACGCAGGCCCTGCCAGCCGAGGCACAGCGCGATCGTCAGCGCGACGATGCCGGCGACCACGCCGATGCCGGCCCTGGCCCGGCCGAACGCGCGGTCGCGGCGGGTGGCGAACAGACCGAGGGCACCGCAGACCACCGCGACCGCACCGAGCAGCACGCCCGGGTAGACCAGCAGCCCGAACGGGATCGCGAGCATCCCGAGCACCAGCGCGGCCGTGGCGAGCCGGCTCTGCCGCGGCCAGTGCGGCGCCCTGGTGGCACCGGCCTCCGGATCAGCCTCGATCGACACGGCACAAGTGTGCCTGCTCGCCGGCCGCGTTCCCGGGCGTTGCGCACGGCGTGTCCGCGGCCGGGAAGATCATCGCGGGGTAGGCGTGGGGCGGTACGGTGCCGGCGAGGCGGGGCACGCTACTCCTCGGGACTCGACGCACGCTGACATCGATAGCTAGCCCAGGAGGGACCGATGAGCACGCCGCAGGACCCGGGTCGGTCGGAGGATCGACCACCAGAGCAGTCCGGATACCCGGACGCACCACCGCCGCCGGAGTCCGAGAGCTACCCGTCGGGTTCCGGCCAGGCCGGCCAGCAGAACTACCCGTCGGCGCCCGGCTACGAGGGCAACCCGACCCAGGGCGGCACGCCCGACTACGAACAGGGCGCGCCGGATTACGGCAGCCAGGGCGCGCCGGGGTACGGCGGCCAGGGTGCGCCGGACCACGGCAGCCAGGGCGCACCGGACTACGGCAGCCAGGGTGCGCCGGACTACGGCGAGCCGAGCACCTCCGGTTACGGCGACCAAGGCGCGCCGGGGTACGGCAGTCAGGGCGCACCTGGGGGCGGCCAGGGCGGACCTGCGTACGGCGAGCCGGGGTACGGCAGCCAGGGCGCGCCCGGATACGGCGACCAGAGCGCACCTGGGTACGGCGACCAGGGCGCACCTGGGTACGGCGAGCAAGGCGCGCCGGGGTACGGCGGCCAGGGCGCCCCGGGCAGCCAGGGCACGCCTGGATACGGCGACCAAGGCGCGCCGGGGTACGGCGGCCAGGGCACCCCGGGCAGCCAGGGCACGCCTGGCTACGGCGACCAGGGCGCGCCGGGGTACGGCAGCCAGGGCACGCCGGGGTACGGCGGCCAGGGCACCCCGGGCAGCCAGGGCACGCCTGGGTACGGCGACCAGGGCGCGCCGGGATACGGCAGCCAGGGCACGCCTGGGCACGGCGACCAGGGCACCCCGGGCAGCCAGGGCACGCCTGGGTACGGCGACCAGGGCGCGCCGGGATACGGCAGCCAGGGCACGCCTGGGTACGGCGACCAGGGCGCGCCCGGGTACGGCAGTCAGGGCGGATACGGCAGTCAAGGCGGTCAGGGCTACGGCAACCAGGGCTACGGCAACCAGGGCGCGCCGGGGTACGGCAGCCAGCCGGGCTACGGCGACCAGCGCGGCCCCGGGCAGGACGGCCCCGGGCCAGGGCAAGGCGGCCCGGGCCAGCCGTACGCGGGCGGCCCGTCCGGCGCCGGCTCCTACGGCAACGCCCCGGCCTACAACCCCTACTCGGCGCCCGGCTTCGGTGCCCCGCCCACCCGGCCGAGCCTGCCGACGCCGAAGGAGGTTGTCTGGGCGACATACGCGATGTACGCGTCGATCGCGTTCAGCCTGATCAACCTCGTGGTGACGCTGGCCGACTCCACCGGCTACAAGAACGCGATCCGGGACGCCGACCCCAACCGGACCGTCGACGTCGACGCGGTCTACACGGCGGCGGTCGTGTTCGCGGTGATCGTCACCCTGCTGATCGCGGCGCTCTACGTGTTCCTCGCGATCAACCTGCGCAAGGGCAAGAACTGGGCCCGCATCACGACGTGGGTCATCGTCGGCATCTTCACCTTGCTCGGCCTGCTCGGCCTTGGCAACGACGCCCCGGCGTTCGCCCGCGTGCTCGGGATCATCGTGCTGCTGGCGAATGCGGCGACGCTCGTGCTGCTCGCGATGCGCCCGTCCAACGAGTTCTTCGCCCGGATGCGCCAGCCGCAATACCCGCAGTACTGACTCAGAGGAAGTCGAGGGTGGGCCGGGTGCCGTCGAGCACCCGGCCCGCTTCGGTGTCGAGGACCTGCTCCAGCAGCGTGCCGTACACGGACCGGAAGTCGGTGGTGACCTTGAGGTCGCCGGCGTCGAGCGAGGTCAGGCTGGGCTGGTCGCCGTAGAACCCGCCGCGCACCGGGTGGCCGGCGACCAGCAGCGGGCCGGCGGTGCCGTGGTCGGTGCCCTGGCTGGCGTTCGCGGCCACCCGCCGGCCGAACTCGGAGTAGATCGCGACGACCACCTTCGACCCGCGCGGATCCGAGTCCATGCCGGCGAGGAAGCCGCTGACCGCGGAGTCGAGCTCGCCGAGCAGCCTGGACTGGGTGCCCTTCTCGTCGGCGTGGGTGTCGAAGCCGCCGAGGCTGACCGCGTAGACCCGGGTCGGGACGCCGGCCCTGACACAGCGGGCGACGATCTCCAGCTGCCGGGCCAGCCCGCCCTGCCCACCCGCGGACGCGCCCCGGGTCTTCAGGTCGTCATCGTCGTCGTCGGACGAGCCGCTCGCGGCGTCCAGCGGCGGGCCGAAGGTCGCGGTCGCCGACAGCAGAGCGCCGGTGGCCCTGGCCGCCATCGCCTGGCTCGGCGGGTCGGCCCGGTCGGCGGCGGCGAGCTGCCTCACGCCGGCGCCGACCGGCCCGGCCGGCGCGTCGAACGACGTCAGCGGCAGCGCCACGCCGGCCGCCTTCGCGCCGACGGCCAGCGGCGGCAGGGTGGCACCGACCGAGACGACCCGCAGCGGGTCGGGCTGCGTCGCGTCCAGCCAGCGGCCGATCCAGCCGGTGTCGGCCGGGTGGTCGGGCGAGCCGCTCTGCCAGATGTCCATCGAGCGGAAGTGGCTGTGGTCCGGCTTCGGGTAGCCGACGCCGCGCACGATCGCCAGCCGGTCGGCGTCCCACAGCGACTTGAAGCCCTTCATCGCTGGGTTGAGGCCGAGCTGGCCGTCGAGCGCGAGCACCTCGTCCGGGCCGTACGCGAGCTCGGGTCGCGCGTCGTGGTAGGCGCGGTCCGCGTACGGCACGACGGTGCCGAGGCCGTCGTTGCCGCCGTAGAGGGTGACCAGGACGAGGACGTTCGCGTCCGCCGGCAGCGGGTCGGCCTCGGCCCGGCCGGCGATCTCCCGCCAGCCGACGGTGCCGGCGCCGGCGGCCAGCGCGGCGGCGCCCGTCACTCCGGACGCGAGCAGGAACCTGCGACGGGTCAGCGTGTCCACCATTGCCGTCCTCGGTAGTGGGGAGGTCGAGGGGTTGGGTCAGTCGGGCGGGGCGTACTCACCGGGCCAGGTATTCGGGGCTGACCAGGGCGAGGGTGACCAGCCGCACGGGGTCGGCGGCCGCGTCCCTGAGCGCGGCCAGCGTGCGGTCGGTCCAGGCGTCGACGCCGAGCAGGTACGCGGCCGCTCCGGGCCGGTCCTCGCTGCCGGCGACCACGTCGAGGTCGGCGGTGCGGGCCATCGCCGCGGCGAACGTCAGCCGTTCCCGGGTCGCCGCGGTCGACAGCCAGGCGAGCCCGCTCGGCCAGCCGCCGACGCTGGGCGGCCGGAACGGCACCTGGCCGAGGGCGTCGAGCGTGCCCAGCAGCGCCCGGCCGGCCCGGCCGTCCCGGGGTACGGCGACGTCCAGCGCCCGGAAGACGCCCGCGACGTACTCGACCGGCGACGCGACGAGCGAGGACCTGTCGGCCCGGAACGCCGGCTCCAGGAACATCGCCCGCAGCAGCGCGGTCACGTCCCGCCCCGGTCCGTACGCGGCGACGAGCCGGCGCAGGGTGTCCGGCGGCAGCGCGGCGGAGCCGTGCCGGCTCCACAGCCTGGCGGCGACGAACGCCGCGGACTCCGGCCGGGCGGTGAGCAGGTCGACCAGCGAGCGGTCGTCGAGCTCGCCGGTCACGCCGAGCACGGTCTTGCTGCCGTCGTCGTGGTGCCGGGCCAGCGGCGCGGCGGTCGCGTGCGTCCGGTCGACCCGCCAGCCGGTCAGCGCCCGGGCCGCCTCCCGCACGTCGGTCTCCGAGTAGTGCCCGACCCCGAGCGTGAACAGCTCCATCAGCTCTCGGGCCAGGTTCTCGTTCGGCTTGCCCTTCTTGTTCTTCTGGCCGTCCAGCCAGACCAGCAGCGCCGGGTCGCGCACCATCGCCCGGGCCAGTTCGCGGAAGTCGCCGCGGCCGAGCGAGCGCAGCGTCTGGTTCTGCCGCAGCATCATCGCGGGGCTGCGCACCTTCTGGATGGAGGTGGCCCAGTGCCCGTGCCAGGTGAACGTGAGCCGCTCGACCAGGGGATGCCGGACCCGCACCATCCGGTCCAGCCACCACAGGGTCAGCGCGGCCGACCGGGACCGCAGCTGCCGGGCGTACGCCCTGCGCGCGTCCTTGTCGTCCGGTGCCGGTGGCCGGGCCGGCTCGCCGGACAGGTCCGGTGGCGGGGTCGCGGTCGCCCCCGGGTCGGCGCCGGGGTGCACCAGCGCGTCGACGGTCGCCTCGTACCCGCGCCGCGTCGCCGCCTCGATCTCGGCGCCGGTGGTGCCGAAGCCGGTACGCCGCAGCAACAGGGACACGTCCGACATGCGGGCCAGCGTCCCGGACCAGTGTTCGAGGAAGGTCAGGGCGAGGTTCTGACATCAGCTCCAGCCGGGCCGGACCAGCCCGGTCTCGTACGCGACGATCACCAGCTGGGCCCGGTCCCGCGCGCCGAGCTTCGCCATCGCCCGGTTGACGTGCGTCTTCACGGTCGCCGGGCTGACCACCCAGCGGGTCGCGATCTCGTCGTTGGTCAACCCCTCGCCGACCAGCCCGAGCACCTCCCGCTCCCGCTCGGTCAGCGGCGCGAGCTGGCCGGCGGCGGCCGGCTCCCGGGACCGCAGCGCGAACTCCTCGATCAGCCGCCGGGTCACCCCGGGCGAGAGCAGCGCGTCGCCGGCGGCCACCGACCGGACCGCGCGCAGCAGGTCGACCGGCTCGGTGTCCTTGACCAGGAAGCCGGACGCGCCGTTGCGAATCGCCGCGAAGACGTACTCGTCCAGCTCGAACGTGGTGAGCACGACGACGCGGACGCCGTCCAGGGCCGGGTCGGCGACGATCCGCCGGGTCGCGGACAGCCCGTCCTCGACCGGCATCCGGATGTCCATCAGCACCACGTCCGGGACCAGCTCGCCGGCCAGCCGCACCGCCGCGGCGCCGTCCGCGGCCTCGCCGACCACCCGCAGGTCGTCCTGCGAGTCGAGCAGGGCCCGGAAGCCGGCCCGGACCAGCGCCTGGTCGTCGGCCAGCAGCACGGTGATCACGCCGGCACCCGCGCCCGCACCGGGAGCCGGGCCGCCACCCGGAAGCCGCCGCCCGGGCGCGGGCCGGCGTCGAGCTGCCCGCCGAGCGCGGCCGCCCGCTCGGCCATGCCGAGCAGCCCCGACCCGGTGCCGGAGGCGTCCTCGGCGCCGGGGCCGTCGTCGGTCACCTCGACGGTCAGCTGATCGGGCGCGTAGTCGAGCCGGACGGTCGCGGTGACCGGCCGGCCGGCGTGCCGGGTCACGTTGGTCAGCGCCTCCTGCACGATCCGGTACGCGGCCAGCCCGACCGCGGCCGGCAGCGGTCGGGCGGCGCCGGTCACCTCGACCGTCACCGGCAGGCCGGCCGCCGAGGTCCGCTCCACCAGCGCGTCCAGCGCGTCCAGCCCGGGCGCCGGAGCCCGCGGCGCGCCGTCCGCGCCGTCCGCGCCGTCCGCGCCGTCCGCGCCGTCCGCGCCGTGCCGGAGCAGTTCGAGCACCGAGCGCAGCTCGCCCAGGGACTCGCGGCTGGCCTGGCGGATCGCGGTCAGTGCGGTGCGGGCCTGCTCCGGCTGCTCGTCCATCAGGTGCAGCGCCACCCCGGCCTGCACGCTGATCAGGGAGATGTGGTGGGCGAGCACGTCGTGCAGCTCGCGGGCGATCGCCATCCGCTGCTCGCCGGCCCGCCGCCGCGACTCCTCCGCCCGGGTACGGCGGAACTCGACCGCGCGCTCCCGCCGGGACTTCACCAGCTCGACGATGGCGGCGCAGGCGACCAGCCAGGCCGCCGTGCCGACCGCGGTGGCCGGCTGGGGCGGCGGCTGGCCGGCGACCAGCGGCGCGACCCAGACGAACATCGGGTAGCCGACCGCGAGCGCGACCCAGGCCGCCACCCGCCGGCCGCGGGCGAGCGCGCCGATCAGCGCGCCGATCACGGCCAGGTAGACCGGACCGCGTGGGTAGCCGAGCGCGAGGTAGACCCAGACCGGCACCGCGGTCGCGACCAGCGCCGCCACCGCCGACCGGCGGCGCAGCAGCAGCCCGGCCGCGGACAGCACCAGCAGCCCCCAGGCCAGCGGCTCGTACGGGCGGCCGGTGGCGGCGTGGCCGTGCGCGGCTCCGGCGGTGCCGGCGACCTGGATGGCCGCCACGACGACGGCGCCGAGCACCGCGCCGCGCCGCACTCCCATGCCGGCCACGGTAGAACGCCGGGCGCACGACCGCGTCGGCTCGGGGTCGGCTCTGCCCGTACCGCGGCCGCGGTACGGGGATACGTTCGACGGGTGCAGATGATCGATCACACGGACAAGGAGTTCGACGACGCGCGCAGCGGGATGCAGACCGCCTTCCGGCACGAGCCGGCGGTCGTCGCGGCGGTCCGCTCCGCGAGGGACGTTCAGGACGCGGTCGGGTACGCCGCGGCCCGGCGGCTGCCGGTGGCGGTCCAGGCGACCGGGCACGGGCTCGCGGTGCCGCTGGACGGCGGCGTGCTGATCGCCACCCGCGGGCTGACCGGGGTCACGGTGGACGCGGCCGCCCGGACCGCGTACGTGCCGGCCGGGTCGCGCTGGCGGGAGGTGGTGGAGGCGGCCGCGCCGCACGGGCTGGCGCCGCCGAGCGGGTCGGCGCCGAGCGTCGGCGCGGTCGGCTACACGGTCGGCGGCGGGGTCGGCCTGCTGGCCCGCACGGTCGGCTACGCGTCCGACTCGGTGCGTGCGTTCGACCTGGTCACCGCGGACGGCGAACTGCGGCACGTCACCGACGGGGACCTGTTCTGGGCGCTGCGCGGCGGGCGGGACGCGGTCGGCGTCGTCACCGGGATGGAGATCGCCCTGGCGCCGTACGGGACGATCTACGGCGGCGGGCTCTACTTCGACGCCGAGTTCGCGCCGGGCCTGTTCGAGCGCTACCGGGAGTGGTCGGCGGACCTGCCGGACCGGCTCACCAGCTCGATCGGGATGCTCCCGCTGCCGCCGGTGGAGGCGCTGCCGGAGCCGATCCGCGGCCGGCACGTCGTGCACGTCCGGTTCGCGTACGCCGGCCCGGCCGCCGAGGGCGAGAAGCTGGTCGCCCCCTGGCACGACGCCGGGCCGGTGTTGCTCGGCGGCGTGCGGGAGCTGCCGTACGCCGAGGGTGGCTCGATCTACTCCGAGCCGGACTTCCCGCACGCCTACTACGGCTCCAACGCGATGGTGTCCGGGCTGACCGAGCTCGGGCTGCGCCGGGTGGTGCAGCTGTCCGGCCCGAACTCCCGGGTGCCGCTGGTCGCCGACCTGCGCCAGCTCGGCGGTGCGCTGCGCACCGGCGGCGGCGCGGTGCCGTACCGGGAGGCGGCGTACGTTCTGCGCATGATCGCGGCGGGCGAGGGCGAGCTTCCCCTGGACGAGATCAGGCCGGCGCTGGCGGAGATCTTCGACGTGGTGGCGGACGAGACGCTCGGGCGCTCGCTCGGCTTCCTGTACGGGATCAGCACGCCCACCGAGCACACCGACGAGGTGTGGCCGGCCGGGACCAGGCGGCGGCTGGCGGAGATCAAGGCCGAGTGGGACCCGGCGAACCTGTTCCGGGCCGGGCCGGCGGTGGCGGCGTGACCGCGCTGGTCACCGGCGCCAGCTCCGGCATCGGCGCGGCGTTCGCCCGGCAGCTCGCGGCCGAGGGGCGGGACCTGGTCGTCGTGGCCCGGGACGCCGACCGGCTGGAGGGCACCGCCGCCTCGCTGCGGTCCGCCTTCGGGGTCGGCGTCGAGGTGCTGCCGGCGGACCTCGCGGTCGAGGCGGACACCACCGCCGTGCGCGCCCGGCTGTCCGATGTGGACCGTCCGGTCGACCTGCTGGTGAACAGCGCCGGGATCGGGCTGCCCGGCAAGTTCTGGGAGACGCCGCTGGCCGACCAGGAGCGGATGTTCCACCTCAACTGCACGGCCGTGCTGCGGTTGTCGCACGCGGCGCTCGGCGCGATGGTGCCGCGCGGCCATGGGGACATCATCGTGGTCTCGTCGGTGTCCGGCTTCGCGCCGACCGTGCGCGGCTCGTACGGGGCCAGCAAGGCGTGGGCGACGGCGTTCGCCGAGTCGCTGTCCGGTCAGCTCGCCGGCACCGGCGTGCACGTGTCCGCGGTCGCGCCCGGGTTCGTCCGGACCGAGTTCCACGGCCGGGCCGGGCTGGACATGACCAGGGTGCCGGGCTTCCTGTGGCTGGACGCCGGAAGCGTGGCGGCGACCGCGCTGCGCGACCACCGGGCCGGCAAGGTGCTCAGCGTGCCGGGCGGGCAGTACAAGGTGATCGTCGCCGCGTCCCGGCTGGTGCCGCCGTCGGTGAACCGGCTGGTCACCGAGCGGTTCCGGCGCCGGGCCCTGTAAGGGGCGGCTCAGCCGAGGACCAGGTCGGCCAGCTCGGCCCGGTGCCTGGTCGGCGAGCCGTCGAAACCGGCGATCCACTGGGCCCGCTTGTAGTAGCGGTGCAGCGGGTGGTCCCAGGTGAAGCCGATCCCGCCCATGGCCTGGATCGCGTTCTCGCAGCCGCCGACCGCGGCGCGGGCCGCCGCCACCGCCGCCGAGGCGACCGCCTCGTCCTGCGCGGGGTCGTCGACGGAGACGCACCAGGCCGCCCGGTAGGCCAGCGAGCGGGCTAGGGCGAGCGTCATGTAGGCGTTCGCCAGCCGGTAGGACACGCCCTGGTACGAGCCGATCGGCCGGTCGAACTGGGTGCGCGTCTTCGCGTACTCCACGGCGAGGTCGAGCGCCCGCTGGGCGACCCCGGTGGCCTCGCAGGCGAGCAGCGCCAGCGCCGTCCGGCGTACCGCCCGCAGCGCCACACCGGCGTCCACGTCGAGCCGCTCGGCCGGGGTCCCGTCCAGCCGCAGCTC
>Ga0070693_100000687_pt1 | contig 14990 bp, 10 predicted proteins | sample KBSK1103metaG_FD_65472 | JGI IMG/M metagenome (GOLD analysis project Ga0070693, IMG submission 65472) | Corn, switchgrass and miscanthus rhizosphere microbial communities from Kellogg Biological Station, Michigan, USA - KBS K1-10-3 metaG | ecosystem: Host-associated > Plants > Roots >...
GCACGCGAACCAGTACGGCGCTTTGCCGCATCGCGGTTTCATGATCGAGCTCGATAACAAATGGATTGCTGCGTGTAGTCACTTCTCGCGCGTGTTTGAAGGCAATCGACTCTATGCCGGTGGTGCGGTGCCCGCGCTCGCGTTGCGCATCTATCACGAGTCGAGAATCAAAGACAACGTGGCATCGGTGATCGTCGAAGGATTGATGCTCGAACTGCTCGGCCACGCGTCGCGTTCGTTGACGCCGATGCCGCTGCGAGCGCCATGTTGGCTCAACCAGGCGCGCGACCTGCTGCACGGACGTTTCAACGACCCGCTCAACCTCATGGAGATCGCTGAAACTGTCGGCGTCCATCCGACACATCTGGCCCGCACGTTCAAGAAGTATTTTCGTTCGACTGTAGGCGAGTACCTGCGCAAGCTGCGTCTCGACTGGGCTATGAAGCGGTTGTCCGAGAGTGAAGACTCGATCGCCGAGATTGCGGCAGCGGCCGGGTTTTACGACCAGAGCCACTTCAGTCATCAATTCAAGCAGCACACCGGCTTCACCCCGGCTGAATTTCGCGCCGCGCAAGGCGTTTCATTTAAAAGCTAATCCCGTACACGGCCGCCAGGCTGATCCAATACCTGTCTGCCTCCGCTCGGGTATCAATTACGCCACAGTAATTGGTTCCCTGGGGGTAAGAAATGTCTCTTTGGACCAGCAGTTTGCTAAGCATTTTGTTGTTACTGCCAGTTCAGTTGCCGATGCAGGAAATGAAAGGTGAGCTTAAGACAGCCGCGCCGGAAGAAGCGGTCACAGGTTCCGAGGAGCAGCCACAGCCGCTCGTGTTTTCAAACAAGGATTGGGAATTGACGCAGGCCTACTCGGACCTTTTCAAGATTCTCAGCGACGAAAATACGTGCAGCGACTTCTACGGTGGACCACGCAAGGCGACGACCGTGCTCAACAGTTTCGTACCGCTCGTGGAATCGCACCGGCTGCTAAAGGAACTCTCGTTTCTGATGACGGGCAGACCGCGCATTATTCACAATCCGGTCACCGGTTTATCGTATCGATTGTTCGACAGAGCTACAATCAATAGCGATGGCTCGTTCTACCACCGCCGGCTAGACTCGCTACACAGATTCCCGGCGGACGTCGGCAGTTTTCCACCAGGCACACGCCAGGCGCGCGCATTGATCCTGTTACACGAATTGGGCCACTTGATTGAGCGTGAGGACCACTCCTGGCTTCTCCCCGACGACGGCCACGACGGCGCCCAAAGCGCCCGCAACACCCTCTTGGTCCAGCGCGCCTGCCGCGCGCAACTAGAGGCGCTCAAATAGGGGGCTCTGATCGAGTTAACTCAGCTTTGCTGCCACGGATTGAAAACGGCTACACCTACCGACGGGATCTGCCCGGTGTCCCTGGTAACGAGTGTGAGGTTATGCTCCAACGCAGTGGCTGCCAATAGACCATCAATGACCGGCAAGACTATGCCACTGCTGCGAGCCGAGGCGGTTAACAATCCCCAGCGATCCGCGACCTCTTCATCTATGCCAAGGATCCTGTCTTCGAAGCGCGCCCGGAGATCCTTATCGAGCCAGGCTTCCAAAGTGGCACGACGTCGCGATTGAGGAAGGGAAGCGATTCCTCGTCTAATCTCGCCCAGGGTCAAGACGCTGAGGTAAAGAAGCGACTCATCGGTTGCGTCGATCCAGGCAGTTACGTTTGCATTGGGTCGTGGTTTGACGAGTTCGGAGATGATGTTGGTGTCGAGGAGAAAACCGCTCACAATTTGATCTCCCGGCCGGGATCAACATCGCGACTGAGATCGAGTTTAGCTCGTGTGAGCGGGGATTCTGCAAAGAATCTCACGAGGCTTTTCGGTTGGCGGACTCGTTTCTTCAACCGCGCATACTGTTCGGCCGGCAGCACCACAACCTGCTCCCTACCTTGGCGCGTTACCACCTGCGGTCCTTCCGTACGGGCACGCCTGAACAGTTCGCTAAACCGCGCCTTGGCCGTTTGTAATTGCCACGGCTGAGTTTCCCGTTTCGACTTTGTCTGTTTACTTTGCTTGGAATCGCGCGTTGCTGTTCACCTCGCTGACTAGTCTGACCAGAGTTTATCACACCAGCGCAAGCTCGTTCTGCTGGCCGTGCGATGAACTGGCGCGTTCTAGTTTGAACTCGCGGTGACCCAGCCGGTGGTTGAGACGAATTCTTTGGTGTCGGCGTTGATGGTGATGACGTAGGCGCCCGCGGCGCCGACGCGGCGATTGGGGCCGAAGATCAGTTTTGGAGTTAAGCCGGTGTCGTAGTCGTAGAGACCTTCGAGGGCCGAGATCAGTTGTTCGCGGCTCAGGTCTGCGCCGGCGCGTTTCAAACCCTCGACGAAGGTTTTCGCGGCGGCAAGAGCTGCCAGTTGAGCTGCTGCGTGTCGCGGTGAAAGCTTGTACTTCTCGGCGAGACTCCGATATTCGTTCGCGCCTTCGGTTGAGATGTCAGCGGGCACAGTCGGAAACGCAAGAAAGATCTTTTTCGTGAACGCTGAAGGGAGGTTAGCTGCCAGCGTTTGCGACGACAGCACACCAAGCGATAGAACGTAAGGCGTCCACTGCAGCGCGTTTGCAGCCGCGGCAAACTTTTCGATGTCAGTTCCGGCGCCGAGCACGAACACTGCCGCCGTGTTGTCGGCTTTTAATTGCTGCGCAGTTTTGCTGGCGTCGAAATTGTCCGACGAATAGGGAATCTTCACCACGTCAGTCCAGCCTATCTGCTTTGCGTGCGCGATTACAGCGTCGGCCGCCGCGGCGGCCAACTCACCGTTCGGCACGAGCAACGCGACGTGCTGTTTTTTTATCTCCAACTGCTGGTCGGCATAATTCACGAGCGCGATCGCTTGTTCGCTCACTCCGGGCAGCAGGTAGAAAACGTAACGATTGGGTGGATGCTCGATCTGCGGCAGTAACGTCGCCGGCCCGATGAAAGGAATCTCTTCTTCGCGTGCAAACTGCGCCAACTGTTTGTCGGCGCCTGCGCTGATGCCGGCGATAAAAGCGAACAGTTGGTTCTGCGTTGCGAGCGCGCGCAGACCGGCAGCGACGTCGGTCGTAGCAGCGTCGGTAAAATGAAGTTTGATCTTGCGGTTATAGATGCCGCCGTGCGCGTTTAGCTCGTCGAAGTATGCTGTCAACGCTTGCCGGATCGCCTGGCCTGTTTCCGCAAGCGCGGTGTTCGTCGGTAGCGGCACGCCGACGTCGATGCTCTCCGGCGTCACGCCCGGATCGCGATCAAACTCGAGCCGCTTGATGTAGGCGATAAGGTCGTTCATGTCGTCGATCGACATGTGATAGCGTGGCATCGCCACCACCATCTGGTTACCGGACGGGTCGACGCCGCGCACGACAGCGCTGGCAAAAGACGACTCGGTGAACGGCCCGTGTTTGCGACCGGTCGGGTGCGTGTGACCGTAAGGCTTGATGAGGTTCGACCACGTCAGATTTCCGGCAGTGACGCCGCCTTCCGTCTTGCCTTCGCCGCGGCGTCCGTGACAACCCGCGCATGGGACCGTGGTCGCGGGCACATCGAGATCGTTAACGACCGCCGTGATCTCCCGTTTGCTTGCACTCTCGCCACGCAAGAAGAGCGCGCGGCCACGCCGTTCTGCTGGTGTTAACGGACGCGTCTCTGACGACGACGGATCGGCGTCTGTTTTCGGCGGCGGGTTTTGTCCGAAAGCCAGCGAAGCGAGGCACAGTGCGGCCAGGAGAGAGCACGTGATTGCAATTGCGTTGAGTTTTGTAAAGCGCATGAGTTGAGGAAACTAAGTTACGACATTACGAGCGGATCGGCTAGTCTTCACAGCTTGCAGTTTGTTTGCGAACCTGAACTCAAGTCCGCGGGTCATATAAATGCGGGGCCGATGAGGCAGCATCGCAGCGCGAGTTGTTACTCGATCGTCGTGCTCGGCTTGATAGCGTTAGGCACGTACAGCAACGGCATCGCGCGAATTCTGAAGCTGGTTGAGTTGTCCTGAGTCTGTTTACACACTTTCCTTGCGGCGGATCGAGTAGAGCCGGTGTTCGGTGCGAATTAGCAGCCGCTCGCCGACAAGCGCGGGCGAAGCTAGTGAGAAATCGTCGAGGTTATTAACGCCTATTAACTTGAACTCTTCGCCGGTCGAGACGACAAACGTTTGACCTTCTTCACTGAGACAGAAGAGTTTGCCGTTGTAGGCCCAGGGCGAGGTTGTGAAAGCTGTCGCTGCCGGATCGATTCGGGTTTTGTACGTTTGCTTGCCGGTTTTTGCGTCGTAACGATTGAGGATGCCGGTCTCGGTGAGTGTGTAGATCGCGCCGTCGTAAGCAACTGATGAAGGCAGATACGTTCCGCCGCGCGGTTGCGACCAGACGACGAATTCGTTTGACGTCTGATCCTCTTTTAAAGAGATGTCGCCGGAAGCGCCGGGCTTGACCGCAAACAACGGACGGCCGCGGCCGCCGTTGATGTAGAGCAGACCTTCGTAAGCGAAGGGCGTCGGCACCGGCGTTATGGCTGTGCCCGACAGACGCCACAATTCTTTACCCTTCAGGTCGTAACTCACGACAGTCTGTGGTCCGAGCGTTATGATCTCGGTTCGTAGCGGATGTTGCCAGATGAAGGGCGTGGCCCAACCGGAACGTTGGCGCGGCGGTTCGTTGCCGCCGAGATCGCGCTCTGTGCGCCAGACCTGCTTACCGGTTTGCTTGTCGTAGGCAGCGACGTACTGCTGTTTCTGATTGTCGCATAAAACGATTAGCAGGTTGCCGGCGAGTGCGGGCGAACTGCCGGTGCCGAGATCGAGATAGATTGGGTTTGCTTCGAACGGAGTGGTCCAGGTGATGTTGCCTTTCAGGTCGAAGGCCCACAAACCGAGATTCGCGACGAACACGTAGATCGATTTGCCGTCAGTCACGGGCGTTTCGGAGATGAAGCTGTTTTTGCGATGACGTCCGCCAGGTGGCCGGCCCGTGTAGAACTCTTTCTTCCATTCGACGTTGCCGGTTTTCAGATCGAGACGATACAGCAGGTAATGTACCGTTACTTCACTCGGCAGTTCGATGTCGCGCTCTTGCAAGCGCTTCAGGATTTCCGGACCTGACAGTCCTTGTTTTTGGAGTTCGGCGGCGTACTCGTTGCTGTATTCGGTGCCGGCTTGTGGTTCCTTCGATTTGCCGTCGGTCGTGACGGTGGTGAGATAGACCTTGCCGCCAGTGACGATTGGCGACGACCACCCACGTCCGGGAATCTCCTGCGACCACTCGACGTTTTCTGTTTTGGACCAACGCTCGGCGAGCTTGGCGTGAGTGCCGACCGGGTTCGACTGCGGGCCACGAAATTGCGGCCACGCGACGTCCTGGGCGTGAACGATTAGCGGCATCAACATCAGCGCGCACACGGATGCGGCTGCGAGCGAAAAAATGTAGCCTCGGTGAATTTCTTGTAGTCTGAGAGAAGGTGTAGTCATCATCGTCACGTAGATTGTTCAGGTTGAGACGTCGTTCGAACTGATTCTCGCATACTACGGGTATCGCGCGAGATTTGTTTCGGCGTTGGGTATATAATTGCGCACCTCAACGGGAGCGAATACTGAAATGCGGTCAGCTCTATTTGCGACGACGGTGCTGTTGTTGACACTACTGGCTTGCGAGACGGCGCGTGCGTGTAATTGTCTGCCGCTGTCGCCGAACGAGAGCATGCTTAAAGCTGATGTTGTTTTCGATGGAGAGCTGATTCGTATCACGCGATTACCTTCGACTTCGACCTACTCCGTCGCGTACACGTTCAAGGTGCACAAGTCTTTGAAGGGGACCGCCGATAGTGTGGTTTCGCTCTTCAGCGATGGTTCTGATTGCGACGCATACTTTGAACCCGGCTTCATCTATCGTGTGTATGCGAGTGATGTCGATGGCACGTTTCGGAGTGGAACGTGTGCGGGCAACGAGATCACGGGCGCTGCTGTGCCGCGGACTTTCACGCGTATTCAGCCTCGCGTGGATTGGCCGCGGTTGTTGATGAACCTGCTGGAGGTCTGCGGGCTTGGTGTGTTGCTGGGTTCAGGCGTATTCGTGTGGCGCCGGTATGTGACGAAGTTAACGTGAAGAACCTCTGGTTGAGATGAAGAACGGCGTGGTTAACGTGAAGAACCGCGTGCTTTGCGTTTGGTTGTTTTCGGTTTTGGCGCCTTCGTTTTTGTCTCTTGTTTACGCTTCGTCAGATCAACAATCTTCCCGTTTTCGACTACATAAACAGGTGTCCCCATCTTGAGTCCAAGCTCCAGCGCCCGCCGCGCCGCTCGCCGCAACGCAAGTGTGATGTCCTGTGTTTCGCGTGAACTGGAACGGATGCTCCGAGTCATGACTTATGGTTCATTGCTTCCTTCTGAAGGCAACTGCGGAGTGTTACCAGAATTGTTTTCCCGGCGCCGTTTTGCCGATCGAAGTTGTCAGACCATCACTTCCCGAAACGCTGACATGAATGCTTTCATCTCGGGGGCGGTGCCGATAGTGACGCGCATGTGATTGGGAAGGGCGGGGAAGAGACGGCCGACTTCCACTCCGTGACTGCGCAACGCCGCGATGACGGGCCTAACGTCACGACGAAGATCGATCATCATGAAATTGGCATGCGACGGGATGTAGCGATAGCCGAGCGTGTCGAGTTCCGCACAAACATTCTTCTTGACTTCACTGTTCAGCTTGCGCCCGCGGCTCACCTGTTCCGCATCTTTCAAACTCGCTAGCGCAGCAACGAGCGCCATAATGTTGACGCTGTCCCACGTCTGCTGCGTGCGCATCCGCTCGATGTTTGCGCGCTGCGTGACGCAGTAGCCACACCGCAATCCAGCCATGCCGTAGATCTTCGAAAACGTGCGCGCCACAATCAGATTCGGATATTGCTTCACGAGCGGGATCAAACTCTCGTAATCGTTGCTCTCGACGTAATGGTGATAAGCCTCATCCACCAGCACCGTCGTCGCCGGCGAAACCTTCGCAAGAAACTCCGCGAGTTCGTTTTTCGGCGTAATACTCGCAGTCGGATTGTTTGGATTACAGATGTAAACAAGCCCCGCGCTATTCATGCCGTCGCTACTACCACTGCCGCCGTTCGCAGCCGCGAGCATCTTCGCCAGGTCGTGGCTGTAACTCGACGTCAAATCGATCTTCACCACCTCAGCCCGCGCCACACTCGCATGCCGTCCAATCGCTTCAAACGTCGGATTCGCGACAACGATCTTCTTGTCGTTATTCGTAAACGCCGCCGCCGCAAGCTTCAAAATCTCACCCGAACCATCACCGAGCAGAATCTGCTCCACCGGCACCGCGTTCATGCGCGCCAACTCATCCACGAGCAGGTCGGCATGCTCATCCGGATAACGCCACGCTAGACTGAACCCGTCCGTCATCGCCTTCAACGCCGCCTGCGATGGTCCATAAGGATTCTCGTTCGAGCTGAGCCGCACGACGCTGGTCGGCGCCACAGGCGCCAACACGCGCGCCGATGCGGACAGCCTTCCCGATCCCGCCATAACGGCGTAAGCCGTACTCACACCCATAAGCTTCGAAAAACCACGACGAGAAATCGTTGGGTTAACCATGATGCTGTTCCTTTCCAAGAACCTAAGGCCGCGTTTTCTGCAAGTCGCTATAGTACCGCTGCATCACGTAGAACGCTTTCTTTTTCTCACCCTTATTCGAAATTAATCCCTTCCGATTCCAGTAGTCCTGAATTTTCGGCAACTGTCTGCGCGGCGAGCGGAAGTCCATCAGAATCCAGGGCGCCGTGCCGCGCAGGAAGGGAATGCGTTTCAGCATCGCGATTTGGTGACGATACAAGTTCTCCTGGTACTCCTCGGTCCAGCGCGCCGACGCGTCACCGTGATTGCCGAACAACGCGTCGCCGCCAAACTCGCTCATAATCAGCGGCTTCTGATACTTCGTGCGCCATTCAAGCCGGTCGGCTTTATCAGGCAGACCGTCGTACCAGCCAACGTACTCATTACACCCAAGCACGTCGAGATATTCACCCAACGGATCGTCGATCAGCTGCGTCATCGCATTCACATAGTGGCGCTCCATTGCCGCCGAGATTAGCCGAGTCGGATCGAGGGTTCGCGCATACCCGAAAAGGTTTCGCAGGAACGACAAACGCGCCTCGCTGAGCGGCGTCTCGTTCGCCATGGACCAAATCACGACCGCCGCGCGGTTCTTGTCGCGCGCAATCATCTCGCTCAACTGATTCCGCGCGTTCTCGAGTGTCGCGGGGTTCTCCCACTGAATGGTCCAGTAAACCGGAATTTCCGACCAGACCATGATGCCAAGCCGATCAGCCTCGCGAATCATGTGCTCGTTGTGCGGATAGTGGGCCAGCCGCACAAAATTCGCACCCAACTCCTTGGCCCAACCGAGCAGCGTTTGCGCGTCCTCACGACTGTAAGCGCGGCCGCCGCGAAACGGCGCTTCCTCGTGAATACACACGCCGCGCAGAAAGATCGGCCGTCCATTCAGCAGAATATCCGTGCCTCTGGTTTCGATACTGCGAAAGCCGATCTGATCGCGCACCTGATCCGTTTCTGATTCAATCGTCACGTCGTAGAGCTTCGGACTCTCAGGCGACCACAGCTTCAGGTCCGCAGTGAAGTCGACCAAAGCCGTTCCACTCGCATCGGTCTCGAACGCTTTGGCAACTCCCGCTTCCGGAATACGCACGATAATTCTTTGACTGAACTGCGCGCCATTCAACTTCACCCAACCAACCACACGATCGCGCGAACCTTGTTGAAGCTGAATGAAGTAATCGTTAACAAACGTCGCGGGCGTCTCGATCAATTTCACGTCGCGCGTGAGTCCGCCGTAGTTCCACCAGTCTGTCATCAACGTGGGAACAGCGTCGCGCCGGCGTTTGTTATCGACCTTGACGATGAGAAAATTCCCGGTGTCGCGTACAAGATTCGTGATTTCGAAATTGAACGGCGTGAAGCCGCCTTCGTGTTGACCAAGCTTCTCGCCGTTCAGATAAACGTCGGCAAAATAATTCGCCGCGCCGAAGTAGACGAACAGGCGCACGTTCGGCCGGCGCTGATAGTCAAACGACTTCTTGTACCAGACGCTGCCTTCGTAAAAGAACAACTGATCCGATTGCGTGTTCCAGTCGCCAGGCACTTTCAACGAATTCGAGCTGTCGAAGTCATATTCGATTAGATCGCTTTTGGTTTTGGGTTTCGCGTTCTTAAAATAACCATTCGGATCCGGTTGATAACGATAATCGTAGTAGCCCGATTCGTAAGGATCGACGATCGTTTGCCACTGGCCGTCAAGGCTCACGGTCTTGCGGCCGTCGGTATTTGCGATCAGAGCAACCTGCTGCGCGTGGGCGGCCGAAACCAGCACGAACAGAGCGGCAAAGAGAGCGAGTAATTTCATAGTCAATGAAAAAGCGGCGCGTTGAAGTTAACGATCGGATGCAGTCGAGTTATGTGTACTTCTGCACGGAGCCGATTGGCAAGAACTTTGACCCGGAATTCACGCCGGAGCTGACGCCAGACGAGATGCTCGCGCTGGGCGTGTTTGGCGGAAAGTATATGACTGACTGCAAGGATGAGTTTCCCGCGTCGTGGTTTCGCAAGGCGAAGCTGTCGCCGCAGCGTCACGATCCGAAGCTCAACTATTTCGGCGTGAACGCGTCGGTGCCGCTGTCGGTGTGGCGAAAGAAAGGCTGGATCTATCACGAGGATCCGCGCGGCTGGTTTCAATGGTACTGCCGCTACTACATGGGCCGTCGCTGTCCCGACGACGAGCGCCAAATCAAACGCTGGCGTGCGATGCGCCGGCACATCGCGCAGATCAAGAAGCACTGTCCGAAAGGCGAAGTCGAGTGCCGGCCCAAGCAGCGACAGGCGTTATTACACTGGGCTTACGACTCACGGAAGATCTAGTCCGCCGCTGTCATTCAACTGATCAAAACACCAGCGTCTGAATCGAGTGCGGCAGACTTTCGACTTCCGCTGCTTGCCCGTCGAGCCAGAGGAAGTACGGGATCTTCTGGTCTGCCCGGTTCATCACCACCGTCGCGATCTTGCCATCAGGATTCAGAAACGCCGTCGACAGCAGCGGGCTCCGGCTCGGTGAGCTCGCAATGCGCTTCGCACCGGGAACGACAAACTTCGAGATGTGCCCGATGTAGTAGTAGGAGTTCGTATAGATCAATTCGCCGCTGCGCGTGTCGGCGTGCACGGGCGCGAAGCAGAAGTTCCGCACGTGGTTTGGACCACCTTGCTCGTCGAGCAACACGTTCCAGTCGGTCCAGCCAACGGCGCCGCTGTTGAAGTCGTTGATCATCGAACGCCCGTAAAGTTCGCCGAGCTTCCAGTCCTTAAGTCTTTCCGGCGTGAACGAGTCGGCGCAGCCTTCGGTGAAGAGCAGATGCTTGTCGGGAAATGCCTCGCGCACGAGCTTCACGTTGTCAAACATCGGCTCGCCGCCGCTCCAGGGTTCGTACCAGTGATAGCCGACACCCCAAACGTACTGCGCGGCTTTTGGGTCGTCCAGAATCGTTCGCGCGCGCTGATAGATCAGATCGCGATTGTGGTCCCAGACGATGATCTTCTTATCGCCGAGCCGTTCCTTATGAATGGTTGGTCCAAGGTGGTTCTTGAGAAAATCACGCTCCTGTTCGGCTGAGTAAATGCACGACTCCCATTTCTGCGTGGCCATCGGCTCGTTCTGGATCGTTACGCCCCAGATCGGAACGCCTTCGCGCTCGTACGCGCGGATGAACTTCACGAAGTAGTTGGCCCACGACTGATAAAACTCCGGCTTCAGATGACCGCCGTGCAGCATGTCGTTGTTGTCTTTCATGAACGCGGGCGGACTCCAGGGGCTCGCAAAGATGTTGAGTCTGCCGCCGGCTGCGGCGAGGGCTTGCTTGATGAACGGAATGCGAAACTGCTGGTCGTGTTTGACGCTGAACGACTTCAGCTCCTCGTCGCCTTCATCGACGTACGTGTAGCTCGCGCTGGAAAAGTCGCAACTATGAATGTTGGTGCGCGCGAGTGTGTAGCCAATGCCGCTGCGTCGATCGAAGTAGGCGTTGAGTAGTTCCCGTTGCTTCGCGGGCGGGAGTTTGGCGAATGTTTCCGCGGCAGCGTCGGTGAGTGCGCCACCGACGCCGAGAATCGTCTGAAACTGTTTCGCCGGATCGACGAAGACGCAGATCTGCGTTTCCAGCGGTTGGGCCAGCGGCTTGAAAGTCGCACTGCCGGTCAGAGAAAGGCGATGATTCGTGTTCTCAGCCGTGGTATAAACTGTCACTTGTCGCCCTTGCGGCGACGGCTGACGCGGTCCACTGAAACGTAAGTCGCTCTTCGCGAACGCGATGGCGGAAGACGAAGCGGCGATGAAACTACGACGGTCGATTTTCATAGTGGCGTAATTTAGCACAGCTTCGAAGGAGACATCCTGAAACTCGCGCTTGCAACACTGCTCGTTCTCGTCACCCTCCCTGTTTCCTTGCGCGCACAGGACGAGGACAACTGGCCTTCGTTGAGTTATCTGCGCAGCGATTACAAAGCCGTCGCGGTCGTTGCGCACGTTCGCATTCAACAAGCCGAGATCACCGATCGAATTATCGGTTACGAAAACTGGAAAATCATTTGCGAAGTGATCGAGCCGTTCAAGGGAAGATTCAAGAAGGGCGACACGATCGAATACTTTCACGGCGCGGAGGCCGGATTCAAAAAAGAAACCTTGATGGGCGAGAAGCTCGTGTTTCTCCTGGCCGAATACGACCGCGATCGCAAGCTGCACTACTCGGTGCTGGAAAACTCGACGCTGCCTTACAACGAAGATCGTGTGCGAAAGCTACGAACGATCAAGCGATCGTTTACGTCGAAGCGAACACGTAGATCGCGTAACCACTCGTCAACGTCCGCAACAACGTTCGCGCAATAATCCTCGGAATCTTCTTCAACTGATACTCCGCCGACTTCTCCACGACAGATAAACACGCAACCCGCCGATAGCCATTCTGCAAAAACAGTTCTTCCGGATTGTCGAAGATGAACTTGAACGCCGCGCCCATGCCGGTGAGCTTTTCGTGGATCGTGCGGCCGTACTTCTCGAAAAATTTCCGCGTCATCAGATCGCAGATCAATTTGTGTTCGGGGAAGAGGCGGTGAAGCGTTTGCAGCAACTGCCGAATCGTTTCCTGTTCGAGATACATGAATACGCCTTCGATCACCACGACTGTAGGACCACCACCACTGGCCACCGCGGACAATTTTTCCTCGACCGACTCGGTAGCGAAGTCTATCGGGATTCGTTGCAACGGATTTTGCGCCTCGGAGACGGAGAGGCGATCGTTTTTGTAGGCGATCACCTGCGGCTCGTCGAGCTCGATCCATGTGCCGCTTTTGAGCCGATAGGCGCGGCTGTCGAAGCCCGCGCCGATGAGAACCACGCGCAGATTCGGATTCGCGCTTAGTTCCTCGCGGAGTAGATCGTCGATCATGCGAGCCCGCGCGACGTTGGACGTGTTTGGATTGATCTCGTCCTTGAACTTCTCGAGGATCCGCAAACCGTCTTCGTTCATGAAGACCTTCGCATACACGTCGCCGCACACAGGCTCAGGGCTCGCGGCGTCTTGCATGCGCACGCCGCAACAGTAGAAGGCGGTTTGCGAGATCGGTTTCATCATTAATCCACTCGTGTAATCCGTGGGTCCATTTTCACGACTAGTGGTTGCGTGAAAGTCTTGCCGCCAACCGTGAGCCGTACACTGTAAACGCCGGGCAGCACGAGCGACGCGCCGCGGCCGAAGAAACCACCGCCGCCACCGCCACCACCCGCAGGACGCGGAGGCGGAGTCGGACGCAGATCCCAGGTCCACCGATGCATGCCGGCCGCGGTCGAAAGAGTCTCAGGCTGTCGCACCCAGTAAGCGGGAATGTTCAGCGTCTCGAGATTCACCGGCGTTGGTTTGTCTTCACTCGAATAGGTGCGAACGACGTCACCAGCCGGATCAAGAATCTCCAGCTTCACTGGACCACTCGCGTTCGATTTCAGGTAGTAGTCGATCGCGGCGCCGAACGGCGGATTCTCAGCCAGCGGTTCGTCGCGCGGCATCGGCGTACCGTTGTCGCTGCCGGGCGTCAACAGAATCGCGTCGGCGGGTCGAAACAGAAAGGCGCTTGCCTCAGCGGAGATGTGCTGTCGCAACGGACTCATGTTGTCGATCACCCAGAACCCGCGCCCATGCGTCGCGACGATCAAATCGTCACCCTGAATCTCCAGATCACGCATCGACGCGGGCGGCAGGTTCAGTTGCAACGACTGCCAATGATCACCGTCATCGAACGAAACGAACACACTGCGCTCCGTGCCGGTGAACAACAAGCCACGCCGCTCTGGATCCTCTTTTACGGTTTGCACATAAACGCCGGCTGGTAATCCGCCAGTGATCTCCTTCCACGTCTTTCCAGCGTCGAGCGTGCGATAGATGTGAGGCTCGTAGTCGCCGAGCTGATGGCGCTCCACTGCGGCGAAGGCTTCGTTTACGTCATAGTGCGAAGCCTCGATCATCACGACCTTGCTCCACGATGTCATTGCGGGCGGCGTGACGTTCTGCCATGTCTTGCCGTCATCGTTAGTCAATTGAATCAGACCATCGTCGGTGCCGATCCAGATCATCGACGCGCGCAGTGGCGAAGGCGCGATCGTGTAAACCACTCCGCGTCGCTTGTCGGCCGGGGCATCCGCCGCGGCCGCTTCGTTGAGATTCGCCGGCACGCCCGGATCCTCGCGCGTCAGATCCTGACTGATCTGGGTCCAGCTCTCGCCGCCGTTCGTCGTCTTGTACAGAAACTGATTCGCGTAATAGAGCGCGTGCGGATCCGCTTGCGAGAAGACGAGCGGCTGCGTCCACGCATGGCGAAACTGTCCCGGCGTCGCACCGCGTTCAGGCGTCACGTTTTTCGTCTCGCCCGTAGGCACGTTGCAGCGCGCGACGGTGCCGCCGAAAAGAATCTCGGGATGTAGCGGATCGGGCGCGGTGTAACCCGATTCACCGCCGGCGCACAAACCTTCCCAGTCGCGATTCGAAATGTCCGAGTGATTGCTGCGCGAAGGCGTGCCGACCGCGCCGCTGTCCTGTTGCGCGCCGGTGATCCAGTAAGGAAATCGATAATCCGCGGCGACGTGATAGATCTGCGCGGTCGGCTGGTTGTACCAGGAACTCCACGTCACTGCGCCGTCGACACTGACGATCGCACCCTGATCGCTTCCCAGAACCATTCGTTTCGGATCGTCGGGATTGATCCAGAGTTGATGATAGTCGTCGCCGCCCGGCGCGCCCTTGATCGGCGTCCATTTCTTGCCGCCGTCGGTCGAACGATAAACAGACGTGTTCGACACGTAGACCACGTCGGGGTTCTTCGGATCGACCGCGATCTTCTCGAAGTACCAGCCGCGATCCCAGAGACGCTTGTCGTTCGAGAGCCTGATCCACGTCGCGCCGGCGTCGTTCGAGACGAACACGCCGCCTTCTTTTGCATCCACGGCAGCGTAGATGCGATTGCGATTGCTCGGCGCGACAGCGATGCCGATATGTCCGCGGCCTTCGACCGGAATTCCGGTAGAGATTTCGTTCCACGTCGTGCCGCCGTCGAGCGACTTGAAGATCCCGGCGCCTGGACCATTCGCGGGCGCGTAGATAAACCACGGTGGACGCCGTACGTTCCACAGCGTCGCATACACGACGTTCGAATCCACAGGATCGAAAGCAAGATCGATCGCGCCTACATCATCCGTCTTGAACAGGACCTTTTGCCACGTTGCGCCGCCGTCGCGCGAACGATACACGCCCCTGTCGGGATTCGGCATGTACGCGTTGCCGAGCGCGGCGACAAAAACCGTGTTCGGATTTTTCGGATCGACGATGATCCGGCCGATCTGTTTTGTATTTTCGAG
>Ga0070693_100000690_pt1 | contig 14977 bp, 12 predicted proteins | sample KBSK1103metaG_FD_65472 | JGI IMG/M metagenome (GOLD analysis project Ga0070693, IMG submission 65472) | Corn, switchgrass and miscanthus rhizosphere microbial communities from Kellogg Biological Station, Michigan, USA - KBS K1-10-3 metaG | ecosystem: Host-associated > Plants > Roots >...
TGGGCGGCGTGCTTTACGGATTATGGCGCGACGTCACCAGCAAATCAGTCGCGCCCCTGGATTGGCGGCCGGTGATGTCCCTCCGCACTCGGATTACCTTTCTCAAGAGCGTGGCCGAAGGGTCGCCTCTCGGCTACGGCGGTACATTCGTGACGAAGCGAGAGAGCCGCATCGCGACTCTTCCGATCGGTTACGAAGACGGATTGCGGCGGGCGCTTTCCAGTCGTGGTCAGGTAATTGTGCGAGGGCATTTGGCGCCGATCATCGGACGCGTAAGCATGGACCTTACGCTCGTTGACGTGACCGACATTCCTGAAGCCGCGGTTGGCGACGATGTCGTGATTATTGGAAAGCAGGCCGCCAGTCAGATCACCGCCGAGGACCTGGCCGCGCACATCGGGACTATTTCATATGAGGTTACCTGCGGGATAAGCGAACGAGTTCCGCGGATTTACATTGCTTCATCCAACAACTGAATCCGGCGCGGGCGAGCCTTTCAAATGGCTCTAAAAGGGCCGCACCTGCCCGCTTATTGAGCTTGCCCTCGCTTCGATTTCATATATAATCTCCGCATTGCAGGGAGTATAGGCCGGTAGGTCCCTCGTGACGTAGGGTAGCGGTGATTTCAAAAAGTCAGTGGAGTGAGGTTTACTATGCAGCAGCGGTCGCCCGCAGTAGCGAAAGACGTATTCGAAAAAGCTGTGGGATTCACCAAGGCTGACGAGTTTCGACGAGCCGGGCTTTACCCTTTTTTCACCGAATTCTCCAGCGGCGCCGACTCGGGCGAAGCCGAAGTGATGATGGGCGACCGGCGCATCCTCATGTTTGGCTCGAATAACTACCTGGGCCTCACCACGAACCCCGAAGTCAAAGCCGCCGCTAAACAAGCCATCGATCTCTACGGCACCGGCTGTTCAGGCTCGCGAATGCTGAACGGCACTATGGACCTTCACGTCGAACTCGAGCGGGCGCTTGCCCGATTCATGAACCGCGAAGCCGCGTTGGTGTTCGGGACCGGCTTTCAAACCAATCTCGGCGCGCTTTCGACAATTGCTCAAAAGGGCGACGTCATTGTTGCCGACAAGACCATGCACGCGTCGATACTCGACGGATGCCTGGCTTCATTCGCGCGAACAACCCGATTTCGACATAACGATATGGCCGATCTCGAAGAGGTGCTGGCCGGTCTTCAACCGGACGAAGGAAGATTGATTGTCGTCGATGGGGTCTTCTCAATGGAAGGGGACACAGCCAATTTGCCTGAGATTGTCCGGCTCGCGCGAAAATTCGGTGCGCGTATATACGTTGACGAGGCTCACGCGATCGGCGTGCTTGGAAAAAACGGCCGCGGCACTGCCGAACACTACGGCGTCGAAAGCGACGTCGATATCGTAATGGGAACGTTTTCGAAGTCGTTTGCGTCGATCGGCGGATTCGTGGCGGCGCGACACGACGTAATCGAATTCATCAAGCATCACAGCCGGGCGTTTGTTTATTCTGCGTCGCTGGCTCCCGCGAACGCGGCCGCGGTGCTCAAAGCGATCGAGATCATCGAGCGCGAACCGGAGCGCCGCCAGCGGCTCAGCGATCTGAGCACATTTCTAAGGAAGGAACTGGTCAGGCTTGGTTTCAAGCTGCTCGATGGATTTACTCCGGTCATACCAGTCGTTGTTGATGACGAAGTGCTAGTGTGCAAATTCTTTTGGGAGTTGATGAGCGAAGGTATTTACACAAATCCGGTGCTCGCTCCCGCCGTCTCCCACAGCTTGGTGCGAATAAGCTGTATGGCGACGCATACCGACGAGCACGCCGAACGCCTGCTTGAATCGATGTATCGGATAGGTAAACGGCTGGACTTGATTCAGTAGTAGCAGTGATACGTGACTCGTGATCCGTGAACACGGTCACGCATCACGCATCACGCATCACGCATCACCCTTTATGAAGCGAATCGCAGTAACCGGGATCGGTTTGATTGCGCCAACGGGCGTGGGGCGCGAGCGCGTCTGGGAGGCGCTCGCCGAAGGGCGCAGCGGCATTTCGCGCATCGAAGACTTCGATACATCGAATCTGAAGACAAACATCGCGGGCGTCTGCCGCGAGTTTCGCGGCGAAGAGTTCTTTGATGAGCGAGAGATGTCGCGGCTTGATCGAGTCTCGCAGATGGCGATCGCCGCGACCGAGATGGCAACGCGCGAAGCGGGTCTCACAAACGGCCAACTCGACAGCTATGACGCAGGCGTGTATCTCGGGACGGGATTTGGAGGCCAGGGCTCGATCGAAGAGTTTTGCGGCGCGTTCTTTTCAAATGGAAAGGGCCGCCGATCAGCCATCGCCATACCGAAGTCAATGTACAATGCGTCGTCTTCGAATATCGCGATACGATTCAAGACCCGCGGACCCAACATCACCGTAACCACCGCCTGTTCATCGGGCGCAAACGCGATCGGTCAGGCTTTTCACCTGATTCGCTATGGTCACGCCGATCGAATGATCGCGGGCGGCGCTGATGCTCCGATCACCCCGGTCGTGATGGATGCGTGGAAGGAAATGCGAGTCCTGTCGACCAAGAACGACCCGCCCGAGCGCGCGTGCAAGCCGTTCAGCGCGAATCGCGATGGCTTCGTGCTCGCTGAAGGAGCCGGCATTGTCGTGCTCGAGGATCTGGAGAAGGCCGTCGAACGCGGAGCGCACATCTACGCCGAGGTCATCGGTTACGGCTCGACCGCGGATGCTTCGCACATCACGTTTCCTGATCCCGACGGCGAGGCGCATGCGATGACCCGCGCGCTGAAAGACGCCGGAGTCCGGCCGGAGGAAATCGACTACATCAACGCGCATGGCACGGCTACCAAGCTCAACGACGCATCCGAAACCGAAGCAATAAAGCGAGTCTTCGGAAGCCGCTCTTACGAAATTCCGATCAACTCAATAAAATCGATGCTCGGTCACTCGATGGGAGCAGCAGGCGCGATTGAGTTCATATCCACAGTGCTGGCGATCGAACACCAACTCGTGCCTCCGACGATCAACTACGAAGAGTCGGATCCGCAGTGCGATCTGGATTATGTAACCGAAGGCGCGAGAGAGTTTGGAAGTTCGCGGCCGCTCCGAACCGCGATTTCGAACTCATTTGGGTTTGGCGGGAATAACGCGGTGCTTGTTGTCCGGGCCTATGTGAAGTAGTATCAAGCTTCAAATTCAGGAAGTGTCTGGAAGATCTGCCCGAGGAAAAGGACGATGACGAGAGAAGCTGTCGAATCAATCGAAGACGCCGTCAAGAGCATCATTATCGCGGAGCTTCGCGTCGAGCCCAGTCAATTGGGGCCTACCACTCACTTGATGAAGGATCTGGGCGCCGACTCACTGGACGCGCTCAACATCGCGCTTCGGCTCGAAGAGCGGTTTAGAATCAAGATTCCCGACGAAGCAATCCCGAGATTCCTCACCGTCGGCGACATCGTTAACGGCGTTGGAGAGCACCTGGCCGCACAATAGATTTGTCCTTCTACAAAAAACGAGCCGCACACATCGCCGGGATGTGCGCGGCTGATTCATTTTTGTTTCGCTGATTCGCGTTTATTTCGTTTTTGCAGTGACCCTCGCGGTGAAGACTTCTTCATTGAGGCGCTCCCCGCTCCGCCGGTCAGTCCATATCGGATGAGAAACGCCGCCAAAGCTGACAAGCCCGGTGTAGTCGCCGTACTGGTTGAAAATCTCAGCATCGCAATTCTGCCGGCAGAATTGCGCGCACGCGGTGAAGCCTGATTGAGCAAGGCAGTCCTCGCATACCGGGCAACTCTCATCCGTGGATGCGCCGGTGACTCGCAAGTTAGCGCTGAACGTTAGCCCGCCATCGGTAGACCGCGAGAAGAATATGTCAGTCCTCCGCTTCGCCGGATCGTTTCGCGTATCGTACCAGCTTATGTTGACTGAACCATCAGTCGGATCAACTGATAGCCACTGGTAAAACTGATCGGCGTTTGCGCCGTCATCCGCGATGCGAACGGGCGCGCTCCAGTGCAAGCCGCCATCATCCGAAAACGCGAAGAAGATGTCCGTCTCGGCGCCGTCGACAAACGGGCTCGCCTGATTTGTTTGATCAGTCCACGCGCAATAGAGCCGCCCGCGATGAGGCCCGTTACTCCGATCGACATCGATTGAAGGATAAACCAGCGCCCGGCGCACTTTGATCGAGGGAATGCCCGTGTCAAAGGGAATAATCATCCCGCTTATGGTGCTGTCGACGCCAAAGCTCGCTCCGCCATTAAACGAGCGGTCAAGCTGAAGCCTCCGGTTGAGGACGTCGAGCCATGCGACATACAGCTCACCGTTTGGACCAACAGCGGGAATCGCGCCAATCTCGTTGAAACTGCTGCCGGAGTTGGAATCGTCGATTCTCTGAAATGTAAAAGTCGCGCCATGATCGGTCGAGCGCGCAAGCTGAACCTTACCGTTTCCGAACCCCTCGACCGTGTCCCACGCCACATACACGTTGTCGCGAAACGGGCTTGTTAGATTCGCATCGCAGGTGATGAACTCCTTATCTTCGAATCGCCCAGCCGGACCTGCATTGAGGTCCTTCTTGATGACCGTCCCGGGCGAAAAAGTCGCTCCGCCATCGGTCGTGCGATTGACTATGACCGCGTCGCCTTTGAAGTTGTCATTGACGCTTGCGATCAGCAATTGTGAGAAGAAGATTGTGCCCCGCGTATCGATTGCCACGCCGGGGTCGGAAGCGAAACTCCAAACAGTTCCTTGTTCATCAACGAGAGGCAGGTCGGCGCCTACCCAACTGGTTCCGCCATCGCTTGAAAAGTATGTGCGCTGGGGATTGCGGAATATTTCATTTGATCCGCCCGCAAGAATATTTGGATTCTGAGTGTCGATCGCGATGAAGGTTTCGCTCTGAGGCCCGGGCTCATTGCTCACATTGACGTTCTTGCCCGCGGTGATTCCGGCCGAGGCTTGCGTCGCTTTCGATATCTTGATGCCGGCCTGTCGCGCTCTGATCTTTGCCATCCATCGAGGCTCGGTATATGAGCTCGACTGCGCGGCCCTGCTTGAGCCGGCCGGCCAGCAGCTAAGAATAATTGCGGCCGCAGCCAGCAGCAGCAAAGCCGCGCTTTTCAATCCAGAATGTCTGGTGATCACTTGAGAAGTTGTCATGCCTATCTCCTTTCAACGGTGGTCCTGTTCGAACCTGTAAAGCCGCGCGAGTCAGAGCGGGAACTCCTCATGCGGGTGACCATGATAAGGGGCCGGCCCGTCGAGAGCAAGCAGCGCAATTCCAGGCTTTCGTCACCTTGAATGCCTGAACGCCCGCCCGGTAGAATGGAGTGTTCGCGACTCGGCGAAATTCTTCTCTGTGCAGGCTCAGTTTGGATGGCAATAGATAAAATTACTATTCGCGGCGCGCGTCAGCATAACCTCAAAGACGTCAGCCTCGAGATGCCCCGCAACCGGCTGACCGTTGTGACCGGGCTGTCGGGCTCGGGCAAGTCCTCGCTCGCCTTCGACACTGTCTATGCCGAAGGCCAGCGCCGCTACGTCGAGTCGCTCTCGGCTTACGCCCGGCAGTTTCTCGACCAGCTAGAAAAACCAGATGTCGATTCGATAGACGGACTCTCGCCCGCGATTTCAATAGAACAGAAGACGACGATGCGCAGCCCGCGCTCGACCGTGGGCACCGTGACTGAGGTCTACGATTATATGCGCCTGCTTTTTTCCTCGATTGGCCAGCCGCATTGCCCGAAATGCGGGCGGCTGATCTCGCGGCAATCGATCGATCAGATCGTCCAGCAGATGGCCACGCTCCCCGAAGGCGAGCGCGTGATGATACTCGCGCCCATCGTTCGCGGGCGCAAAGGCGAGTTCAAAAAAGAACTCGAGAAGCTCGCGCGCTCCGGATTCAATCGCGCTCGAATCGATGGTGAAATTCGCCAGCTCGACGAAGAAATCAAGCTCGACAAACGACGCAATCACACCATTGAAGTCGTCGTCGATCGCTTGCTCATCAAGCAAGGCGTGCACAAACGGCTCGAGGAGTCGGCGCATCTCGCGGCGAAGCTCACCGACGGCATCGTGATGGTTTCGATCATCGACGGAGAAGAACGGATCTACTCCGAGAAGATGGCCTGTCCCGAGTGCGGCATATCGGTCCCGGTACTCGAGCCGCGTTCGTTTTCATTCAATAGCTTTTACGGAGCGTGCCGGCAGTGCAACGGGCTGGGCAATCGCGCCGAAATAAGCCCGGCAAAGATCGTCTCCGATCCTCAGCTTCCGATCAAAGAACAGGATCCCTTTCCTACTGACGCGAGCATCAGCAATTACCTGCGCGACGTTATGAAATCCCTCGCGCGGCAGGCTGGTGTTTCGCCCGACAAGCCCTTCGCCGACTTGCCGCAAAAGGTCCAGGATGCATTCTTTCAAGGATCAAAAGAACGACTCTCGTTACGTTATGGCGCTTACGAATACAAGACCGAATGGAAAGGCGCGGTGCCGTACTTGATGGCTCGCGCGGAAGACATGAAAAGCGAGGCCGCGGTGGCCGCGTTCGAAGGGCTCATCTCTCCGACGGTGTGCGCGGAGTGTCACGGCCGCAGGCTGCAACCCGCATCGCTTGCCGTGCGAGTCGCGAATCGCGCGATCTCGGATTACACCTCGCTTCCGATCTCGCAAGCCGTAAAGGTCTTCAATGGTGTACGGCTGACCGCGAGAGAAGAAAAGATCGCGGGATTGATTCTCCGCGAGATTCGCCAGCGGTTGAGTTTTCTGGAGACCGTCGGGCTTGGCTATCTGACACTCGATCGAACGTCATCGACGCTGTCGGGCGGCGAAGGCCAGCGCATTCGCCTCGCGACTCAGATCGGTTCTCAATTGCGCGGCGTGCTGTATGTGCTCGATGAACCTTCGATAGGGCTTCACCCGCGCGATAACAAGAAGCTTTTGGACACCCTGGAACATCTTCGCGATTTGGGAAACACCGTGCTTGTTGTCGAGCACGATGAAGAAACAATCCGGCGAGCCGATCACGTCGTCGATCTCGGTCCGGGCGCGGGAACACACGGCGGCGTGCTGGTGGCCCAGGGAACTCCTGAAGAAATCGCGGCGAATCCGGCTTCGCTCACCGGTCGTTACATCGCCGGCGATCTTTCGATTCCGGTGCCGGTCGATCGGCGCCAGTCAAACGGCAAGGCGATCAGCGTGCTCGGCGCCCGTGCAAATAATTTAAAGAATATCGATGTCTCGTTCCCACTGGGTCTGTTCATCGTAGTGACCGGCGTGTCCGGCTCGGGCAAGTCGACTCTTGTCGACGACATTCTTTATCGGAGTCTGGCGAGAAAGCTCTATCGCAGCATGCTCGACCCCGGCGCTCATCGCGAGGTCACCGGGCTCGAGCACATCGACAAGATCATCGAGATAGATCAATCACCGATCGGGCGCACGCCGCGCTCGAATCCGGCGACTTACACCGGCGTGTTCACTCCGATTCGCGAGCTGTACTCGATGCTGCCCGAGTCGCGCGAGCGCGGATACAAGCCGGGCCGTTTCTCATTCAACGTGAAAGGCGGGCGCTGCGAGGCTTGCCAGGGCGACGGCATGAAACGCATCGAAATGAATTTCCTGCCCGACGTCTACGTGATGTGCGACGTGTGCCGTGGCGCGCGCTACAATCGCGAGACGCTTTCAGTTCACTACAAGGGTCAATCGATCGCGAAGCTTCTCGACACCACCGTCGAAGACGCGCTGCCGCTGCTCGAAAACATTCCTCAGATCAAGGTCAAGCTTCAAACGCTGATCGACGTCGGCCTGGGTTACATCGCGCTCGGCCAATCGGCGACCACGCTGTCGGGCGGAGAGGCGCAGCGCATCAAGCTTGCGAAAGAGCTTTCGAAGCGCGCAACCGGACGCACGTTATACATACTCGACGAGCCGACGACGGGTTTGCACTTCGATGACGTGCGCAAGCTTCTCGACGTTTTGCATCAACTCGTTTCGCTTGGCAACACCGTGCTTGTTGTCGAGCATAATCTTGATGTGATCAAAAGCGCGGATTGGATCATCGACCTCGGCCCCGAGGGCGGCGAAGAAGGCGGCAGGTTGGTAGCCGAAGGCACACCCGAAGACGTCGCCCGTTCGAAGCGCTCGTACACGGGCCGAGCGTTGCGGCCGTTGTTGAACGGGCATCGACTCAAGCCCGCAAGCTAAAGCTCAACCGGAGATCTGATGCTGACAGTTGAATTGATCCGACGCGGCGCGCGCTACTTCGCCCCGCGCCCGGCGGTGTTGTTCGAAGACAAAACGCTGACCTTCGCCGAAGTCGATGAGCTGTCCAATCGTTTCGCGCAAGTGCTTGCGCGTAACGGCGTAGGTCGCGGCGGCCGGCTGGCGATACTTGCGAACAACAGCCTGTACAGCGTGCCCGTTGACTTCGGGTGCGTGAAAGCGGGCGCCGCGCGAACACCCCTCAACGCGCGGCTGTCGATGGATGAGCACGAACACATGCTGCGCGAGACCGGCGCTCGAGTTGTGATCTATGACGCTGAACTGGCCGAGCGAGCCGAGGCACTCGCGGCGCGAGTTACAGGCTTGACGATGTTGGGGCTCGGCTCGACTCGTTGCGGCCGGGACTTGCTCGTCGAAGCCGCGTCGGCGCCGGCGTGTGATCCGCGAACCCCCGCTGAACCGGAGGATGTCATTCTCACCATTTTCACCTCTGGGACCACCGGCCGGTTGAAAGCAGCCGAGCATACACAGGCGAGCTACGCGGCCGTTTCGAACAATACATCGATCAACCTTCCGGACATTCAACCGGATGACGTTATGCTGCACGCGGCTTCGCTCTTTCACGCGAGCGGCTGCTTCGTGCGGCCTTACTGGATCAGAGGCGCGGCGACTGCCGTGCTCGCGCGATTCGAACCCTCCGAGTTTCTGCAGGCGATCGTGAAACACCGAGCGACTTCAATTCACGTCGTGCCAACGATGCTTGCAATCCTCCTGGCTCACCCGGAGATCGAGACTGCGGATATGTCTTCGATCCGAAGCATCGTATACGGCGCGTCGCCGATGCCGCTGACGGTGATCAAGCGCGCGATCGAGCTTTGGGGTCCGCGATTTATTCAGTATTACGGTCAGACCGAAGCTCCGCTGTTCATCGCCAGGCTCGATCAACAGGACCATGCAGGTCCGGAGCGCCGACTGCTTGCGTGTGGGCGGCCTTCGGTTGATTGTGAGATTCGTTTGATTGATGACAAAGGCGGCGACGTTCCCGCGGGCGAGCAAGGCGAGATCGCTCTTCGAGCGCCGTTTGCGATGAAGTGTTATTTCAACGCGCCCGATCTGAACGCGGCGACGTTTGTCGAAGGCGGCTGGTTGCGCACTCGCGACGTCGGGCGCTTCGACGACGACGGTTACTTGTATTTAGTCGATCGCACTTCGGACATGATCATCACCGGCGGCTACAACGTGTACCCTCGCGAAGTAGAAGACGCGTTGCTGGCTCACCCGTCGGTGTTCGAGTGCGCGGTAGTGGGCGCGCCTCACGAGAAGTGGGTGGAATCGGTGACGGCGTTTGTTGTCTTGCGATCGGGAGCGAATATTTCTGAAGCCGAGTTGATCGAATTCACTCGCTCACGGGTTGCGACTTATAAGGTCCCGAAGTCAGTGCGTTTCGTCGAGCAGATCCCCAAGAGCGCCGTTGGAAAAGTTCTCCGTCGCGCTTTGCGTGACCCGCTGTGGAAGGACGTGCGAGGAGTTTGATGACCCTAGTAATCTTCACAGTCAGAATCTGCTATGCTAAGCCCAACCATAAGGTCTTCGCGCTGAGGGAGGTTTCCAATGAGCAGCGAGTACAAAGCGGTAATAAAGCAGGACGGCGATTGGTGGATTGGTTGGATAGAAGAAGTTCCAGGAGTGAACTGCCAGGAAGCTTCGCGCGATGAGTTGATCGAGACGCTCCACATAACTTTACGAGAAGCTCTTGAACTCAATCGGCAGGACGCAATCGCTGCGGCGGGAGGCACCTACGAGGAAGAACCGATCGCCGTATGAAGCGAAGCAAGCTGGTTCACCATCTGAATACTCACGGCTGCGAGCTGCTCCGTGAGGGCAAGCGCCACTCGTGGTGGCACAATCCCGCGATGAACCGACGATCCGCTGTCCCAAGGCACAATGAAATCAGCGATGTACTTGCGAAGAAGATTTGCAAGGACCTTGGAATCCCATCCATCAAGTAACCTGATCTATCGACCGGAGCTGTTACTAAGATGAGCGGCACAATGCGACCGCCCCATCTACGTCACGCCTCTGCGATCACGCTCCGCACCGACGCATCGCGGGCCGCGCGCAAGCGGTCGAATTCAACGGCCACTGCTTCGTCGTGCTGCATCGCTTCATCAAGATTCGTTTCGGCGAAATCCATTACTCCCATATCGACAAACGCTTTTTGAATGCGCGCGCCCCACAACCCGATATCTTTCAACGTCGGCACGATTCGGATGAACAGCTTGCGGCGGAACTCGGTCATCAACGGCGATGCCATCACGTGACCCATGCAAGCTTTCACGTCCATACCCAGCCGCTCCCAAACCTCTTCAGCCAGGAACCGGTCGCGCATCAGATAGCAAGCCTCAACGGCGAACTCTTCGCGCTCGTCGCGCTCGTGTTCAGTTAGCTGCGGGTAGTAATCGCGCAACGCGATTCGCCCAAACGCAACGTGACGAGCTTCATCCTGCATCACGTAGGCGTTGATCGCCCGGCCGAGCGGTTCGTTCGCCATATCGCGGATCAGATTGAACGCCGCGAGCGCCAGACCTTCGATGATGACCTGCATCGCCAGATACGTGACATCCCATCGTGAATCGGTGATGCCCTGGTCGAGCAGCGTCTTCAGCGGAGGGCTGATTGGATAAGCCATTCGCAGCTTCTCGTGAAGGTATCGCGAATACACTTCGACGTGGCGAGCTTCGTCCATCACCTGAGTCGCCGCGTAGAATTTCGAGTCGATGTCCGGGACGGTCTGAACGATCTTAGCCGTGCAGATCAACGCGCCCTGCTCACCGTGCATGAACTGTGAGAACCGCCACGATTCATAGTGGTGTTTTACGACGCCCTTTTCTTTGTGGTCCATCTTGGACCAAATGTCTGAGCCCCACAAAGGCGTGTACTCATCAGGGAACCCGAGCGGGTCATCGAAATCCAGTTCCGCCGACCAGTCAATTCGAGTGTTCGAGTTCCACTGATTGGTCTTGCCCTTTTCGTAAAGGGTCAACAGCTTGTCGCGGCTTGAGTCGTAGTCCCAATTGAAAATTGTTTCCGCGCCGTAACCGGGAATGCGCCACTCGGTTTGTTCGATCGGAAGAGTGTAAACACGCGTGCTCATGGATTTAGTCTCCGTTGGTGTATAAGTAGGTCGATTTGTCTGAAGCTGCACGCACCCAACGACTGACGAAGATCCGTCATCTCAGGCTAGCCACAAGCTTTCGCTCGATTCGGGGAGGCAGTTCGATTATCTCAAAGCCCTTGGCGACATAGAGGTAATCTTCGCCCGATTCATCGATGACTCTGATGTATCCCTTCGGGTCATTGGTTTCGGGGCGCGCCACTAAATAAATCTTGCGAAGTTCCAATGACGCTTCGTAGCCTTCATTGTCCAGGCAAATTGCGAAAGTCATAAATGCGATCAGTCGATCAGACGTTTGATCTTTATCTCTTTCTTGCCCACGCCGTGTGCTTCATACCAATGCAACTCGGCCATACGAATTTCACCGGTAAGCAGCTCGACTTCTGCCGAGCCTCTTACCTTGCGCCATCGGCGTCCCCCATAACGGCGTCTCAACCGAGCAAGCTCCTTAATGCTACCAGAGACGGCAATGTTTTCAATGACCGTGACTGACGAAATGATTCGTCGAAACTGAATCATAGAACGACAGGAGAAACCACACAGCGGTTGCTCGTCTCATATCAACGAGCGGCAGTCGAATCATTCGGCAGCGAAAACAAGACAATCGCGGCCGACGCCGGAGGCACCGCCCAAAAGCCGTTCGCGTTGCCCGCGGCTACCGCAATGTATTGCTTGCCGTTGATCGAATAAGTCACCACGCCGCCATTCAATCTTCCGCCGGTGTTTGAGCGATACAACACCTCGCCCGTTTTCCCGTCGAGCGCCATGAAATCGCCCAGCAATTCGCCGGTGAAGATCAGATTCGCCGAAGTAGCCGTGACCGCCGCGAGCAGCGGTCTTGGGGATTCATACTTCCATCGCACCGCGCCGGTCGAAGCATCGATCGCGGTGAGCCAGCCGTGCGATTTGTCGGGAGGCTCGGGGCGCACAGTTCCGCCCATGTACATCGCGCCCTCGACGTAGCGCGCGTCCGCCGCCTTCACAAAAGTGGCGCACCAATCGACCGCGTTGACATAAAGCATGTTAGTGCCCGGGTTGAATGCCGGGCCGTTCCACTGAACGCCGCCCAGCACGCCGGGGCACGCGCGCAATCCTTCGCGAGTCGGAGGAACATCGGTGTTCAATCGCGTGGTGACCGGCACTTCGTAAACCTGCTTGTGCGTCTCGCGATCGAGCACGTGCATCAGACCGTCCTTGCCCGCGGTCGCAACCAGCTTGCGAGTCTTGCCGGCTATTGTCGCGCTGAAGAGCGGGCTCGCCTGAGTCGTATCCCAATCGTGCTCGTCGTGAGGAACGAGTTGATAGAACCATCGAAGCTTTCCGGTTCGCGCGTCGAGCGCAACCATCGCGCAGGTGTAAAGGTTCGCGCCCGGGCGAGCCTCGCCGTAAAAGTCCGGCGCCGGATTGGCCACCGGAACATAAACTACTCCAGCATCCGCATCTAGCGAGAGCGGCGCCCACACCGCGCCGCCGCCGAGTAGTTTCGCGTCCGCTTTCTCCCAGGTCTCCGATCCGGGCTCGCCGTGATCTGGCACCGTGTTGAATTTCCAGACAGGTTCACCATTCGATAGTTTGAATGCGCCAACCCAACCCTTCACGCCGAGTTCGCTTCCGGCGGGACCGAGGATAACAAGGTTCTCGAAGATGACCGGCGCCATCGTGAACCCGCCTTCGTTCTTGGTCATGTCAACGAGCGCGCGCTCCCAAACAAGCGCCCCCGTTGCGGCATCGAGCGCCACGAGATATCCGTCGTGAGTTCCCCTGACAACCATCCCGTCTTTGACCGCGACGCCGCGATTCATCGGCCAGCCTTGCTTACCCTTTGGCTTGCGGTCGTACTTCCATTGAACCTTCAACGTCGCCGCATCGAGCGCGATGGTTGAGTCCTTAACCGTGATGTACATCAGGCCGTTCGATACCACTGGGTTGTTGTGAAACGGATTTCGATCGCCGATGTCATACTTCGCAACCATCTTCAGCGAAGCGACATTCTCGCGATTGATTTGCTTCAGATCGACGAATCGCTGGCCGCCGTAATCGTGGTTCGACATCAGCCAATCGGTCGAAGCGGTGTGAGCGGCGTTCAATTCTTTTTGAGTGGGCTTTCCGTTGGTCACGCGAGCGGGCGTAGTCTTCGATTCGCCGGCGGTTGGCTTCTTACCGGTCTCGCTCGATGGCTTGGCCGGCGCTGCCGCGATCATGGTTTTAAGAGCCGGTGAGTTTCCAGTGAGCATCTTGTTGCCCGCGCGAGATCCGTTGCTCTGCAGCATGAATGCGACGACATCGAGGTACTGCTGATCGGTGAGCGTGCCGGCCGCGCCGTATGGCATCTGTGTGCGGATCACGAAGTACAAATCGTCGATCGAATGCTTGCCGTCTCCCCACTTGCCCGCGAAGCTGGCGCCAACGAGCGCCGTTGAACTGCTGCCTTCGAGTTTCTGTCCGTGACAAGCGGCGCAGCTCTTCGCGTAGACCGCCGCGCCTTTTGCTGCCTGGCCCGCGGTGAACGCGCCGTCGGCTTGCGAGTTCGCCGATGAAACCAAACGCTCGGAGAAGAAGATCGAACAAAGCAGGAGAGCAAAGACCACAGTTGCGAGTATCGTGCGAAAAGGCTTAAAGGCTGCGACCGGGATATTCATCTGGCGACCTCCGCGTTGTGTGTGATGACGGGCCTGATATCGCGCGGATGGTACCAGAGGAGTGGCCCGCTTACAACGCGATCGACGGAGACTGGTGCGCGGCAGATTTTCGCGCATACCCATCCTCGTGAGAGGTGGGTTCTGATGTTGCGGCCTACAACGACGCGCGTCTGGCGCTCCATACCCACTTCGTGAGAAGTGGGGACGTGATGTTGTAGCCTACTATCCGGCACGAGACAGTCCAATGCGCACAATACAGGCTACAACATCAAACATACCCACTTCTTACGAAGTGGGTATGTGCAAAAACGCGAGACGTTGACGCACATCTGATTTGTTGTAGGCTGCAGCATCACCGACCCACCTCTCACAAGGTGGGTATGCGCGAAAACCTGACGCGCACCCGACGGAGACTTCTTTGCGGACCTTTGCGCCTTTGCGTGAAACCCGATTCGGAATTCGCGGCCTTGCTCCGACCGGAGAATTGATGGACATTAGTACTCGCGACTATGACGCTTACAATTGCCAATAAGAAGAGCCTCGCAGCGATGGTCTTGCTCTTATGGTTTTGCGTTGTTGCGGCCGCGATCTTCAGAGGTACTTCGCAAGCAGCTTCAGCGAACGCGGATACTTGCATTGCCTGCCACAGCCGCGATCAATTGGTGAGCCTTTATCAAACCAGCACACACGGAAAGATGAGCATCGGATGCGAAGGCTGTCACGGCGGCGATTCATCGCAAACCGAGAAAGCCAAAGCTCACGCCGGTCAGTTCGTCGCGAGGCCCGATACCGCGGCGACTCTCGAGATGTGCGGCAAGTGTCACAGCCAGCCGCTCGAGTTCTTCAAGAGCAGCCGCCACGTTGCCGCTCGCCCAAATGCCGCGAGGCTCGATTGTGTTGAATGTCACGGCGTGCACGCGATCGGCGCGGCTTC
>Ga0070693_100000695_pt1 | contig 14856 bp, 10 predicted proteins | sample KBSK1103metaG_FD_65472 | JGI IMG/M metagenome (GOLD analysis project Ga0070693, IMG submission 65472) | Corn, switchgrass and miscanthus rhizosphere microbial communities from Kellogg Biological Station, Michigan, USA - KBS K1-10-3 metaG | ecosystem: Host-associated > Plants > Roots >...
ATGAATCTTTCCCCCGAAGGGCGTATCCGGTATTAGCCCAAGTTTCCCTGGGTTATTCCGAACCGAAAGGCACGTTCCCACGCGTTACTCACCCGTCTGCCACTTTCCACCACCCGAAGGTGGCTTCACGTTCGACTTGCATGTGTTAGGCCTGCCGCCAGCGTTCGTTCTGAGCCAGGATCAAACTCTTAAGTTGAGAATTCGATTCTGACATGTCCCTGGATGGAATCGTCCAGGGGGTCGCTGCGTTTTGACGAGTTCCCAACAAACATGAAGCGACGCGACTCCTGTTAGGGAGCGCGCGCAACACGCCTATTGGCTTATGAAAACGCAAGACCGTCAGAGTCTCGTCGCCAGCCCCCTCCTGTGAGGACCGGCACGCAAGGACTCCGCCGTCCGCGTTTCCCTTTCTTCGTATCACAATGTCAAAGAGCCGGTGGGCGTGCGGCTGGGTGCCACACTCCCGAACCCTTGATGGAAGCAAATCCTCCATCAAGAGTCAACGACAGCCGCAGCGTTCCCGAGAAAAACTCGGTGCTTGCTCCGCTTCTGTCTCTGTGGATCGCGCGGTCGCGTCTAATCCCGCAGGATGTGCAAACAACCCGCGCGAGGACGTGATTTAAGGAGCGACTCAGGCCTTGTCAAGGCCGGCAATCCCCTCAACAGGTGTTTTCCGATTCCTGCTTGATCGTGGCAGCGAGGCCACATTCCTGCCCGAATGAGCCGCCACTCTTCCATTTGTTAACGGCGAGGTACCATACGGGGCTAGGTATGGTTAAGGAAACCCCGCCGAATGGGGGACATCTAGAAGACCGAAGATCCTTGGATCGCGCCTCTGAAGCTGTGTAGATCGGCAGCAAATCAGGCCAAATCAAGGGCTTCCTCGAGGGAACGACCCCCATCGGCGAGACCTCCCGCCTCGTTAGAGGGACAGCAACCGCTTCGGTATTGTCCGCCCGGACGTGACGTAGGGAAAAGCGCTTAAAAGGCGCGTGCGGGCGGAAGCCGATAGACGGGGGGAACAGATTGTTTAACCGCCGCGGCCGCTTTGCGCGTCGTAAGCTTGGCCAGGCCCTCGTGCCGGTCACGGGTCGCGGCCTCCCATCCATCTTTCTTGGCGAATTGCGAAGGCCAGAGCGCAAGCTGCCACCGGTCTATCTCTGCGAAACCGGTCCCGATGGGGCAAGCTGCCGGCTGAAATGGCTCGCGAGCACGTGTCTTGCCGGCATGGTCGGCGTGTGCCTCATCGGGGTCGCGATCTACGCGTCGATGAACATGGCGGACGGGTCGGGCATGATGAGCTCGATCAGGCGGGCGAGCCTCGCCGCGCTCCAGCCGATGCGCACCGCGACGCTTGCCAATGACGGGCAGAGCGCGAACGGCCAGAAGGAAGATCGCATTCAGATGACGAGCTCGGGCTTCGCCACCCGCCACGTCATCCACGACACGGTGATCGAGCGGCAGGGGAGCCGCGAGTTCATCACCATCAAACCATATCTCCGCATCATCGCCGGGCTCGCCACCGATGTGCTCCAAGATGCAGACCAGCTTCCTCCCTTCAATCCCTTCAAGCTTTACTCCGACTCGACCCCGGTGGGCGCCGGCGGGGAGACGTCACCCGATGCGCCGCAATCCGTCAGCGTCAACGTGGTCGACGTGCCGGGCGGCGTGGTGCCCGAGTCCGACGGCGTCGAGCTCAGAGCAGACGAGGTGGCAGAGATTATCGCCGAGGCGGCCGAGAATTTCGCCTATGCCGAGGCGAGCGCGGACGGTGCGGTCGGCGAGGCGCATCTCCTGCAGGCCGCCTATCATCCTGACGAGCTCGGGCCGCACACCACGGTGATCCAAAAGCAGGACGCCGGAACGGATGCCGCCGACGACGATGACGGCTTCGACGAGGACCTGCTCGAGAACGCCAAGGTCACGACGCTCGACGTTGGCCGCGGCGATACGCTGCAGAGCCTGTTCGCCAAGGTCGACGCCGAGCCGGACGAGGCCAAGACCGTGATCGAGGCGCTCGCTCCGATCTTCCAGGCGGAGGATCTCAAGTCCGGCCAGGAGGTGCGCTTCAGCCTCGTACCGGCCCCGTCCGACACCGGCGCCATGGAGCCGATCAAGGTCTCGATCTACGCCAAAGGCGGCGCGCATCTTGCGACCGTGCAGCGCAACCGCCAGGGCGATTTTGTCGCCACCGCCGACGGCGATCAGCTGAAGGCCCCGCAAGTCGCAACCAGAGCCACGCTCTACCAAAGCTTCTACAACGCGGCCCTTGCCCAGCACATTCCGACCGACACCATCCTCAAGATTCTGCGCGTCCAGTCCTACGACGTCGACTTCAAGCAGAAGGTGAAGTCGGGCGACACGTTCGAAGCCTTCTTCGACAGCGGCAATGACGGCGACGCCGGCGAGCTGCTCTACACCTCGATGACCATCGACGGCGTGCAACGCAGATTCTATCGCTTCCGCACGCCCGACGACGTGGTCGACTACTACGACGAGCAGGGCAACAGCGCGAAGAAGTTCCTGATGCGCAATCCGGTCAAGGGCGGCCGCTACACCTCGGGCTACGGCGTGCGCAAGCATCCCCTGCTCGGCATCATGCGCATGCATACCGGCGTCGACTGGGCGGCACCGGTGGGCACGCCGATCCTCGCCGCGGGCGACGGCACGGTCGAGCTCGTGGGCGGCAAAGGCGGCTACGGCAACTACGTCCGCATCCGCCACCCCAACGGCTACTCGACGGCTTACGGCCACATGTCGCGTTATGCCGAGGGCGTCGCGCCCGGCGTCGCGGTGAAGCAGGGCCAGGTCATCGGCTATGTCGGCTCGACCGGCTGGTCGACCGGCCCGCATTGCCACTTCGAGGTCCTGGTCAACAACAACTTCGTCAACCCGATGACCATCGCCGTGCCGCGCGGGCTCCAGCTTACCGGCCGGCAGCTTGCCGAGTTCCAGAAGGAGCGGAACCGCATCGAGACGCTGATGCAGATGGACCCGGTGACGAACCGCGTCGCCGAAGCCTCTCCGGCCCAAACCGCCGCCGCCTCTCAATAGTTTCTTCTCTCCTTCTTCCTCGCTGTTCCTTTCTCGCCGTTCTCGTCATTGCCGGGCTCGTCCCGGCAATCCAATTGTGACTCTTTCCCACCACCGTGCACGAACTCGTCGCACCGCCCAATTGGATGCCCGGAACAAGTCCGGGCATGACGAGTGTTGCTTTGCTACTGCGGCGGCTCAGTAGTTTCCTTCCTCCTTTGTCGCCTCTCCTTCCGCGACACTCAGCTCTTTTGACGCCGCTCGTATTGGGCCGTTTGGTTCAGGGCATTAAACCGACGCAACAGGTCCTGACGCAACCGCTCGGCCTCGGCAGCCTCATCCCGGTCTTCCGTCTTGGCGCGGTGGAGCGCCTTGCGCCAGGCGCGACAGGCTTTCACTTCCTCCATGGTGTTGAGGCCGTCTTCCAGCGCGGCCAAGTCGCCGCGCGTCCGCTGCTCCTCCTCGATCGCCGCGAGCCAGCCGCCCATGAGATCGGCGCAGTGGAGCACGTCGCCGCGACAGGCGCGAGCGCGCAAGCAAGCCCTGTCGCCGCAGATGCGCCACGCGCAGACGCGGTCTGCGCCGAAGCGCAACGCAAGTTCGCTCGATGTGTTGCTGTGTGCCATTCGCTCCTTCAGACCAAGCTCGTCATCGTCGGGCTTGACCCGACGATCCAGTAGCCACCGTCCTCGCGTCGATCGCGACCACCGGGGTTACTGGATTCCCGCTTGCGCGGGAATGACAACGAAGCAGGCATGCGTCCTCCTTACCGCGGCGCGCATTCGCGTCCGGCTTATGCTGTTTCCCGTTCCTCCCAGGGGGGATGGCGCGCCGAAAAATCCAAACCTATGGCTCCGTACTGTCGCCAGACACGGCGGGCGCCTCTCGGCGCGCCAATCGCGGCGGTTCCAACACCGGGCCTCGCTTTTCCCGCTCGAGGCCGGATCGAACTCCGTCTCAAGCTCGGTCAGCCAGCTCCTGGCGGGACCTCCTATTGGGTCCGGGAGGAGCTCCGATGCCGCCCGGGAGCCTGCTGTGCGTCAGCCGGCCCGCAGGCGCCGCTACCAACGTCCCGCTTCATGAACGCCTCATTATCCCCCTTCTCCAAACCTCACTTACACTGCAGCCACCTCGTCCACTTGAAGGGCGCGATCAAAAGCTCACGTTCCTGGATTTTTCGTTAGAAGTTAGTCCGGTTATGGCGCTCCGCAGGCACCTCGGCTGCCAGGGTCGGGATAGCTTGCCTGGTCGACGCTCATCCTTAGGAATAACCTATAGTCGAGACCAAGCGAGAGACTGACATTCCGCTCTTCATGAGCTTATCGTAGTTAACGACGAGCCTCCCGAGTCTTTCGCCGTCAAAGGAAGCAACTTTGTCAATTGCGATCTCTGCTGCCATGCGCGCAGAGCCATGGGAACTCGAGGCATCAAGGCGGTCGGCAAGACATGTCCAATCTTCTCCATCGTCGTTTGTTTCCAGCACATCCAGCGCCCGATCCCGCGTGATGTAAGCTAGCTGCTCATCGAGAATGACCCGTCTTAGGTCCTGCCGAATCGTTGCAGAAAGTTCGGTTCCGTTAAGGGATTCGAACGTCGGGGTTTCGAATTAGATCGACGATCTCGCTGCGAAGCCCTTTCCTGGCTAGCCCGGCGCCAACTTGAGCTCCCCAATCGTCACCTCGAAAGTGTAGGTCTGCGGTGGCTAAGTTTTGTAGTTGGGCAATCAGGTGACGTGCCTGGGCCACAGAATATTGCTCCACATCGCCATATCTCAGGCAGCCATAGGGGCCATGAACAACAAGGCGATCTGTAAGCGTTTTATCGAGCGCAGCTAACCAGGCATGCAGCACTCGAAGGGGTCCCAGCACTACGTCCCCTGAGTAGAGAAGCGTCTTCAGGCGACGAACTGACAAATGATCGTCTCGCAGAGCGGAAGTCAGCCATTTTGCGTCCAAGATACTCAGCCACCCTACGGTGCATGGGTTCGACGCGATCAAGTCCGACCGGCCGAAACAGCAATGAGTTCCAGCGCCTGGCTCACCCAGGAGCACGAGGGGCGCCTCTAACGCGGAAAACTCCTGATCCGAGATGGTTTCAGTCTTTCCATCCTTCTTGATAGTCTGGATTCGCGTACGTAACTCATCTTGCCCGCGAGAGCGCTCTTTCTCCTGAGTTCAGAAGGGGATTACTCTAGTCCTGCGAGCCGGTCCAGGAGAGCTAGATGCACGCTCAGGCGCTCACTAAGCCGCCTTGGCCTTGGCGGCTTCGCCGTTGAACATCAGCCCGTCCTTGCCGGCGGTGATCGCGACCGTCTCGCCGTCATGGATCTTGCCTGACAGCACCATCTCGGCGAGCGGGTCCTGCACATATTTCTGGATCACGCGCTTGAGCGGCCGCGCGCCATAGGCCGGGTCGTAGCCCTTCTGCCCCAGCCAGTCCTTCGCGGATGCGTCGAGCTCGAGCTTGATCTTGCGGTCGGCGAGCAGCTTCGAGAGCCGCCCCATCTGGATGTCGACGATCTTCCCCATCTGCTCGCGCTTCAAGCGATGGAACAGGATGATCTCGTCGACGCGATTCAGGAACTCGGGGCGGAAATGGGCGCGCACCACTGCCATCACCTGCTCGCGCACCGCGTCACTGTCCTCGCCCTCGGGCTGGTTGACGAGATATTCCGAGCCGAGATTCGAGGTCATGATGATCAGCGTGTTGCGGAAATCGACGGTGCGGCCCTGGCCGTCGGTGAGTCTCCCGTCGTCGAGCACCTGGAGCAGCACGTTGAATACGTCGGGGTGCGCCTTCTCGATCTCGTCGAACAGGATGACCTGATAGGGGCGCCTCCGCACCGCCTCGGTGAGCGCGCCGCCCTCCTCATAGCCGACATAGCCGGGAGGGGCGCCGATCAGCCGGGCGACCGAGTGCTTCTCCATATATTCGCTCATGTCGATGCGCTGCATCGCGTGCTCGTCGTCGAACAGGAACTCTGCGAGCGCGCGGGCAAGCTCGGTCTTGCCGACGCCAGTTGGCCCCAAAAACATGAACGAGCCGAGCGGGCGGTTCGGGTCTTGCAGGCCGGCGCGTGAGCGGCGCACCGCGGTGGACACCGCCTCGACCGCCTCGGTCTGGCCGACCACGCGCTTGGCGATCTGCGTCTCCATCTGCAAGAGCTTCTCGCGCTCGCCTTCCAGCATCTTGTCCACCGGGATGCCGGTCCAGCGCGACACCACCTGGGCGATCAGGTCTGGCGTCACCACCTCCTGCGCGATGGCGCCGCCTTTTGATTCTTCCTCCTCGATGTTCTTGAGCTTCGCTTCAAGGTCGGGGATCACGCCATAGGCGAGCTCGCCGGCGCGTGCGAGGTCGCCCTTGCGCTGGGCAAGCTCGAGCTCGGTGCGTGCTTTGTCGAGCTCGTCGCGCAGCTTGCCGGCCGAGGCGAGCTTCTCCTTCTCGTCCTGCCAGCGCTGGCTGAGCGCGCTCGCCTCCTCCTCGAGATTGGCGAGCTCCTTCTGGAGCTTGGCGAGGCGGTCCTTCGACGCGGTGTCCTTCTCCTTCTTCAGCGCCTCGCGCTCGATCTTGAGCTGCATGATGCGCCGGTCGCGCTCATCGAGCGCCTCGGGCTTCGAGTCGACCTGCATGCGGAGCCGCGACGCCGCCTCGTCGACGAGATCGATCGCCTTATCGGGCAGGAAGCGGTCGGTGATGTAGCGGTTGGACAGCACCGCGGCGGTGACGAGGGCTGCGTCGGAGATGCGCACATTGTGGTGCTTCTCGTATTTCTCCTTGAGGCCGCGCAGGATCGAGATGGTGTCCTCGACGGTAGGCTCGGCCACGTAGACCGGCTGGAACCGCCTCGCGAGCGCTGCGTCCTTCTCCACATGCTTGCGGTATTCGTCGAGGGTGGTGGCGCCGATGCAATGAAGCAGCCCGCGGGCGAGCGCCGGCTTGAGCAGGTTCGAGGCGTCCATCGCGCCCTCGGCCTTGCCGGCGCCGACCAGCGTATGCATCTCGTCGATGAACAGGATGATGCGCCCCTGTGAGGCCTCGATCTCGGAGAGCACGGCCTTCAGCCGCTCCTCGAACTCGCCGCGATATTTGGCGCCGGCGACCAACGCGCCCAAATCGAGCGCGAGCACCTTCTTGTCTTTCAGGCTCTCCGGCACGTCGCCCTTGACGATGCGGTGCGCAAGCCCCTCGACGATGGCAGTCTTGCCGACGCCGGGCTCGCCGATCAGCACCGGATTGTTCTTGGTGCGGCGTGACAACACCTGGATGGTGCGCCTGATCTCCTCGTCGCGGCCGATGACGGGATCGAGCTCGCCCTTGGCCGCGGCCTCGGTGAAGTCGCGGGTATATTTCTTCAACGCATCGTAGGACTGCTCGGCGCCAGCGGAATCCGCGGTGCGGCCCTTGCGCAGGTCGTTGATCGCGGCGTTGAGGGTCTGCGGCGTGACGCCGGCGTCTTGCAGGATGCGCGCGGCCTCCCCCTCCTTTGTCATGCCGAGGGCTTGGAGCACACGCTCCACGGTGACGAAGCTGTCGCCCGCCTTGGTCGCGATCTGTTCGGCTTGGTCGAGCACGCGGGAGAGCGCGGGGGTCATATGCGGCTGCGCGGCGCCGCTCCCTGAGACCTTGGGCACCTTGGCCAGCGCGGCATCGGTGCGTTGCAGCGCCTGCTTGGCATTGCCACCGGCGCGATTGATGAGGCCGGCCGCGAGCCCCTCAGGGTCGTCGAGCAGCGCCTTGAGCAGGTGCTCGGGCACAATCTGCGGGTTCCCGTCGCGCACAGCGATGGTCTGCGCCGCTTGAAGGAATCCCTTGAGGCGGTCTGACAGTTTCTCGAAATCCATGACGGCTTCCCTATGGGGCCAAGAGTGAGGATCGGCGGGCGAACGCTTGGCGCAGCGCCGGTTGCGGCGATCACCTCAGGGCTTCTTAGCGGGGCTTCCTAGCGGACATATAGCGAGGCCAAAAGCCGGGAAAAAGGGGATTTTGGCCCAAGCTCCCGACAGGGCTTACTCTTTACCTTCGTCATGCGCGCTCTGCCGCGAACGAGAGAATATGTCCCACACCGCAATGAACAGCGCCGCCACCACCGGCCCGATGACGAAACCGCTGAGACCGAAGGCGGCGATGCCGCCGAGCGTGGAGATCAGCACGAGGTAGTCCGGCATCTGGGTTCCCTTGCCGATCAGAAGCGGACGCAAGAGGTTGTCGACCAAGCCCATGACGAAGACGCCGTAGGCCAGCAGCACAACGCCCTGCCAAATGAACCTGTCGCCAGGAAATAGACCGCCACCGGGAACCAGACGATGGCCGCGCCCACCGCGGGCAGCAACGAGCAAAGCGCCATCACCACGGCCCATAACACCGGCGCGTTGATCCCCAAGAACCAGAAGATCAGCCCGCCAAGAGCGCCTTGCACCGCGGCTACCAGCAGGTTGCCCTTGAAGGTCGCGCGGATGACGGCGGTCGATTTGTCGACGAGGGCATGCTGCTGCTCAGGCGGCAGCGGAATGGCGTGCGTAATGGGCCTCGTCAGACCCTCGCCGTCGCGCACGAAGAAGAACAGCAGGTACAACATGATGGCGAAGCTGACGAGGAAGTTGATGGTGCCGAGCCCGATATCGAGGGCCTCCGAGGCAAAGAACACGCTGCCTTTGCCGAGAGCATCCGACAACTTCGCTTGCACCGCAGCGAGGTCTTTCAGCCCGAGGCGATCCAAAAGGTCGGTTGCCCAAGACGGCAATACGGCAAGGAATTGCTGGAAGAACGCGCCGGGATTCCACGAGCCCCCCTGCATGCTCTCATGAAAGTTGGCGGCCTCTTGCACAGCGAGGCTGCGATCAGCGTCAACGGCAGAATGACCAAGGTCAAGATGATCAGGACCGTGGCGAGAGCGGGAAGGTTTTGCCGCTTCGGCATGGCGTGCAACAGCCACTCATGCAGCGGCGTGAACACGATTGCCAGCACGGCCGCCCAGAGCAGCGCGCCGAAGAACGGCCACAGGATACAAGCGAAGGCCAACGATATCGCGAAGACGAGCAGCAGCAGGGCGTTGTCTTCAAGGCTGCGCAGGCCGGTATGGCCTTTACTTTTCTGTGGGGCATCAGGCAACTCGGCAACCTGCATTGCGGCAAGTCCGCGGAGTGTGTCACAGCGCAGGCGATGCGTGGGGTGGTTTTTGCCTGGCGGGCCGGTTGCCCCCGAATCGTGGATGGCCGGGCCAAGCCCGGCCATGACGAGGGTCAGACGGGAGAGATCACCGAGAAAACTAAGACCAGGGATTACTGGATGCCCGCTTGCGCGGGCATGACAACGCCGTCGAAAAACGAAGCGCAGAAAAGAGCGTTAGCTCACCGGATCGGGAGTGGTCTCGTCGGACTGCTGGGGATCGGCCTGGTCCGAGCCGTTGGCGTCGCGATCGCGGTTGCCATCGCTGCCATTGCCGCCGTGACGCCGGCCCCCGCCCTGCTCGCGGCCGCCGCCGTGATGCTCGCGATTGCCTTCATGGCGCTCGCGGTCCTGAGAGCCACCACCCTGGCGCATCTCCCCGCCGCCCTGCCGGAAATCGCCGCCACCGCCGCCGGCGCGGATGTCTCCGCCGCCCTCGACGCCATCGAACTCGCCGCCTTCGTCATCTGATGCTTCCGAGCTCCAGCGGGGGCGGAACCCGCCGCCGTTCGGCCCTTCGCCCTGATGGCCCTGATGCCCGCCCATCTGCGACTGCGCCGCCATGATGATGCGGTTGTAGTGCTCGGCGTGCTGGAGATAGCTCTCGGCGGTCACCATGTCGCCTGATGCGAGCGCGTCGCGCGCGAGCGACAGGTACTTCTCGGCGATATGCGCCGCGGTGCCCCTGATCTTCACATCGGGGCCGTTCGATTCGTAGTTCCGCGCCAATGGATTTTGGGGCTTGCGACCGCGGCCGCGGCCCCTGCGATTCTGCTGTCCTTGCCTCATGGGCTTCTATTCACCTGATAAGCGGCGATTGCCGCATCCCTTCTCCCTGCTCACTCAAATTCACGACTGGGCCCAAGCCTTGAACAGGCTCATCGTCCGGAAACGCCGGACCGCCCAGCAGTCGTCCTACTTCGCGCGTTTTCGCTGCCTTGTTATGAGTCGAAACTCTGGCGCCACGCGTCCTACGATCTCAGAGCTAGCGCCAGACAACCTCAATCTGATGGGCGGTTGAGCTACTCCTGAACGTCCCGAGAGGCATGCCGCCTGTCAATCGAGGTTCACGAGAAATCCGCTCTGTTGCCGTTGCAACCGGCCGGCGCCTGGGGCGCCCATGCCGAATTTTCATTTCGCTGACCATGAACTTAATCCGAACATGGCGATTTTCCAAGTGTCTTTTTTGGGCTGCGACCCTCCGCTCGCCCGGTTTGGGGCGCCTCGGCCATGACCACGCGGAGTCTTCCCGCGAGGTCGCGCTTGACCGCTCGTGTTCCATCGAGGCCGAGGCCGGCCTGGTTGAAGATCTCAACAACCGCATCGGCCTGCTCGCAGCCGATCTCGACGAGAATTCTGCCATTCGGCGCGAGAACCTGGCCGGCGCTGGCGGCGATGCGGCGATAGGCGTCGAGCCCGTCGGGGCCGCCATCGAGGGCTGACCAAGGATCGTGCCTGGCGACCTCCTCTGCCAGGGCGGCGATCTCGCTGGAAGGGATGTAAGGCGGATTCGAGACGATGAGGTCGAATTTGCCGTCGATGCCGTCGAGCCAATCGCAGGAGACGAAGCTTGCGCGCTTCGCCACGCCGAGTCGTTGCGCGTTGGCGGCCGCGACTGTGAGCGCTTCGGTGCTGATATCGGTTCCAAGCCCGCAAGCCTCGGGGAGTTCCGCAAGCAACGTAATAAGGATGCAGCCGGTGCCGGTGCCGAGATCGAGCAGCTTGAGGGGGTGGTTGTGCAAGCCTCGCTTATCGACGAGGGCAGCTTCGATCAGCGTCTCGGTATCGGGGCGCGGGTCTAGCGTGTGCCGGTCGACCAGGAACGCGCGGCCGTAGAACTCGCGCAGGCCAAGGATGCGGGAGACCGGCTCGCGTTCGAGCCTGCGCGCGATCAACGCTTCGAGCCGCGCGGTGGCTGCCGTCCCGAGATCGCCGTGCGCTCGCGCGATAGTGGCTTCGTGTGTAAGGCCTGCTGCGTGGCAGAGCAGGAGCCGCGCATCGAGCTCCGGCGAGCCGATGCCTGCCTGCCGCAACACGCCGGCAGTCTTTGCGAAGGCCTTGGCGAAGGTCAGGCCGCTTGCGTCAGGCATGGGCCTCCTCCTGCATCGCAGCGAGCTGGCGCGTCTGATAGTCGGTGATGAGCGCATCGATGATCTCGTCGAGCGCGGGGGCACCTTCGAGCACGTAAGGCAGCTGGTGCGTGGTGAAGCCGATGCGGTGGTCGGTGACGCGACCTTGCGGGAAGTTGTAGGTGCGGATGCGCTCGGAGCGGTCGCCGGTGCCGATCTGGCTGCGGCGATTCTGGGCGCGCTCGGCGTCGAGCTTGGATCGCTCAAGCTCATAGAGCCTGGCGCGCAGCACCTTCATCGCCTTGGCCTTGTTCTTGTGCTGCGATTTCTCGTCCTGCTGGCTCACCACGAGCCCGGTCGGAAGATGCGTGATCCTGACCGCACTGTCCGTAGTGTTGACCGACTGGCCGCCCGGGCCGCTCGCCCGGAACACGTCGATGCGCAGGTCCTTGTCGTCGATCTTGATGTCGACCTCCTCGGCCTCTGACAGCACCGCGACGGTCGCGGCCGAGGTGTGGATGCGCCCTTGCGCCTCGGTCTCGGGCACGCGCTGCACGCGATGCACGCCGGACTCGAATTTCAGCCGGGCGAACACGCCCTTGCCGGTGATATTGGCGATGATCTCCTTGTAGCCGCCGGTCGCCGACTCGCTTGCCGACAGCACATTCACCTTCCAGCCCATGCGGTCGGCGTAGCGCTGATACATGCGGAACAGATCGCCGGCGAACAGCGCCGCCTCCTCGCCGCCGGTGCCGGAGCGCACCTCGAGGATCGCGCTCTTCTCGTCGGCGGCGTCCTTGGGCAGCAATTGCACCTTCAGGCGATGCTCGAGCTCCTCGATCTTGGGATCGAGTTCACCGAGCTCCGCTTCCGCGAGGGTCGTCATGTCGGGATCGGAGGCCGGATCGTCGATCAGCTGCTGCAAGTCCTCGCGCTCGCGCGTCGCCTTGCGCAGCGCGGTGATGGTAGCGACGATCGGGTCGAGCTCGGCGAACTCGCGGCTGAGGCGGACATAGCTGTCCTGATCCACGCCCTGGGCGAGCGTGCCCTGCACGGTCTGCCAACGGGCGACGAGTCTATCGAGTCTCTCGGCGGGAATCGTGGTCATGGTCTAGGCTAAGCAGGAAACGGAACGGCGAGGAAGACTTGGCCTGAGGTGGCTAAGACGGGCCTTGCAGCTTGTCGGCCTTACGGCTTCTCGGGTCGTCCGGGTCGAGAGGTTGCGAGCCGGTGGTAGGAGACTTGACGACTGATGGGCCAGTCATGCTGTGCAGCACGAGCCACGCGCCGAAGGCCATGATGGCGATAAGAAGGGCGATCACGCCCCATTTCAAGAGCGCAGACTTCCGTTTCGGTTTCTCTTCCACCGCTGGCGGCTCTTCCATCGCCGCGTCCGGGATCGCTCTGGGAGCGGCAGAAGGCAGTGGCGGCGGAGGCGGCGTGAACTCGGCACGCGGTTTGGGCGGTTGAGGCGGAGCAGGTTGCCGGGCTTGGGGCGGTTGCGGCTGGGGCGGCCGCTGTGGCGCTTGTCCGCGAGGGACTTGCCCTTGCGGGGCCTGCCCCTGAAGGGGTCGGCCCTGAGGGTGTTGCCCCTGCGGCGCTTGCGGTGGCCTCTGCTCAGGACGCCGCTCGGCCTGCTGCGGCGGTCCTGCCGGACGTTGCGGCGCTCCGCCAGTCCAGGGCACCTGAGGTGCGGGAGCCAAGGGCCCCCGCGGCCGCGATTGCGGCGCCGGAGAAGCATTTTGCCAAGGCGCCTGGGGAGCCTGCGGCTTTTGCGCTGGTTGAGGTGGAGGCGGAGTTTGGGGCCGGGTCGGAACGGGCTCGGGCGTCCAGTCGATATCGAGCGGCGACTTGCCGGAGGGCGCAGCTTGCCTGTCAGGCCTGGAACCGCTGTCGGGCCTAAATGCGAAATCGGAATTGTCGCGAGGCATCATCACCGGAACGTCGGGCATAGCCTTCGGCCTCAGCTCGACGATCCCCGCCTCAAGCTGGGCATAGATGCGCCTGAGCAATGGGCGGACATCGAGATTGAGCAGCGCGCCGTAGGCATTCACCACGCGGCAAGTCTCCGCCCAAGGCGGCAGCGCATAGAGTGCGCCCTGCTCGAGCGCCTGCACCACATCTGGGCGCGTGCCTAATCTCGCTGCGAGGTCCGCTTCGGAAAGAGCGCTTGCGGCTCTTAAGTCCCGAAACAACTCCGCCACCTCAGCATCATAGCCGGCTGGCATTTCTTCTATCCCGTGAACATGCAGGCACCGCTCGGCGGCGTCCGGCTGTGGGCTTGCCGGCACGAGGCGCGGCCTGGGCGGCATCACAACGCCGATCCCATCTCTCGCTATTCTCCACTAACACAAGCCCAACAGCATGGGGTTTGCAAGGCTCCACGAGACTAGCACATCGAAATGTGGCCTGGGCACCTCTCATCGTCTTAAATCTGCACGCCCTTTTCGGCCGCGAAGCGCTTGAGATCCTCGCGCAGCGAGGTGTCCTTGCTCGCGAGCAGTTCATTCAACCGCTCTTTCAAGCTGCCGGCATCGAGCGAGAGGATCATGGCCTTGACCGGCCCGACCGAGGCTGGCGCCATGGAGATCGAGCGGAAGCCAAGCCCGATCAAGGCCATGGCCTCGAGCGGCTTTCCCGCCATCTCGCCACACAGCGTGAGGGGCACCTTGTGCTTGTTTGCGGCTTCAACGATCTGGCCGAGCGCCTTGAGTGCCGCAGGATTGAGCGGATCGAAACGCTCGGCGACGCGCATATTGCCGCGGTCGGCGGCGAACAGGAATTGCATAAGGTCGTTGGAGCCCACCGAGGCAAAATCGGCCAAGGGCAGCACGCGGTCGAGTTGCCAGAGCAGAGCCGGCACCTCGATCATGGCACCGATCAAGAGCCGCTTCGGCTCAGGCCGCCCATGCCCCAACAGGATCCTGACCTCGCGATCGATGAGCGCGCGCGCCGCCTCGAGCTCGGAAACGTCGGCGATCATCGGAAGCATGATGCGAAGCTCGCGGCCTTGCGCGGCTCTGAGCAGCGCTCTGATCTGGGTCCGGAACAGTGCCGGCCGGTCGAGCGCCATGCGGATCGCGCGCCAGCCGATGGCGGGGTTCTCCTCCTTGGAGCCGCGGAAATAGGGGAGCACCTTGTCGCCGCCCACGTCGAGCGAGCGGAACACGACCGGGCGATCTCCGGCAGCGTCGAGGATGGCCTTATAAAGGCGCGTCTGCTGCTCAAGCCGCGGGAAGGTCGCGGAGATCATGAATTGCAGCTCGGTACGGAACAGGCCGATGCCATCCGCGCCGGACTGATCGAGATGAGGCAGGTCGAACAGGAGGCCGGCGTTGATCTGGATCGCCACGTGCTCATTGTCGAGGGTGACCGAGGGCACCGTGCGCAGGGCAGCATATTGCGCCTGGCGTCTCGCCCTAAACCTCACCTTGTCGGCGTAGGCCGAGACGACCTCCTGCGTCGGCCTAATATGCAGCTCGCCGCCCTCTGCATCGACGATCGCTGCATCTCCCGCTTCGACTGTCTCGAGTACCCCACTGACCTGGCTGATGGCGGCAATCCCGAGTGCGCGCGCCACGATAGC
>Ga0070693_100000698_pt1 | contig 14813 bp, 10 predicted proteins | sample KBSK1103metaG_FD_65472 | JGI IMG/M metagenome (GOLD analysis project Ga0070693, IMG submission 65472) | Corn, switchgrass and miscanthus rhizosphere microbial communities from Kellogg Biological Station, Michigan, USA - KBS K1-10-3 metaG | ecosystem: Host-associated > Plants > Roots >...
AGAGGAGCTGGAGCAGGGTAAGGGGCTCAACTACCCGCGCATTTCCGTCGAAGGTTCGGCGGGCGTTCGCGACCTCAGGAATCCCACCCGACGCGACCTTGGGATCGCCAACCACACCTTGTGGCCGATCGAAGGCGATCTCCTGGTCGACCAGCTGGTCTACGACAGCGGGGGGCGCGAAGCCGAGATTCGCCGCCAGGCGGCGCGTTCGGATGCTGCTGCCGCGCGCGTTCAGGAGCGGTCGGAATATGTCGCGCTCAACGTCTCGCGCACCTACATCGATTACGTCCTCCAGCAGCGGCTGGTCGCAATCGCGCAGGACAATGTGACCTTCCATGAGCGGCTCGCCGGCGACCTTCGCGAAGGCGTTGCCAAGGGGTCGATCAGCATCGCCGACCAGCAGCAGGCCGAAGAGCGGCTCCAGTCCGCACGTGCGAAAGTGACCCAGGCGCGCGAGGATCTCGATACTGCGGGCATCACCTTCCGGACGCTGACCGGTGTTCCGATCGACTCGGTCTCGCTTCCGCCTGACCTTTCGCAATGCATGCCCGCGACGCTCGAGGACGCCGAGGCGGCTGCCCGCCAGCAAAATCCGCGTGTCCATGAAGCGATGGCGGACCTCGCGACATCGCGCGAGGAAGTTCGCGCCGCCAAGGCGGAACTCGGGCCGACGTTCCACCTCGAAGGCACGGCACGCGCCGGTCACGATATCGACGGGTTCGAGGGTAAGACGACGGACCTTCAGGCACGCGGCGTGCTCCGCTGGCTGCTGTATAATGGCGGCACCAAGGAAGCGAACGTGCGCGAGCAGATGGAACGCGCCAACGAGACTCACGCTCGCCTGTTCCAGCGGACTCGCGAGGCTGAAGAAGACGTTCGCAGTGCCTGGAGCCGGCTGTTGAACCAGACCGCTCTCGCGAGCGAGCTGGAAGCGCAGCAGCGCATTTCCGACGATTTGCTCCTGTCGTATCGCGAGCAGTTCAATATCGGCCGGCGCTCGCTGCTCGACGTGCTCGACGCGCAGAACTCGCGCTACAATGTGCAGCAGCAGGCAGAGACAGCGCGTCTCGCCAAGCTCTATGCGCAATATCGCGTGCTCGCGGCCGAGAACAAGCTGATCGAATGCCTCGGCGTGCAGCAGCCGGCAGCGGCGATCCCGTCGGAAATGGCGCGTTATCACGTCAATCCGATCCCGCCCGCCGACTTGCAGGAAAACAGCATTCCGATGCCGACCTTAGTCGCTGCTCCTGCAGCTGCGCCGTTGCCGCCGGCGACGGAAGGGGCGCCTCCGCCGCCCGAAGGGGCAATGCCGCCCCCGCCGCCTCCGGCCGCATCTCCGAATGGAGAGCGTGGCGGCGGTAAGTAAGATGAAGAGGACGGGTTGTGAGTTTCATGCATTGGCTTGACGTTGAGCCGTCGCGGGAAATCGATCCCGTCCTCGATTGCCTAGCGTACCTTGCCCGCCAGTCGGACCGGCCGTCGTCGCCGGTCCTGCTTCGGGCAGGGTTGGCGCTTTCGCCCGAGGGCCGTCTTCCTTTCCACCAGGTCGAGCCTGCGCTCGACCAGGTGGGAATGCGGGCCGACCCGGTCACGCGCCGCCTGAAGGGTTGGCCGTCGGGCAAATGCCCCGCGATCCTCGAGCTCGAGGATGAGCGGGCGGCAGTCCTTCTCGAGGTTCGCGACCGCGACGGTCTGATCTACGCGCCCGGGCTTGCCGAGCCGATGTGGGTCGGTCTCGCCGAAATCGAACCCGTCTATACCGGCCGCGCCGTCGTCGTCGAAACCGACCCGACGCGCGAGCGCGAAAACGAGCGGCCGTGGGATACGGCGAAACGCCGCCACTGGTTCTGGTCGGAAGTGTGGAAGGTCCGCCGCGAGTTCTGGCCGGTCTTGCTGGCAGCGCTGATCGTCAACCTGCTCGCCTTCGCCATGCCGCTGTTCACAATGAACGTCTACGACCGCGTGATCCCGAACAAGGCTGCTGCGACGCTGTGGGTGCTAGCTGTCGGCGTCCTTCTGGCACTGGTCTTCGACTTCACGCTCCGGATCGCCCGGGCTCGCCTGATCGACGAGGTTGCGCGCAAGCTCGACGCTCGGCTTTCGCAAAAGCTGTTCGAGAAGGTGATGAACCTGCCGATGGCGGACCGCCAGGGCAGCACCGGTGCGCTCGCAAGGCGCGTCTCCGACTATGAGATGGTGCGCGACTTCTTCGCGTCGACGACGGTCGTTCTTGCCGTCGACCTGACGTTCATGTTCCTGTTCCTCGCCTTCATCATATTGGTCGGCGGATGGCTCGTGTTCGTGCCGCTTGCGGGCATTACGGTCATGCTCGTCGCCGGCTTCAGCCTGCAGCGGCAGATGGGCAAGGTGGCGCTCGACTCCCAGGCGGATTCGAGCCTGCAGCATTCGGTGCTGGTGGAATCGATCTCGGGTGCGGAGACGCTGAAGGCGGCGCGCGCGGAAGGGCAGATGCTCGGCCGCTGGCGCCGTTACGCCGCGATGAGCGCGGCGACGAGCGAGCGGATGCGCAAGCTCTCGTCGATGGCCGTCAGCCTCGCGAGCATTTCGCAGCAGTCGATCAGCGTCGGCTTGCTCGTCGGCGGCTTCTATCGCTTCCAGGCCGGCGAGATGTCGATGGGCGCGATCATCGCGATCATTATGATCTCGGGCCGCTCGCTCCAGCCGGTCGGGCAGCTCGCCTTCCTGGTGACTCGCGGCAAGCAGGCGTTCGCCACGCTCACTTCGTTGCAGCGGATGATGGACGCAGAGGACGAACGCCAGGGTTCGATGCGCAGCATCGTTCCCGAGATCCGCGCCGGCCATATCGAGATGCGCGACGTCACCTTCCGTTATCCTGGTTCGTCGCGCGATTCGCTTTCGGCCGTGAACCTCAAGGTCGAGCCGGGCGACAGGGTCGGGATCATCGGACGCGTCGCCTCGGGCAAGTCGACGCTCGGACGGGTGCTGTGCGGTCTCTATGCGCCGGCCAACGGCGAGATGCTTGTCGACGGGCTCGACAGCCGCCAATATCACCCGCACCAGCTGCGCGAGGCATTCCGCTTCGTCAGCCAGGACGCCGACGTTTTCAGCGGGACCGTGCGCGACAATCTGATGCTCGGCGCGGCCCAGGCTGACGACAGCCAGCTGATCGACGCTGTGGTCCGTTCGGGCGCCGACATCTTTCTGTCGCGGGACGCGGCGGGCTTCGACCTGCCGGTCGGCGAGCGCGGCAGCCGCCTTTCCGGAGGCCAGCGGTCGCTACTGGTTCTCGCCCGGGCGCTCGTAACCCCGTCGAAGATGCTGTTCCTGGACGAGCCGACGGGCTCGATGGATACGCAGACTGAGCTCTATTTCATCGAGCATCTGAAGACGGCGCTTGCACCCGATCAGTCGCTCGTCGTCGCTACGCACCGGCACAATATGCTCTCGATCCTCAATCGCCTGATCGTGATCGATGGCGGCAAGATCATCGCCGACGGACCTCGCGACGAGGTCCTGAAGTATCTGACTGACGCTGCCGCCAAGCCAAAGGTCGCACAGTCGTGACGCGCATCGCCATTCGGCCGGCCCATGCGGCAGGTGCGGTGGCGCTCTTGGGCGCCGGTGCGGCCGCGCTGCTGCTGCTGCCCGCACGCCAGCCCGCAAGGGCGGCAGTAACCGTGGCGCTCCCCAAGGCGCAGGCTGCGGCGCTTGTCCAGGCGACGTCGGGCAACGCGCTCGCCGACATGCGCGCTGTCGGGGACGAGGCTCGAATCATCAATGCGACGCTGCCGTTCGCCAACGCGCCGCTCCACGCGGCCAATCGCTTCGTGCTCAGCGGCAACAACCTCGACCAGAGCCGGGCGCTGCTGTGCCTGACCCAGGCCGTTTACTACGAAGCAGGATTCGAGCCGCTTGAGGGCCGCCGCGCGGTTGCGCAGGTCATTCTCAACCGCCTTCGCCATCCGGCTTTCCCGAAATCGGTGTGCGGGGTCGTCTACCAGGGCGCAGGCAGCGGCACTTGCCAGTTCACCTTCGTCTGCGACGGCGCGCTCTATCGCCGGCCCGCCGCCGATGCGTGGCGCCAGGCGGAGCAGGTCGCGCGTGCGGCGCTCTCCGGTTATGTAGAGACGTCGGTTGGGGAAGCGACCCACTATCACGCCGATTATGTCGCGCCGCGCTGGGCGCCATTGCTCGCCAAGGTCGCCGAGATCGGGCAGCACATCTTCTATCGCTGGCCGGGCGGCTGGGGCCAGCCCGCCGCGTTCACCGGCCGCTATATCGGCGAGCCGCGCGATCCCTTGTCGATGCGTCCGCCGATGCCAGTGGCGACGGTCGACGGCGACGGAAGCACGGTGCAGATGGCGCAGGTCGATGCGGGCCCGCCGGTTCCGCGTGCTGCCGATGATGTCGGCGGCCTCCTCGACACCTCGAAGGGCTGGACCCTGAACATTCCGGCGCCTGATGATAGCGGGAGTGCCGCGGCGCGGATGATCGCGTCGCAGCAAGGCAAATCGCCTGCGCCGCGCGAGGTCGCAACTGCATCCGCGGGCGTGACCACCGGCAGCAAATAATCGGATTTCCGGAGCAAGCGTAACATGGCCAGCCTTCCCTTCGTTGGATCCGCGATCAAGCACCGCCGCCCGATGACGGGCGCGCAGATGATCATCGTGTCGGTCGCTGCCGCGTTCGTGGTCTTCCTGCTTTGGGCGAGCCTTGCGCAGGTCGACGAAGTCACGCGCGGCGAGGGCAAGGTCATCCCGTCGAGCAAGATCCAGATCATTACCGCCGCTGACCCGGCGACGGTCAGCGAGCTTCTGGTCCGTTCCGGCCAGCGCGTTCACAAGGGCCAGCTTCTCGCCCGCCTCGACAATCCCGAAAGCCAATCGCAGCTGGGGCAGCTGCAAGCCGAAACGGAATCGCTTCAAGCCCGGTCGGCCAGGCTCACATCCGAGGGCATGGGCCAGAACGTCGCCTGCGAAGGCACGGATTGCGCCGGCGAAGCGGCCCTCAAGGCGGCTCGGCGATCGGCACTGCAGAGCAAGGTCGCCGCATCGCAAGCGACCGCCGACCAGGCTCGCCGCGACGCCGCGGAAGCCGCAGGGACCATCAGCAGCCTTCAGACCACGCTGGGCCTCGCGCAGCATCAGGTGCAGATGATCGCCCCGCTCGCCGCGAAGAACATCGTCCCGCAGACCGATCTTCTCGACAAGCAGCGCGAGGTGGTGGACATCCAGGGACGTATCGCTGCAGCCCGCGAGCAGCAGGGCAAGGCCTTGGCCGCTGTCCGTGAGGCAGAGGCGCAGGCCTCGCAGGCGACCTTTGAGTTCAAGCAGCAGGCGCTCGACGAGCGCAGTCAGGTAAATGCCAAGATCGCCGTCAACGAGCAGTCGCTTCGCGGCGCCGAGGGCAAGCAGAACCGGACCGAGCTCCGCTCGCCGGTGGAAGGCGTGGTGAACAACCTTCAGGTCACGACGATCGGCTCCTACGTGCAGCCGGGCCAGAAGATCATGGAAGTGGTCCCGTTTGGCGACAAGCTGCTCGTCGAGACGCGTGTGAGGCCGAGCGACATCGCCTTCATCAAGGTCGGCGACCGGGCGCTCGTCAAAGTGACGGCTTACGACTTCTCGATCTACGGCGGCCTCGAAGGCCAGGTCGTGCAGGTTTCAGCCGATTCGATCTACGATGAGGCTAAGAAGGAAGCCTATTTCACGGTCATCGTCGAGACCGACAAGAGCTATTTGATGAGCCTTGGCCACCCGCTTCCGATCACTCCGGGAATGATGACCAATACGCAGATCATCACCGGGCGGAAGAGCGTCCTGACCTACCTGCTGAAGCCGGTGTTGAAGGCCAACAGCGACGCGCTGCGCGAGCGCTGATCGCTGGTTGCGGCGGTCTTGACCGGCGCTAGCTCGTTCGCCGCGATCTCCATCTCCGGATTGCTCACGCGATAGCCGTGCGTCCATTCGCCGGTGGAAGCGAAGGTCAGGATAGGCCGGTAGTCGCTGACGCGGTCGGTATCGATCACTTCGTCGGTGCCGTTGTCGAGAACCACCATCCGGCCTGACGCGCGCGCGACGAGCACGGCGTGATCGGCACGGCGGACGAGATCGCGCAGGATGACGAGGTAGAGATCGCGGCCGGAGAAGCCCGCCGCGCGAAGCATCTGCATCTTGGCGATTGCGAAATCCTCGCAATCGCCGCGGCCGCTGCGCAGCGTGTCATTGGCCGGCGACCAGACGTCCGCGCGGCCGAAGCGCCGGCTGTCGTCGGCGAACTGGACCCGGCGGTTCACATACCAATTGACCGCCTCGAGCTGCTTCATCGGCGAAGCGCCCTTGACCGATTGCGCGAAACGGGCGGCGCTTCCAGTCACTGGAGCATGCTCCACCGAGTGCCAGCGAGCGTCGAGCGGCGTATGATCGACGCGCAGCGCGACCGTACCGAACACATCAGGGCGACCGCTTAGAATGCCTTCGTCCGGCGCAGGCTTGCGCACGACGGCATTGGTCAGGCGTGGAATCGAATAGGATGCGGGTGCAGCCGCAAGCGCGCGCGGCGAATGCTGCTGGGCGAGCACCGCCTGCAGTGCGCTCGGAGCGCCGAGGATCGCTTCGCTCTTCGACCAGGTAAGAGAAGCGGCAGTCGCGGGAAATGACTGCGCGCCAGCTGTGCCGGGATTGAGGACGAGCGCGGCAGCGGCGGCCGAAAGGCCCATCGACGCTCGTGAAATGATGCGGATCGCCATGCGTCCGCATCTGCCGAAACAAGACCAAGATTGGCTTAGCGGTCATGGTTACCTGCGCGTTCACCATGACCCGCGCTCGCCGACGCCTGCGCTAAAGGTAGGCGAGGAGCCTAAGATGCCTTTGCTCGATCGGAAGCGCGGCCTTGGCGACCGGCCGAAGAGTCGGGCTCGCGCCGTTCGCCGCATAGCCCGAATCCAGCGCGATCGCCTCCTGATGAACGAGCCGCTGGTCATGCACATAGTCAGCGTCGAACCGGCCGCTCGTTTGAAGCGCGTCGAGCATCGCCTGCTCGCGCGCCATCATGGTGGCGGAGGGAAGGAGATTGAGTCGCCTGCCGGCGAGCGAGAGCTGCGCGCTGGTTCCCTTGTGCCCCTCGATCATCGTGGTCGCAAAATCGCGGACCCGGGGCGAGGCCGAACGCTGGAGCGCGAGCTCAGAGGAGCGAATCACGAAGAGGTCGATCGATCCGTTCCTGGCGACGAAGTCGGTGGCAGAAACCGCGCCCCGGCCCGAGGGCGGCCATGCGGCCTGCGGAACATATCCCGGTGCGGTCGCGGGCGGCCGTTGGCCGCCGCCGCACGCCGCGAGGCTCAGCACGATCGTGAAGGGTGCGAAAGCGCGGAATGGTCGCAAAGCCGTCCTCCCTCTGGCGCGATGCCTCATAGCATAGGCGACTGCCGTTGGGAGCGGCGAGGCTACTTGCGCGCGCTCGCGGTCGAAACGTTGGCGGATGCGGCGGCGAGGCTGGACGGCACGAGCGTCGTCGGCCGCACATGGACCCAGGCGCCGTACATTCCGAAGCTCATGAGCGGCTGGAATTCGAAGCTGCGCTGCTCGACCGGGAACGGCGCCGTGCCGGTATCGTCGACGACATAATAACGTCCGCCGTTGCGCACCGTCAGGACGGTGAGCGGGCCGCCGACGCGGTCGCGCGCGAGGGTCAGGAACAGGTCCGAATTGTTGAAGCCGAGCGCCCGAAGTGCCTGCAGCTTCACGATCGCCCGGTTCTTGGCGTCGCCGGCGCCATGCGAAAGAGTCTGCGCCGCGCTCGCCCAGTAATCGTGCTGGCCCCATTCGGTCGCGTCAGAAATCCAGCGGACGCTCGATGTAACGGCGCGCTGGACGAATGCGACCTGCTGCATCGGCGAGAGGGTTCGTGCGGGAGCGATCAACTGTTGAAGGAGCGGCGATCGGGATGCGTCCTGGCGTGCCCGATTGAGGCTCTCGGAGAAGCGGTCGGCCTTGATCGCGATCGCGCGCGTTCCGAGCATGTCAGGCCCGGTGACGACGAGCATCGAGCGCTTGGGCGCCTGTATGACCGGTGCGGCGGCTGCTTGAGCTGGTGTGGCGAGCGCGGCACAGCCGACAACTAATGCGCCCCAGCATGCGCGGCGATCCATTCCCTTCTCCCCTCAATCTCCGGAGAGGGAATCACGGATCGTCAAAGTCGGGAATGCGACGGTAAACGGCGAATCAACCATCAACGGCGGACCGTTACGGAGCCGCGACGAACGGAGCCAACAGGCTGATCTGCATCAGCCACAGTTAACCTTCGAGAAGTGGATGCCCCGCGTGGATTCGAACCACGATTGACGGAGTCAGAGTCCGTAGTCTTACCATTAGACGACGGGGCAGCTTGGGATGCGGCGAGATAGAAAGGGGCGTTTGCCCTGTCAACGCCGCGCTCCGGGTTCGTCCGGACTTGCCCAAACCCATAAAATAGTGATTAAAACCGGATCAAGTCAGCCGCACGGGCAACGGCGGTGTAGGAAAGAAATGGGCGTGTCATGGCGCAAGGCGTCGCCAGTGCGCCGGCTCTGCAGCAAGGGTATCGCGAGCAGGGCGGGCCATCGGAACAGGGCTTCTCGCCGAAGCGGGAGCCGCATCGCCATACTTATGGAGCGATCGATCTCGGCACGAACAATTGCCGGCTCCTGATCGCGCGCCCGAGCGAGGGTGGCTTTACCGTCATCGACGCTTTCTCGCGCATCGTTCGCCTTGGCGAGGGACTGTCGCGGTCGAACGCACTTTCCGACGAGGCGATGGATCGCGCGGTCGGCGCGCTGTCGGTCTGCGCTGACAAGCTGAGGCGGCGCAACGTCTCGTTGTCGCGGTCGGTGGCCACCGAGGCGTGCCGCCGGGCCACCAACGGCCGCGACTTCGTCGAGCGGGTCCGCGACGTGACCGGGATCGCCCTCGACATCATCGAACCTGCCGAGGAAGCGCGGCTGGCGGTACTCGGCTGCCACAAGCTGCTCGAGCCCGGCGATGGCCCGGCGCTGATCTTCGACATCGGCGGCGGCTCGACTGAGCTGGTGCTGATCGACCAGGACGAGGGAACCCCGCGGATCCGCGCCTGGTGGAGCGCTCCGTGGGGCGTCGTCTCGCTCACCGAAAGCGAAGGCAAGGAAGCGCTCGAGGGTTCGGACCGGCTGAAGGCCTATGGACGCATGCGCGAGCGCGCGCGCCGCGCTTTCGCCAATTTTGCGACCATGCTCCCCAAGAAGCGCAAGGGCATCCGGCTGCTCGGAACCAGCGGAACGGTGACGACGCTCGCCAGCGTCCACCTCGCATTGCCTTTCTACGACCGCCGCGCCGTCGATGGCCTGCACGTCCCCATTGAAGCGATGCAGAAGATTAGCGCGATGATCGCAGGCATGGATTATGAAGAACGCTCGGCGCTTCCCTGCATCGGTTCCGAACGCGCCGACCTCGTGGTTGCCGGCTGCGCGATCCTCGAGGCGATCATGGAGATCTGGCCCGCACCGAACCTCGGCGTTGCCGATCGCGGCATTCGGGAGGGAATCCTCCGCTCGCTGATGGCTCGCGACGGCTGGAAATTGTGAAGCGGCTAAAGACCGCCAAAGGCCGCAAAGTCTCGTCGACGCGCTGGCTAGAGCGGCAACTCAACGATCCCTACGTCAAACGAGCGAAGGCCGAGAATTACCGAAGCCGGGCGGCCTACAAGCTGCTCGAGCTCGATGAGCGCTTCGGATTGCTGAAGGGCGTCACGGCGGTCGTCGACCTCGGAATTGCGCCCGGAGGCTGGAGTCAGGTCGTCCGCCGAAAGGCCTCGCAGGCGACCCTCGTCGGCATCGACCTCCTTCCGACCGACCCCATCGAGGGTGTGACCATCCTGCATATGGATTTCATGGACGAAAGCGCGCCCGACCGTCTGAGGCAAGCTTTGGGCGGCAGCGCCGACCTCGTTCTTTCCGACATGGCCGCGAACACGGTCGGTCACCAGCAGACCGACCATTTGCGCACGATGGCGCTGGTCGAGGCCGGCCTCGAATTCGCTCGCGAGGTGCTTCGTCCCGGCGGTGCCTATGTGGCGAAGGTGCTTGCCGGCGGCGCCGACAATCAGCTCGTCGCCGAGATGAAGCGCAGCTTTGCAATCGTGAAGCACGCCAAGCCGCCCGCCAGCCGCAAGGATTCGAGCGAGTGGTACGTCGTCGCTCAAGGGTTCAAGGGCGGTTAGCTCGACCTCTTGCGCGCTGCTTCGATGGCCTGCTTCAGCGCATCGTAGCCGACGGCGCCGTTCATAACTCGATTGCCGATGACGAACAGCGGCGTTCCGGTTGCCCCCAGCTGTCCGGCGAGCTGGAAGTTGCGCTTTAGCTCGGCTTCGATCGCCGGGTCGTCCTTCGGCTGCGGCGCAATCCCGGCGGCCTGGGCGGCAGCCGCGTTCGTTTCCGGCGAGGGCCGACCAGTTGCCCACAAAGTGTCGTGGAACTTGGTGAAACGGCCCGCCTGCGACGCCTCGAGCGAAAGCCGGGCGGAAACGACGCTGTCGGGGCCGAGGATCGGAAGCTCGCGATAGACGACCCTCAGGCCCTTGTCCTCAGCCAGCAAGCGGTCGACGCTTGGGTTGCTCGCCTTGCAATAGGGGCAGGCGTAATCGAAGAATTCGACCAGCGTGACCTCTGGCTTGACGGCGCCCTTCCATGAGCTCCCGAACGGCGTCTCGATGGCGGCGCGCTGCGCGGAGAGCACCGGCTCATATTGCGCATCGCGAAGCGCATCGACCGCGTCCGACAGGATCTTCGGGTCGGCAAGCAGTCCCTGCCTTACGATCCTGCTGCTGAGCAGGTTCGGTAGAGCGAAAAAAAGTAGCGCGGCCGTCAGCAGCGCACCGATAATGCCACCTGCAATTGCCGCACCGAGCATCCCTCGAGCCGGTGCTGCCCCCCTGACATCAGTCACTCGTTCCCGTCTTTCCTGTATCTCTTGTCTTTTTTGGCCAGCTCGGCCCGGGACACCATGGCGATGTCTTGCGCACGAAGATAGTCGGGCGTTCCCGGCGGGATGCCCTTCATCGCCACCTGCGCGCTTGCCAGGGCAAGCTTTGGATTGCCTTCGAGATTGCTGCGTTCCGCCGTCGCGAGCTGGGCGCGGGCCTGGTCGCCCTCATGATCGTAGATGATCCCGAGCTGGTACCAGGCGAACGGATCCTCATTGTCGCGATTGACCGCGACCTTCAGTATCTCCTTCGCTTCCGCAAAATTCTTCGAATCATTGGTCTCCACAAGGGCGTGACCGAGCATCGCAGCAATCATCGGCGCATTGCCGGCGCGCTCGGTCGCTTCGCGAAGCGGTGCGATCGCGTCCTTTGGCTTGCCATCCTCAAGTAGGATCTGGCCCTTCAATTCGAGGAAGAAGGGGTCGTGCGGATCGACCGCCAGGAGGGCATTCGCTTCCGCTTCCGCCTTATCCGGATAGCCGCCGAGGTGATATGCATAAGCGCGCGCATAATGGGCTGGAACGCTCTGGTCCTTTTCGGGATATTTGATCACCGCCTGGCGCGGATCGACGTAGCCGAGAAGCTTTGCCTTGACCCGCTGGAAGCGCGTGTCGAGCGCGGCATCGATCGGCTTGTTCCAAGCGGGATCGGAGCTGAGCTTCTGCTGCAGCGCCTGGATGCGTTCGGACGACAAAGGGTGGTCGCGGTCGAAGCTGTCCGTGGAGTAGATCGCAAGCCGGTATTCGAGATTCTGCAACTTGCCGAAGAAGGAGAGCATGCCTTTGCCGGTGATGCCGGACTGGGAAAGCAGCCGTGAGCCGGTTGCATCGGCGGTGGCTTCCTGAGCGCGCGTGAAGGCGAGCATCTCGCCCAACGCCGCGCGCTGGCCTGCCATCATCAGCCCCATCGCAGCTTCGCCGGCGCCCGCAGCCAGGGCGGCCGCTCCGAGAACGAGCGAGAGGATCGTGATTCCGATCGCCTGATGTTCCCCTTGTCCGCTTCGGATCGCATCGCCCGCGACGACGTGGCCGAGTTCGTGCGCGACGACGCCTTGGACCTCGTTCACATTGTCCGCGGCCTCGATCAGGCCGGACTGGAGATAGACAGTCTGGCCCTGTGACACGAAGGCGTTGATCTCGGGGTCGTTCAAAAGGACGACCTTGACGTTGTTCGGGTCGAGCCCGGCGGCGACGATCAGCGGCCGCGACATGTCGCGGAACAGCATCTCGGTCTCCGTGTCGCGAAGGACCTGCGGACCCGAATCCTGCTGCTGCGCTGTGGCGGGCTGCCAGCCTGTGCCCGCCAGCAGGAGCGCGAGCATCAGCAGGCGCACAAAGCGGGAAGCCTGCGACTTCATCGGCCGCCGCTTACCACCTTTGGGCCTGAACCGGTGATGAAAGCAGCCGTACGCCGCCAATGCCGGAGCATGGCGGGCCGGATGCATCTTACCCGAAGGTGCGCTGCCACCAGCCGCGGCGCGGCTCGCCCGCCGCGTCGGCAGCGGTGTCGTTGTTCGCCGCGGAAAGGATTGCCGACTCTTCCGCAACGGGCTCGGGCTGCTCCGGCTCGGCTTTGGCCTTGGTCCGGCGCTTGCGAGCGGGCTTTTCCGGCACAGCGGCCCGGTCAGCGGTCTCGGCGGGGGGAGCCTCCGGAGGGGCCGGCTCGGCGACCGCGGCTTCGGGTTCCGCATCCGCCTTCTTCGAGCGGCGGCGTTTGGGCTTCGGCTGCGGTTCCTCATGCGCTTCGGTCGCCGCGATCGGCGGCTCCTCGTCGATGGGCCGTTCGACCATCGGCGAGCTCACGGGCTCGACCACGGGCTCTGAAGCCTGCGCTTCACTCTTGCGGCCGCGCCTCCGGCGACGTTTACCGCCTTCGGGCTCCTGCGCTTCAGGCTCCGGCGCGGACGCCTCGGCCTTGGCAGGTTCCTCCTGTTCCTCGGCGAGAGCCGGCTCCGCGCGCGGCGCCGCCTCGCCTTCGACATCGTCGCGCCGACCGCGTCCACGGCCGCCGCGACGGCGGCGACGGCGGCGGCGTCCCTGGCGCTCGCCTTCGCCTTCCCGCGCGCCCTCGCGCTCTTCACCGCGTTCTTCGGTCTCTTCCTCGTCGCCCTCGAGCGAGATTTCGAGGGTCTCGTCGTCCTCGTCCTCTTCTTCCTCGACCGGCGCGGCTTCGAACCGCGGCGGCGCAATCGGCCGCGCTCCGGAACTGTCCACCGTCATGCGCGCGCCTTCGAAGCCCTCGTCGATGAGGATCTCGATCGACACACCGTAGCGCTGCTCAATCTCGGCCAACTCGCTGCGTTTCTTGTTGAGGACGTAGACCGCCGCTTCCGCTCCGGCGCGCAGACACACCCGGTCGCCGCGACCGCGGGCCGCCTCGTCTTCGATGATGCGAAGCGCCGAAAGCCCCGCCGATGCAGCCGTGCGCATCAGCCCCGTGCCGTCGCAATGAGGGCAGGGTTTCGTCGAGGCTTCGAGGACGCCGGTGCGGAGGCGCTGACGGCTCATCTCCATCAGGCCGAAGCTGGAGATCCGGCCGACCTGGATCCGGGCGCGGTCGTGCTTCAGCGCCTCCTTCATCGCCTTCTCGACCTTACGGTTGTGGCTCGACTGCTCCATGTCGATGAAGTCGATGACCACCAGGCCCGCCATGTCGCGCAGGCGAAGCTGGCGCGCGATTTCCTGCGCCGCTTCGAGGTTCGTGTTGAAGGCCGTCTGCTCGATATTGTGCTCGCGGGTCGAGCGGCCCGAGTTGATGTCGATCGAGACCAGCGCCTCGGTGGGATTGATGACGAGGTAGCCGCCGGACTTTAGCTGTACGATCGGCTGGTACATGGCCGAGAGCTGGTCCTCGACGCCGTGGCGCTGGAACAACGGCGTGGTCTCGCTGTGAAGCTTCACGCGCCGGACGTGGCTCGGCATCAGCAGCTTCATGAAGCCGCGGGCCTGCTTGTAGCCCTCTTCACCCTCGACGATCACTTCCTCGATCTCGCGGTGATAGAGGTCGCGGATCGCACGCTTGATGAGGTCGCTGTCGCGGTAGATCAGTGCCGGGGCGGTGCTTCCAAGCGTCCGCTCGCGAATCTCGTCCCAAAGCCGCGCGAGATAATCGAAGTCGCGCTTGATCTCGGTCTTGGTTCGCTGGAGGCCGGCGGTGCGAACGATCAACCCCATGGTCTTGGGCAGGTTGAGGTCCGACATGATCGACTTCAGCCGCTTGCGGTCTGCGCCGTTCGAGATCTTGCGCGAGATGCCACCGCCGTGGCTGGTGTTCGGCATCAGCACGCAATAGCGGCCGGCAAGGCTGAGGTAGGTGGTCAGGGCCGCGCCCTTGTTGCCACGCTCTTCCTTGACGACTTGGACCAGCAGCACCTGGCGGCGCTGAATCACATCCTGGATCTTGTAGCGGCGGCGGAGCGCCTGGCGCTTCTTGCGAAGCTCGTCAGCGGCGGACTCGTCGACCGGCGAGCGAGAAGAGCCTGTGCCGGCCTCCATCGTCGTCTCGGTTGCTGTGGCAGTCGAGTCCGCGACATCGACCTCGTCCGAGAGCCCATCATCGTCGTCGTCGGCGTCGTACGAATCGTTCGCGTCCAGCTCCGCGGAGCGAAGCCGTTCCTCTTCGGCCGCATGCTCCGCTTCCTCGCGAAGCAGCGCTTCGCGGTCGGCCTTGGGGATTTGGTAGTAGTCGGGATGGATTTCGCTAAAGGCGAGGAAGCCGTGACGGTTCCCTCCATAATCGACGAAGGCCGCCTGGAGCGACGGTTCGACCCTTGTGACCTTGGCTAGATAGATATTGCCTTTGAGCTGCTTGTGCTCAGCGGATTCGAAGTCAAATTCCTC
>Ga0070693_100000704_pt1 | contig 14757 bp, 16 predicted proteins | sample KBSK1103metaG_FD_65472 | JGI IMG/M metagenome (GOLD analysis project Ga0070693, IMG submission 65472) | Corn, switchgrass and miscanthus rhizosphere microbial communities from Kellogg Biological Station, Michigan, USA - KBS K1-10-3 metaG | ecosystem: Host-associated > Plants > Roots >...
CGAAAATCTTCGGGTGCGTCTTGCCCGCGAGCGCAGGATGTCTGACGAAGATGCCGCCACCCTCGGCGCCGACATTGCCGAAGCCCTCGCCTACGCTCACGGAGCCGGCATCGTCCACCGCGACGTCAAGCCGGAGAACATCTTCACCGTCGGTGGCCGCGCTCTGCTCGCCGATTTCGGCATTGCCCATATCGCGTCAGACAAAACCAATGTGGGCGCCGGACTCACTTCGCCGGGCATTGTGCTCGGCACCGTTGCCTACATGAGCCCGGAACAGGCTACTGGTGAGTCCCAGATCGATGGTCGGTCCGATCTCTACAGTCTCGGTTGCGTGCTCTACGAGCTGGTGACTGCCGTTCCCCCGTTTACCGCCGAGACGCCGATCGGGATGCTCGCCAAGCACATCACCGAGACGCCGCGGCCCGCCTACCAGCGCAACGACAATGTCTCACCCGCACTCAACGAGGTGATCATGTCGTTGCTCGCCAAGGATCGCGATCAACGCCCCGCCACTGCCGGCGATGTCGCACGAATGCTGCGCGCCGTCAGAACGACTACTAGCAAGGCAGCCCCACTGCGTCGCGAGCCTACCGACGCCGATCTGATGGTCGCCGAGGCGCACAAATCGATTTACATGAGTGTGAGTGCTGGCGCTGGGGCGCGCTCGCACCTCGACCAGGCAAACGCGTATCTGAAGAGAGCCCTCAGCATCGACCCGAAAAATGCGCGCGGACTCGCCGCGCTGGCGAACTGGTATTACACGATGGGCCGGCTCGGACATCTCCCTGCTGCAGAGTCATTCGCCAAGGGACGCGAGTTGATTCTGGACTCTCTGGCGGCGGATCCGCTGTGCAGCGACACCCACAACTCGCTTGGCAAGATTGCCTTTTATCACGACGACGATTGTCACGCCGCTGCCCGACACCTCGATCGCGCCGTAGCGCTCGACCCGAAGGATCCCGAGGGTTTACGCTTTCGGAGTGTTGTTTACAAGAGTCTGGGGAGGCTCGAGGAAGCTGCCCGGACTGCGCAAACAGCGGCCGAGCTTGAGCCAGATTTGCCGGCCCACTGGAATTGTCTCGGTGACGTGCTCCTGGCGCTGGGGCGCAACTCGGAGGCGATCTACGCTCTCAAGCACGCGGTGGCTCTTCAGCCCAGCTATGGTCCGGCGCTGGAGAGGTTGGAGATTGCTCAGACGCGGCTCGGACAGCTCGACCTGGCGGTGGAGACGCGCGCCTCACGTCTGCGCGTTGGCGGGAACGGCGAAAGAGCCGATCTATTGACGCGTGAGGCGGCGGAGGTCGGACCTGGCGACGCCATTCAACGTGACCTGCGTCGCGAGCTGGATGACCTTCTCAAGCTGGCCGCCGAGAAAGATCCCTTCGAGGATTATTGGCTTACTCGCACTCCAGCAGATCAGATAGTCATGGCCTACGCCGCTCTGGGAGAATGGCATCAGGCAATGGATTGGGTGGAGCGGGCATACCACCGGCGTCCGGTGCGTCTCCGGCGGATGTTGACCGAGCCCCCGTTCGACCGCCACGGCCTCGCCGTCGATCCTCGCTACGCCAGGCTGCTTCGCGCGGCGGTGATGGAAGATCTGATGTAGGCGGGTAAACGTTAGAAACTCGTCGCGTCGCCATTGACGCGTATTTCCGCGACCAGCATTCTATCCGGCTCACCACCCTCGGAGAACAGTATGGTGTATCACTCGCGGAAGAAGTTGAGTGTGTCGCATCTGCTACTCGCCGTCGCCGTCGCAGCCATCGCGTTGCCGAGCGCATCGCGCGCCCAGGCACCAAAAGCTGTGTCCGCAGCATTGTCGCCCGATCTCGAAGCGGCCAAAGCGGCGTTGTCGAAGTACAGCGATCCGATCGTCGCAGTCAGAGATGGATACCTGTCGACTCTCGGCTGCGTCGATTTCCCTGAGCCTGTCACAGATGGACCCGTCAGCTATCCGGCCGGCGCGATGGGCGTTCACTTTCTGAACCCGGCCAACATCGGACCAAAGCTCGATCCGACTAAGCCGCAGATTCTCATCTACGAGCCGGTAGGCAACAAGCTCGTTCTGGCCGGCGCCGAATGGTTTGTGCCGGAGCAGGTTGCGGCGGGCACGGTGCCGACGATTTTCGGCCAGTCACTCGCCGGCCCCATGGACGGTCATGAGCCGATCATTCCCGCGAGCCTGCGCCATTACGACCTGCACGTGTGGCTCTGGAAAGACAATCCGAAGGGGATGTTCGTTTCGACCAACGCCGCCGTGAAGTGCGCGCCCGGTTCGCCTTACACCCTGGCAATGGGCGAGCACCACAAACACTAACTGCCTCCACGACGTACGAAACCCGCATTGGCTTCCGCCAATGCGGGTTTGTCCTTTCTACATCGCCGGTTTCTGAGCAGTCGGCGGGAGCATTCCATTCAGTCGCAGATAGTTCGCGTACTGACTGTAGTGGTCCGCCCAGTCACCAGTCGTGAGCGTCATCACGGCCGCTCTCGACATTTTGCGTCCACCAAAAAACGGCAGCTGCTCCCCGAGTGTCGCGTCGGTGAGTGATGCCAGCGCCTGATCACAGAACGTGAAGGTCTCGCGCAGCCGCGCGATCAGAGCGTCCTTGCTGTCAGTCACGGCGATCTTGGAACGCTCCGGCGCCTTCATTCCGCCAATGCTGCCGCACAAATAGTCGTTGCCCTGAATGAGGTGGACGGCGATGTCTCCCACGCTCATTTGAGCGGCGGTCGGCTTGTAACTGTATTTGTCGGCGGGAAACTCTTCGGCAGCTGCGATCAGATTCTTCGCCGAGGTCTTGGCGTAATCGCGAAATGCGTCGGCAACAGGATTGGCCTGCGAGGTGGCGATTCCGGGAAGCAGCAGGCTGGCGATGGCGGCGCAATACAGGCGGGCGCGCATGACGGGCTCCAGTTATGGGAGGCTGAATTCTGCCGAGCGCTCCATCGTCTGTCTAGCACGCGCCCTATCTGCTGAGCTACGGTTGCGGTGCTCCGGCGGTCAGGGCCAAAGAAAGCCGATCTGCCTGGACCGGACTGTCGGTCAACAGGACTGCCAGCAAGTTGCCGGACCGAACGAATGTCGGCGCCGTCACGTAGGTCCGTTTCGCCCCTTTTGGCGAGCTGGTCAGGGTGTCGAGGCGGGCGACATCGGCCGCCGCGGCTGCCGGGCTCGAGTAGAGAAAAACCTCCAGACGTGAGTGCCCGAGTTGATAGACGTTGGGCAGGACGCTGAATCCCGGACGGCGATCGGGCTTGTCCTTCACCGGCACCACGACGAACCCGGACCGCACGAGTCTTTGTTCAACGCTGCACGCAGCCCACTGGCCTGTCCGGGGACAGGCGCTCCTGGAGGAGCTGCTGCTCGCCGCGCCTGCCACCGCGACGGGTTGGCTGACGCCAGCGAACGTCGATGATCTGGAGGCCTCCGAAGGGTCACGACCGCGTCCGCACGCCACCGTCAGCAACGTGGGAAGCGTCATCAACATCGCCTGATTTTTCATTCAGGCGTGGAGGGGAAGATCCGGGCCAAATGGAGGCTTCCCAGGCCCGCAAAATGGAGCTGGGAGGCACCACGATTGCTTTAGTTGGGAGGTACCTCAGGAGGGCTCATGATCACCATCCAAAGCATACGAAGGGGCGCGGCGGGCGCGCTCTTATTGGCTTCAGTCGGCGCCTGTGCCGGCAGCCTTGGCAACGTACTCGGCTCAGTGTTGGGCGGCGGGACGCAGTCCAATCAGCTCAGCGGTACCATCCGCGGAGTGGACTCGCGGTCGCAGCAGATCTCTATTCAGTCATCAAACGGGCAGACCATCCCGGTCTCCTACGACAATCAGACCCAGGTAGTCTTTCAGAACCAGAATTACCCGCCGACCTCGCTGGAGTACGGTGATCAGGTGACCGCTCGCATCCAGGCGAACGGCAACAGCTACTACACGGACTATGTTCAGGTGGATCAGTCGGTCAGCGGGTCGGCCAACGGAACCGCGTCGGGCAATGTGCAGCTGCTGCAGGGAACCGTCAGGCAGATCGACAAACGAAACGGTGTGTTCACCATGGACACGAACGGCTACAACACCCTGACCGTCACGCTTCCTTATAATGTCAGCACGAACGACGTGAACCGGTTCAACAACATGCGCAGCGGAGATGTCGTCCGCTTCTATGGAACCTATCTGAACAACGGACAGGTCCAGCTCAGAAACTTCTACTAGCCTCCAGTCCGGATTTCATTGATTTGCGCGCAAAAAAAAGGGGAGGGCATTGAGCCCTCCCCTTTTGCACTTCGCGGCTCAGACCGAGAGCCGAAAAGCTTAGAACATGATGCCGAAGGTTACCGGCACGAACTGCATCGAGCTCTGATCGATGTTGATGCGGTTGTAACGCGCTTCCACGAAGGCGTGGACGAACGACAGCGGCAGGTTGACACCAGCGCCGGCGTTCCAGCCGAGGTGGTTCTCATTGCTGGCGCCATCAAGGTCAGAACCGACCATGTAGAGACCAGCGCCGCCGATCAGGTAAGGCGCAATGCCGACGCTCGGCAGACGCCATACGAGGTTACCAGTCGCGCTAATGGCGTGGAGCTTTCCCGTGCCGGTGATCTTCTCACCGAACGAGTTGTACGCGCCATCAACCCGCAGGCCAACCGGGATGAAAGGCAGGTGGATCTCCAGCGCTGCAGTGCCGTTGTATCCGAGCTTCGCGGCATCGGACAGGTCGCTCATGGGCTGGGTAACGCCGCCAGCGACTCCAATCGAAAACGGCTTGACGAGGCTGAGCTGCGCATCGGAAACGCGCGGAGCAACAACCAGGGCGATCGCGGCGATCGCGAGGAACAGTGAACGCTTCAAAGCTTCTCCTTGTTCGAGAATGCGCCCGCAAGTAAGCCGTGAAGCTGAACTCGTAGGACGCTGATCTGGTTTACGGGAGGGTTTTGCGCTCCGCGGGGTCGCATATGACCGCCGCCAGGGACGCTTGCCGGCCCTCACCGACAATCAGACGCGCCAGAGTCTGGGGCAGTAACGATTGTGAGGGCACTCCGGCGCGCTTTTTCTAACGGACAGCGAATTTGTGATATGGGTCGGGCAGGATGAGCGACGTCCACGAGAGTGCCGTGGCCTCGGCCGCACGACTTCCTTTGTGGTTCATTGGGCTACGATCGTGAGCAGAATCGCCCTGGACTCGCCACTCTCATCGTCGCCATTGGCCGACGCCTCGACTTCCGAGGAACGAACAAAGACCGTCGCTGATGTGGTAACCGGAGTATTGGTTCCCGACGCAATCGCCGATTCGCCTCGTCCTATCGCGGCGAATCCTGACTGAGCATCACGCGACCATTGGAGACGCGAATTTCGCGGCGCTCCGATGAAGAGGCTCCAGGGCTGCGTCGCTTTGATGCTGAGCGAGAGCCCGTTTGCCGACGGCTGATCCGCAACACTCACCATGCTTGGAGCAGTTGCGCCGACTTGTACTTTCACGCGCGGCGGCACAGTCACCGTGACAGTGTGAGTGAGGCTCACCGATGCGCCCTGCGCAGTTGCCTCACGCGAGATAATCGCGGTGGCGAGTACGACTGCAAGAGAAATGGGGCGCAGATTGAGCATCGACAGAGCCTCCATAGCACCGTGAGCTAGCTCAACAGTGACGTTATCGGAAGAGGCACAATTTGTACCTCGCTCTGTGACGGCTTTATGAAGCGACTATGACGGTCCCGTCATAATCGAAAAAAAGATTATTTCGTGGCGGTCGAGTCGGTGGTGGGGTCAGCGAGGACGAAACCGATCCCGCGTCGCGTCGTGATGGCGGGTCCCGCGCCTGCCTTCTGCAGTTTCTTCCTCAGTCTGGCAACGTGGGCGTCAATGACATTGGAGCTGGGATCGAAGTGCATGTCCCAGACTTTGTCGTGGAGCTCGCTTCGCGAAACAGTCTCGCCCGCACGCAACATGAGGTGCTCGAGTAGCTTGAGCTCCATCGAGGTAAGACCGACCTCTTTGGCGTTCGACGTGACGCGACGTGTCAGCCGGTTGAGGGTGAGGTTTCCTACACTCACCTGCTCGCCGACGCGGGAGCTGCCGGCACCGCGGCGTATCAGCGTGCGAACCCGTGCCCGCAGCTCCTCGTTGGAGACCGGTTTGACGACGTAATCGTCGGCCCCCGCGTCGAGACCACGCACGATCGAGTCAGTGTCGCTGCGCCCGGAATAGAGAAGTATCGGTGTGCGTCTCCCGTGACGACGCAGCTCCTGCAGTATCTCGAACCCGTGACGGTCACCGAGCTGAAGATCGAGGATAATGCCGTCGTAATCATTTACCAGCGCCAGCATGCGGGCTTCTTCGCCCGTGGCGGCGGTGTCGATGGCGTACGCTTCATCGCGCAGGACTCGCGCTATGAGCTTCAATATCGATTTATCGTCGTCGACAACGAGAATGCGCATTCGTACCCATTAATCAGGCTTTCGAGAGTGCAACAGGTGCGAGAGAAGTATCGCTTGCGCGCCGACAAGGTTGCAGTGCACAAAAAAAGGGAGAGAGCCTGCGCCCTCTCCCTTTTCAGATCCCGTTTCGATTAGAACATCACACCGAAAGTGATCGGGACGAACTTCAGCGAGCCGCCATCGCCCTGAATCTGGGTCCAGCGCGCCTCGATGAAGGTGTCGAAGCCGCTCAGCGGCATGCTCAGACCGCCGCCTGCGTTCCAGCAGAAATCGTTCGACGATCCGCTGCCGACGCCGGTGAGACTGGCGTTCGAGTGGCACCATCCGCCGCCACCGATCAGGTAGGGCGACACCGACGCTGACGGGACCTTGTAAACAACGTTGCCCGAGACGCTGGTGAATGAAATGTTGCCGTCCACTCCATCCTTGAACCCGAACCGATTGTACGCGCCATCGATTCTGATTCCGAGCGGAACCATCTGAGGATTCCAGGCGAGCGTGCCGGTGACGTTGTAGCCGGTGTTGGCGCCGTCCGACAGATCACTGGTCGGAAGGGCCGCGCCAGCCGCAATGCCGATTTGAACCGGCTTCGCCGCGGTTGCTACCTGCGCGTTCGCCTCGTACGAGACAAACGCCATGCCCACGAGGGCAGCTGCAAAAAGGGAACGCTTCAAAACAACTCCTTGTTGATGGAAGCGCCCGTGCCGGGCCGATCGGCAGCCGTTCAGACGCTAAATCCGGTTGTCCATGCTCGCGGCCGCGCCTGCGGCCACATTTCGCGTGACAGGACGAACCTGATTTGGTTGGGTAACGCGGTGGCCGCCGCTACCGCCGCCGCCGGGTGGGAACCGGCTTGTTCTTGATGAGGTAGCCGGGATTGATTCTTTCCAGGCGCCGGTCGCGCGCGTCGTTGAGCGCAGTCCGACAGGCGTCGCGTCGACCCGCCAAAGCCGCCGACGTCACTCTCCCCAGCGATGTCGCCGCGGAATCATAGTAGCTCACCACCGCTGCCGAGTCCGCCTTGAGGAACGGCATCCCGCAAACTTCCTCGACCGGATACTTCTCTCCCAAAAGAGAAAGAACCTTTGCCGGCGAGCGGAGAAGTGCCGAGGACAGCGCGATCGACAGGGTCGCTTCGGCCGAGGCCGAGGCGGGGACAATCCTGTCGGCTACCTCCAGCCAAATGCTGTCGCCGGTCGCGATTCCGTTCGTTACCGACCGACCAAAATTCTCATCCGAATCGAGCCGGCGTGAAACGGCGGGTGCGCCGCGCAGCTTTACCTCGGAGAGGATAAGGTCGGCGCTTCCTAGTGGTGTCCAGCTGGTATCCTTGCATCCCGTCGCGACCGCAATGGAAAGGAATGCCCCCGCGATCACCTGCCTGTGCACGCTTCGCGCACGCGGGCAGTATCGCTGGGCATCCAGATGGCAATCGCTCGCGCCTTTCGATCCGCGTCGTTCGAGCCGACGGCGGCTCCCAGCACCTTCACGGTCGCGTGCGATGCCACCAGTGCGTCGAGTACGATGCCGTTCGCTCCCACACCAGCTGCTTCGTTGCGAACCGATTTCAGCAAATCGCCGTTGCCGGTGTAGACCGAGTTCCCTTCGGCGGTGATGACCGCCACCTCGTAGTAGTCGTATGGAACGTGATCCCGATCCGCGTAGACAGGAACCGCGTCGGCGCAGGTTGGCGCCAGCGTCAGTGCGGAGTTTCTGGCCACGATGTGCGACCGCGTACCGCAGCCGGCCAGTCCACACGCGAGGAGGATGGCCATCGGAATAGTCGTGCGAAAGTGTATGCTCATGGTATCCATCGTTCGTGCAAGCACGGGGCCTTGGAGGCAGATTCCAGGCAGCGCGGCAAACGCACGGGGTCGTCGTGGCCCGAAAGTAGCCACTATCGAGAACGTCAGCGCGATGATCCGGGTCGCGTCTCTTCAACCACCATCACGGGAGAAACCGACCCCTTGGGTCTCAGTCGTCTCGGTACTGCGCAGCGCCGGTCGCTTGCTGTCGTCCCGGCAGTACTGGTCATGTTGGTCGGTGCGTTCGCCTATCAGCGGGCGCGAAGTCTGATTGCCGACGTCCGGGAAGTCGAGCGCAGTCACGCCATCATCGAAAGCACGGACGCCATCCTGACCCGAGCGGTCGACGCCGAAACCGGTCAGCGAGCGTTCCTCCTTACCGGCGACGAGGCTTTCCTCCAGCCATATGTCGGCGCCCGCCGCGATATAGCCCTGTGGCTGGACTCGTTGCGGCTCCTCGTTCACGAGTATCCGAGCCAAAAGGAGCGCGTTGCCGCCATCGCCGCCATAGTACCCGTGCGATTCGCTCTGCTCGACACAGCAATCGCGTTGAAGAGACAGGGTCTTCCCGGGGCCGCGAGCGCGGAGCGTCTGCGGGCCGGCAAGGAAACGATGGACCGGATCCGCGAGAGCATCGGGGCGGTGGTGTCCGAGGAACGACGAATGCTCGAGCAGCGCCACATCGCCGAGCGACGGAGCGTTTCCAAGGCAGCGATCGCCGTCGGATTCGCCGCCGTGATCGCGGTGATTCTCAGCGTGCTCGTCAACCTGTTCTTCTCCCACACCGTCCGTGAGCGTGAGCAGGCGATCACCGACCTCAACGCGGTCAACAAGGATCTCGAGCACCAGTCGGAGCAGCTGGAGCTCCAGGCGGCCGAGATGGAGTCACAGGCCGCCGAGCTGGAAGTGACGGCGGAAGATCTGCGAGCGACCAACGAAGAGCTGAATCGGACGACGCGCCTGGCGGAAGACTCCCGTGACGCCGCGGTGAAATCCCGGCAACAGCTTGAACGCGAGCAAACCGCGTCGAGGCTGTTGGGCGATGCCAGCAAGATCCTCGCTTCGACCCTCGACTACGAGAAGACGCTCAATGCGGTCGCCCGCCTGGCGGTTGGTGAGATTGCCGACTGGTGCGGCGTCGATCTGGTAGACGACACCGGAACCATTCAACAGGTAGTAGTCGCCCACAAGGACGAAGCGAAGGTGAGATGGGCGAAGGAGCTGAACAAGCGGTTTCCGCCCAACTACGATGCGCCGACCGGTGTCGGGAACGTCATACGCACGGGCGAGCCCCAGCTCTATCCGGAAATCTCCGACGCGATGATCGTCGCGGCAGCTCGCGGCCCGGAGCACCTGGAGATCATGCGCGAGCTCAGGATTCGGTCGGCGCTGATCGTCCCGATGATCGCCCGTGGCAAGACTCTCGGCGCGCTAACCATCATCAGCAGCCGCGACGACCGTCACTACGGAGAAGCAGATCTGGCGTTGACCACCGAGCTCGCCACCAGAGCGGCGATGGCGATCGACAACGCCCAGCTGTATCGCGGTGCCCTCACCGCCAGCGACGCCAAATCGGCGTTTCTGGCGACGATGAGCCACGAGCTTCGCACGCCACTCAATGCGATCATCGGGTATGAGTCGCTCCTGTCCGAGCAAATCGCCGGAAAGCTCAATGACTCCCAGGTGGCGCAGCTCTCACGAATTCGCGCCAGCGCAAACCACTTGCTCGGCCTCATCGACGAAGTCCTGACTTTCAGCCGGCTCGAAGCGGGAAAGGAAATCGTACAGCGGGAAGAGCTGGAGCTGCACGCCGTGGTAGCGGCGGCCGTGACAATGGTGACACCGCTCGCGGAGGCAAAAGGTCTGATACTCCGCGACGAAACCACTGATGGCCGGGTGCTGTCCGACGGCGTGAAGGTGCGGCAGATCCTGCTCAACCTGCTGTCGAACGCCATCAAATTCTCCGATGACGGGGAGATAGTGCTTCGGTCGGAGCAGGACGCGGAGACGGTAACCATCTCGGTGGTGGACAGTGGGATCGGAATTTCTCCGGAAAATCTGGAGAGCATCTTCGATCCATTCTGGCAGGTGGAGCAGCGCTCGACGAGGCGAGCGGGGGGAACAGGACTCGGCCTCAGTGTGAGCAGGAGCCTGGCGCGTCTCTTGGGCGGCGACGTGACAGTTCAGAGCAAACCGAAAGGAGGAAGCACCTTCAATCTGGTGCTCCCGGCGTCACCGATCGGCGCCTGACGGCAGCGTCTGTCGCGCTGCTTCGCGCTGTTCCGAGAGCAGACGCGTCGTGAAGCGCTGGCCTTCCGAGATCCGCTCGACCTCGAGAGCAATCGCGTCGACCGCCTGATTCAGATGCGCCAGCTGTGAGGTGACCTCCGGCGAGACCTGCGCAGCGCTTCGCCTGTCCATTCTCCTGGCAAAAGCGCGGGCCAGCGGCAAGCCGATGATGATCACGGCGACGGTCACGAAAAACGCGATGGCTAGATCGACTGCTTGCGGCGGAATCGTGTTGTCGAAAGGTCGCGGCGGCACGCTGATGACAGTCTGCTCGCCATTCGGACCACGAATCCTGAATTCCCGGGACGGGGGTATCGGAGGCGTGGGGACGACCACCGGGGTTGCCTCGGCATCCTGACTGAACGCTGCGGCAGCTCTGGCAGCTTCCAATGCCTTCGCCCGCGCGGCGATCTGTTGCTGCGTGGCGTTGTTTCTGAACGCCTCGCGCAGCTGGCGCCCCGCCTCCTCGAGTTCCTGAGCGGTCGGCTTTTGCGTAGTGCCTGTCTGCTGCGGGTTCTGCGCGTTCTGCGCGTTGCCCTGAATGTTCAGACTCGCCAACCCCGTTCCCACTGTCATTGGTGACTCACCTTTTCGAATCGCGCGATGCCGCTGCGCTGAATGTAAACAATTACGATCAAAGCTTGTAAATGGTTCCGGGAGTTTACCGTTGTTTGCGCAATTCGCTATTGCGAAATCCTGTTTGACAATTAGAGTGGATGTGGCGCAGAGTCATCTGTTTCCTACCAGTACCGCCCGAGACAACCGCACCTACTAATTGATGGGATCGATCCCAGACGGTTCGAACAGCGATCAGTATCTGGATGCGGTAGATCTCCAGCGTAGCCGCAAGTCACCGCACTACGATGGTCCGAGTCCCGCATCCCTCCACGCCAGTCACGAGCACCTCCTCACCGCTTACGAAGAGTTGAGCGCGGCAGAGGAGCAGCTGCGTGCCCAGCACGTCGCGCTCGTCGAGGCGCAGCGCATGCTGGAAGTGCAACGGACTCGCTACCTCACGCTGTTCGAGCTCGCCCCCAATCCGTACCTCGTCACCGACGAAGGGGGCGTCATCGAAGAAGCCAATGCCGCGGCATGCGAGTTCTTCTCGACACCGGCCCGGCTCCTCGTCGGTGAGTCCATCGTCAGCTTCATTGAACGCGATGCGCAGGCCGAGTTCTACACCAACATGCTCGGCCTGTTGACGGCGGAACGGATCGACGCATGGATGATCGAAGCCAAGGTCAGAGACGGCCGCCTCGTTCCGCTCGAAGCAACGGTTTCCACTCTCGAGAGCCGCGAGGATGGAAAGAAGTCCCTCTGCTGGCTGCTCCGCGACACCAGCGCGCGCCGCCAGAACGAGGAAAGCATGCACGCGCTCAATCGCTCCCTGAACGCCCGTGTCGCGCAGCGTACCCGCGAGCTCGAGCTCGCGCTCTCGGGAGAGCAGAGCGCGCGCAAGGAGGCGGAGACGGCCAATCGCATCAAGTCGGAGCTGTTCGCGCGACTGAGCCACGAATTTCGCACGCCGCTGCACGCCGTATCGGGCTATCTCGAAATACTGCAGCAGAACATCCACGGCGGCCTGAACGATGAGCAGCGCAAGGACGTCGATCGCATCCACCAGGCGCAGGAGCATTTGCTCGCGCTGGTGAACATGATCCTCGACTTCGCCAAGCTCGAAGGCGGGCCGGTCGAGCTGGCGATGGCGGAGATTCCGATCGAGGAGACGCTCCGCGTAGCGGAAGCGCTCGTCGCTCCGCAATTCGCGAAGAAGCGCGTGACTTACATTCATCGACCCGGCAATCCATCCCTCACCGTGTTCGCCGACCGCGAAAAGGTTCAGCAGATAATCGTGAACCTGCTCGCCAACGCCGTGAAATTCACCGCATCCGGCGGATCCGTCGAGCTCGAATGGAGAATAGAGGACGAAACCCTTCTCGTTCGAGTGAAAGACACCGGTGCGGGAATCCCGGAAGACAAGGTCGAGCAGATCTTCGAGCCGTTCGTGCAGCTGAGAGCGTATGGTTCCGTGCCGACGGGCGGCACCGGACTCGGCCTGCCCATCAGTCGCGATCTCGCTCGGGCGATGGGAGGCGATGTGACAGCCACCAGTACGCTGGGCGTCGGGTCGGTGTTCACTCTGCGCCTTCCGCTGCGCAAGCGCGCCAGCGGCAACAAGCTTTCAGCGTCCGACTCCGCCGTTTAACTTTCGGGGTGAGCGAATCCCCCGTCGCAAGGAGTTGATCTTGGAGCAATCGACCGCCGCGCTTCACGACCTCGTCGAGGATCCATCCGTCTTCATCAAACAGGACTGGAAGGCCTACACCGCGGACGATCATGAGGTGTGGGGCTTGCTTTACGAGCGCCGGATGAAGCAGCTCCGAACGAACGGGAGTCGGATCTTCCTCAAGGGTGCCGACACCATCGGCCTGAAAAAGGAAACCGTTCCCGATCTGGCGGAAGTCAATCGCCGTCTCGCGCCTCCAACCGGGTGGGAAGCGGTGCCAGTCAACGGATACATACCGGCCAAGGCTTTTTTCCAGTGTCTCTCGCTGCGGAAGTTTCCCACCACCGTGACCATCCGTAAACGGGAGCAGCTCGACTACCTGCCGGAGCCGGACATATTTCACGACGTCTTCGGCCACGTTCCGCTCCACGCCGATCCGGTCTTCGCGGACTTCCTCCAGCACTACGGCCAGGTCGCCGCCGCGGCCGAAAACGAAGAAGACACCACCCGGATGGCGCGCCTCTTCTGGTTCACGGTGGAGTTCGGGCTCATTCGCGAAGATGGAGAGATCAAGGTTTACGGATCCGGCCTCATCTCCTCTCATGGCGACGCCGCCAACGCCCTCGGACCGAAGTGTGATCGACGCCCGTTCTCTCTCGACGCCGTGTTCAATCAGCCGTTCGAGATCGATCACTTCCAGGACGTCCTGTTCGTGGTCGAGTCTTTCGACCAGCTATTTCAGGCGGTAGAGGAAGCGGGGCGGAGAATCGGCACCATCAGCTGACGCCGTTCCGGGCGCATCAGCAGTTGCTCCGAGCGCTCGCGAGGTACCACCCAACTGTGCGGACGGTCAGCCTTCGCCGCGCGTGTCTTTTAGTAGTTCGACGCGCGCACGCGGTCGAGCAGGTTGATCAATGAATCCAGATCCGATGGCGGCAAGATGGAGACTGCCTGCACGTCCCAACGATTGACTGGATCGTCCAGCTCTTTCAGCAGATCGAGGCCCTTTGGCGTGATGATGCAGAAAACCCGTCGCCGGTCCTTCGGGCACGGCGTGCGCGCAACCAGGCCTTTGCGCTCCAGTCGATCGACGAGACGGGTGACTCCAGGCGTCTGCTCGATCATCCGCTCACCAATCGTCAGGGTCGGTATCCCCTCGGCTCCGGCCCCGCGCAGAATTCGCAGCACGTTGTACTGCTGTGGGGTGATGCCGTGGGGTTCAATCACCTGAGCCAGACTTCGCTTGACCGCGTCAGCTGTGCGGAGAAGCCCGAGAGTTGCTTCCTGTTCTCGCGAGTGGAACACGTCGGGCGGCTTCTGACGCGCAGGCATGGAGTGAGTCTATTAATCCATCTGACATTGAGCAAGCAAATGGTGACGCTCGCGGCCAAAAGGGTGCAGGCGGCGATTTTTTGGCTGCTTTCACGAGGCTCGAGTGCCTTAGATTTGTCGGACCCCGGGGACGGCCCTTTCCCCCGGCTTACGTGTATTAATCCCGGAATTTGCATATCCTGACCCCGCTCGACCCGACTCTCCCCTGACCCAACTCCCCCCGACCGTTGGTGAGGACTATCGCGTGATAAAGAGATTTGCTCCAATAGCACTGTTCGTTGCTGCTGCCTGTGGTGGTGGCGGCGACGGCACGGGAACGAAAAAACCGCTCAGCGACATCAGCTCGATGGGTGTCGGTGAGGTAAGAGTCCTCGTCCCGACGGACATCCCGAATGGCATCGACCTGCCAGCCGGCAGTGGCGCCCGGGACTACATCGTCATCGTTGGCAATACCAGCTCGACGCATGACGCCGTCGCCAACTATGTCGTGAAGGCTGACCGCTCGCCCACCGGTGTGTTTGGTCTCGAGGCTGCTGCCGACATGGCCGCCTCACGCTACAGCGTCCAGCTCGGTGAGATGCCGCTCGCCCGCACGTCGCAGCAGGCGATCGACAACAAGGTGCGCGCGTTCGAGAGATCAAACCTCGGGTTCAAAGCGCGCGGTG
>Ga0070693_100000707_pt1 | contig 14700 bp, 23 predicted proteins | sample KBSK1103metaG_FD_65472 | JGI IMG/M metagenome (GOLD analysis project Ga0070693, IMG submission 65472) | Corn, switchgrass and miscanthus rhizosphere microbial communities from Kellogg Biological Station, Michigan, USA - KBS K1-10-3 metaG | ecosystem: Host-associated > Plants > Roots >...
ACCTGTACTCTTGATTACATCATCAGTCTGCTTGAGGATTTCTTGATATTGTTCTGCTGGCCCGATAATCGACTGGATAGCACTTCCTACCATCTGAGCAGCCATTTGTACGCCCATGATAGCTAGTCCAGCCTCTCCCATGGCTCCCATGATGCCGCTACCAGCCTCTTGAAAGCCTGATATCATCCCACCTGCTGACTCTTGAGCCTTCTCCTCAACAACGGTCATCTCAGTGTCAACACTTTGGAAGCTCGACACAAACTCACTAGCCGAGGACATCGCCTTACTGGCAAAGTCTCCCATCCACGTGATAGCCGACTGCAATCCTTCCCCAACTTTTGCAGAGACATTCCTCAGAGTATCCATAGCTGTGGAAGTATTCAGAGCAGCTTCAGCGTCTTCTTTCATCGCCGTCGCTAGCCTATCGCCTTCAGCCTGTACCTTGTTCATGGCTTTGCTGAGATTGTTCTCGGCTGTCTCGACACGTGCGGCAGCAAGAGCAGCATTGGCTTGTGCAGTGGCTATCTTCTCAGCACTAGCAGTCCCTGAGTTAGCTAGCGCGTTCGCTTTCTGAAGAGCTTCAGCAGCTTTGGCTTGGGCAACTTGGAGCTTTGCAGCCGCTTCAGAGGCTTTTGTTTGGAAGGTTGCCAGCTTCTCGAAATTCTCGCCAGCTTGACCTACTTGGCCGATCCGGTCCTTGACCATATTGAGGCTATTCGCAAAGTTGTCGAGGGTTGCTTGCGAATTGCCGGGCTGTATATCAAGTTTCCAAATCGTATCGTCTGCCATGTTGCCTCTTTTAGACTAGCTGTATCGTTTCGCCTGTATAGATCTCTGGTTGTGGGAACTGGTTGAGCACTGCCTGTGCTTCAGCTTGACTCTGCTCTTTGGGTGGCTTCGTAGGCCCTTGTTGCTCACTCAAAATGATGCTGAGCTCTCGGACAAAGCCGAAGTATTCTCTGTGATCCATCTCCTTGAGTGCGTGCCATGTGAGGCCCCTGTAGTGATAGAGCAGTCGAGCCTTGGTACGCATCGGGTCGAACGGCTCAAGTACCGTGTTGGCCTTCTCAGCGCCTTCTAGCTTGGCTTTCATCGCGGTGGCTTGGGCTAGCAGGTGTCTAGCCGCGTCTGGGTCCTCCTCTTCTAGCTCGTATGCTTGAGCTATGGCATTCTGGATTTCTTGTGGTCCCCAATCACAATTAGGGTCTACAGGAACGCTGTCTACAACAATAGGAGAGCTTACCCCTTTTGCGTTATATTGCCTTCGAGCTAGGCTTTGCTGCTCGATTGGGGGCTCTCCTGAAAGAAAAAACGCGTGAAGAGATTGATCAAGCGTAATCCGTCAATACCTTCTGTAAGCTCCTCTTTGGTCATCCAAGGCTCTGAGATTTGCCAGCATTGCAGAATGAGATCTACCATGCTGTCAATTTGCTCTTTGCTGAGAGAATTGAGTGAGGCGCTTTCAAGATTGCTAAAGATAGTCATGGCCTGCGTATAGACATCGATCGGTGCAATGTTCTTGATTTTGGCAGTTCTCGTGCCTGCTTCCACGCGCCCTACGCGTTGATTGCCTTGCTTATCTAGCAATGGTTCCCCATTGTCCATAACAAGAGGCTCGTCCTTGTAGCAGAAGAGCTGAATGTGCATCGTCTCCCTGACTACCTCGTCCGCATTGACGACCTTTGGTGCTTGCACTGGCATGTTAGCCTCTCTAGCCTGTTTTAATCGCTTGAATGCGGCTTCAGTTCCGTTTCTCTTGTAGTCTTCAAGTGCAGCTATCTCTTCTATTGCCTCGTCTGATATTATTTTTCCCATAGTTAGTAAGCTCCGTACTGAGTATTGGTAAGGGTCGTTTGCAATTTGTAGGCATTGTTCGGACCACTACCAGAAGGTGGGACAACCACGCTCGTTCCTTCCACGTCTAAATCCCAGTGCTTGCCATCCTCTTGTGCATCAGGCCAGGGAGTATTGGTATAGCCGACCGTGAGTATGTTGTAGGCAAGGGTGTTGAGCGTATCGGGTTGCGTGAAAAGTGCGTTAAAACTGCCTAAGCCGACTTGGGTTGAGTCGGTTGTACCTGTAGTAGAACCAAAGAAGGTCTTATAAATCGGTGAAAAGCTGGTAAGGATAAGACTGTATTTGAGCTTCACATCAAGATCTGTGAATATCAAGCACGTCGGGTTGAGACCTTCACCTTGCGTATCATCATCCACGTTGTTGTTTCGTTCCAAGCTGAATTTGCGCAAGGCCTGTGCTGTGCTGTTCCCATCGACTGTGTAGGCACCTTGGTAGAAAATGAACGGACCATGTTGCTCAAGTGTGACAGTAGCAGGACTCCCTTGGACAGTTGAGACAATGCCGATCATCTCAATCGTATCCATCAAGATCTTGCCTTTTTCACCTTCAGTCGTGAATTTGTTGACTTTGCACGAGCGGACACGAATAGCGGTTCCGCCTGCTGAGAAGAGGTTGCCGAAGCCGAACTCAGCAGTGACATACGGGCCTTCATTGCCATCTGGGATCGTGTGAGTAGCCTTGGATTTCACCGCACCACTATTCGCATGAGCAAGCTTGAGATGACCGCCATTGTAGGAAGGATCAACCGCAAGAGTGAACGGATCGGAGCCACCCGTAGCAGGGATAGTAAAAATGGCTATCTCTTCCGTAGCTGTTCCTGGCTCAAGTACAAGCGCAATCGTTCCACTTCCCGTGAGTCCTGTATTCGCGTGAACAGTAACACTCGTTGCATTTGCCAGTGTAGCGCCTGCTAGTGTGGTAGATACGGCCGGGGCCGTGTAGGTATCTGAACTTGCACCTTGCGCCCATTTCTCAAAATAGCCGCGCTCATTGGGCCTGAGAGAGCTAACTAGCGTTATCTTGACCTTTGAGCCTGTTTTGATGAGCAGGGTTGTACGTCTACTCCCATCGCCTTCTTTCTCCTCAGAGAAGTCAGCAGCTATTTCGACTTTTGTCCCATTTCGCCATCTGGGGAAGATAGAAGGTGCAACTGGTGTACCCGGTACAGTCTCCTCTGAGAAGCCTGCATAAAAGTTCGATCCTCTAAAGGGAACTAATGGTGCTGTCATTAGCTCTCCTCACTTTCTCCCTGCTCAGCAGAGACGTTAGCGGGTTGCCCTACAACGACGGATTGAGGGACTTCCTTGGGTTTTTCCTTCTTTCCTGCCTTCTCACGTCGCTTCAAAAACTTCTCAAGAGGCTCTATAGGCTCAAAATCAGGCCTTCCAAGGTGGCGCTCATAGCCAAGCTCAGCACGCTCTTTATCTGAGAGGTCTGCATGTTCTGGTTTAACAACACGCCCTAGACCGAGATAGAGCGGCTGTCTGTTGCCTTGTGGATCAAAGAGCAAGGTTTTCCCGTACACGTCCTCATCTTGTAGAAGCAGCTCGTCACCGGGCTCAAGTGAGAGATTGTCCACAGGCGTCCCATCAACAAGCCTTTTGCGCTTCGAGCCATCAGTGTTGTAGTAGTTGCCTTCCCTAAGCCCCACGCCATGGCCTTTGTAGCGTGCAGGTGCCATTCCCTCTGGTATATCTGGCATATGAACCTCCTAGGCCCCGTAGGGCAAAAGATTATAGGTAAGCGTCATCACACGCTTTATCGGTGTTATCCCTGGTATGCTATCGTCAAATTGTGCATCATATGGTGAGATAGCTATCTTTTCTAGGCTAATGGTGTGATTTGCACCTGAATACTCAATTGCATCTTGCTCTTCTATATTTGCCTTCATACGCTCTAAATCCGTGCAAATCTCACTCCATTGCGTATCTATGTCCTCTACATTGCCTGTCCACTTTTTGTAGTAGGATACATCTATTGCTAGTAGTCCCGAGTACGATCTTTGAGCTTCTAGCGTGTATTCCTGTGGTGTACTAGCTGAGATGTTTACAGCCGATGTAGGTGTATCTTGCCTGAGAACAAGCGACATCTTGTACTTCTCTTGTATGAATATGAGCTCGTCACCCGTTCCTGATTGGCTCGAAGCGGCTAGCTGTGTACCAGTCGGCAATATGCTCTTGAGAAGAGCCATAATCGCTATATCAACGTTCGGATTATTTACGCTTCTAAGTGGCATATTAACCGCCTATGATACTTTTGATCTCTTGTATCGCCTTATCCATCTCAGCTTTCACCACATCGCGTCTTTTATTCATGACTGGTGAGACAAAATCATTGGCTTTAGTGGCACTTGAACGCTTTACCGGGTGCGGTAATCCAGGCCACATGAGCACCTTTTTGTTGACTGGAACGACTACCTTTCTTCCCCCAGTGATGATTTTGAGCTTGAATGGCTGGCTCGTCGTGAGCAGCAGTTGAGCGCCTAGTCCTTTTTGTGTGACTTTGGGCGAGAACGAGTTCGAAAGTCGTCCTGGTCCATCTCCCGATGGTGGTGGACCTGCGTTCTTGCCTTTCGGAGCAGCATCGGATAGCTGTTTACCTACTGTGTCGCCTATGCGTTGCGCAGCTTCCTTAGTCACACGCGGTAATTCAGATTGAGCTTGCCTGACACGAGCTATAATCTTATCTATGCCAGATGAGTCACTTCTCAAGATCATGCTTTCACTCCGCTTGCCTCTACTTCATCAAAGACAGCATAAGATTTAGGGATATACACCTTTTGCACAGTCATCTTTTGCCCTTTGATCGTGAGCACATCCTCCTCTTGAGGATTGGTACCGAGAGGAAAAGACACATGCCAGAGCATGATGTTACTCCCTGTGTAGTCCTCAATCGTGGATGATTGCCACCCAAGCGGCTTGCACAAGCATTTCACCGTGTCCGTTACTGTTGAGGTGACTTGCCCATTTTGAACAGAATTACGTTCAATCGTGCAATCATCTATCAGAGCTTTATTAGCTATATTTGCCAATTTGGTAAGCGTTGCGCTACTGATAAACGGCATAACTAAAACTCCGATAGCGTGCTAGGCTCTAGGTAGTCCAGTGTCATTCTGCCAAGCTGGAAGCCTTGCGAACTGCCTACGAAGATACCGTACTGAGTAAGCTCCTCTGCTGCCTGATTCAAGAGAGCCGTGATCATTTTGAACGACTGAGAAAGACTTGCTACAATTGCCTTTTGACCAGCTTCCACATCAAACTTGATTGAGTACAGCGTTGAGAAGCGTTTTAGTGTGTAGTAGTTCAAGAGAGCGATGTATTTAAGCACGTTCGGTTGATCCACATCCGCCGTCGCTAGATCACTCTCCTGATAGCCGAGTTGACGCAAGCTCATATCAATAGCTGCATTGTAAGCATCTGTTGTGTTTTGAGTCGTGAACTCGGCGTCGGTTGCCAGCTCTCTATACTGCTGAGTAAGCAAGTTTGTGGCGTCGGTCCTGTTCATGGCTAGTCCTTCTTGAGAACTTTCCCGCTCTCATCAATGGGCTCTCCATTAGCATTGACAAGCTGCCCGAATTTGACGTACTTCCCGCCAGGGATCGTCTCATCCATGCCGATCTTAGGCGCTGGGATCTATCTATCCTTGGTAAACGCCTCTTTGAGCGCACTCACGAGACTGCTATGGTCGTTTACGCTTGGGTTTTCACGGGTATCCTGTGGCTGTTGCTCCACGTCCACAGAGGGAGTAGGCGCTTGAGCAGCCGCGTTCTTATCTTTGTCTGCCATATCTCACCTCTAATTGATAACTGGTTGGTTGTACGAGCTGTGGCCTGTATCCAGTACAGCAGCAGCTAGACGGTTCCACACTCCAAAGCCGAACTTGCGACCCATAGCCTTAGACCGCAAAGGATACTCTTCAAGGTCAAAGAGCAGTTGCAAATCGCCAGTATCACCTTCAAGTGTTCTCCTGACGAGCACTTTGTCGCCTGTGCCGCTATGCAGGAAGAGCACATAGCCGGATGGTATCCAAGCTTTTACCCAGACCTCTACCCCGTTAAAGTCGCCTATGCAGCGATTGGTCACGTTGTACACGTCAAGGTTTGCTGTGGCTTGGTTTGAGCTGATAGAACCGATGATAGAGACAGGAAGCCGAGCGGTAAAACCTGTGAAGCCGCGTACTGTTGCCTCTTGAGCAATGTTGATCATGATCGTGATCTGTCCGCTCAAAAAATGCTCATTGACGGTACTTACACCAGCCGTGAGATCAGCGGCTGCAAAGGCAGATGTACCAAGGTAGTGGGTATGACTAGCGCCATTAAAGGTTGTGCCATCGGGAGCAGGTGGGATAGCCATCGAATCAGCATTTACCAGAGATTTGACCGGAAGAGTCAGTTTCTTTGGAGCAAGCCTATCAATGAAGCTATAGTTTGTGGGATAGAAGAGTGCTCGCGCCATGTCTCGCTTGATCATTTTGATGTCAGCATCCATAGCGGCCGTAGCCTGAGCAGCTAATTCGCTAGCCATTGCACCTTGGAAGTACTGCCTAGTCCATTGGAGACCTATACCGTAGTACTTACATGGGAAGCCGATATTCTGGCCAGCACTGATTTTCTGAGCATCAGGAGTACCGAACTCGTCAAGCTCTTCCATTGCCATGTTATCAGGTCCGCCGTAGGCTCTGAGCTGATCGGTTGTCATTTCTGCAAGATCTTGCATCATCTCTTGCATTTGTTCGTTGTGCGCTTCAAATGCCACTTCTATAGCATCGAATGCTCTATCTTCACCGAACTTGGCTACGGTGGTGTTTCTGGCATAGGCCAGAGTATCAAATGAGGTATTTGTCCCGAATCCCATTTTCTCTTTCTCCTATACCAGACTAGTAGTTACTCTGGAATACATAGATGCGTGTTGCATCGATAGCAAAAGCAATAGGAGCGGTGCCACCTGTGCTTGTGGCTGTATCTAGGCCACCTGCTGTGCTACCACTGAGGTAGTAATCAGCGCCGGGTGTCAGACCAGAGCCATAGTTCATGGACACATTGAAGATGAGGGAAACAGGCTCACCAGAGTTGATTGCAGTCGGAGCAAAGCCACGTACTTTCGCGGCTGCGTTTGCGGCCGCGCCTGTAGATCTGTACACGAGGCCATCTGAAGCCTTTATGTAGCAGGCGTCCCCAGCAGCCAACGCTTCCCCGGCTATCAGGGCAGGAAGCTTTTGAGCCCCTGGATCAAGGTTCATTGAGGACAAAGAGGGTGTACCGCTTTTTGCAATAGCGGACATAAGATGTAACTCCTTCCCCGCTTGTAAAGAGCGGTCAAAAGGTGATTATCGATTAAGTTGTACTAGTTATAGGCCGTACTGACCACTTTTTGCGCGTCTAATGCGAAACTCTTGTTTTTGTTGGTCGCGTGACTGCTCTTGGTTTGCTTGACGCGGCCCGGGCGTATTGCCGGGTAGACTTGCGCGTTGCTGAGCTTGGGCTTTATCAGCTAGTTGGATAGCAAGAGATTGGAGCTTTTGAACTTGGCTGTAGCGCACTTCTATTGGAGTATCATCGCTTGGTAAAAGGTCCTTGACCTCTTTGGGCCAGTCCTTGGTCTGAGCTTTGATTTGATCGGCTAGAAGTGTTGAGAGCTGTTCGTAACGCTCTTTGACGGGCTCAAGTTCTTTGACACGTGTAGAAGCCTTTTCTGCAAGCTCTTTGAACTGATTCTGCTCCTTAAGCCTAGCTTCTTCAGCCGCTTGAGCCGCTTCATCTTGCTCTTTTTTCGCCTGACGATACTTTTGATTATCGGCAAGATATTCAGCATTTTTGGATTGCAGCTCAGCAAGTTGTTTTTGTAGGTCTGATAGTTGTGGACTCTGATCTCCATGAGATCCTGAGTTGGCTCCATGAGCCGGTGGGGTCCCGTTTCCATTCCCATGGTTTGGATCGGGATTTTGCGGTGTTATGTTCATAGTGTAATCGCCTTTCTATATGTTGTCAAGTATGACGGAATGTTCATTTGTTTTTGAAAGCTTTGTGCATCCAGAACTGCATATCTTTACTCGGATCAGGTTGACGCAAAAGCTCGTCTAATTGCCTTTCCAAAACCTGGAAAGTCTCTTTAATGCCTCCGAGTCGCCAATCAATGAGCTCCACGCTAGGCTTAGCTTTCTGTTGTTCTAACAGTTGTTGTTCTAGCCGCTCAATTCGCTCTCCATACTGCTTCAAAAATTGATCTGCTAGGGCCTCACGCTGCTTTATCGCTTCAGTGATGACAGGCATCATGTGAAATACACGGTTGCGACACGCTTGCTTTTTCTGATCAGGTAATTCACTATAAAGCGTTTGCGCTTGCGTGTGTAATTCTTCCACATATGCAGATGGTATATTTATTGAACCATCTGGCTCTTTCTGAAATCCATCAAGGAAAAGAGTTACCCATAATCGCCAATTCTCATAATCTACCTGTGCTAATTGCTCAGTAAATTCTACTTCTGCCATCTAATACCCACCTTCCCTTTGTAATGGTTTCCGCAAGGGATTCACGATTCCGCCACGGCTTATTGTTTTCACAACTGCATTTGTCAGCTTGTCGCTTACGTACTTTTTGATGATAGATAGAATATGAGCAACCTCGTCTCTATCAGACTGTTTTTCGCGTTCGGATAGTTCAGCATAAGGCGTGTCAATTTGCCGTTGCCAGCGTTCGACTAGCTCACGAGGAATTATTTTGCCAGCATAAACCCCCTGTTCATTGACATCAGTCTCATACCAATCATCACACTTGCTAAAGAGATAGCTCATCCACCTTGCCCATGAGTCGTGTTCTTTATCAGATAGTTGTTCTATCAGCTCTTCTTCAGTCATTAGTATCCACCTTTCCCTTTCATCGGCTTGGGTTGCTTCTTTGTCTTCTTCATGCTTGCTCCTTTATTTCATTCAATACATTCTCTATCTCTGTACGGCTTTTACTTAATGTATGTATCATCGCAAGAAACGCTTCAAGCTCTGGTGTCTGCATATACATCTCATTGCCTTTGCCATCTGAGAAATGCAGACTATTTGACACACTCTGAAATTGAAGAACAGCCGTATGGCCAGGGCAACCTTGAGGAAGGCAATCATTCCAGCAGCGATAATGATGTTCTAACCTAGTCTGACTCACATTCTCACCTTCTTTCTTTCATACTAATCTATTTTCCCTCAACACATGCATAAACACATCTTGCATGGGCAGACCACCAGCACCTAGAGCTATGGGCTTATACTGCCTTGCCATGACAGTCACACACAGCTTTCCTCCAATGACCACATGAGCCACGTTCACAAGCTCTACAGTCCCGTTGACCTCCTCTTGAAGCTCAGTGAGACCTTGTGCTATCGCGTCGTTGATACCGTCTTTCTCATGGCCTTCTACGAGCCCTACGGACACGGTTGTGTAGTACATCTATTTCTCATCCTCCTTGCAATAGCAATCATGGCAACTCACACATACAGACTCTATTCTCCTGTCTTCAGCTAGTTCGACATTGACAAATGTTGCTAAAGCTCCACATGAGCACTCTAAACGATTATGCTGCTGATTATGCAAGACCATAATCACGGGTTGGAATTTGATATTATTTTCACGTGCATCCTTTTTTCTTTGCGACCATATCTCGCTATCGTTCATTAGTCACAATTCTCCCATGTTAAGATAGCCTCTTCACCTGCAAAGTCTTCTAGCATGTCCAGATTGATAAAGATATCCCAGGAGCAAGCCGCTTCAATCTCTGTATCTGTTACATCAGGCTTGATTTTCTTTGCAAACTTCTTATATGAAGAGTCCCAACTACGCCTAAGAGGCCATTTGTCATCCTTGCCAAATAAACGCACATATACCCATGCTTCCGTACTTTCTTTCCTCTTGTCCTTATTTACATCTAACGGAATATCGTATGCTTTAAGTGCATCATCAAGCTTGCACGCTTCATCCCATGTAACCTCACTGTAGCATCCAGGATGGATAGCCTCAAGAGCACTCATGAAATTGTCCAGCCTATGTGATGCTACAGGAAGCGGCAAGAATATCCCTTCTACAGATCGGTGCTCAGTAGCCATGCCCGCTACTTGTTGCTCTATCGCGATACCGGATGGATAAGGCAAGATGAGAGCAGGATAGGGATAGTTACGAAGAGTGATTGTTTTCACGGCTCTTGCTCCTTTGCTAGCCTCTCCTGTATCATCTCTTTCTGCTCATCCGAGAAGGTGACACCAGGACTAGCCAGCCTCTTGAAAGCCTCAACCTTGTCTATGACGTACTCATCTGGTAGTTCAGTCATGTCTGGCACTACCTTGATCATTTCATCGGGATACAGAGCAACCTGAGAATTGCTTATTGCTTCACAGGTATGTCTTACCAAATCATAGGCATGATGGGTTAAAAGCAACTCTGCTTCTTCTTGTGACGTTGTTTCTCTCAAAATCCTTACAAGCAGATTGGCAAAGCCTTGGAATTGTGTATCTCTGCTCATGCTCTACCTCTCCATTTCTTGCTCATACGAGCTTGGTTTTTCCTTCTACGAGGCCTGGGATACCACTTACCTTGTTGTGCATATTTAATCTGCCAATAGCGATGATTAGGTACATAGACGCATATTTCAGATGGTGTAAGACAGTGATCATCTATCATGGCAAGCAATGAGTCTATATCTGCTGATGTAAGCGTGCCTGTTGCTTGAATTGGACTGTCAAACATGCTTAGAAAATCAGGCTTTAGAGCCTCTACCAGGGAATTAGAACGCTCTGAGCTCCAATCTAGTGCAGGCAGTTCTGGTACAGTACGTACTACAGTGCCATCTGCTAGCCTTAATTCGGCTTTGTGGTTATTCATACTCTATCCATCCACCTACTGTTGCGCCTATAACCTTAGGTGTAGCATCACTAGCTGCTTCCTGCTCTACTACTTGCGCAAGTAGCATCTTGTAAATATCCGCTATCAGTTTCCTGTCCTCTAGCTTGTCGGGTATCTGCGCAAGACAATAGATTTTATTGAGTACAGGCACTAGATTGATTGCAGGTATCATCCTGTCTTTTATGCTATCTATAGGTATTGTGTCGTTCATTAATCTATCCCTTCTGTCCTATCGGTTGCCCATTCTGTTGCCCATTCTGTTGCTGATTGCCATCCTGAGGAGGTTGATTTTGCGCTATCACCTTCTGCTGTTGTTCAAATTTGGCTTGATTAGCAGCATCTTCCTTCTGTTTGGCCTGTGCAAGCTTTTGCAGCTCATCAGGTGTCCATCCCTCACTTTCAAGCACAAATTCAAGAGGCACACCAGCATTTGCAGCCGCTTGGACACCTGTCCACACTGCCAAGTTCTCTTGAGCACGCTCGAGCTTAGTGGGATTGAGCAACGGCCTGGGCATGATTGCCAGCTCAAGATCACCACGCTCGTATGAGTCGAGATTGAAGTCCGTAAACTTCTCCTGTTGTCTGCTAAGCGGTCCCCAATTGCCACTATTAGCACGGAAGCCAGCTATAGCTACTGCCATTTGAAACAGCTTGATATTCTGTTGATCATAGCCAGCTTGGGCTTCTACCACAAGCTGCTCTACATCTCCCATCATGCGTTGAGCGCCTGGTCCCGTGACTTGTGACATGGTACGAAGCTCTTTGTAGAAACTGAGCTCAGGATGGTCGTTCTCAATCTCACTGATGAGACGAGCCATCTCAGCTGCCGCGTCTGCTATGTTCAAATCGCCTGCTAGTGGGGTAGCCTTTGCATCTTCAGGCCCTCTAAGCATGAGCAGGTTTTCTTGATCTTGAGCAGGCTCTTGAAAGTCTGAAGTTGCTCCACGCTTTTGCGTGCTGAAGAGATTGGTAATTTGTCCTTTGGAAGATATCAGCAACGGAGCACCGATAACCTTGTGTATGTGATCATGTACATGGCTAGCAAGATTGTTTAGCTCGTCTATCTTGCCCATGCTCCCTGAGACGACCGGGGCACCATGATCACCTCCCATGTCACTATGTTTTATCCAGACGGCAGGGACAAACCCATACGGATTGAGTAGCACGCTTCCATAGCCATAATCGAACGGTTCGTCATCCTTAAAGTACCTAAAATACTGCTGATCAACTGTCTTCTTGTATCGGTATTGTCCCACACCATCCTCATAGGTGTAATACTCTATCGCGTAACTCTTCACGTTGCCAGCATTGTCTAATTCAAGATCGGTGACAGTCCCGGGCCAGCATACCGACAAACACACTTTCCCTCGCTCTAAATCGTCCTCAACTTCTACCAATACACTGCCAAGGGCAGCACAATACCTTACCTCGACGGCTTTCTTCTGTTGCCAATTTGACCACTGCCAGATTTGCGCTATCGCACTCTTCAGTTGAGGTGAAGTGTCATCTGAGAAGGGGATAGCTAGCGGCACACCGTCAGGTAGTTTGCTCCCGTCTTCAGAGAGCACGCCTGGATAGATCTGGCCAGCATAGAAGTTCACAAGACGGGTAACAGGATTGTAGATGAGTCGGATATTGCGATAGAGGTTGTAGTTGGCCTTATAGCGATCCCAGAGATACGGGCCATAGTATCCGCCTGCTATCTGGTTGTTGAGGAAACGAGCGGCACGATCAAATGCCGAGCTGTTGTAGTAGGACCAGAGCAGGTCGTACTCACTTATTCTGCGGTAGAACGAGCGGTATTGGTTGCCCATATTCGGCTCATCATAAGCGCGTCGAGCAGCAGCCCAGCCGACTTGAGCAGCATTAAACACGTTTGACATAAAGCTACCTATCCCCATTTTAGTATCCTACGTAGTTTTGTAGCGCACTCGCTGTTTCCTCGTCCAAATGCTCAAAACCTTGCATCTGAACGGCATACCAGACAAGTGCCAAACTAATTACACAATCGTCGTGAGCCCCGTCTGGAGCCCCATAAATCACATTCCTACTTAGACTTATCTTATACTCAAATTGTCTGAGTTCATTGACAACAACCGGAATGCCAGGCATGGTAAACGCCTTGTCTTGGATACCTAGCTGCAATGTTTCTATCAATATCTTTTTCGATGGATTGGTAAACACATAGCCATCACAATTGCTATATGCTGATCTGAGTAACTCAAAAACCACATCACCAGCCCCTGTCGAGTCCATCAGTACAAAAGCATTAAATTTCTTTGCGACTGCTACCACACGGTCTACTTGCTTGGTATGATCCATCTGGTTAAAGCGGTCCCACCATACGACTTTGCGCGTCGTTGTGTCCATAAGAGTGAGGACACTGTAGTCCTGATATTTTGCATGGTCCCAGCCAAGCATGTATTGATGTCCATACTCAGGAGCATAATCAGGATCGAGCTTGCCTTCAAGAATGGCCTCTATGCGTCTGAAGACACCCGCGCTCTCTTCCAAGAACTCAGCTTCATACTCTTGTAGATACGCGTCTTCAGGCAATTCTTTCTTTGCTGCTTCTATTTCGCCTTTGGGGATGTACGGATTGGATGAAGAGGGAGCCTTAAAGCTTTCCCAATCGGGGTACATAGGATCAAGCCCACGATGATACAGGGTGTAAAAGAAATTGCGACCTTTGGGAGTGCCGAGAAACATAGCCCTACCACGCGTATCAGAAAGCGTCGGACGCAGCACCTCAGTCCAGGCTTTTTCGTTCACATCAGCACATTCGTCTATCACTAGAAAATGGATACCGTTCCCTCTGAGTGCATCATAATTATCTGAGGAGCAAAACATCATACGAGCCCCGTTAGGAAGCTCTAATGTCAGTTCTGAGTCTGAAGAGTGGCTAACAAGGCCAATAAGGTTTCTTTTGATGAGGCGATAGGCTATCTTGCTTTGTCGATAGGTAGGAGCAACCCAGGCCAGCAGCGTATCAGAATGTTCGCAAGCAAACTTGATGAACTCATTGCATCCGAGGTAGGTCTTGCCGAAGCGACGACCACAAGGGACAACCCTAAACCGTGCCTTGCTCCGGTGTACAGTGACCTGACCAGGATGAGGAGAGTAAAGTTCAACTGTTATCTCGCGAGCTGTTACTGCCAAGTGTCTCGTCCTCCTCTCCTAACGCTGCATTCCCCCATTCAGTCTTAATCTTAATTGAACCATCCACACTTACCTGCTGCTTCTCACGATATTCAGGAAAATGCTTCTTGACTGCCATGGCAAGAAGACTGTCACTAACCACGCGCTCCATAAGCGGCCTATGATGAACAATCGGTTTTCCTTGCTCGTCAATAACTTGAAAACCATGCTCGTCAAGCTCAGGTACATCCTCATAGACCACGCGCCCCATACTAATCACTGGTTTTTCGTAGCCATGTACGGCCCTTTGCACAAATTCCGCTAGGACAAGATCAGCAAAGTCTCGCTCAGCCTGATGAGCTTTAAAGCTAAATTCCTCATCCTTCTCTTGCCAGTTGTAGTAGGTTGTCCTGCTAATGCCAGCAGCTTTGCAAGAGAGCAAGATATTGCCAGTTTTGGCATATGCTTCTAGGAAATTCTCTTTTACCTGTGCTTGCTCTGCTTCATTCATTCTGTGATTTCTCATACGCGCGTAAAGCTGTAACGATTTGTCAACTTACCTACTCATATCTCACCACGACTTTCACCTACACTCTTTCCACAAACACACTGCATATCCCAGGCAGAAGCTCCCTATGCAGAAGAAGATGATTGCGATTGCAGTTGCTATGTCCATTCTTTCATTCACTCACTCGAAAGAAATGAGGCCTGATCAGCAATGGCCCCATTCCTGAGAAAAAGGAGAATATTCTATGGAAAGTATAACTTGATAGGCTTATTATTAGCAATACAGGGATTATTCCCCACTTTTGCTGAAAATATCGGG
>Ga0070693_100000715_pt1 | contig 14640 bp, 10 predicted proteins | sample KBSK1103metaG_FD_65472 | JGI IMG/M metagenome (GOLD analysis project Ga0070693, IMG submission 65472) | Corn, switchgrass and miscanthus rhizosphere microbial communities from Kellogg Biological Station, Michigan, USA - KBS K1-10-3 metaG | ecosystem: Host-associated > Plants > Roots >...
TCATGGGCGCGCTCGCCTATGTATCACCGCTGCTAATGCAAGCTCAGGGACCGCTGCTCAAGCGATTCGAGCCGACGCTCATCAACTTTTTGATGCTGAGCTTCCTGCTCTTCGTCGTCGGAGTCGCAGGAGTTCTGTCCCGGCGCAATATCATCATCATATTCATGTCGATTGAGCTGATCCTGAACGCAGTCAATCTGAACCTCATCGCGTTCTCGCGCTATTTGGAACTGAACAAGGACGCTCTAACGGCCAAGGGTCTGGCGGTCAATCCGTTGTCCGGGCCCGTCTTCACTGTCTTCATAATCGTAGTTGCCGCAGCCGAAGCAGCGGTCGGGCTTGGTATCGTAATAGCGATGTTCCGCAATCGCGAAACAGTCGCAATCGATGAGATTGATTTACTGAAATGGTAGAAGGCATGAGACGTGATTCGTGAAACGTGATACGTGACCGGATCCGCTCCGATCACGTTTCACGCATCACTCATCACGCATCACCACTCACTTTATGCTCAAACTCGTCTGGCTCATTCCGGTTCTTCCGCTCGTTGGGTTCCTGCTTAATTTCCTTTTGGGCCGCCGGCTGCGGCTCAGCGAACGCGCGGTCTCAATCGTGGCGTGCGGCGTGATACTCGCGTCGATGTTGCTCACGCTCGGCGCGTTCTACGAATATCACTGGAGCTACAACCCCACGAACGAAGACAAGCCATACATCACCACCAATGATGGATTTCCGAATTCATTTACGTGGTTGCCGGGCGGCGCAGCGCATAAATCGCTGGGCAATGAGAAGAGCGCGCTTTCGAATTTCAATATTCCGTGGAGCTATCAGATCGATCAACTCTCGCTGGTGATGATGTTCATCGTCACCTTCGTCGGCTTCTGGATTCACGTCTTCGCTACCGGATACATGCACGGGGACAAGGGCTACTATCGGTTCTTCTCTTATCTGAATTTATTCATGTTCATGATGCTGCTGCTGGTGATGGGCTCGAACTTCATGATCATGTTCATCGGGTGGGAAGGCGTGGGCCTCTGCTCTTATCTGCTGATCGGCTACTACTTCGACCGGCAGGAAGCGGGAGACGCGGCGAAGAAGGCATTCGTCGTGAATCGCATCGGCGATTTCGGAATGGTGCTCGCGATCTCCGGAGTGTTCGCGACGTTCGGCACGCTCCAGTTTCATGACATAGCTAATTTGTCTGCAGCCTATCCGAAAGAACATCTCTGGCAATTCGGATTGATGTCTTGGCTCGCGCTTGGTTTGTTCATCGGCGCAACCGGCAAGTCCGCGCAAATTCCGTTGTACATCTGGCTGCCTGATGCGATGGCCGGGCCCACGCCGGTATCGGCGCTGATACACGCGGCGACGATGGTGACCGCGGGCGTGTTCATGGTGACTCGCACTAATTTCATCTTTCAGCGATCGGTCACGATGATGATGATCGTTGCGCTCGTCGGATGTTTGACTGCTTTCATCGCGGCGACGATCGGCATAACGCAAACCGACATCAAGAAGGTGCTGGCTTACTCGACGGTCTCGCAACTCGGCTACATGTTTTTGGGCGCGGGAGTCGGCGCGTTCATCGGAGCGATCTTTCACGTGTTCACGCACGCGTTCTTCAAAGCGTTGCTCTTCCTCGGATCGGGCTCTGTGATCCACGGCATGCATCACGAGCAGGAGATGCCGCGAATGGGCGGGCTGCAGAAATATCTGCCGACTACTTACAAGACGATGATGTTCGGGTGGCTCGCGATCTGCGGAATCATTCCATTCGCGGGCTTCTTCTCCAAAGATGAGATCCTGTGGAAGACGTTTTCGACAAACGTCTTCGGCGGGAGCAAGATTCTGTGGTTTGTCGGATTCGTCACCGCGGGAATGACTGCGTTCTACATGACTCGCTTGATGGGGTTGACCTTTTGGGGCGACGAACGTTTTCGCCAAAAACACGGAGGCGGCGAAGCGGATGAAGCGCACGCCGCGGCTCACGATAAGGACCTAAAGCCTCACGATGCGTCAGTGGCGTCCGCGGGCGATCGCCCGCATCATCAGCCTGGCGAGCACGTCGGCGCTCACGATACGACAGACCGGTTGGATGCGCATGGGGTCGGTCATTCGCATTTCGAGCCACACGAATCACCGCGAAGCATGACGCTTCCGTTGATAGTGCTTGCCGCCGGCTCGCTTGTTGTCGGCTGGTTCGGTATTCCACACGCACTCACCGGCGGAGCCAATATTAATTTCTTTGAGCGCTGGCTCGAGCCGGTTATTGTCCAGGTACACGAACCCACCGCCATCCAACACGCGATCTCAGAACAGGCTTCTGGAGCCGCTTCTGGGGAGCAGCCTCAAGTGAGACTGCTTCAGCGCCAAGAGGCTCACGAGGAAACCGCACACGAAGCGACCAACCCGCTTGAATACGTGTTGATGCTTTTGTCGCTCGCAATCGCCGCGGGCGGCATCTACCTCGGGCGCGTCTTCTATGTGAAGCGGCCTGATCTTCCTAGCGTTTGGGCGGCGAAGCTTCGGCCGTTGTACACGCTCAGCTTCAACAAGTGGTATTGGGATTGGCTTCTGGATGTGAAGGGCGTCGAAGCCGGCAAGGCTCTCAATGATGGGCTGTTCCAGGTTGACCACGAATTCGTCGACGGCGGAGTGAATGGCGCCGGCTCGGTCACTCGATTTTGGGCGAAGGTCAGCGGCTGGTGGGACAAGTGGGTGATCGATCTGGCCGTCAACGCGACCGGTTGGATCACGCGCGCGGGGTCGTTTGTGCTGCGCACGGTGCAAACCGGATTCTGGCAAAACTACGCGCTGCTATTCGCGCTCGGGCTGTTCGTCATTTTGATTTACTACGTGTACCCGGCGATATCCACAACGATCAAAGGATTCACCGGGAAATAACGTCTCAAATTTCAAATTTCAAATTTGAGATTTCACGTTTGAGATTATTTGAAATTTGAGATTTCAAATTTGAGATTTCAGTTTCGAAACTGAACGGAGACTCTGGCAATGCCTGGTCATATCGAGTTATTCAGGATCGGACTCCTGTCGTGGGTGACGTGGCTCCCGGCCGTTGGCGCGATCTTTATCCTGTTCTTCAATCGCAATCGCAACAACGGCATTCGCTGGTTCGCGAATATGTGGATCGGTCTGTGCTTTTTGATATCGATCCCACTCGTGACCGGACTCGGCGGCCGCGGCCCCGGTTACGATCGCGCTTACGGCGGATTGCAATTCATCGAAGACCACGAGTGGATCCCGCTCATCGGCGCGCGCTATCAGCTTGGCGTGGATGGGCTGGCGCTCGTGCTGGTGATGCTGACGACCTTGCTAGGAGTTATCGCGGTCGTGTGCTCGTGGGCATACATACGCGAGAGGGGCCGCGAAAAAGAATATTACATAATGATGCTGCTGCTTCAGAGCGGCATGATCGGCGCCTTCGTTGCAGCGGATATGTTCCTGTTCTTTATCTTCTGGGAAGTGATGCTGGTGCCGATGTATTTCTTGATCGGCATCTGGGGTGGCAAGAACCGGCTCTACTCTGCAATCAAGTTTTTCCTGTACACGCTGGTCGGTTCGGTCGTGATGCTGCTGGCAGTGCTGAAGCTGTTCTTCATTTTTCCAGATGTCGTGAAAGCTCAGCGGCCGGCGGTTGAAGCTACCGCGCGTCAGATTTCAGCAAGCAGCATCGCCGACCCAGAGCGACGCGGCCAGGTGAATGAGCAAATGCTCAACATGGCGCTCGATGCAATGAAGCGCGTCGACGGGATCGATCCGCAGACGAGGAGTCCGCTGCCATCGGGCTACGCTCACAGCTCATTCAACATCACCGCGCTCACGGCGATGGGCCCGCACATCAAAACTGTTTTCGGACTCGGACTCGTGATCTGGTTGTTCATCGGCTTCGGACTTTCATTCGCGATCAAGGTTCCAATGTTCCCGTTCCACACCTGGCTGCCGGATGCCCACTACGATGCACCAACCGCAGGCTCGGTGATACTGGCGGGCGTGCTGCTGAAGATGGGCACGTATGGATTCATGCGATTCTCGCTGCCCATCTTTCCCGACGCGGCTAAGGACCCGCGAGTGCGAACGTGGATGGTTGTGCTGGCGATCATAGGAATAATTTACGGCGCACTTGTGGCGATGGCGCAAAAGGACGTCAAGAAGCTAGTGGCGTATTCATCGGTCTCGCACCTCGGCTTTGTGATGCTGGGACTGTTCGCGTTCAATCCGAACGGCATCAACGGCGCGGTAATGCAGATGATCAATCACGGCATCTCGACCGGCGCGCTGTTCATGCTCGCTGGAATTTTGTACGAGCGCAGGCACACATATGAGATCGCGGAGTTTGGCGGGCTCGCTCACGTGATGCCGACTTTCTCGACAATCTTTTTGATAGTCACGTTGTCATCGTTAGGACTCCCGCTGATGAACAACTTCATCGGCGAGTTCCTTACAATCAGAGGCGCGTTCGAAGCAAGAGTAACGTGGGGCGCGTTCGCGGCTGTGGGAATAATCCTGGGCGCGGCTTACATGCTGTGGTTGTATCAGCGCGTGTTCTTTGGACAAATCAACAACAAGGCCAATGAAGGGTTGAAGGATCTCGACGCGCGCGAGGCCTGGCAGTTTGCGCCGTTGATCTTTTTGATCTTCTGGATCGGCGTTTATCCGAAGCCGCTGCTCTCCTACATTGAGCCGCAAACAAACGTGGTCGTCGCGCAGGTCGAGCCGGACTACTTCAAGGGCGTGCCCGCAACCGAGCAACGCCAAGTCGCAGCAGAAAAAACAGGAGAGCCCGAGCAAACGAAGTAACTGGTTTCTCGTTTCTGGTTGCTGGTTTCTGGTTGGGGAGCCGGCAAAACTTGTAGAGCAGAACCAGAAACTAGAAACCACAAACCAGAAACCTCTTACTTATGCTAGCCCTACTTCAAGCTGCCACCGATTTCTCATCGATCGTCCAACAGGCGACCCAGTTCCTGATGCCTGAAGGGATCCTCACCTTATTCGCCTGCGCGGCGCTGGTGCTCGACGTAATGCTCCCGCGCAATCGGAAAAAAGTCGTCTCGGTCGTATGCCTGGGCGGGCTGGCGCTTTCATTCGCATCACTGCTCATTCTTTATTTCACAATAATTAGCAAGAGCGCGGCGCGTACAGCGTTTTTCGATATGATCGTGCTCGACAGCTACGCCCTCGTCTTCAAGATGATGTTTTTGATTGGCGCGGCGCTGTCGATCCTGCTGTCGATGAAGTATCTCGACGTCGAAGGCGAACAGCGTGGCGAATATTACTCGCTGATTTTGTTCTCGGTCATCGGCATGATGTTCATGGCTTCGAGCGTCGACTTGTTGTCGCTGTTCATCTCGCTCGAGTTGATGGCGGTGTCGGTCTACATCCTTGTCGGTTACTTCCGGCGCGATAAGAAGTCGAATGAAGCGTCGATGAAGTACTTCCTGCTGGGCGCGTTTTCATCGGGAGTTTTGTTGTACGGCATCTCGATGATCTACGGCCTGACGGGCACGACGAACCTGGCGAAGATCGCCGCGGCTCTGCCAATTGTTTCCTCTTCGGCGTTCAATCCGTTCGGCGCGCAAGCCCCGCCCGACATGCGATACCTGTTGTTGATGTCTATGGTGCTGATGGCGGCTGGAATGTTCTTCAAGGTCGCGGCGGTTCCGTTTCACATGTGGGCGCCCGACGCATACGAAGGCGCACCTACTTCGATCACGGCTTTCATGTCGGTCGGCGTCAAAGCCGCAAGCTTCGCGATGTTCGGCAGGTTGTTTCTCTACGGTCTTCCCGATCTGCGAGCCTCGATCGCCGGCGACGCCGCTTCGAACACCCAGGCGCTGCCGGGGTGGGCCGTCTTGCTGGGAGTAGTGTCCGCGATAACGATCGTATGGGGAAACCTGGGCGCGCTGACTCAGAACAACACCAAGAGGCTGCTCGCGTACTCGTCGATTTCGCACGCGGGGTACACGCTGTTGGGACTGATTGCAGGGAATCAAACAGGCTACACCGGCTTCGTGATTTATCTGTTCATCTACACAATCATGAACCTCGGCGTGTTCGGATGCATCATCGCGCTTCGACGCAAGGGAATCGCCGGCGATCGAATGGAAGACCTGAACGGCTTGATGAAGAAGGCGCCGCTCTTGACCGTGATGATGACGGTCTTCCTGTTGTCGCTTGGCGGCATTCCTCCGACTGCTGGGTTCATCGGCAAGTTTTATCTGTTCGCGGGGCTGATTGAAACCGGCAATCCGTGGCTCGTGCGATTGGCGATTCTGGCGGTGCTGATGAGCGCCGTGTCTCTGTATTATTACATCCGCTTCATTCGCGCGATGTACATTGAAGGCGAGACCGAGCCCGAACCAATCGCGCTGACGCCTTCGCTTCGAATCGCGCTGGTTGCGGCCATGGTCCTCGTGCTCTACATCGGCGTATTCCCGCAGCGATTGATCGACCTCACTCAAAAAGCTGCGATGTCGCAAGGACTGAAGACGTACTCTTACCAGGAAGGCCCGAAGAAAGCATCCGCCCCGGGCGCCGTGCCCGGCGGAATGCCGAGCGAATCCGAAGAGAACGAACCGGGCCCTCCTCGCCGCTGACTTTCATGCCTGCCGAAGACGACAAATCCGGCGACCTCCGAGAAGTCAACAAACGTGATGGCGGCATAAGCTGGCGTCAGGCGATGGGAACCGTGGGATTGGCGCTCGCGATCCCGTGGATGATCGGAGTACCCGCGCTGATCGGCTGGTGGCTTGATAAGAAGTACGCGACCTCTCCGTTATGGATCATCGTCGGGCTTGCGCTGGGATTGTTGAGCACGGCTGTAGACATTTTCAAACTGCTAAAGCGCTTCGGCCAGTTCAAGTAACGGTCTTTGGGTGATTGCGCAAAGCCAGCTATCTGAGCTCCCGCCAATCGAGTCCAAACCGCGCAAGATACTTTCTCAACCGATCCGCATCGTTGACGGTTTTCTTCTTCTCACGCGAGGTAGTGAACAATGTTCGGCCGGCTTCTGATAGCGTGCTCGACTCACGACAGACTTTGATCACGCTCGCGAGTTGATGCCGGTCAAACAGATCAACAGCGTTCAATGATTCCCTTCCGAGTAATCGCTCGAGCAGAGCTTCCGCCTCGGTGTCTGGTTGTGCCCGCCACGCGCCGCGCAAGCGCTCGATCTCCTCGTTCACGACTTCGCTGGTGATCCTCCCGCCCGGCGCGAGCGTCGCCATGCGGACTATTGCGCCGTTCAGATCGCGGAAGTTTCCACTCCACCGAGCCTCGCGCGCCACCGCGAATTTCAGGAATCGATCGCTAGCTTCCTTGCTGAACGTTACCCGCTTCCCCGTCCTCCGAGCGTATTGCTCGAGTTCGTACTTGATATTGGGTTCGATGTCTTCAATCCGATCCCTGAGTCCCGGCATATGAAAGGTCCACAGGTTGATCCGCGCCAACAGGTCTTCACGGAACTTCCCATCGCCGACCAGAGCGACAAGATCTCGATTCGTTCCGGCGACCAGTTGAAACTCGCTCTTCACTTCGCGGTCGCTACCCAACGGCAGAAACACTTTTTCCTCGAGAGCGCGCAACAACATCGCCTGTTCGTCCGCGCCGAGTTCGCCGATCTCATCCAGGAACAACATTCCGCCGTCGGCCGCGCGGAGCAGACCAGGTCTCGCGTTTATCGCCCCGGTGAAGGCGCCCTTCACATGCCCGAACAACGCCGACATCGCCGCGTCTCCTCGAATCGTCGCGCAGTTCACCTCGATGAAATCGCCTTTCACTTGATGCCGGGCGCGTTTCAATTCGTAAATTCGACGCGCGAGCCGCGACTTTCCGGCACCAGTCGGGCCCATCAGCAAGAGCGGATCAGACGAAGCGATCACCACTTGCTCGATCTTGTCTATCAATCGATTGAACTCCGCGTTGCGGGTCTCGATACCCGACTTCAAAAACGACGCGGCCTGTTTCTGTTCCTGCCGAAAGCGCGAAGCTATGCGATCGTAGCGCGACAGATCGAGATCGATGATTTCGTAGGTCCCAGGCCCTCCGCCTCGCCGGCGCGCGGACGGCGGAGAACTTTGAATCAGTTTAGCCGGAAGGTAGCGCGACTCGGTTAGCAGGAACAGACATATCTGCTCGACGTGAGTCCCCGTCGTGATGTGAATCAAGTATACCTCACGATCAGTGTCAAACTCATAGCCCGCCGTGAAGTCATGCAAAGCGCCGTAGACCTCGTCGAAGTCCCACGGGTCGTCAAGCTCGATCTCGACCAGCTTCACTTCGGTTTCAGGTGAGACAGTCGCGATGTCGTCGATCACCGTGCGCGCAATCGCGGCAAACTTCTTCTGGTAGAGCAACTCGAATCGATGAATCAGCAAGTCCTCGTGTTGGCACAAGGCAACAGTGGGACGCCATCGCTCCCAGCGATCTGACCCCTTGCCGCTGTCGAGTGTTGCCCCGAGCAATCCGATTACGACCTGTTTCTTACTCATAGAATAATCGCTAAGAACTTAGCTTATCCGATAGTAAATCCAAATCGGCGAATCTCAAAGTCTTTGTTGTCCTTTCGTGAGATCGCGAGGACTTGGTGTGATCGGTCAGCGACTTAGCGCGTCGTAAACACAAACTGTTTGTGATGAGACCGGCGCTGGCACGGCGGATGCCCCCGCACACAGCGAACGAAGAGAGATTGAATGACGAGGTGAAGGACGATGAAGCTTGCAGAGGCTCTTGTACTTCGAGCGGACTATCAGAAGCGGCTCGAGCAGTTGAAGTTCAGATTGATCCGAAGCGCAAAGGTGCAGGAAGGCGACGAGCCTGCTGAGAACCCTGTACGGCTGTTGGATGAACTCGAGGACGTTGCGGCGCGGCTTGCTGAGTTGATCCGAAGAATCAATCGCACGAACTCCGTTGCTACGCTGCAGAATGGCGTGACGCTTACCGACGCGCTCGCGACTCGTGACGTTCTGTTGAAGCGGCGCGGTGTTTACGCTGAGTTGGCGAACGCCGCGGCGATCGGACAAGAGCGCTACAGCCGATCGGAAGTGAAGTTCAAGAGCACGGTAAACGTTTCCGAGATTCAAGGCGACGTAGATAAGCTTTCGCGAGAGTACCGAGAGCTTGACTCGCGATTGCAGGAAGCGAACTGGGCGATCGAGTTGGTTGAGTAGCCTCAACGGGAACTCCGAAGGAGTTACCTGTCTATAGAAGATCGCGCGATAACGGTATCCGGACTCCGAAGGAGTCACCTGTGTCCGTTCGGTTTGGGTTCGCGGAGAACAGGTAGCTCCGATGGAGCCACGGGCTAATCACCGCCGCACGTTCTATTGACAGGTCGTCCCTCTGGGACTGCCGACGACGTATTCACCGGAGGTTTTGAAAGAATCGTATCGCACTAGACGCAGAGGTAGCTGAGGCAACAGGAGCGAGCACAAAACCATTACCATCCGGCAAAGATGGCTATCGGACTTGCGGGGCCGCGTCCATTTCTTACAGATGAGCCCAGCACTGTCACAGGCGCATCGAGCACAGTTCACGGTCACTACCGCGTGCTGGTCTGTTGTTTTGGTGAGGGCGGGTAAGGGGACTGCGTCGGGGAACGGTTTCACGCGACTCAAGAGAAGCCCAGAGACCATGCTGGATTGCTTAGGTCAGGGCGAGCATTGCAGCCTCGGCGCGACCGTACAGGTGAAGTAGAATGTTGGGCATCATGAGCACAAAGCAGGCTGAAGAAAAGAAACTCGCGAACGCCAATAACTGGAAGCATCTTGCGAGGTGGAACGGCGAGGGCTTCTACGAATTGCGCACCGAAGACACTCGCGATGTGCCGGTGAGGCTGTTCCTTACCCAGCGTCTGATGCAGGACGCCGAGGACATTCTCTATCGACAGATCATCAACGCCACTCGGTTCCCTGGCGTAAAGCTTGTCGTCATCACGCCCGATGTTCACTACGGCTACGGTGTGCCCGTCGGCTGTGTGATCCTCACCGATCACGACGCGGGCGCAATCGCGATGGGGCCCGTAGGCTACGACATCGGATGCGGGATGGTCAGCGCTAAGAGTGAGGTTCCGGCGACTGCCGCAACGCACGATCGCAAGCTCGCATTCAATCGCGAGGTGATGAAGCGAGTGGATCTGGGCGCCGGCGGCAAGAGCATCAAGCTCGGCACCGTCGATCGAAGCGAGTTCGATAATCTGATTCACGGTGGAGCCGAGTACTATGTCGAGAAGTACGGCGCGACGTTCGATCGCTCGCGAGCCGAGCGGCATCGCTTGCCGGTTGATGATGACTGGCAGCCGCCGCTTGGCGGAAGAGGCAAGCCCGAGCGTGGATTCGCGCAGCTCGGCTCGCTCGGAGGAGGCAATCACTTCATCGAGCTGCAACGATGTGAAGAGACGGGCACGCTGTTTGTGCAAGCGCACACGGGTTCGCGAGGTTGGGGCCACGGACTTGCGACTAACTATTTCGATCTTGCTCGCGCGGAGAAGCCCGACGTAATCACGGATCTCGATCTCGGGTACTTCACGCCGGAGTCGAATCACTATCGCGAGTACCTGAACGCGGTGGCCGCCGGAGGGAACTTCGCGATCATAAACCGGCTGATCATCTTCGAGCAGGCGGCCGAAGCATTCGAAAAGGTCTTCGGCAGCGAGCTGGAGCTGATCTACGAGATTTCGCACAATCTCGTCCAGAAGGAATGGCATCCGGATTTTGGCGAGGTGTGGGTGCATCGCAAGGGAGCGACGCGGGCTTTCCCCGCGGGGCATCCGGCACTTGAAGGAACGATGTGGGAGGAGACAGGTCATCCAGTGTTGATACCGGGCTCGAACAAGGACTGGAGCTATGTCTTGAGACCGGCTCCTGGAGCCGTTTTCAGCGGCTACTCGGTGAATCACGGCGCGGGTCGGCGAATGTCGCGCGGCGAAGCTGTTAGAAGCCTCAGCCAGCGAAAGATCGATGATGAGTACGCGGCCGCCGGAATCCTGGTGAACGTGGATGGCCACGTGCCGATCGATGAGTCGTCGGCGTGCTATAAGCGCTCGAAAGAAGTAGTCGGCGCGGTTGTTGGGGCGGGACTCGCGACGGTGGAGTACACACTGTGGCCGCTCGCGTCGTTGAAGGGAACTGAAGGCGCGGGCGGAAGAAGAGGAAAGCGCTCGGGTCGAAAATCGAGCAAGCACCACTGACCTTGTACGGGCGTCCCTCCGCGGGCGCCCCTCGTTGCGAATCGAGCGCACCTGTTAGAGAAAGGGGCGCCCACGGAGGGACACCCGTACAAGGTTAATGAACTTTGATCACAATCGACGGATCATTTGGAGAAGGGGGAGGACAGATTCTGCGCACTGCGCTGGCGCTCTCGCTGGTCACGGGCAAGCCGTTTCGCATCGAGAACGTTCGGGCGGCGCGCAAGAATCCCGGGCTCCTGAGGCAACACCTCACCGCGGTGAACGCTGCAACTGAGATCTCGCGAGCCGAGGTCACGGGTGCGGCCATCGGCTCTCGCGAGTTGAAGTTCGCACCCGGCAGCGTTGTTCCGGGTGACTACGCTTTCGCGGTTGGGACTGCTGGCAGCACCACGCTGGTGTTGCAGACGGTGCTGCCAGCGCTGTTGATTGCAAGCGGTAAGAGCAAGTTGATCCTTGAAGGCGGCACGCACAACCCGTTTGCTCCGCCGTTTGATTTTCTCCAGAAGGCTTTTCTGCCGCTGGTGAATCGAATGGGACCGATTGTGACGGCGGAACTCGAGCGCCCGGGCTTCTACCCGGCAGGCGGTGGCCGAATGAGCGTGACCATCGAGCCGGCGGCTGAGTTGGTTCGCCTGGCTCTTCCGGCTCGCGGCGAAGTAAAAGCGAGACGAGCGACAGCGGTAGTCGCGAATCTTCCGATCAGCATCGCCGAGCGCGAGTTGATGGTGATTGCGCGGAAGATGTCCTGGCAGCGTGACTGGATGAAAGCCGAATCAGTTGAACGCTCGCCCGGCCCGGGGAACGTGGTGACTATCGAAATCGAAGGCGAGCACGTGACTGAAGTGTTCACCGGATTTGGCGAGCGCGGGGTTCGCTCTGAAGCGGTTGCGGAGAAAGCAGCGCAACAGGCGCGGCGCTACATTGGTTCTGAAGCTGCAGTCGCGGAGTATCTCGCCGACCAGTTGTTGATTCCGATGTCGATGGCGGGCGGCGGGAGCTTTACAACGTTGCCGCTATCACGGCACGCGACGACGAATATCGAAGTGATCGGCAAGTTTCTCAATGTTTCCATCGAAGCTTCGCAGATCGAAGATCGTGTGTGGAAGGTTGATGTGCGCTCGTGAGGCGAGATGGGGTTGTGACTGGTGGTGATGATTCTTGATCGAATTTTATTTACCGCTTGGCGGCACTTGGCGGGCCGTAATGTAACTACTGAATCCTATCAGGCTTGAGTGCATGGAACTTATCGCGACGACGAGCGTAAAAGATACTTCGCGAAAAAAGTTGTAGGAGATTTTGCAAGACTCGTTTATATTGTTCATTCTCGCTGAGGAGAATTAGTTCGATGATGTTCAAAGGACAAAACTCAAGAAGCATCACACGCGTCGCGACGTGGCGGCGTTGTGCGTCCTTTGGGCTCGCCTGCCCGAGCGCGCCATCCTTAGGCGTCAATTTGCTCGGCTACGTGAATACCATAGGCAGCACGAAATCGGCAGAACATCGTTTCTCCGATTGTTCACGTCGCCTGAGTTGATCCAGCGGGAGCGGATTCCCGCTCCCAAAATCTCAAAACAGCAGTTCGATAGAAGAGACAAAAGGAGCGGGCCGTATCTGCGCTATGTGTGCGGAAAGGACTCGTTCCTTTTTGTTGTTTGACAATTGAATTCCGTGTTTGGCCGGCGTCGCATAGCGGCAATTGCACTTGGCTGTAGACCAGGCGGTCCTTTGAGGCCTTCGGAAGTTCGAGTCTTCCCGCCGGCATTTCGGGAGAGTTCGTTAATGGCAAGCGGCAGGTCTCCAAAACCTGTGCTCTGAGTTCAAGTCTCAGCTCTCCCGCTTTCGGCGAGTGACTGGCATGGACGAAGACACCGGTTTGAAGCCGGCTGCCCTTTGATGGGTCGCGCGTTCGATTCGCGCACTCGCCGCTTTCGGAGACGTCGCCTAATTGGCATGGCACTGCGTTGGAGTCGCAGCGGGCTCAGTCCTGTGTAGGTTCGAATCCTATCGTCTCCGCTGATGGAGAGGTGGCCGAACGGCTAAGGCAACTGGTTGCTAACCAGTCGGGGTAACACCCGTGCAGGTTCGACTCCTGTCCTCTCCGCCATTCGGAAGGCGTCCGGCCGGACGAGGAGCCTCGTTCGAAGCGAGGTAGCGGTACCCATTCCGTTGCGGGTTCGAGTCCCGCGCCTTCCTCTTGTGTCGTAGCTCGATCGGCGGACGCAACTGGCTCTGAGATATCAGATATCAGATTTGAGATTTGAGATTTGAGATTATTTGAGATTTGAGATTTGAGATTTGAGATTTGAGATTTGAAATTTCTGATTTGAGATTTGAGATATTTGAGATTTCAGATTCGAAAGCGCGCGAGTGTGCTGCGGCGGCGGTCATAGAAGGCGCCCGCACAGGAAAGAAGTTATGCCCTCGTAGACCAACTGGTAGGAGTCGCCAGTCTTAGAAACTGGACAGTGGTGAGTTCGAATCTCCCCGAGGGTACTTGTTGAAGTGCTGAGAGAAGAGTACTGAGTGCTGAGTGCAGGCGATCCCAACTCAGCACTCAGAGCTCACCCAGCACTTTCGGGTCTTGCTGGCGTAGCCCAACCGGCAGAGGCAACTGGCTCAAACCCAGTTTGGTGAAGGTTCGACTCCTTCCGCCAGCACCACTGTTTTCAGATTTGAGTTATTTCAAATAATTTCAAATCTCAAATTTGAGATTTGAGATTCGCGGGCGCTTCGTTGGTCTAGGGGAATGACGCTGCGTTGCCAGCGCGGAAGCGCGGGTTCGATTCCCGCACGAAGCTCCAGGAATTTATGGCACGCGTAGCCAAGGCGGTTAAGGCGCCGGTCCGCAAAACCGGAAATCGTGAGTTCGAATCTCACCGCGTGCTCTTTGATGCGGAGATGGAGCAGGAACCAGGCTCGGCTGGCTCATAACCAGCAAATCATCCGGTGCGACTCCGGACTCCGCTACCAATTTGTGACGCGTGAAACGTGATGCGTGAAGAAGAGAATGCGCGGGAGTGATGCAACAGGCAGACATCGCTCGCTTAAAACGAGCGTCTTGGGAGTTCGATTCTCCTCTCCCGCATCGAGAGTGTCCGGCAAACTCCCGGGTGTCGGTGACTACTGAATCGACGACAAACTGAAGTTTGCCGGACGAAACGGGGATGAATGCAAAGCGGTCGCGCGACAGGTTTTTCAAGCCTGGTTTAGAGAGTTCGAGTCTCTCCATCCCTGCTATTGATGGCGAACGTGGCCGAAAGGATCAGGCGCGAGATTGTGGCTCTCGTCAATGCAGGTTCGAGTCCTGTCGTTCGCCCATTGTTCCGAGATGGTGTAACTGGCAACACGCTGGGCTCTGAACTCAGAAACTGGAAGTTCGAATCTTCCTCTCGGAGCCAGTTCTTTGAACCAAAGATGTAGCCCACGCCGGCGGCTTG
>Ga0070693_100000716_pt1 | contig 14629 bp, 15 predicted proteins | sample KBSK1103metaG_FD_65472 | JGI IMG/M metagenome (GOLD analysis project Ga0070693, IMG submission 65472) | Corn, switchgrass and miscanthus rhizosphere microbial communities from Kellogg Biological Station, Michigan, USA - KBS K1-10-3 metaG | ecosystem: Host-associated > Plants > Roots >...
CCTTGCGGTCCGACAGCGCCGTTCGCGCCCGCGGGACCAACGGCACCGGCAGGACCAACAGCACCGGCAGGACCAATAGCACCGGCGGGACCAATAGCACCGGCGGGACCGATGGGACCAGCAGGTCCTGCCGGACCCTGCGGTCCGATCGCGCCATCAACTCCGTTCGCACCCGCAGCGCCATTTGCGCCCGCGGGACCAATAGGACCAATGGGACCAGCCACTCCTGCCGGACCCTGGGGCCCGATCGCTCCGTTCGCACCCACTGGACCCGCGGGACCTTGTGGACCGATCGCTCCGTTCGCTCCGACTGGACCTGCGGGACCTTGTGGACCGATCGCTCCGTTCGCGCCCACCGGACCTGCCGGACCTTGTGGACCGATCGCTCCATTCGCACCCACTGGACCTGCCGGACCTTGTGGGCCGATCGGTCCCTGCGCGCCAGGCGCTCCAACCGCGCCGTTGGCGCCAGTCGCGCCGGCGGGACCAACTGGACCAGCAGGACCTGCTGGTCCTTGGGGACCGATCGCACCATCAACACCATTCGTCCCGGCTGGACCAGTTGCACCTGCGGGACCGATAGGACCCGCAGGACCAACGGGACCGATCGGTCCCAGCGCTCCGGCGGAGGTTCGCCAGCTAAGGTAAACGTGGCGCTGGGTTGCGCAGTACGCCTTGAGCTTCGGCTCTTTGATCAGGTAGACAACACCGGTCGTGGTGACGTAGCAAGCCTCGACGACCGAGTCCGCCAACACAGTCCGCACAGCGTTTTCGGCCGGTGGCGTCGTCGTTGCGCCTTGCGACCAGGTTGCGCGCGGAAGCGCGGCTGATGCAATCAGGCCAATCGCGACAAACGATACGAACGAACCTGCTCGAGCCTTCTGGCTATGCACTTCAACCGCTCGAATTCAGGATTTCGTTCATTCTCCGCTCGACATAATCCAGCGCGAGCTCCACCGGATCGAGCTCAATCGCCGAGACGTCATCCAGGTCGGCGAGAATCAACCGCGCTTGATGGAGCGCAGCACGAGACGCGACGACTTTTCCAGCGAGGAGTTGGTCGGCGAGTCCGTCAACCGCCAATACCGCCTGGGTTCGCAGAAGCGGGCGTGTAACGGCCTGCGCAAAAACATCAGCGGCGTCATGGAGCTCGGGAGCGAGCACAGCCAGATCTGTGATTACACGCTCTGGCTCCGGTGGCTTCGGCGTGCAGCAGATCGTTCGCGGCCCCGTCGGTTCTCCGCAGCCGACCATGACCACGAAACAAACCATCGCGTACAACGCCGGGATCCGGGATCCCTCGCTGACTGTTCGTTTCTGCGGCAGATGTTTCATGGGCTCACGATTAAGAAAATGGCCCGGCTAGTCCTCTAAACCGGGCCTAATGGTTATTACTGAGTGTTACTACCATATAGACGCAATTAAGCCTCCGTCGTCACGCTTTTTTGAAAGGATTTAGACAGTTGTGTCTGATAACACGAAGTGTGCTCCGCAGGCCTATTTTAGCCTAACCAATTCTCTGACAACAGCTTACGCGGTTAGGGGTTTTTCCCCAACCATGATAAGAAATTGCCCCTATCCATTTTTGGATGGAAGAGATGGCGTGCGGGTGTGATCGAGCCGTTTTGCGCCAGAAAAACGGGTGGTCAGTCCTCGACCGTAAACGGATAAGTGAGCGTGGCCGCCACCACGAACACTAGATCGAAGGCGAGCAGAAGCTTCAACCATGCTCCAGCCTCCACTATCGGACGGCCGCTCAACAGCTTCGCTGTCGCCTGCGACGCGCCTATGACTATCGGAAGAAAGAACGGGAGCGCCAACATCGGCAACAGCAGCTCACCCAGCCTGGTGTTGGCTGCCATCGCGCTGAACAATGTCCCGACCGCCACCAGCCCGATCGCCGCCAGGAGCGCGATCGCGATCAAAGGCGCTGCGATGTCCCCGAGCGGGAGATTGTAGAAAAGCACGAGCGCCGGGATTGCGACCAACTGAACGGCGACGACGAAAATCAGGTTCGCCATCGCTTTGCCAAGGAAGACGGCCTCTCGGCTCACAGGCGAGGCAAGGAGTCCATCGATAGCGTGATCCGCGCTCTCGACTCCGAAGGAGCGGTGCAGTCCAAGGAGTCCGGAAAAAGTGAAGACAATCCAGAGAACTCCCGGAGCGAGATCGGTCACCCCGACGGCGGTCGGATCCCAGGAGTAGTAGAAGATGACGAGTCCGAGAAGCGCGAACACAACGGCGGAAACAAACGCGCTTCGCGTGCGGAACTCGATCGCCAGATCCTTGCGCGCGATTAGCCAGGCGGCCAACAGCGTGTCAACCACTCGAGGCCACCGCCTCGCGATACGTCGCAACGTACGACGTCGGGTCGATTCCGTCTCTGGTTTCGTAGCGCACGAACTTTCCACGCTGCATCACTGCGGCATGCGTCGCCAGTGAAAGTCCCTCCGCCAGATTGTGAGTGACGATGATGACGGCCGTTCCGGATGACTGCAGCTCACCAAGCAGCGCGGTGAGTGAGCGAGCTCCACTATCGTCCAGCCCGCTGTAAGGCTCGTCAGCGAGAACCACCTGTGGCTGGTGGACCATTGCGCGGGCGATCGACACGCGCTGCTGCATGCCACGGCTGAGTAGTCGCACCGGCGCATCGGCGCGCTCGAGCATCAACATGCGCTGGAGCGATTCGTCCACCCGCGTCCGCGGATCGCGAACGCCGTAAAGGCGCGCGGCAAACGAAACGTTCTCGCGCGCCGACAGCGCATCGTAGAGCATAGTGTGGTGCGATATCAGTCCAACCCGGGAGCGCGCCTGCGCCCCTCCGGGTAGCGGGATTCCGGCAACACGCGCACTGCCCGATGTTGGCTTCAGCAGACCGGCGAGCACCCTCAGGAGCGTGGTCTTTCCGGCGCCGTTTGGACCGAACACGGCGAGACAATCGCCAGGCAGAATTGAAAAGGAGACGCCCGCAACTGCTGTTCTCGAGCCGAAAGCGCGGACGAGGTCGGTGGCCTCGACGATCGGTGGACCGCCCGATGAAATTGTAGAGGACATTCGGTTCCGTAACAGGAAAAGAAGGCGGGCCAAACGGCGCAGCTTCGCCTAGAACTTGCCACTCTGGCGAGAGGTGCGCAAAACGATGTATCCTTGCCATCTCGCCGATTTCGCGACCGATAACTCTCCGCGCCCATGTCTGACATTGATGTTCTGCTAGAGGAAAACCGGAAATTCGAGCCGCCGCCCGAGTTCGTGCGCAACGCCAACGTCAAAGGAGACGTCTACGACAAGGCGGCGCGCGATCCGGAAGCATACTGGGCCGAGCAAGCGGGCAAGCTCGATTGGATAAAGCCGTGGACCAAGGTGCTCGAGTGGAAGCCGCCGCACGCTCAGTGGTTCCTCGGCGGGAAGCTCAATATCGCCGCCAACTGCGTCGATCGTCACGTCGCCGGGAAGCGCGCCGACAAGAAGGCGCTGATCTGGGAAGGCGAGCCCGGCGACAGTCGCACCCTTACCTATCGAGAGCTCCATCGCGAAGTGCAGAAGTTCGCCAACGTCCTCAGGAAGCTGGGCGTCGGCAAAGGAGATCGGGTCGCGATCTATCTACCACTCATTCCCGAAGCGGCGATCGCGATGCTCGGTTGCGCGCGGATCGGTGCCATCCACTCCGTGGTGTTCGGAGGGTTCTCACCCGAGTCGCTACGCGACCGCATCAACGATGCGACAGCCAAAGTGTTGATCACCGCCGACGTCGGTTATCGTCGCGGCAACCTGATTCAGCTCAAGAAGAATTCCGACACGGCGCTCGAGGGGACTGACTCGATCGAGCACGTCATCGTCGTGAAACGCGAGCTCTCGGGGAATGGAAAGGTGAAAGTCGCCGGTCTCAACGCGGCGAGCAAGAAACCGGATACGAGCGGCGCAACGATGGATGCGCGCCGCGATCTCTGGTGGCACGACCTGATGAAGGATGCGGCGGAGAAGTGCGAGCCCGAAGTAATGGACGCAGAGGATGTGCTCTACATCCTCTACACGTCGGGCACCACCGGGAAGCCAAAAGGAATCGTGCACACTACGGGTGGCTATCTCACCGGCGTCACCACCACCACCAGAGATGTTTTCGATCTCAAGGAAAACGACATCTTCTGGTGCACAGCCGATATCGGCTGGGTGACCGGGCATTCCTATCTGGTATACGGCCCGCTCTCGAATGGCGCGACGTGCGTGATGTACGAAGGAGCGCCCGACTGGCCGCAGCGCGATCGCTTCTGGGACATCTGCGAGCGGCACGGGGTGACGATCCTTTACACCGCGCCGACGGCGATTCGCGCCTTCATGAAATGGGGCGACGAGTGGCCGGCGAAGCACGATCTCTCGAAGCTGCGTCTGCTGGGATCGGTGGGAGAGCCGATCAACCCTGAAGCGTGGATGTGGTATCGGGAGCACATCGGTGGCAATCGCTGCCCGATCGTCGATACGTGGTGGCAGACGGAAACGGGCGCGATAGTGATCTCGCCGCTGCCCGGCGTGACCGCCACAAAACCGGGAAGCGCCACCAAGGCTCTACCCGGTTACACGGCCGATCTGCTGGACTCGACTGCCGCGCGCATTGACGTCGGCGGCGGTCTGCTCGCCCTCACGAAGCCGTGGCCGTCCATGCTGCGCACGATCTGGGGCGACGACGACCGGTACGTCCAGACTTATTTCTCGAAATGGCCGGGCCGCCCCGATCTCTATTTCCCGGGTGACGGAGCAAAGCGCGACGACGACGAATATTTCTGGATACTCGGGCGCGTGGACGACGTGTTGAATGTCGCCGGACACCGCATCGGCACCATGGAGGTAGAGTCCGCGCTGGTCGAGCATCAGGCGGTGGCCGAGGCTGCAGTCGTCGGCAAGACCCACGAGCTAAAGGGACAAGCGCTGGCGTGTTTCGTGACGCTGCGCGACGGACGCGCCGCGAGCCCGGAGCTGCGCGAAGAACTGCGCGAATTCGTCGCCAAAAAGATCGGCGCTTTGGCGCGGCCCGACGACATTCTCTTCTCCGCCGATCTGCCAAAAACGCGGTCCGGAAAAATCATGCGGAGGCTTTTGCGAGACATCGCCGAAGGACGAGCCCTTGGCGACACTACGACGCTCGCGGACCCGAATGTTGTCGCCAGCCTGAAGGATCAATACGAGGAAAAGGAGGGCTGACAGACAGCCCTATTGTATACAATCTGACCCGCCACGCGCCGGACAATTATTGGGCTCGTTAGTTGCTCCCTCCGACCGCCCGGAAAAACAAATGCATCGGGCCTTCTAAACGCCCTTTCAGGTATCGGCCCAAACCGTCGCGGAGGCCGAGGAAGGGGCGATTTTCTATCAGCTCAAACCCAACGCCGCGCGTAGGCTGATCGCATTGGCAGCAAAAAAGTTAGGCCCCAAAACCGAACAGACACCGACGCATTTCGCCAGTTGTCGAAAGTGCAGAAATATTGCTTGACCGATCAGGGAATGGCGGTAGATTAAACGCTCGTAGCAAGCCCCCAAAATAAGCTGCGCAGAACCGAATATTTCGCGTGGCCGTCCGTGCCAAAAGTCAACGGACTTCTCTCCAAAAACTGGGCAAAAACCCTGTTGCAAGAGAGGTCCGTTTTCGTCTTATAGGCACAGAGTAACACCACCAGAAAAGCACCACAAAACCGCTTGAAAAGGACCGGTTCCAGGCGTCCCGCCTGCCGGCACCATCAAAACATTTCTCGGAGCAAAGACTCAAATGAAAGCGACCCGTACCCTTTTGGCCGCGATGGTGCTCGGAACTGCCATCGGAGCGAGCCAGGCTTCCGCGCAGTGCAGTGGCAACGCCGGTAGCTGCAACACCACCAACACCGCGTCGGTCACCGTTGGCGCGCTCGTCAAGCTCGGCATGAGCTCGGCGACCACCACCCTGACGAACCCGACCGCTGACGACGTCGATGCCGGCAACGTTATCGCCAACGCCGGCCCGAGCTTCACGATCAAGGCGAACAGAAGCTGGACGCTTAAGATCAAGTCGCAGAACGCCGCGAACTGGACCTACGTTGGTTCGGATGCCGGTGTCAAGCCGATCTCCGACCTTGCCTGGTCGACTTCGTCTGGTGGCACCTTCGCAGCAATCACCGCGAGCGACGTGACCTTCGCGTCAGGCGCGGCGGCCAGCAACGGTACAGCGGCGCAGGCTTTCTTCCGCACCAGCTGGGCTAACGACTTCACGAGCGCGAGCAACGCACCTGGTACTTATAGCTTGCCGATCGTGTTCACCCTCACGGCTCCGTAACTGATGCAGCATTCTGGCTCTCGCTCGCCCGAGAGGGCGAGCGCAGAGCGCAGAGGGCGAGTACGGTCCACCGTGCTCGCCCTCTGCGCTGTAGGGATGGTGGTCTCGCAGCGCGCTCACGCGCAGCTGCTGGTAGACCCACTCGAAGTGACCATGCTCGCCGCGGGCACCAGCCGCGTTTCGGCGAGTTTCTCGCTTTCAAACACCTCTGACAAACCGGTCCAGGCGACGATCAGCCGCTCCGACTGGGACCGCGCAGAAAACGGTGACAACCGCTTTCTTGCCTCCGGCTCGAGCGGAACGTCATGCGGTGCAATGCTGACCGTCTCGCCCGCATCCGTTCGCATCGAGCCCCACACTTCGCGCGTCATTCGCCTCGGCGCGCAGCCGGGAGCGGCGCTCACGCGCGAATGCTGGGACATCGTTTTCGTCGAAGAAGTCCCCCAGCGCAGCACGGCAAAGGGAAACTCGCTTCAGTACATCTTCCGCACCGGTGTAAAAGTGTACGTCGCTCCGCCGGGCCTCACCCGCGATGGCGCCGTCGAAGACATGGAAGTCGTGGACGCGGTGCCTGTTCGAGCCGCGTCGACAACTCCTGCCAAGCCAGCCGCAAGGCGTCAGATCGCTATCCGCTTCCACAACACCGGCGCGATGAACCTGGTCGCCAAAGGACGCGTTGAGTTCCGTCGTCTCGACAACTCGCTCGCCACCCAGGTCGCCATCGAGGAGTTCCCGACGTTGCCGGGAGCGACGCGCAGAATTCTGGTGGACGTACCCAACGATCTGGCAGCAGGGGATTACGTGGCCCTGGCGCTGATCGATTTTGGTGGCGCCGAGCTGGTCGCGGGTCAAATCGATCTCCAGGCGAAGTAGCAGTAAATGCGCGCGCTTCAGCGGGGGCTCCGTGGCGTTAGCACCAGTGCGGCGATTGCTATCGCGCTGGTCGCCGCCGCGTCTCCACTTGCCGCGCAGAAAACCAGTCTCACCGTCACGGGCGGCACGATCACCTTTCCCGCTCCCACCGCTGCGGATTACATCGCCGGCTTCGTCAACTCCACGACGGGCGTGACGTTCACCATCAACTCGACCAACGGCGTTCCGCGCACTACCACGGTCAGCATTCGCTCCACTTCCGCCAGTCTGGGCAATGGCAAGGTGCTCGGCGATCTACAGTGGCGTCGCAGCGATCTCGCCACCTGGAGCTCGATCACCCAAACCAATGCGCAGGTCGAGCAGCGCATCGTCATCAACAAGGGGCTGAACGATCCATGGAGCAACACGGTCTTCTTCCGCATGCTCCTGAACTGGACCAGTGACGCGCCGGCGACGTACACGGCGAATTATCAGATCACGCTTTCCCAGACGGTGCCGTGATCGTTACCCGTCGCTCCATTCGCGTAGCGTCGCTGGCCATGGCCTGCGTCATTGCCGGTTCGGCGATGGCCCAGTCGCCGTCAGGGACTCAGCCGGGCTCCGCTTCGGGGGCACGCTTCGCCTCGTCCGCAGCCGCCGATTCCGCCCGGGATATAGAGATCACGCTTCCGTCGGTCACTTCGACCGGTGCACCCCGCTCGTATCAGGTGGTTTCGCTACCCGTTCCGGATGCGCTGATCGGTGCGTCCGACATCGAAGTCGCCGTAGTGCCACAGGCGAATTTCGTGATCCTTGGCAGCCGCAATCACAAGCTCAACGCGCGCGCGGGCCAGAAGAGACTCGCGGTCACGATTGGAATTCCGGCGGGCGCGCTGGCGGGCCGATTGATCGCCGCCCGGGCCGAGTTCGTTGCTCCGGGCTCACCCGTTCTCATCGTGCCGATCGAGATCGAGGTCAGTCGCGTGCGCAGCGTAGCGCTTCGGCCGGGTCGCGGTCAGCTCAATGCTCAGGCCGGAAGTGATGTCGTGCTTCCGTTCGACATCTCCAATTCGGGGAACGCCGTCGAGCAGGTGGATGCGCAGCTGACGCTGCCCGACGGCTGGTCCAGTCGGGACAACAAGCAAGGATCCATGTCGATCTCCCCCGGCGAGACGGTGAAGCGCCGAATCAGGCTCAAGGTGCCCCCTCTTTCTGCCACCGGATCATCGTTCGTCGGAATCAAGCTCCTCTCCGGCGCCGACACGCTCGCAACCGAGACGATGACGATCGAGGTGTTCAACTCGGGCTCAATCGGAAGTCAGGCCGGACCGCTCATCACGACCGCATACTCGCACGCACTCGACGAAAATGGAGTCGCCAATCAACTGGTGAGCGTGACCGCGACCGGCGCGCTGTATGATTCCGTTCGCATCGACGCTCACGCATCGGCAGGTTCGCTCACCGGGGCCGCCGCCAGCAACGCCTTCGCGCATCTCGGCACTTCGCAATCCTCGGCTTCTCTGGTGCTTACAGCGCCGACCGCGCAACTGAGTCTGGGTAATACCGGAACTACGTTCTCGGATCTCACTGGTCTCTACCCGTACGGCCAGGGCGCATTGCTTCACCTGCAGCATCCCGAGTGGAACCTGCTCGCCCTGGGAGCCTACTCGATGCCAACAGGTCTCTCCACAGAGCGGAAGCCGATGGCTGGCTTTCGTGGCGAGCACCAACTCGGAATCGCACAGCTCAGCGCCTCGGTGTCGCATCTGGAAGACACCGGCCCGTCTCCGCGGAAGCTGGATGCTGCCGGGATTGGCGCCGCGCTTCCCGCTCCACTTGGCAGCACCTTCAAGGCAGAGGTCGCCGAGCGCCGTTTCACCGGCGGTACCGGCTTGGGCTGGTCAAGTCAGTTGGTGAGAATGTCCGGCGAGAGCAGTGAGGAGCTGCGCGCGACCCACGCGCCCGGAGGAAGCGACGCATTCGCGCGCGCGACCAACGAGCTGGTGGCAAACGCATCCGAGCGGCTGTCGTCGCGCGCTTACATCACCGGCAGCGCATGGCGGACGACCGACGAGACATCGGTGTTCAGCGGAATGAAATCGAGCGGGTTTTCCCTGCGGCCGCAGTACAGGCTTCGCGGCGCCACTGTGCTCGCCGTCGAGGCCAGATCGTACCTCTTCGACGCATCAACGCGCCCAACTGCTCCCGGCACGGGCGGCGGTTTCGGCAGTCGTGAGCAGCAGCTCGGGATCAGTCTCACGACGTCCGTTCACCAGTACTACCTGAACACGAGCGCCTACCTCGGCAACGTCACCCGCACCGTCACGCCACTCGGCCTGTCGACGATCTCTGACCGCACACCCAGAAATTACTGGACGACCCAGGCGGGTTGGTCCGGTCCCGCCGGTCTCATCGAGCTCCAGAGCAGGATCGAGCAGACTCGCGACAGAGGCGGATTCGTCAATCAGCAAAGTCTGTTCGGAGTGCGTGGCGATCAGGTCGTATTGCCGTGGTTCGGCGGTGTCCGCGCCGAAGGCGAGCTGCAGCGAGTTTACGGATTCGGCGACGAAAGGTCATCCCTGGTAAGAGCCGGGCTGGCAGTTCCGCTGATCAACGGTTTGGCGCTGAAGGTCGATGTCGAGCGCAACTCGATCTTCCACTCTACGAGTGGCCACGTCCCGTGGATCTTCGGTGTCCGAATGGAGCACTCGATCACGATACCAATGCTGCGGATGCCCGGGACCTCCGGCTACGTATATCAGGACCTGAACGGCAACCAGCGACGCGACAACGGCGAGCGCGGAATCGCCGGCGCCATCGTGAGACGTGGCGGCGAGAGCGCGGTAGCGGACGCGAGCGGCAAGTATCGTGTCGGCGGCGACCCGCGAGAAGCAGTCTTGGTGGATGAAGCGTCGCTTCCCGACGGATGGTCGGCGAACGGTGCGGCGCGTGGCGATCTCAGCGTGACGCTGACGACAACCGCCGAGGTGGAACTCGTCGTCGCCGCTCGCTCGGGGATTTCCGCCGTGCAGGTGGATCTGGCCAAGGCGCACGTGATTGCCCGCGACAGCGCCGGCCGCGAATGGGGTGCACTCATGACGGGTCCGACGACGGCGACCTTCCAGTCGCTTCCGGTCGGTGTCTACTCCCTCGAGTTCGACCTCTCTGAGCTGAGCGAGCCACTGGTTCCCCGCACACCGCTCCCCATCCTGACGGTAAGCGGCCAAGAATCCAAGTCGGTCGTGATCACGCTCGACCCGCGTCCCATTCGCATGTGGAATGGCAGTGGTAAGACTGGCGGCTCCCCGAAGAACGAAGCTCAGTCCACTCCGGCGCCCAAGAAAAGTGGTAATTGAGATGAATATGAGTAGATGGGCTCCGCGCCTGTTCGCGTTGGCGGCTACAATCATCGTCTCCGGCTGTCTCAAATCGACCGAGCCACAGCCGTCGTTGTTGCAGCTCGACGGAACCTGGACTTACACGGGCACGCAGACGGCACCGGTGCGCGAGGAGCTCTCCGGCACACTGACAATTTCCAGCGAATCGGGGACGAGCTTTCAGGGGCGACTCGACCTGGTCGCCACCAATTCGCAGACTGGCGAGACTCGCGTACTCGGCGGGCTGGTCAGCGGCGCGGAGAGTGCGACCAACGTGATCGATTTCGACGCGGCGCTGGAGACCAATGCACGACGGCACGTCGGCCAGATGGTGGCCGACACGATCTCCGGAACCTGGGTTGGATCGGGAGCCGGCGGATCGACATCGTCCGGAACATTCAGAGTCCAAAGGGAGGGCCAGTGAGCCGGTCGATGATCGCGGCAGTACTGATGATCCTTGGCGCAGCGACTACGCCGGCGTTGGCACTGGCTCAGTGCAATCTCAACGGTGCTCCGGATAACTGCAGTGTCCCCGGAAGCGTGTCGATGACCGCGGGCAGGGTGGTGCGTTTGCAGATGACCGCGGGATCCACGTCGCTCACCGCACCGACGCCTTCGGATTTCGACGCCGGCTTCAACTCGACCACGGGACCGACACTTACCGTCAGCGCCAACGCCGCCTGGACGCTGCACATTCGCGCGGCCGCCGCGACCTGGACGGCCACCAACACGTCGCCGGGTGCACCGGCGCGAACGAACAAACCGGCGGGAGATCTTCTGTGGTCGACCGCCTCCAGCGGAACGTTTGCCGCGCTGACAACCACCGACGCGAGCCTCTTCAACGGCGCCGCAACCGCCAGCAACGCGACTACACTCTATTTTCAGACGCTATACGACTGGACCCTTGATACGCCAGGCAATTACAGCCTGTCGGTCGTCCTGACGTTGACCGCACCTTAGGTCTGATCTACGTAGCACAGCTGGCGGGTTCGCAAGACCTACCCTGTGGTACGCTCCGTGCCTAAACTGCATCGGTAATCCACCGACGGACGGCAAAATGGCCCTTCGCAATCTGTTTCCTGAATCGATCTTCGGACGCAAGCTCAATCCCAACGCCGAGCGCCGGCTAAGGCTGTCGCAGGCGCGCGCCGAGGAGACGATCATTCGTGGTCACGTCGATAACGCGCTGATGTTCGTCGACACCCTGGCGGAGGATCTGTCGTTCGATCGCGCGATCGATACTTACATCCGCGTGATGGGCATTCCGGAGCCGCTTGCCACCACGGTTGCGACGCGTGCCCTGGTGCACCTCGGGCGCGATCTCGTCCCATTCAGGCGCCGAATGCAGCGCGAAGGCGAGGATGTCGCCGCAGACAACAAGCCGCGCCTCCGACTCGACGAAGCCTCGCGCGCCGGTGATATCAGCGCTCGTAAGGCTCCGGCCTAGGGGATCTATCGGGCAGCTCGAGGGCTGCCCTTCCTGCTACCCGCTGGCCGCTGGACGCTGCTCGCGATCTGCTGCAGGCGTATTGACCGATCCCTGCGGAGTTAACTGTCTTCCGCTGCGAAGGGCAGTCGGATTTCGCGAAGGTCCATCAGGCTCACGATAAAGATCAGCGTGACAACACACGCGGATGTCACGCACCAAATGCATATCGCGTGAATGACGGCCAGTTCGAGATAGGTGAGCCAGGCCGAGAAAAGCACGCCGATTGCCGACTGGGCCACCAGAACTATAGAGATGACGGGCTCGTTCTCGAATCTCGGGAAGGTACCGATCAGCGCGACGGCGAATACGTCGAGGTAGAACAGCAGCCCCCACGCGGCGACCGGCAATCCAAGGAAGGTCGCCCACTTGCTGGTGTTGACCGTCTCGCACGAGCCGATGCTGCAGCTCAGCTCACCGATGATCCCAAGCTTGTAGAGAGTGAGGTAGAGGCTGATGAAGATCCCGGCCAGCGCGAGGGCGGCCACGATCATCCGCTTCGTCACTTCTTCGTCGCTGGGGTCGTGGAGGCGGCCGTCGTCGCGACGGGAGCGGTAGTTCTGGCGATGGAGTCGATGAGGGATTTCAGCTCGTCATACGACCGCATGCCCGGGTAGGTCTTGTTGCCGATTACGAACGTCGGCGTGGAATTGACGCCCTTTCTGATGCCCTCGGCGAGATTGGCGCTGATCCGCTTCTGATATTTGCGCGAATCGAAGCAGCTCTCCCATTTCGCAACGTCGAGTCCGATCTCGCCGGCGTAGCGCTTGAAGAACGGTTTCGGCTGCTCCGTCTGCTCGCCGTTCCACTCATCCTGCGCCTGAAAGAGGCGGTCGTGCATCGGCCAGAACTTGCCCTGCTCGTCGGCGCACGCCGCGGCGTTGGATGCGGCAAGAGTGTTCCGATGCTGGGTCAGTGGAAAGTCGTAATACGTCAGGTTGGCGAGCCCGGTGTTGATGATTCGCGTGCGAACATCCGGCTCTGTGACCGTCGCCCAGCCGGCGCACGAGGGACACTCGAAATCGGCGAACTCGAGAATTTTTACCGGGGCATCGACTTTGCCTATGAGGTATCCCTGAGCGGGGCCGGCGTTGGTGGTGTCAGCCACATCGTTCACGGCGACGCCGGTCGACTTCGGCTTGGTGGCCACGTAGGCGATGGCCGCCACACCGATCAGAGCGATGAGGCCGAGGATCCAAAGGAAAGGCTTGGGACGGTTGGAGCCCCGGGCCTGCCTCGCAGTGTTTCGAGGAGGTACGTTCCTGTCTCTCGGTCGATCGTTGTTGGCAGGCATCTTCCGTGATTGATTGCGTGTGCGTTGACTATAGGGGACGTCGTGACGCGAAAGCTAAGAGAGGGGTATCGAGATGCAAGCTGATGTCCTGAGGGCGCCGGTCGGTCCCGGAGCGATCCACGTCGAGAGATATGGACACGGAGGAACCGCCGTCATTCTCTTGCACGGCTTTGGAACGTGCAACTTCCTGTGGCGGGCGATTGCACCGGCGATCACGGCTGCCGGTCACACCGCTTACTCGGTAGATCTCCTCGGACACGGCCAATCGGATCGTCCGCTCGATGCGGATTTCGGCATCGCCGCGCAGGCGGAGTACATCGACGCCGCGATGACGGTGTTGAGGGTCTCGCGCGCGGTCGTCGTGGGAGTGGATCTTGGCGGCGATGTGGCGATGAAGCTGGCCGCGAATCGTCCCGATCGCGTTGAGAAACTGGTGCTCATCAATACTCCGGCGTTTGATGAGCTCCCGGCGAAGGACATCACCCAGATGCAGCGCCGAACCGCCCGATTTGCCTTCAGCCTGACGCGTGGGGTCATGGGAGCGGCACCGTTGCTGGAGGGAGTCCTCAAGGGCAGCGTCGCCGATGCGGAGCATATGCCGATGAAGCTCATCGCACGCTACCTGGCGCCGTTTGTCGGGAAGGACGGCGCAAATCATCTGCTTACTCTGGCCAGCTCAGTCCACCGGGCAGATCTGGACGAGGATGAGTATCCGGAGATCAAGGCTCCGACCCTGATTATCTGGGGAGACGAGGACAAGTGGGTCGATCAGAAGCTGGCTGACCGTCTGGTGAATGCGATACCGGATGCTCGGTTGGTGCGACTCTCCGGCATCGCGCGGCTCGTCCCCGAGGAAAACCCTGAGCATCTCTCGGAGCTGCTCCTCGATTTCATAAAGAGACGTGCTGCGGCATGAACCTTTCTCCTATGAAATGGTGTCTAAGAATTGTAGATTTATGAGAACGATTTCATAGACGTTTTCACCTCAACGGAATTGATGAACTCCACGAAAAACAGATTCAGGAAAGAGCCAGTCCGCGCGGCCACACCATTTGAGGAGGCTCGGGACGAGCTTTTTCAGCAGGTGATGCGCTGCGGTGTTATCGGCTCTGAGCCTGAGGACCAGAAGGATTGGTTCGACAACACGATGGCTTATCTGACGGAGCGCTACCATGAGCTCGCACCGTCGCAGATCGAGCAGCTGAGGGTCCTGGGCGAGAGATTCGCTCAACCTCCGAAGGCTCGGAAAGTAGTCTGAAGGGAAGGGCGCCCATTCGGCGCCCTTTTTTTTGCTCTGGCTTCCGCCGGCACCGCGAGTGGCGGTT
>Ga0070693_100000720_pt1 | contig 14571 bp, 12 predicted proteins | sample KBSK1103metaG_FD_65472 | JGI IMG/M metagenome (GOLD analysis project Ga0070693, IMG submission 65472) | Corn, switchgrass and miscanthus rhizosphere microbial communities from Kellogg Biological Station, Michigan, USA - KBS K1-10-3 metaG | ecosystem: Host-associated > Plants > Roots >...
CCGTCGTGCCGCGTCACGATATTGATGACGCCGCTGATGGCGTCGCTTCCGTAAAGCGCCGCACCCTGCGGCCCGCGAATCACCTCGATCCGCTCGACCGTTTCAGGCGTGAACTGCGTGACGAGCAGGGGATTGGCGAGCTCTATCCCGTCCACGTACACCTTGGGATAACTCGACCCGAATGAGCTGGTGCCGCGGATGCTTCCGTAGTGTGCAAGGAGCGACGTCGGCGCGCTTTGCCAGACCCACAGTCCCGGCACCACGTCGCTCAGAGCCTGCGACAGATTCCCCTCGGCGTAGCGAGAGAGCTGGGCGCCGGTCACCACATTCATGGCGACGGTGAGCGGACGCGCCGACGCCTCGATGGTGTTGCCGGTGACCACTACCCGGTCGAGGGTGCGCGCGATGCGCGCGTCTCCCGCCGGATTGGGCGCCGGGGTCAACGCGATATGAGATCCGCCAGCCGATACCGGAAGAACCGGCGTCCCGCGGAGAAGTACGCCAAGCGCCTCGCCGAGCGGGATCGAATCGAACGTCGCACAAACTCTGTCGTCGAGACGAATCGTCTCCGACGCGTAAGAGAGCTCGATCCGTCCGGCGGAAGCAAGGCGGTCCAGCGCGTCGCGCAGCGAGATGTCGCGGGCGTGGAGCGAGATGCGGCGGTCCAGCGGTGAACTCCAGGTGGTGGCGGTCGCCTGCGATCCGGTCCCAGTCACGCAGGATTGCGCGTTGGCGGGGGAGACGACGATCAGCGCCCCGATCGCACAGGCAATCGAGAGCAGCGCGCGCGCGCTTCCAGTCGAGCGGCGACTGTTAGGGCTGACTTCCTGACGAAGCACGGTAGAGAATGGCGACGTTTCCCTGCCGCTCGATGCGAGCACCGAGTGAGAGTCCAATGACATTTAGTACCCGATCAACCGGCTCACCGGAAAAAGAGGCAGTCAGGTGCAGGTTCGCGAGAGACGAATCCGCCACCTTTAGCCTTACTCCATACCAGCGGTAAAGTTCTGCCCCAACAAATACCAGGGGAGAATCGCGAAAAACAAGCCGACCCTCCGTCCAGGCCAGGTCATCCGCCGAAACGGCTGATCTCTCGACGGAGACTACTCCCTGAGCATCTACTGAGGCGCGGTCCCTGGCGTTGAGCACAGCCCCACGAACGCGCCGCTGATCCGCCGCTCCGATCGCCACGGAGCCCGAATCAACCGCCACCCGCGTACCGGCGCTATCGTCACTTTCCACCGCGAACGCGGTGCCGACGTCCTGAATGCTGACGGCCCCGGCCCTCACGGTGAAAGGCCGCGCCGCGTCGTGCACGACATTGAAGTACGCGATTCCATCCAGACTCACCAGCCGCTGGTCTTTGCCGTCGCCTACCACGACGAGTCTGGTCGTTGGGCCCAGCAGCACCCGGGTGCCATCGTTGAGCACGACCTGACGTCGTTCTCCCACCGCGGTCGCGTAGGTCCTGGCCTCTGCGTTCGATTCCGAGCGACGCAGACTCTGCCAGAGTGCGGTGCCGCCGATGATGATGACGCCCGCCGCGGCGACCTTGAGCAGGGCGAGCGTGGCTCGCCGGGAGCTGGTGTCGTCGGGACGTGGGGTGAAAGGAATGACCGTCGCCTCTCCGAACCGCGCCTTCACCTTGCTGAGGGCACTTTCGACATCGATGGGAGTAGCAGACGATTCGTCGCGCTCTACGTTCCTGACAATGGATTCGAGCAACCGCACGAGCTCGCCACGGTGGGAATCGGCTTCCACCCACCGCTTCGTGGTCTCGATTTCGCTCGGACCTGCCTCACCAGTGACGTAGCGGGCGATGCGCTCCCACTCGTCGGGACTGATTCTCGGTGAGGGTCCGTCAGGATTCGACATATTCATTAATTAGACAGACACCCGAACCGAACGCCACCCTATTGGACACGAACGCCAGCGACCGGGAGCTTCAGGAGCGCATCCGGGCCGGAGACGAGAGCGCTTTTGACACCATATTTCGCGCGCACTATCCGCACCTGGTGAGGATGGCGGAATCGGTCCTTCGCGAGACCGCCAGGGCGGAAGAAGTTGCGCAGGAAGTAATGCTGGAGCTGTGGCGAAGGCGGGAGACTCTCCAGGTCGAGCAATCCTTTCGCGCCTATCTCCTTCGCTCGACCCGCAACCGCGCCCTCAATCAGGTCCGTCATCAGCGCGTGGTCGAGCGTGAAGCAGCCATCGCCGCCATCGATCCGCGCAGCGCTCCGTCCGCCGAGGACGAAATGCTCGGAACCGAGCTCGAGGATGCAGTGCGCTCGGCGATCGACCGACTACCGGAAAAAACGCGCGAGATTTTTCAGTTGAGCAGATACCAGGGACTCAAGTACGCCGAGATCGCAGTCGCGCTGGATATCTCCGTGAAGACTGTAGAAAAGCGGATGGGGCAGGCGCTCGCCGAGCTGAGAAATCGGCTGAGCCAATGGCTGCCGTAGGGTAGTTCGCGGGACGCGTGTCTCGTAGCCAGAACGTTTGCAAAGTCGAAAGCTTCGAAACGAATCTGGAGAGAGACATGAAGAAGATTTCCGCGTTGCTAGTTGTCGCCGGCGCCAGCATGGTCGCCGCGGCGTGCTCAGACAATGTGACCACACCCGTCACCTCAGCACTGGCCGCATCCGCGCTCAGAACTGCCCCCATCAGCTTCGATCAGATCAATACCAGCTTCGTCGGCAGCTCGGAGACGAACGATGGTTTCGAGCCGGGATCGATGAATGGGACATTCGACGACGGCGACCATCACGATGGTGACGGTGATCGCCGGGGCGGCGACAACGACCGCGGTCCGGGATGGAACAGCCTGATGGGCGGTGGAATCGCCGACGTTTTCCGGGGAAGGATTCTTTTTGGACTGGGCTTCGGCAGAGGCCCGTTCGGCGACCTGCGGAACGCATCGGGGTGCGCATTCGCGTCCACCGACAATCGCGTGACCTGCGCGCCGGTTGAGCGGCGCGGGCTGACCATCAACCGCTCATTCTCGTATCTCGACGCGGCCGGTGTGGTGCAGCAGGCATTCGATACCGGCACGACCAACACCGTAAATGCAAAGACCACGGTAACGGGCACCAGGGTCCATCACGACGACGACACGAGCACGGTCAACAGCAGGAGCGACATCACCGTCACCGGGCTCTCCACCGGAAGCACCCAGCGCACCGTGAATGGAACGACCAGCGGAACGGAATCGACGGTCGGCACAAAGCGCGATGGAGTGAAGTTCACAGCAATGCGCGTCGCCGGCGACACGGTTACGGGCGTGATAATCCCGCTCCAGAACGGCCGGCCGACCTTCCCAACCGCCGGCACCATCGTTCGCTCGATGCAGGCGACGGTGACGCTGGCGGGTCAGACCCCGACCACGTCGTCGCGTCGCGAAGTAATCACTTTCGATGGAACGAGCACGGCTCAGATCTCCGTCACACAGGACGGCGTCGTCAAGACGGGTACGCTGTCGCTGACCGGCGGCGGATTGGACTGTCATTAAGAAGCGGACCTCGTCGGCGCACCCAGAGCGAATCCGCTTCGAGCTCCCAGTCGTTCGCCCTCGCCGGCGGACGGCTGGGAGTTTTTTATTGCGTGTTACTGGTTCCTTCGAGGCGCGCGATCCGTTTTGCCTTCTCGCAAAGATCGCGTAGCTCCGCCTGACTGAGATCTTCCCAGCGGCTCGGAATTGGAATCAGCCGCCGCTTCTCGAAGAGTGACTCGAAGGTCAGCCAGCCCGCGCCGTATCCCTCGGAGAGGGTGATTCTGCGCTGAGTGGTGGTGCGACGATCGGCACCGGTGCGGCGCTCCGCGCCACGCCACTGGTATAAGCTCGGTCGCCGGCGGTCCGCCTGGGAAACCCGCCGCTCGACCTTGGTCGGTTGCGAGTCCCACACCTGCCAATATGCGCCGTCTCTGTCAACGAAAGTGCGATAGGACATCTCTATAACCTCACGCGGTTTTCCTCACGCGGTTCGCAGCACATCCGGTGCAGGAAAAATGCCACCTGCAGCCCATCTTTAACATTTGCTAAAACTATGTTTTCAAAGGGGTTAGCCCCTGATTATTCTACCTTCCAAAGCTCGCCAGAGTTTCACTCATGACGTCGATCATCGACTTGGCAGTCCACCGGTCGCGACCGTTGTAGAGAAAGGAAAAAGCGAGGACTTCGCCGTTTACGGCAGTTACGTAGCCTGCGAGGGCAATAACGTCGTTCGTGGTGCCCGTTTTGGCGTGCAGATTCCCCTCGGCCGGAGTGTTTCTCATCCGCCGCTTGAGCAGCTCGGAGTCGCCCGCGACCGGCAGCGACGAGTGGAGCCAGGGCCCCCACGACGCACGATGGGCGTAGCTCAGCATTTGGACCTGGGCCCGCGGAGTGACGCGGTCGAGCGTCGATAGCCCGCTGCCATCGGCAAAGGTCAGCTTCGACGTGTCGGCCCCGACTTTTGCGGCGAAGAACTTGTTGAGCAGGGCGCTGGCGTTGGCCACGCTGCCCACCGCGGAACGGTCAGTCCCGCGGGCGGCGTTTCGGAACAACAGCTCTGCATAGTGGTTGATGCTCTCGCGATTCATCGCCGCAATCATGCTGGCCAGTGGCGGCGACAGGAGGCCCGCGACTTTGACCGCCGCCGCGGGCGCCTTTCCCATCTGAATTCCACCGTCGACTTTGACCCCGCGCGATATGAGGGCATCCCGGAACGCGCCGGTCGTGAAGCTCGCCGGATCCTCGACGATGTAGACGTAGCGGCGGGTTCCGGCGCGCGTCCCGATGGAGCCGTTCGCCACGATCGTTCCATCACTCTGTTTGCGGAATCCGAGGCGGGCACCGCCGCCGGCCACAGTGCGCACGTTGGCGACGAGCGGGATGGCGCTGGTGGATGGCTCCAGCGCAACCTTCGCCGGTTGTCCGGGCGCAGTCGGCGTGACGGCAACTGCGACCAGATTCTCGTTCAGCGAGAGCGCGGAAACTCGTGCGGCATAAGACGCCTGGAGATAGCGCGATAGCCAGCCGGCGGGGACTTTCTGGTCGTCGAAGCCGGACGCGTCGCCGATGATGTTGCCCGTCACGCGCTTGATTCCTTTCTGCACCACCAGGTCGGCCAGCTTGTTCATGGGCGCCGATGATCCACCCGGCAGAAATTTTCCGGACAAAGCCGGATCGCCATCGCCACGAATGTAGAGGTTGCCGGTGAGAGTTCCATCCGGGCCGACGGCGCCGTCGCGCAGCGCATCGGTGCTGAACTGGTAATTGGGCCCGAACGTCTCAAAGGCAAGCGAGCTCGTCAGCAATTTCATGGTCGACGCGGGCAGCATCTCCTCGCCCGCGTTGTACGCGTAGAGCGTGTCGCCCCGCGTCAGCGAGATCACCATTCCGCCCCACATTCCGCCTTTGATCCGGCCGGCGAGGTTCGCCAGGGTCGTGGCGAGGTCGTCCGAGCTCCGAGTCGTGCTGTAACGCACCGCTGGAACCGCCGGCGGCCTCCTGGTGGTTCTTCTCGCACGCCTTCGCGTGGTGGTGGTTCTTTTTGCTTGTGATTCGAGGATTGTGGGAGTGGCGGCGCAGACTGTGAGCGCGGCGAGGATGGCGATCCGGATTTTACGAGAGAACATTCTCAAACGGTGAGCGGTAAAGCGAACGATTCAGGAGCGGTATGAGATGAGGCGAGAACGGTGCCATACTGACGTTGCCTCGCCGCCGCGGCAGCGGCGCTCGCTTGGAATATACCGACGGGTTGCGTAATTTCCCCGAACCCCCAGTTGCATCCACTCCATTTGAGGACACCGATGGCTGAGCGGCCGCATAACTTTTTGCGTGAAGGTCTGATCACCGGTTTCATCGGCGCGACAGCGATCGCGATCTGGTTCCTCATCGTCGATACCATTGCCGGCCATCCCTTCTATACACCGAAGTTTCTCGGCGAGGGAGTCGTCAGTCTCCTCGGCAAGAACATGATGGGTGACACCGCATTCACTCACGTGCTCGGGTACACGATCTTTCACTACCTGGCTTTCTTTCTCGTCGGCATCGTCCTGACGGTCATCGTGCACCAGGCCGAGCGGACTCCGGGAATCCTGGCCGGACTGCTGGTGGCGTTCGTGATGATGACGCTGGGCTTCTACATGATCGCGGCGGTATTCACGCATTCGGCGCTCGGTGACATGTCATGGGCGCAGATTTTTATCGCCAATCTGCTCGCCTCATCGCTGATGCTCTGGTACCTGTGGCGGAAGCATCCGCGGCTGAACTCTCAGTTGAAGAGAGCTTTGGAAGGAACCGACGACTAGGCGGCCGACGGCTTCCAGTCCACCTGTGCGCCCGCGGTCGAGTCCTCGCCGCGGGCGTTCCATTTGAAGAACACGACGGTCATGATGATCATGAAGATGAGCCCACCCGGGATCCACATGATCAGTGCGCCGAGCAGCTGATCTTCCATCGGTGTGAGCGGCAGCACCCGCGGCGCCGCGCTGTAGGCCGGGTAGAGGACATGATCCGCCATGGCGATGTAGACGGCGACGATCGACATCGGGATGCTCATGAGGAAGCTATAGAGCATCTGCCCCGGATAGGCGAGGCGCGGAAGCTCCGGCAGCTGACTCAGCAACGGCCACCACATCAGCACCGCGGCAGCCATGAACATCAGGTGCTCGAGGATGTGCAGATTGTGATGCGCCATCGCCGCGTTGTAGAACGGCGGAAGATGCCAGACGGCGATGGTGAGATTGAAAACGACGAAAGCGATCGGCGCCCGGGTAAAGAAATGACAAACGGGAGCGATATGTTTGCGCGAGAGGAGCTGACGCAACATCCAGCCTGGGGTGCCGGCCAACAGGAGAGGAGGAACCGCCAGCGTCAGCAACAGGTGCTGCACCATGTGCGCGCTGAACAGGTAGTCGTCGCTGAGGTCGTGGATGGGACCGTTGAGCGATCCGAACAGGACCAGCAGTCCTGAGAAGAAGTAGACCTTCTGACCGATGGTGGGCTGCCGTTGGAGTCTGACGGAAGCCCAGATGTAGAGAGCGCCCAGCGCCGCGATTCCGATTGCCGTACTCGGGTGAACCGACCACCGCCACCAGCTGAGATTGGCGATGGGATGCAGCAACGCCAGCACCAGCATTTCTACATAACCTTGAGGTGCAGATGTCCGAAGAGGAACATCAGCGCAAGCAGGGTCAGCCCGGCAATCAGCAGCGGGCCGGTGAAGAGCACGCGGAAAAGACGGTGGTCGTACTTGAGATGCATGTAGAACATCACGACGATCGTGAACTTGAGCGCCGAGAGAATGAGCAGGGTCGGAACGAAGCCGCGCGAGGCGACGAAGGACGGGATATAGTACGCCCAGACTTCGATCGCCGTGATGATCGTCAGTATGAGCGCGACCTTCCAGTAGATCGACCACGTCGGGTGACTGTGCTCGACTTCGGACGTCGGGGCGTGGAGCGACGCCTCGGCGGAATCGGGAATGGTGGCGTGGGTATCCATCTATCCGCCGTTTACTTGAGTAGGTAAATGAGAGTGAAGATCACGATCCACACCACGTCGACGAAGTGCCAGTACAGCGCGCAGATGTCGACGAGGAGAGAATCGCGCGAGCCGAGGCCGCGGCGATAATCGATCGCGAGCAGAGTGACGAGCCATAGCACTCCGGCGGTGACGTGCGCGCCGTGGAAGCCGGTCAGAGTGAAGAACGTCGAGCCGAACAGATTCCTTCTGATGGAAAGGCCTTCGTGCACGAATGATGTGAACTCGAATGCCTGGAAGCCAAGGAAGATCGTGCCGGCCAGCGCCGTCATGAACAGCCACAGCTTCGAATTGCCGAGTATGCGCTCTCCTCTGGTGCGCTTGGGCAACTCCTTGTTCTGAACCGCGGCGAGGGCGAGCACCATGAACAGCGACGACATCAGCAGCACGAAGGTCGAGGCTGACGTCACGGGGATGTTCAGGATCGGCTTGAAAACCTCGCCCGTCGAAGGATCTGTCCATGTCTCGTGCGGGAACGGCCCGACGACGCTCCGACCCTTGTAGATCAGATAGGTCGAGATGAGAGACACGAACAGCATGCACTCCGAGCCGATGAAGGCCCAGATGGCGACCTTCCGGTTGTCGAGGCCGAGCGTCGTGTAGTGGCCGTGAGTCGGAGCGCTGGTATGCACGGATGCTGACATGGTCTAGTGGTGCTCCGGCTCGAGCGGGCTCAGGAGCCAGCTGTAAAGAGAAAAGATCATTATTGCGGCGCCGACGCCGATGAGGACGCGAGTCGAGATGAGCCCGCAGAACATGATGATCATTCCGGCGGCCACGAACAGCGGCTTGATGGTCATGTAGGGGAGGATGATGCCGAGGTCGTCCGCGGTCTTTCCTTCCTGCGCGTTGATGCGCGCGCTCTCGTGATCCGCCTCTTTTCCTTCCCACAACGGATAGCGGGTCGTCACGGTTGGAATCTTGGCGAAGTTGTACGCAGGCGGTGGGCTCGGAATCGTCCACTCCAGCGTGGCGGCGCCCCATGGATTCGGGCCGGCGATCTCACCGCGCTTGCGACTCCGGAAGAAGTTGTAGATGAAGAACAGCGTGGCGATCGGGAAAATCATCGCGCCGGCCGTCGACATCGCGTTGAACAGGGACCAGCCCTGGCCGGCGTCGTAGGTGTAAATGCGGCGCGGCATTCCCAGCATGCCGGAGAAGTGCATCGGGAAGAACGTCAGGTTCATGGCGATGAAGGTGAGCCAGAAATGCCACAGGCCCAGCTTCTCGTCCATCATTCGGCCCGTAATCTTCGGGAAGTAATGATAGATGCCGGCGAAGATTCCCATGATCGAGCCGCCGAACAGCACGTAGTGGAAGTGCGCCACAATGAAGTACGTGTCGGTCTGCTGGAGGTCCGCCGGCGGCGACGAGTGCATGATGCCGGAGATGCCGCCGATGGTGAACAGCGCCACCAGCGCGATACCGAACAGCATTGCAGTCGTGTATCGGTTCGCCCCCTGAGCCATGGTGGCAATCCAGTTGAAGATCTTCACGCCCGTGGGAATGGCTATCAGCATCGTGCTCAGTCCGAAGAACGTGTCGGCGATCGGTCCCATTCCCACCGCGAACATGTGGTGGGCCCAGACGCCGAAGCCGAGCACCGCGATCAGGATCCCGGAGTACACCATCACCGGATATCCGAAGAGCGGTTTCTTGGCATGCACCGGGAGAACTTCTGAAACGAGCCCGAACGCCGGCAGAATGAGGATGTAGACCTCCGGGTGTCCGAAGATCCAGAAAAGGTGCTGCCAGAGGAGTGGATCGGCGCCGGCGCTGACCGTGTTGTAGAAGTTCGTCCCGAAGAAGCGATCGAACAGCAGGAACACCAGGGCGATGGTGATGACCGGGAAAGCCAGCACCAGCAGCACCTGAACGATGAACGCCATCCAGGTGAACATCGGCATCCGCATCAGCGACATGCCGGGCGCGCGAAGGTTGATGACCGTCGTCAGGAAGTTGAATGCAGCGGCAAGAGACGACACGCCGAGGATCTGGAGGCCGATCACCCAGAAATCGATGTTGATGCCGGGCGAGTACTGCCTGATGGTGAGCGGCGCGTAGCCGAACCATCCGCCGTTGGGCGCGACGGCAAAGAAAATCGGAATCGTGATGAAGAGTCCGCCGAACAGATAGACCCAGTAGCTGAACGCGTTCAGGCGCGGGAAGGCGACGTCGCGGGCGCCGATCTGCAGCGGAATGAGAAAATTGAAGAACGCTGCCGAGAGCGGCATGATCGCGAGGAAGATCATGGTCGTCCCGTGCATCGTGAACAGCTGGTTGTAGAACTCAGCGGAGACGATGTGCTGATTGGGTGCGCCGAGCTGCGCGCGGATGATTACCGCCTCGATGCCGCCGAAGATGAAGAAGCCCAGCGCCGTATAGAGATACAGAACGCCGATTCTCTTGTGGTCGGTCGTCGCGAGCCAGCTGTAGAGTCCGCTGTGCTCACCGGGGTATTCAGCGCCGTACGCCGGGCTGCGGATTGCAGTGGTTGCCAAGTCGTGTCTCCGGTTACTTCAGTGCGGTGAGATAAGCAACAATGTCGGCAATCTGCTGGTCGGTGAGTCCACCGTTGGCAGATGTGACCTTAGCCTTGAGAACAGGATCGTATTCGTCCATGCCCAGCGTCGGCATGAGCACGTCGGGCTTCATCTTGCGCGCGTTCTTGATCCAGAGCGCGAGGTAGGCGGCGGTGTTGGGGAACCGGCCGGCGCCGATGGTGCTGCGCGAGCCGACGTGAGTGAGATTCGGACCGGTGACGCCCATCGCCATCGGATTGCCGGCGATCGCATGACAGCCGATGCACGCCGCGCCGGAGAAAACCTGCTTCCCGCGGGCCGCGACGCCGGTGAGTCCGGCCGTGAACTTGAGGTCAGCCGGAATCGGAGAATGCGGAACCGCGAAATCGGGAATCTGCTCGCGCGGGAAGATGTAGCCGGCCGCCACCGCGTTGGCACCGCTGATGGACGCGTTCTGCGGCGTAACTCCCTTGACCGTGCTTTGCGCTCCCGGATTCGCCGCGGGATTCTGCGGACGCGGCACCGCGGGTTGGCTTCCACCGACTGCCTGGGTGCCGGAGCTTTGCTGGGCGATTCGCTGCGCCGCACCCTGCGCTGCCTGGGTCGGACCCTGCGTTCCCGCCGGAGTGGTAACTACCGCGCCTTCCTGCGGCGGCGGGATCGGCCCACCGCTGGGCGGCGTCGGTCCAACTGCTCCGTAGCGAGCCGGCATCTTCTGGCCCGCCACCCAGGAATCGAAATCGGCCTGCGAAACGGTGAACACGCGGAAGCGCATGTTGGCGTGCGACGAACCGCAGTACTCCACACAGAATCCGTTCCAGACGTTGCTGGCGGTCGACGAGTCGGGAGTGTACCAGATGTAATTCGTCCGGTTGGTGACGACATCGCGCTTGCCACCCAGCTCCGGAGTCCAGAAGGAGTGAATCACGTCCGCGGAGCGAAGCCGGAAATTCACCGTGCGTCCCGCCGGCAGATAAATCTCGTTGGCCGTCGTGACTCCGTATTCCGGATAACGGAATTCCCACCACCACTGGTGGCCCGTGACGTCGATGTTGAGCGAGCCGGGCGCCGCCTGACCCTGGGTGATGAAGATCGTCTTCACCGTCGGCACCGCGATGAACACCAGAATCACGGCCGGGATCAGCGTCCAGGCGATCTCCAGCGGGGTGCTGCCGTGCGTCTGCGGAGGCGTGCCCTGATTCTCTCGGCGACGATATCTGAACACCACGTAGATGAGGACAGCCTCTACGAGGACGAAGACGATCGTTCCAAGCAGAAGCAGGCGATCCCACAGGAAATCGATCTCGCGGCCGAGATCGGAGTGGGGAGTCAGCGTTGAATTGGGATGAGCTTCGTTGCAGGAGATGGCTGCGACGGCGAGCGCGGCCACGATGGCGTAGGATGCAAGCCGCCGGAGGCGGTTAGAACCATTCATGCGAAGGAAATCCTGTTCTCGTCGTGTTGGGAGTCCGCCTTCGCCGGGGTGAAACTGCGCACGATGAAAAACAAAATGTGCGAGCTCACTCTCTGTTCAATGTTTCCCCGGATTTAGCACGTACAAGCTAACTCTCAAAGACTCGATGTGGGAGGGCACCAGCCCGCCGTTTTGCCCGACGCTCGTGTAGGGTTATTCCGTATGGCGCGGGGCCGTCATCGTCGCCGGATTGAGCAGGTGGTCGAGCTGATCCCGGGTCATGATCCCGCGTTCGCAAACGAGATCATAGACGCTGCGCCCGCTCTCGAGCGCTTCCTTGGCGATTTCCGTCGTCGTCTCGTAGCCGAGCACCGGCACCAGCGCAGTGATGATTCCGACCGACTGCTCGACGAAGCTCGCCATCCGCTCCCGATTCGCGGTGATCCCCTCGACGCAGCGGTTCTGCAGAATCTTGCAGGCGCGCGTCAGGTAAGTCATTCCGCTCAGAAGTCTGAAGGCAATGATCGGCTCGAACACATTGAGCTGGAGCTGCCCCGCCTCGGCAGCCATCGTCACCGTCATGTCGCCGCCGATGATGTCGAAACAGACCTGGTTGACCATCTCCGGGATGACGGGATTCACCTTTCCGGGCATGATCGACGAGCCCGGCTGCATCGCGGGAAGATTTATCTCGCCGAATCCCGCGCGGGGGCCCGAGCTGAGTAGCCGCAGATCATTGCAGATCTTGGAGAGCTTGACCGCGCAGCGCTTGACCACTCCGGAGAGCTGCACGAAAGCGCCGGTGTCGGCGGTCGCCTCGACGAGATCGGGCGCGGTGATGAGCGCCAGCCCCGTGATGTGCTCGAGGTGCCGGCGCACGCTCTCGGCGTAGCCGGGCGGAGCGTTGATGCCGGTGCCGATCGCCGTCGCTCCCATGTTGATCTCGCGAATCAGCGCCTGCGCCTCGCCGAGCCGGTCGACGTCCTCCAGCATGGTGTGCGCGAAAGCGTTGAACTCCTGGCCGAGCGTCATCGGCACCGCATCCTGGAGCTGGGTGCGGCCCATCTTGATGTATGATGCGAACTCTTCGCCCTTGTGCAGAAACGCGGCGGCAAGGGCGATCATCGCCAGCTGTAAATCGGAGATGCTGGTGTGGAGCGCGAGCTTGACCGCCGTCGGGTAGACGTCGTTCGTCGACTGACTGAGGTTGAGATGGTTGTTGGGGTGGACGATGTCGTACTCGCCGCGCTGTTTGCCGAGGATCTCCAGCGCCCGATTGGCCATCACTTCATTGGCGTTCATGTTCGAGGACGTGCCGGCTCCGCCCTGGATCATGTCGACGCGGAAGTGGTCGTGGTGCATCCCGTCGCGGATCTCGGCGGCGGCCTGCGCAATGGCGTCGACGATCTCGCGATCGATCAGGTTCATCTCGAGATTGGCGCGCGCGGCGGCCTCTTTGACGGTGGCGAGGCCGGCGACGAGAGTAGGGAACTCGTGCAGCTCGATTCCCGTGATGCAGAAATTCTCGATGGCGCGCAGCGTCTGGATTCCGTACAGCGCGCCGGCGGGCACGTCGCGCTCTCCGAGCAGATCCTTTTCGCGGCGCGTCGGCCCGGAGAGGTCGATGCGCGGTCCCTCCGCTGCTTCGAGACGCAGCCTTCTGGCGCGTGTTGAGGGTGAGGATCTCATGCGTAGCGGGAAGCTATCTCGGCGCCATACCTTATTGAAGTCACGCTGCTTGCTCTCCCTGTCGCTCCGTCTTCCTTGTTCAACTACAGGCAGTATCCGCGCCTGCATTCGGTACAGTGACGATTGCGGTGGGGGCGGGATACCAGTTCTGCATTCCAGAAACGGAGTGCTTCCTATAGGCAAAGACAACTGCCTGCTGGGCGCTGATCGCTTCTGGGCTAAGTGCTTACCGCTGCGGCCGACTAGACAGATCTCCATTGCGCTCCAGCAAACTCTCGCAGTTTCCTTAATGCCAGCGGAACCTGTTCCGACGCTTGCAGCGGCAAGCTAGAAGCGATAGAAGCGATCAGCGCCCAGCAGGTAGTTGTCTTTTACTGGAGAATTATCGTGTCAATCTCGAGACGCCACTTTGTAGGCCTGGGTGTGTCAGCAGCCGCCGGTGTGACCCTGGACCGCCCAGAGCGTGCGGCCATTCTCGAGCGCAGCATGGATAGCGCGGGGGCGTTCGCCGGACCGCCCGTCGTCATCGCCTCCGCCAACGGCATTCGCGGCGTCGCGCGGGCGTACGAGATGATCACCCGCCAGAACGCCGACACCCTCGACGCGATCATTGCCGGCGTCAACATCCAGGAGCTCGATCCCGAAGATCAGTCGGTCGGACTCGGCGGACTTCCCAACGAGGATGGCGTGGTGCAGCTCGATGCGTCGTGCATGCACGGACCAACACGACGGGCTGGTGCGGTGGGCGCGCTCGAGGACATCGCCACGGCATCGAACGTCGCCAAGGCGGTGATGGACTACACCGACCACATCATGCTCGTCGGTGCCGGCGCCAGGAAGTTCGCGCTGCAAATGGGATTCAAGGAGCAGAACCTGTTGACGGAGAAGAGCCGGCAGGACTGGCTGCGCTGGAAAGCGTGTCTGAATCCGAACGACAATTGGCTGGATGCGGCGGGGGAAGCCGGAAGCGGGAGGGTTGCCTACGAGCATCCGCTTCACGTCAAATTCACGACGGGTACGTGCAACATGAATGCAGTAAATGCGCGCGGTGACATCTCGTCCGTAACCACCACCAGCGGGCGATCCTGGAAAGTGCCGGGTCGAGTCGGAGATTCTCCCATCATCGGAGCCGGTCAATACTGTGACAACGCCGTCGGCGCGGCCGGATCGACGGGACGCGGTGAGGCGAACATCAAAGTCTGCGGCGCGTTTCTGATCGTCGAATTCATGCGCCAGGGATTGACACCCGAGCAGGCTTGTCTGCGCTGCATCGACCGTGTCGTCGCCATGACCGAGCCGCGGCTGCTCGACCGGAATGGCCGGCCGTTGTTCGATCTGGAGTTCTATGCTCTGGCGAAGGACGGCCGCTTCGGCGCGGCCTCAGCCTACGAAGGTGGGCGCTTTTCAGTCGCGGATGC
>Ga0070693_100000722_pt1 | contig 14551 bp, 15 predicted proteins | sample KBSK1103metaG_FD_65472 | JGI IMG/M metagenome (GOLD analysis project Ga0070693, IMG submission 65472) | Corn, switchgrass and miscanthus rhizosphere microbial communities from Kellogg Biological Station, Michigan, USA - KBS K1-10-3 metaG | ecosystem: Host-associated > Plants > Roots >...
GCGATTGTTCACCTTCAACGCGACCCCGCATCTCGACGCATCGATACGCACATTCAGGTGAGCGATTCGGACCGCCGCGCGATTGCCAGCCTGCAGGCGCGAGAATATACTGACGCGATCCTATCCCGCACGGATCGGGGCGGCCACGGCTTATTATCGCGACAAGGAGGCGAGATGTTTCACAGAATGCTGGTAGGTTTGCTAATAGGGTTGACCATCGCGTTTGCATGCGTGACGGAGTTGACCGCCCAGGAGCAGAAGCCATCTTCGACACACATAGAAGCAATGAAGAAGCTCAGCTTCCTGGCCGGCGAGTGGAAGGGGGAGGGTTGGAATGAGTTTGTTCCAGGGCAGCGACGAACGTCGCCAATCACTGAGATGGTTCATTACAAGCTCGGTGGCGTCGTTCTATCCGTTGAAGGAATTGGCAAGATCAGGATTCCCGGCCAACAGGAAGAAGCAGTGGTGCATCACGCGGTTGGTATTCTTTCTTATGACGCGAAGGCTCAGTTATATCGAATGCGTTCATATCTGATGAACGGGCAGAGCGTTGACGCCGAAGCGAAGTTCACGGACGCCGGTTTCCAATGGGGGTTTCAACCCGCCCCGGCGCTACACATGCGATACACAGTTAAGCTCAATGACAAGGGCGAGTGGTTCGAGATAGGCGAGATGTCACAGGATGGAACCAGTTGGCGGAAGTTCCACGAGATGACTCTTCAGAAAGTGAAATAACAACCTGGCACGCGGGGCGAAACAACATCAGCTCGAGAACAAAACTCGATAACAAGGAGACCTTAATTATGAATGAGAAGAACCTGTCACGCCGAGTCTTTATTGGCAGCGCAACGGTTGGAGCGATCGGTACCGCTGCTTTGTTTGTTCCCGGCGTATTTGCCGAAAAGCTTATGCAGACGCCTTCGCAAACCGAGGGCCCATTCTATCCTGACAAGATGCCGCTCGACACCGACAACGATCTGTTGATCATCAATGACTCAATCACCCCCGCGGTCGGAACGGTCACTCACTTGAGCGGGCGAATCCTCGATAGGCGCGGTGACCCGATCAGAAATGCGACAGTTGAGATATGGCAGGTGGACAACAACGCTTCGTATCTGCACACCAAGAGCGACAACTACGCAAAGCGCGATCGAAACTTTCAGGGCTTCGGGCGATTTGAAACTGGCTCGACCGGCGAATACCGTTTTCGCACGATCAAGCCGATCGTGTACCCGGGCCGTCAGGCGCCGCATATCCACTTTATGGTCAAACTAAAAGGCCACGCTAAATTCACTACTCAGTGCTACATCAAAGGTCACCCGGGGAATGCGGTGGACTTTGTGTTGAAAGCGACTCCCGCAAAGGTTCGCGGTGCGCTGATCGTGGATTTCACGCCGATGAGTTCGCCGATTGGCGAGCTTGCAGCCAAGTTTGACATCGTGTTGGGTTAAACCATTTTGAGTTAGGTGACCAGCGGTGCTCAAGAACGACAATGAACTTGATGTAACGAGAGAGCGGATCAGATACTTTCAGAATCAGGTTGAGAGACTGCGTCTCGTGGAAACCAATCCACACAGCTATCGATTGTCGGCGGGAGGTTACCTTGCCGAGATAGACCGGATGAATCTTGAGATCAGAGAATATCTCTCGCTTCATCCAAACGAATTGAAGGATCAGCTATTTTTTAGACATTGAACAGGGAGCGTGTCCCGCTGGAGTTTCGTGCTCCCCCTGATAATGGCCGAACAAGGTTTTGCTAAGGCGCACTCGGCACGCGAACGTGCTTTGCAACGCCGCATATCGTATGCTCTTGGAGAGGTTTCATTATGCACGAACGGGTTTCGATCGACCCGAAGGTCTGTCACGGGCAGGCGTGTATCAAGGGCACTCGCATCCCTGTTTCTCAGATTCTAGGCATGCTCGCGAATGGTGACTCCATCGACGGGTTGCTAACGGCGTACCCTTCAATCGAACTGGCTGACGTTCTTGCTTGTCTGGATTATGCAGCGTTGTTGGCTGAAGAACAGGTCACTCCTATCGCGGAACTCGCACCAAGCGCATGAAGATATGTGTGGACGAAAACATCCCGAACGTCACTGCGCAAGAGTTACGCGTTCTTGGACACGACGTGCTGGACATTCGTGGCACGGTGGATCAAGGCATGGACGACGATGCTCTGTGGGCTAGAGTTCAAACCGAAAAACGGCTGTTGATCACAACGGACAAGGGCTTCGTCTTGCACCGCGACGAATCGCATTGGGGAATTCTGGTGGTCCGTTTGCGGCAGCCCAATGAGCAGAAGATACACCAGCGAGTGATCCAGGCGGTCAACCGTTTTTCAGAACAGGAGTGGCCTGGGCTTGTAGTCGTTATGAGGGACGCTATTCAAAGCATCTGGCGCCCTCCCTCACCTTAGTAGGCGAGTAAGATCACATCGGGTTGACCTGTCGGAAGGTTGGGCGCTCAATAATCCAGTCGTAAGCTGCCGGTGGATGCAACCGTGATGAAAAAACACTGACGTCAGACATTTCTTCAGACGATACGGCCACTCTATTGGCAATAGACGATACCTCTGCCGAGATCGATCACGTGATAGAACACATGAGGAAGGATCAGGCAGAGATTGATCAGCTTAAAGGCTGAGACACGCGCGATGCTGAAGCAGTTGATGGCGGCTTAAGGGACCCACTATGACCTTTCCTGCACGCACCCTTCGCGTGTCGATCAAGCCGGGACCCGTTCATTTCTCTCCTCCTCACACCTCGGGCATCGACGCTACGTATCCGCTATGGTCCGGCATTGAATCAGAGGAGCACTTTCCGGCGGTTGAAGGCTCAGCGTTCTAGACGCTGACTCTCCAGAAGGACGTCACCGCGATTAGAGAGGTTATGGTGGTTGAGACAGAACTCGTCGCGGCTTTGCAACTTCTCGCCACGGCGTGGCCGTTCTCGGGTGGGAGCATGTTGGCGCTCGAGGGCCGCGACGTAATCGTGGAACCTCGCTTCGAGAGCAATGCCGATCAAGTGCTCGATGAACTCTCCACACGCCTTGGGCAGTCTCGTGTTATCACCGCCACCACGATCTCGTTCGAGAGTGGGAGCACCTACAGATCACCGCCTCTTACAACTGCGTCCACAATCGCTAGCGCCGCAATGACGACATATCCTATTAGAAAGGTGCTTGATTATCATCAACATGCTTGGCTGGCTTACTACCGACGGCGAGACAATGATCGTGCGGCTTGGTGTCTAGATTTATACAAAGTCCAGGAACTTCTCACGAAGATCTTCGGAAACAAAGACGCTGCGAAGCGGGCACTGGGCATTTCGAAAAAAGACAAAGACTGGTCCGAGTTCGGGCGGGTGTTAAACCACAACGATCTCCGGCATGCCGAAGTCACGGGCGTCGCTCCACAGGTCCCACGAGATACGATTGATGGGCTGTATGCGATGGCCAAGACTTGGGTCGCGGCGTATCTGAAGTCCTGCGGCCTGCCGGTGGTTTGAGACCGCACATTAGGGCGGCCTGAGTCCCTTCATTACGAACCCGAGTCTGGTTTTCGCCCACTTCACTGCCCCGGATGATATGTGCGCTTGCTATTGGCCTTGATCTCCTCCAGCGTGAACCAGGCCGGCTTGAACTCTTTCTTCGAATAGAGCTGAGCCTGATCGAAGTTGTAAGGCGATTTCGGATCGGCGCTCTGGCCAAACACCAACAGCGATCGAGCGTGAACCTTCGGCCCGAATTCCACGACGCTCACGAATGAAGTGCCGGCGACGCCGTAACGCCGCTTCTGGCCCGCAACCGGCCGCGTGTAGAAGTTGTTCACGATTCCAATTGGGCCCGGCGCGCCCGCGATCGGCAAGCTCGGCCGCTCGTCGCTGAAGGTCTCAAGCTCGCCGCCTGACTGAATCCTCTGTAAGCGATTGATGTCTCCCCAGGCCACTTGCCAGGTCCCGAAGTCGCGAGTCAGATCGGACATCACTTCTTCAAGCGCGCGAATCCTAAGCCAGTCGTCTTTCACCTTCTGAGCCAGAAGCCTCGTAGCCCGCTCGAATGTCAGCGCGAACAGTGTCATCGCTTTTGAGTCGATGGTGCTGACGTGGTTCCACGATTTTAACAAGGCGATTGCATCCGCGAGCTTTGCCGCGCGCGCTGGGTCTGTAGTCTTAAGCTTCTCCCAATCGGCAGCGATCTGCGGGATCTGCGTCTCTGATTCGAGCACCGTCGTATCGAGTCCAGCGCGTGTCCAGTCATCAAATGAAAACTTTTCGTGAGACGACAGAATCCGCCGCGAGATTCGCGCTCGAGCGTTATCCGATTCGCGAGTCATGTAATTCGGGAAACTCTCTTTCGCCGGATTGCCGTCGGCGGTCGTCGTGAACGGAGTCTGATTGCAATTCTGCATGAACCCGGTCTTCGGGTTCATCAACTGAGGCAGCTCGTTGAAGCTGTGATAACCCTGCCATTCGGCTTCGGGGTTCGAGCCGTCAACTGGTTTCGACCAATCAAACTTCGCCGGGCGGCGAGGGACCGAGCCGTTGTATACGTAAAAGATGTTACCGTCGCGGTCCGCGGCCATCGCGTTGAACATCGGAATCGCGCATTTGGACATCGCGGCTTTGAACTCGGCAATCGTTTTTGCTTTGCCCATCGCGTACCACTCGTCGATCCAGCCCCCTTCTTCGAGCTGTGCGAGCTTGATCGAGAGCGGCTTGCCTTCGCGAACGGCGACGATCGGTCCGTGATGCGTCTTGCGGAACTTGAAGCTTCGCGGTTCAACGCCCTTCGCTGTTTTCACTGCGATTGTGCCGGTCCACTCGGTTGCGTTGCGTGTGCCCGTGCCGTAGCGATACGCAAGCGGGCTCTTCGGATCCTCAAACTTTTCGATGAACACATCGACGATATCGGGGTCGTTGACCGTGTGGCTCCAGCCGAGGTATTCGTTATGGCCGATAGACGGATAAGGCGAGCCGAAGAACGACGCGCCGCTGAGGTTCCAGCCTTCGTTGCTGTGCACGTGACCTTCGTACCACTGACCCGCTCCAAAGAACGGCTGATGAGGATTGATGAACAACAGCGCGTGGCCACTCGCGCTCTTCGACGGAGTCACCGTCCACATGTTCGAGCCGACGATCGGCTCTTCCTGCGGCTCATCCAAACCATTGATCGGAATATTGCGAGACACGGTGCTCGATCCGGCGGCCGCGCCCGTTGCGTCGAGAGCCTGCACGGCTGCTTTGATCTCTTCGACCTTCAAGCCCGACTTTCCGTAGATGAATTGCTGATAGATCGTGTAGCGGCTGAACGCGAATGAGTGCCACGGTTCGAAGTGAGTGATCAGCCGCGGCTTGACCTGCGGATTGTGCACCAGGAAATAGTTCAGCCCGTCGGCGAGAGCATTGCTCAGCTCGCGAGCGCGGCCGGTCGTGCGATCGTATTCGGCTTTTGCCAGTCGAGGAATCTCGAGCGCGCGATTCAACATGTCATCGGCGAGCGTTCGTTCGCCGTATACCTCAGACGCGCGTCCAAGCGCGCGAATGTAGCTGTCTTCGATTTGCCAGAAATTGTCTTCGGCTTGCGCGTAGATGTATCCGAACACACAACTCGCGTCGGTCGGCCCGTAGATGTGCGGCACGCCATAGCTGTCGCGATAAATCGTCACCGAACGCGCGATCTTCTCGGCGCGAGCTTCGGCTGCGGTGGTCTTCGCCGCCGCGTATGCCGGCTGCGCAAGCGTCAACGCGGTGACTAGTGAAATCGTGATGAGAAGCGCAGTCGTGGAAGACGCGCGACCTAAGAGCCGTGGGTTCATTGACATGTCGAAGTCTCCTGTATTAGTGGCGGATTTTGCATCACGCCTGACGTTTACTGATTCTGGTATCGAGCCGAATCGGAATGGTGGCATTCTATAGTTCGCCTGTTACGTTCGCAAGCAGACCGGGGCAAATGAAGCGTGCTACCTTATTGTCTTTATGCTCAACGAAGTTCGAATGCCACTTTGTGACGAGTCGGCAAGAGACCAGGAGGAAATATGCCCGTGACTGCGATTGTAATAAACATACTTCTGATGATGGCGGTTCTAGCGCGAGGACAGCAAATCGCGGATGTCCCATCCCCACAGCCAACTGCACAGATGCCGGCCGCTCTCGAGCGAGTGTTGACGGACTACGAAGCCGCGTGGCGCAGCCGAAATGCTGCTGCGCTTGCCAGTCTGTTTGCCGAAGATGGATTCGTGTTACCTGGTGGGTTTCCGCCGGTCAGGGGCCGAGCTGAGATTGAACGTCACTACGCGCACTCGGGGGGGCCGCTTTCGTTGCGAGCGATCGCCTTCGCTACGGAAGGCGCAGTCGGATACATCATCGGAGGCTACGCTCGCGAGAAGGGAGAACCCGACATTGGCAAGTTCACGCTCACGTTGCGAAAGTCCAGCGGCGGGCGGTGGTTGATCGTCTCCGACATGGACAACTCGAACAGCCGGCGCTAACGGTCTGCTGGACGCGTCGTAAATGCGCCGAGCCGGGACGGCTGGCTAGCCGCATTTTTTCAGGATAACTTCGTCCCCAGGGTGTTGCCTGCTTCGCCGTTCAGTCTGAACCTCTCAGCCCAGTTGATTCGGGCGGTCGCCTGCATGACTACGAACAGCGTGACGATCGAGCCAATGGTGACCGCCAGCCCGGTGAAGCCTTCGACGAAAAAGGCGTAGGAGAATCCAATCAGGTACACGAACTGCGACAAGCCCGTTTCGATGTACGCGAACCGGCTGCCCACAACCAAACGCATGTACGAAACCACCAGGAAGATCGAAACCGCCGAGCAAATAAAGAATGCCGTGTGAATCGAGACGTGATCGACCAGGTACGCCAGCAGCAGATGAAACGCAAAGAACGAAGCCGCCAGAAAGAAATAGTTCATCGGATGAATCTGCACACCGCGCAATAACGAGATCACGAAGATCAAAAAGAAGAAGAATCCCAGTGACACCGGAGCAAAGAAGGATATTCGCGCGGCCATCGGACCGGGATTGATCTTTTGCGGCATCTCGATTCCGATTCCGTTCCCGGAGATGAGATCCTTGTAATCCCAGGTCAACAGCCAGCCGCGTCCGCTGCGCACCTTTGGTACATTTGGCGAAAGCGTGTTCGACGGGTGATCGTAGCCGTCGAAATCTGTTGCCGCGGCCAGCTTGAAATCGCGAACTTCGCCAATGCCGTCGCCGAAACGATAGATGAATCGATCGAGTCCCTGCGAATAGTAGTTGACGCTCAAGTGATGCCGCGATTTCGGCGCACACGCAACCGTCGCTGCGATTGAGCTGTTGCTCTGACGAGTGAACGGGACCTCTGTTCCATCTACTTCAAACTTGAATTCATCGTATTGACCGTCCGCCGCTGGAAACGCGAAGTTAAGGGTCATATCGCCGCTTTTGGTTTGGGTGTTTTCAAAGACATAGTCTCCGGAGAAGCGAATGCGATACGTCGAGTACCACAGCAAACCCTTTTGCCTTTGATCAAGCTCAAATCCTACGTTGATGTCGCTTTGAACGAGCGGCAAGTCATATTTGTCAGTTGTGGACGGGCGCACAACAACTACGCCCTTCTGACCCGAGTCCGCTTTCTCAACTGGCGGCTTGTTATCGACCGTGAGCGAAGCCGCCGGCGCTTTCTGCTCGAGCGGCGTTCCCCACAAGTGCCCGACCTGTTGCTTCAGTGCCACGTCCTGATTCTCTGTTCGATAGGAGATAGTTCCGGCGAGCGTGATCCATCCGACTACAGCAACCAGATACACCACCGCGATAGCCGCTATTCGTTTCACCATAAACGCCTCCGCAAAGAATGATTGCGCCCTTTGAGTCTGCGCTTGCAGCCTCCTCTGATGCGAGGATCCTCTTAGCAGATGCTCAGCAGTTGATCGACAAAGCGCGTTTGACCTCGGACACGCTAATCACCTGAATTCAACGGGCGAAGTCGATTCTTGTTCCTTTTGAGAAGCGTGAGACTGTTGTGAGAAATTTCTGAGAAGGATATGGCACAGACTCAATTGTCACGCATGCGAGTGACGGAAGAGTTCACTCGTTGGCGAAGCGCTGCTTCGTCGAGCGTCTTGAGTTCGCGATCAAACAACACGCGCCCCGCGACCGAAGTGAACACAACGTCGGATGCGGACGCGCTGAAGATGATTGTGGCTGCCGGGTCATGAATCGGAGTGGTATGGCTTTGCGAGAGATCAATCGCGATCAGGTCGGCTTGCTTGCCCGCTTCAAGCGAGCCGACTTCGCTATCCAGGCCCAAAGCTTTCGCGCCATCAAGGGTCGCGAGTTTCAAAAGCTGTTCGGCGCTCGGCGTACTGAAGTCGGCGGCGGTTGCTCGATGTATGAGTCCGCAGAAACGAGCTTCCTCGATCATGTCGCCGCGATTATTCGAAGCGACGCTGTCGGTTCCCAGTCCCACGCTGAGTCCGGCATCGAGCATTGATTCCAGCAGCGCGATGCCGTGCCCGAGCTTCGCGTTTGACTTCGGACAGTGAGCGACGCGAACGCTGTGATGCACAAGCAATTCAATATCGCTTCGGGTGGCTGTCACGCAATGCACAAGAAGAGGATGCGAATCGAGCACGCCAAGCGATTCGAAGTAACTGATTGTCGAAACACCCGGCGCTTGCCACTTGATTCCTCGCGACGCGAGTCCGTCAACGAACGGGCCCGTGCCTGACATCATCATCTCAAGCTCGGCGCGCGATTCGGCGGCGTGAATGCAAACATCAAGCGATTGGGCCAGCGCATATTCGGTGACGCCCCGGAACAACTCGCCCGAAACCGTGTACGGGGCATGAGGTGAAACACCGACGCGCACGAGACCGGTTTCGCGCGTTCGCATTTCATCTACTTTTTCTTTGAGGGCCTCGATGCTCTTCTGAGCATCGGCTGGATCAGGACCAAATACTTCGCGGTAAGCAATGCCACGAAGACCACTCTCGATCAATGCATCGAACGCAGCAACCGAATCACCCGTGTCGGCAACTGTGGTCACGCCCGCGCGAATCGCCTCGGCTGCCCCGAGTAGCGCCGAGACTTTCAAATCATCGACGCTGAGGCGCTCGTACTTTGTTCGCGTGAGCGTGATGATCCATTCTCGAAACGCGAGGTCTTCAAGAAACCCGCGCATCAAAGTCAGCTCGAGATGACTGTGTGTGTTTACGAAGCCGGGCAGGATGGCTGCGCGCCCAAAGTTGATTGTTTCCGCGCCGGCAAAGTCGGTCCGCGCCTCAGCATCGAGTTTGGCGCCGGCGAAGCTGATTCGATCGCCCTCGACTACGACTGCGCCGTCGCGCACGGGAGGAGAACTGATCGGCAGCACCCAATCAGCGGTATAGATTCTACGCGTCATATTGCAGAGACAATCTTCAGTAAGCGAGCGGCGGCAACCCCGCTCTCACTAGCTGCTCATTGAGCGTCTTCACGTCTTTATCTTTTGCCTCACTCCATCGTGCGAGGATTTGATCAAGCGAACTCTGAATCTGTCGGGCGGCGGCTACTGCCTGAGTCGTCGGCGCTACGTCCGCTCCTTCGACGAGTCCCATCGAACCCAACAACTCGCCGCTCATTCGAGACAGACTCGGTTGGCTGGAAGCGCTCGTTCCTCCTCCGCCGCGAAACCCTCCACCCGTGCCTTCAAGCGCCGCCATTTTTCGTTCGAGCGCGTCGATCGCATTCGCAAGCGCGGGTTGACTCGCGCGGCCACGCAAGTCTTTGAGTTGTGATCTGATTTTGCGAACTTGCTCGAGCGCGTCGCGAACCTGCTTCAGGCCTTCATAAGACTGCATCGCAATCGAGTGTTGCTGCGCAATACCCTCGGGCGAGGTTTTCACTCGAGGATCCATCTTAACCGTAAGAGGCTGAGTGTAGCTTTGGCCGTTCACCGTGAGCTTGATCGTGTATGTGCCGGGCATCGCCCAGGGCCCGAGCGGATGCCGTTCGGTGTCGCCGTAGATCGCCGCGATCGGATATTCGGGCCGCTGACCCGCGGGCGCCGGATAATGAAGATTCCACACGAAGCGCTGCATGCCGGCGGCCGTCGAGAGGATTTGCGACGGCCGAATCCAATAAGTCGGGATGTTGACTTCCTTGCCGATCGCTTCGATGTCATCGGGCTTGTCACTGCTCGAAAAGCGAGCAACCATTTTGTTCGCCGAATCCAAAATGTCGAGCACGATCGGAGTCGCCGCGGCGGACTTCAGATAATAATTAATGATCGCGCCGTCCGGCGGATTCTTGCCCGCGGGTTCTTCAGGCGGAAGAGGAGTATCGGTGTTCATATTCCAACGCACGCGATACGCAACCTGCGGCTTGAATAAATGCGCATCGCCCGCTGCTATTTGTTCGCTGATCTGACGAAGCACCGTTATGTCATCCAGAATCCAGAACGACCGGCCGTGAGTTCCGACAACGATGTCATCGTCCTTGATTACCAGATCGCGTATCGAAGTCGCGGGCATGTTTAATCGCAGCGGCTGCCAGTTGTCGCCATCGTTGAACGAAACATAGACCGCGCGCTCGGTCCCACAGAACAACAATCCGCGGCGAACGGGATCTTCTCGAACCGAATTCACCGGCCCGCTGTCTCCGAGACCGCTCACGATTTCTTTCCACGTCTTGCCGCCATCGTGAGTTCGATAGATGTGCGGCCGCTGATCGTCCAGCCGAATGCGATTCACCGCGGCGTAAGCCGTGTTTACATCGAATCGCCCCGCATCGATGATCGAGATCTTGCTCCACGACGTGATGCCGGGCGGCGTGACATTGTTCCACGTCGTTCCCGCGTCTCGCGTGACGTGAATCAAGCCGTCATCGGTACCGGCCCAAATTATGTTTCCGTCCTTGTATGACGGAGCAACCGTGTAGATGACTCCACGTCGCGGCTGACGAGCCATCTCCGGAGTGCGATAGATGCCGATGCTGTCGGGCACTTCGGGTTGTTCGCGCGAGAGATCGGGACTGACAATCTCCCAACTGTTTCCGCCGCTCGTCGTCTTGAACAACACGTTGCCCGCGAAATAAAGAACGTGCGGATCGACCGGCGAGAAGATCACCGGTGCGGTTCGAAGGAAACGATACTTGCCGCTACGAGTTGCTTCGGGCGAGATGTTCTGGACCTGCCCGGTGCTCCAATCGAAGCGAGTGATCTTGCCACCGTAGATGATGTTGGGGTTCAGCGGATCTGGCGCGACGTATCCGTATTCTTCGACGCCGACCGGATGCCATTCGCGAAAGGTGATCTGGCCGTCGTTGCCCCGGCTGGCGATTCCAACCGAGCCGCTCTCCTGTTGCCCGCCGTACACGCGATACGGAAATTGATTGTCGGTGATGACGTGATAGAACTGCGCGGTCGGCTGGTTATACCACGAACTCCATGTCTGCCCGCCATTGACGGTAACGATTGCGCCCTGATCGCTCGCGATTAGAATTATCCCGGTGTTGTCAGGATTGATCCAGATGGTGTGATAATCATCGCCGCCCGGCGCTCCTCGAAATCCTGCCCAGTTCTGTCCCGCGTCCGTCGACCGCCACGTGACTACGTTCGCGCTGTAGACGATGTCCGCGTTCTTCGGATCAGCCTTGATCTCGGCGAAGTCGCTGCCGCGTCCCCACGGCCGCGCGTCGTTGCTCACTTTGCGCCAACTTTCTCCGGCGTCGTCCGATCGGTACACCCCTCCGAATTGCGGAGAAGCATCAACGGTCGCGTACATGCGATTCGAATTGCTTGGCGCCACACAAAATCCTATTCGACCCAATCCCTGTTCGAACGTCGGAAGCCCCTTCGCCAGCTTGCGCCAGTTGTTGCCGCCGTCGGTTGATCTGAACAATCCACTCTCCGGTCCTTGCCAGGCGCCGTTTTCCCACGGGCCTTGTCTGCCGGCCCAAAGATCTGCGTAGACGGTTTGCGAATTGGAAGGATCGAATGCGAGCGCGATCGCCCCTGTGTTCTCATCTTTGTAGAGGACCTTCTGAAAAGTTTCGCCGGCGTCGGTTGAACGAAACACACCGCGTTCTTCATTCGGACCGTAAGGATGCCCGAGGACGGCTACGAACAAGCGATTTGGATTTCCGGGATCGACGATGATCGCCCCGATCTGCTGGCCGTCACGAAGACCCTGATGCTTCCAGGTTTTTCCGGCATCGGTTGATTTATACATCCCGTCGCCCGTCGCGAGATCCGGCCGCTGCAAGCCTTCGCCGCAACCGACGTAGATGATGTCAGGATTTGATGGAGCTACCGCGAGCGCGCCGATTGAACCGGTTGGCTGATCGTCGAAGATAGGCTTCCACGTATGACCGTAGTCGTTAGTCTTCCACACTCCGCCGTTGTTGACGCCGATGTAGAAGACGTTGGGTTGGCCGGGCACTCCGGTAGCGCCGACGGTTCGCCCTCCTCGATGAGGCCCGATGCATCGCCAGCGGAGGGTTTGATAGAGATTAGGATTGAATTGTTGAGCAGTGGCCGATGAGAAGAGACCAGTTAGGAGCAATACCACACATGAGGCCATCATCTTACGCGCGATCACGTTTCACCTCCGGAATGTTTAGCTGGTTGTTTCGCGTGAGGGCAACAATACTCGTGAAGGATGGCGGGAGACAAGTCTGTGCACGCGAGGAGGAGACTATCTTAAGAAGGCGGGACGCTGCACTTCGTGACGAAGCGACTCGCGGAATACCCATAGTCCTCGCCGCTCTCATCAATCACCCGAATGTACCCATGTGAGGCGGCCTTATCGTCAGGAATCACGCGATACAGTTTCCCTGCCTCAAGCGATGCTTCATAGCCGCTATGATTGATGCAGACCGCGAACCGAGTTTCTTGTTTGTCGCTTTTCATAGCAGCAGCGACTTAGTCTGACGTTACCGCCATTTCGAGCGGTGCTTCGAGCTTGAGGTTGATTAGCTGATTCAGCGACACGCTCTGTTGCGCGGCCTCCATAGCGAGGTAGCGGTGCAAGTAACCCGGCATCCGCACGTTGAGCCGGCCGCTAAAGGAACGCTTGCCGAGCGGCTGAGGTATCGGCTCTTTGGACGCGGCCATGTCCTTCAAGACCACCTTGACTACCTGCTGGATTGAACGCAGCGCAGCCTCCTGCGAATCGCCGTGGGCTCCAAGGGACGGGAACTCCGCGACGCGCGCGACATAGGCCTCGTCGTCTTCCGACCAGCCGACCGTGTATAGATAGTGTTCTGCCGCCGGGCGCGAGCGCCTGTCCTGCCTGTGGCGTGCCTTTGTGGTCTTTCTTTTCATCGTTGTTCCCCTAACTCACCGATTGGTCCTTCAGTCGCCGAAGGCAGCGGAGTACCTGCCGGACCTGATATGGCTTCGCGCTACCCTTGTCCTTCTGCAAGTTGATTCTCGGGTCACCCGCCCAAGGCGTCTTGAAAATGTGATGACCTCCAACGATTCGCGGTCTGGCGAAAAAGGACTTGCAAATTGCCAGAAGCCTCGGAAACCGGACGTGACTCTCGCTGCCCTCAAGCTCGCGAATAGCCTCTTCGATTGTCATCGTCGGGTATGGTACTGCATTCGGTACCGGAAGAAAAGAGCCCTCAGGTTGTCTTCATTCGCTTGATATCTTCCAGCAGCACCTTCTCGTGATCCTGTGGGCTCACCTTCTCATACACCTTTCGAGTCACCCCCGTCGGATCAATCACGAAGCTCGTCCTGTCCCAATACATCGTGCCTTTGTACTCGGACTGGCCGACTCCGCACGCATTCAGAAGCTCCGCGTTCGTGTCCGCAAGCAAGTCGATCGTGAAGCCGAACTTGTTACAGAAATTCTTGTGTGAGTCCACATCATCGGCACTCACGCCTACAACGCTGATGCCTGCTTCGTCGAAATCAGACTTCGTAGCTGTGAATGACTTGCCTTGAATCGTGCAACCGGGCGTATCGTCTTTTGGATAGACATAAACGACCAGCCACTTGCCGGCAAAGTCTGAGAGCTTCACCGTCTTGCCATCCTGATTCGGTAGAGAGAAATTCGGGAACGGATTTCCTGCTTCAAGCATTGCTCACTTCCTTTCGAAGCCGCGAGGGCGTTTGAATAGACAGTCTCAAGATTTAGTTTCGCGCAAAGACGCCGAGAACCGCGAAGACGCAAAGAATGTTTTGAATTCGACTGGCGATCAATGCGGTTCCGAAGCGCGGCGCATTATTTCGTCGCTCGACACATCTTCGATTCGAGTAGCAATGTACCACACGTGTCCGAACGGATCGGTCACTCCGCCCGAGCGATCGCCGTAGAATTGATCTTTGACGGGCATCAGTTCTTTCGCGCCCGCCGCGATCGCCTGCGCCTGCACGCGATCGACATCCTCGACATAGAGATAAATGTGAACCGGCGTGCCTCCGCGAGACTCCGGGCTGAGATAGTCAGGAAAGCTCGGCGTCTCTTCGGTCATCATGAACGGCGAATCGCCGATTTTGATTTCGGCGTGCCTGATCTTTCCGTCGGCGTCAGCGATGCGCTCCAGCTCAGTAGCGCCAAAAGCTTCTTTGTAGAACTCAAT
>Ga0070693_100000723_pt1 | contig 14536 bp, 18 predicted proteins | sample KBSK1103metaG_FD_65472 | JGI IMG/M metagenome (GOLD analysis project Ga0070693, IMG submission 65472) | Corn, switchgrass and miscanthus rhizosphere microbial communities from Kellogg Biological Station, Michigan, USA - KBS K1-10-3 metaG | ecosystem: Host-associated > Plants > Roots >...
AGGGCGGCCGTAGCCAAAGCGTGTGGTAAACGGAGAGGTGGATGAGCGGTTTAAGTCGCACGCCTGGAAAGCGTGTTTAGGTTAATAGCCTAACGCGGGTTCGAATCCCGCCCTCTCCGCCAGTTCAGTGTCGAACGGTGTCCAAGCAAGTCCTCACGACATTGGCTCCCACTCGCTCTCGCCAGTCAGCTCACGGATGCGCCGGTAGACGTAGTCGTACGTTTCGAACTTCAGGCCCTCATCGTTGAAGATCGTCGGCACTTCCCCGTAGCACAAATAAGATCTGCGCAGATCCTCGGCGCTCATGCCCGGTTCAAAAAACCCGGACAGCGAACGGTCAACAATTCCCTCGGCGCAACGAATCGCGTCGTCGGGACAATCGAAACCACCCTTGTCGATCCAGAATGGGTCTGGTATCTCCGAGTTTTCGTATGCGGAAACGATGTACTTCTTGACGCTCGCGTCTGTCATCTGTCCTCCGCTTCGATCGCCCGCAATCGGTGCCAAAACTCCACAACTGCGATGTTTGGCACTGGGGTTGTCCGCATTCCGGTCTGCGTGTCGCGGTCGTCGTCGTCCCAACCTACGATGATGGTCCACATGGTTGAATCCTTTCAGTCATGGCTTGTCGGCTCAAGTGCTGACAAAACTGCCTGCGCTTAGCTCGGGCTCGCTTTCCCAACGATAGGCGACCAGCGGACCGTTCCTGCCGGCGGAGTAGTCCACGCAGGCAGCGTTCGGTAGAAGCGGCTGGAGAAATCCCTCCAACCAATAATGACCGAAGAACACCGGCTTGGCCTCCTCGTAACCGACCAACGACGATTCCGGAATCGGTGTGTCGGGTAGTTTTTCCTGCGTCAGCGGGTCGATGATCGCGGCCCTGCGGTAGGTAGTAGCGGAGGAATCCCACCACCGGGTCCGGACGTTGTGGCGTGCGTGCCCATCCTTGTCGTGGAATTGGTGGCCGGCAGGCAACTCGATCTCCACTCCCTTGGTCAGCGTCTCAATGGCGCGAAATTCCATCGAGCCGCGCCGACTCGCCGCAACGACGAGAGCGGGATCGAGTCGCCGCCCCGGTTTCAGATGAGGTTCGATCTCCGCCATGTAGCCGGGATGCCAGCAGGCGTGGACGATCCTCAGGCCGGTAAGGTCCAGCCAGAGAGGCAGGGTAAGGAACCAGTTGACGAGCTCTCGGTGCAGGTCCGAGTCGTTTTCGGCTTCATCCAGGAATGCCTTGTGCTGCTTATGATTCTTCGGAATGCGGCGGCGCAGATGCTCACCGTCGGAAGCGGGATCGGGCGTGTACCAGGCAATGGCGTTGAACTCGTGATTCCCCATCACGGCCTGGGCTGTCCCGGCATCGAGCATTTCGCGGACGATTCGGATCGTCTCCAACTGCCCCGGCCCGCGATCGATGAAGTCGCCAACGAAGATCGCAGTCCTCTCAGGATGACGCCAGGCTCCCAGGCGGTGCCGGTAGCCCATCTTACGGAGCAGCGTGGTCAGCTTGTCCGCGTGACCGTGGATGTCGCCGATTACGTCGTAGCTCATATTGCCCTCTTAGTGGTAGTATGCCACTATCTTACCTGACATATTGACGTAAAGCAAATAAGTGAGCGAACCAAAGAAACGGTTGTTCCCCATCGTCACCGCCGACGTGGCTCTTTTCACGCTGGCGGACTACCGACTGCGGGTGCTGCTGATTCGGCGAGCAAACGATCCCACCCCGGGGGGATGGGCGCTGCCCGGCACCGTCCTCAAACCCGACGTCGACCGCAACGTGGACGACGCGGCACTTCGGGCGCTGGCGAGCAAGACGCGGGTAGTCCTGCCCCACCTTGAGCAGGTGACCACTAGCAGCGGGCAGGACCGCGATCCGCGGGGCTGGTCAGTGAGCGTGCTGTACTACGCGCTTCTGCCGAGCGACCAGGTCCAGGCCGTGGCGGGCGACAAGACCGAGGCCATCGAGTGGTGCGATCCCGAGCGTCCTGGGCATCGGCTGACCTTTGACCATTCGCAATTACTGGCAAGGGCATTGGCGACGCTGCAAGACAAGGTGGAGCGGGGCGCGCTGCCGTTGCACTTGCTTCCCGCCAAGTTCACCCTGACGGACCTGCAACGTGCGTGCGAGGCTATCCTCGGACGGGAGCTCGACAAAGGCGCGTTTCGGCGCAAGATCGCCGACGAGCCAACTCTGGTTCTGGTACCCGGAGAGTATGTGCGAGGGCCGCAGCGACCGGCACAGTTGTATCGAGCCGCCGCTGATTTCAGCTTCTGAACGGTTCAGGTTGAGTTGCGCTATCCTATGCGCTGCGTAGCAGGGGCACCATAAGCACGACCACATCGTGAGACTTCGATGAAGGAGGTTCTATGAGTGACTCATTGGGGGGCGGCAGTAAGCGCAAGCAGGGTCGCATAGCATCCGCATGGAGGAGGCTCACATCGCCCAGCGCGAAATGGTCCGTGTTGGCGCTGCTCCTTATCGGCCTCGTCGTCGGCGCATGCAGCGTCATCGGCACTCAGGTCATGGTCGCCGCGACTGGCACCAACAAATTCTGCAGCGGCGCATGCCACTCGATGCAATGGGTCGCGGCCGAATATCGGCAGAGCAGCCACGCGGTCAATTCAAAGGGTGTCGGCGCCGGTTGTCACGATTGCCACATTCCGCACGACTACCCGCAACTGCTTTGGTACAAGGCGAAGGCCGGGGTGAAGGATGCTATCGGCGAGATGCGCGGCGTTATCAGCACCGAGGAGAAATTCAACCACGAGCGACCCCGAATGGCTGAGCACGTGTGGGCGGAGTTCAAGCAAACGAATTCGGCCAATTGCCGGACTTGCCACGCGTTCACGCCCGAGGTGATCGCCAAGCAGCAGGAATTCCTGCAGCCGATGCATAAGCAGACGCTGACGGGCGAAGCGACCTGTATCGACTGTCACAAGGGCATTGCCCACAAGGCACCGGGGTGAATCCGTTGGCGCGCCGCAGCACGACTGCCGGTCCGACACTGTAAAAATAGTGGCAAACCGCCCCGCGCGATACGTCGCCCGGGGCACAGCGATGTGCTATCGTAATGTTGCCTTCGCTGGTCTCGCGGTCTCTCGCGCGGACCTGTCGTGGCATCAACCGAAGAGGATACTCGTGAAGCAAACCTCGATTGTATTGATGACCCTAATTTCCCTCGCGTGCTCGGGGCCGGTCCTGGCGTCCGAAGCGATGGCCAAGGCCGACGGTTGCCTGAACTGCCACGCGGTCGACAGCAAGAAGGTCGGCCCCGCCTTCAAGGATGTCGCCGCCAAGTACAAGGGGAAGGCCGACGCCGAGCAAATGCTGGTAGCGAAGCTCACCAGCGGCAAAGGGCATCCGGCGACCAAGGCGAGCGCCGCCGACGTAAAAAGCATCGTGCAGTGGGTGCTGGCGCAGTAGGACGTTGACGGCGCGCGCGCGGCAGCAGCCCGCGCCGCGATGCCCGCGATGCAGCTCCGTAGGTCAGCGCTCGTCGGCTTCCCTGCGGCGGCCATGTTCGATTTGATCGAGGCTGCGGAGCACTACCCCGCTTTTCTCCCATGGTGCGCGGGCACGACCATTCTCGCGCGCGACGACACGGTCGTCGCGGCCGAGATCCGGGTCGACTATCGCGGGGTCCGCTTCAGCTTCACGACGCGCAATCCCAAGCGGCGTCCCGAATGGCTTGGCGTCCGTCTGGAGCGGGGCCCGTTCCGCCGCTTCGAGGGCGACTGGCACATTACTTCCCTGGCACCGGCAGCATGCAAGATCGAGTTCGTTTTCCAGTACGAACCCGGCGGCGGCCTCGGCTCACGGCTTGCGCGGCCCGTCTTTGATCACATTGCGACGACGCTGGTCGATGCCTTTGTGACGCGCGCAGAGCACGTGCACCGTTCGGCCGACGGCAGTAATGTTGCCCCGATCACCCGCTGAGGGCGCGGGGGCCGCGCCTGGCGCCCCCGATCCGGTGGCGCGCGACGCTCAGAAAGCGTACGTCGTCGTCAGGTAAAAGATGTTGGCGTTGTACGGGATGTTGGCGTTCCATCCGTTGAGGTAGCTCTGGGACGTGTTGGTCGTCACCCCAGGGAACGGAATCGTGTTCGTGTACCCGTTGAACTGATCGTCGGAATAGCTGTATCGCTGATAGGCATACCCCGCGGTGGCCGACCAGTGCTTGTTGAACGCATAGATGCCCCTCACGTCGACCGACGTGATCCTTGTGCTGGGGTAGTTCGAGAGCGGCAGAGGGTTGCCGAAATTGTTCTGCGACGTCATATCCGATGTGCCGCTCGCCTCCTCGTATATGATCGACCCGCTGAGCTTGAATTTTTCATTCACTGGCAGGTCGCCCCCGACCCCGATCATCCAGTTGTTGTTCTTCACCGATGCGGTCCAGTTGTAGGACGACGACGACGGCGGCGCACTGGGATCGAAGCAGTTCGGGCCGGTAACGGCGTCGCACGAACCGACGCCGACGTTGCGATGGGACGAATCGTAACTGATCGCTTCATAGTCGCCGAACACCGTCACGCGCCACGACGACGGCAGTCCGTAGGTGACGTTCAGGTACACTTCGTTGCGCGTGTCCCCGTTGCGGCCGAGCGTCGTCGTTTTGTAGTTGTTGTCCTTGTACAGGTACTCGAAACCTACGCCGAGGCTGTCCGCGGCCGCCCAATCCAGGTCGACCTTCACGCGGTTTTGCGTCAACGGGGCGAGATCGAACGTCCGCACGAAGCGCTGCAGGAACAGTGGATCGTTGCCATCCACGCCGGCATTGCCCTGAAGGAAGTTGGAGCGGCGATCGAGATAGCTGTAGCGCACCTTCGCCGTCAGATCGTCGACCGACGTGTTCTGCCATTCCGCCCAAAGCGTGTTCGAGGTGGTGTCGTCGAAATCGTGCCGGTTTTGCGTGATATTGTTGTAGTCGTAGCCGCCGGTGAGCCGATTGCCCCGGTTGACCCGATAGCGGGCCTCGACGCCGGCGTTTTGCTTGTCGTAGTCCCAGAGCTGGTTCTGTGAGATACCGCCGCAGGACGAGGCGTCGGAAGCGCAGAACGTGATCTGCGTTCCCTTGTTGCGCATCTGCTGCCAGTTGTAATACAGGCGCGTTTCGAGCTTGTTGTTCGGGTACGCGGTCCAGCCCGCGGTGAACGTCTGTCGCTGTTCGTTACCATGGAAAGTGTCGGCGCTCGGCAGTACCGGCAGAAAAGCTGCCGAGCCCGTGCCGTTCAGGACGCTCTGGCCGATCGGCGAATCGCTCTTGGTCTGGTCCCACGTATAGCGCACCGCCAGCGAGGAATTCCACGGAAGCTGACGCCACGTCCCGTTGAGCGAGAGGCGCTGGTAGTGGTTGCTGGGTGCCAGGTAGGTCGTGTCGATGCCGTTTGCCCAGAACGGATTGTTCCAGGTCACCGTGCTGTTGTCGTTGCTGAAGCGGCTGTACAGATAGTTTGCGGACAGCGTCATCGACGATGTCGCATAGCCGAATTCGCCACTGACGTTGTCGGTGGTGTATTGGACCGGAAGCACGAGGTCGGTGAAGCCATTGCCAGGGCTCGTGCCGTTGGAGGCGGACCCGACCTTGGTGCCGCTGGTCTCGACGTGATTGCCGTCGACACGGAAGTACCAAGGCGACTGCGCTTTCCATTCGAACGCGCCGCCGGTGTCCTTGCGCTCGTAACCCAGGTTGAGCGGAAGCCAGGTCGCCGGGTCCGGAGACGGAAACGTCGCCCGCAGGTTCGATGTGCCGGCACCCGTGAACGGAGTCAATCCGTTGAACATCAGATTGTGCGGAATCCAGTTGCTGTAGAACCGCGCGCTGAAGAGGTCGTAGATTCCGCCCCGGATGTTCAGGTACATGTCGTCGCGGCCGAAGTTCTCGCCGTACCCGTCGATCCAGCGCTTGTTGTCGCGGCCGACGATCCCGATGTTCGACAGCACGCCGTTGGACAGGTCGCGATACTCCATGAACTTGGACAGGTCGCTGCCGCTGGTGTCGGTGGCGATGCCGCCGACGGTGACCTGGCCGGCCGTGACGAATGGCTCGTCGACCGGCTGCGCGAAGGCGGGTACCGCGACCATCAGGGCGGCGCAAAGCGGATGCAGGTTGCGGCGTCTCACGATGTTACCGTTTCAGCGGATGAGGAACTGACCGCGGCTGGCTGGCGCATTGGAGCCGTGGATCGCGTTATGGCAGTTCACGCAGGCCCGCGCGATGAAGCGCGTGTTGGCCGACGTGTTGAACGAGCCGGGGGCCTTGCCGAAGCAGGCGCTGTTCTTGGGGTCGGCCGTTGCCGCCGGTGTGCATTGGAAACCGGCCGCACCTCCGTAGATCGTTCCGGGGTGGCGCGCGACGTCGTGGCAATCCTGGCAGAGGTTGGGCACCTTTTCGTTCAGAAGCCGGGGATAGATGGACCCGTGCGGGTTGTGGCAGGACAGGCAGTTCTGCTCCACGGCGGGGTGCGCAAACACGAAGGGACCGCGCTTGTCGGTGTGGCACGAGTAGCACTGCTGGTTGACCGTCTCGGCGCGCAGCATTACCGGCGTCAGCGCGCCGTGCGGATTGTGGCAATCCGAGCACTTGATCTTGTTCTCGATGATCGGGTGATGCGACGGCTTCAGAATGGCGTTGCGGATTTGTTGATGGCACTTGCCACAAATGTCCGCCTCGTTGGCCCGAAACGAGGTCGTGAAGGGCGCCACAGTCACCGGTCCCGCCGAATTGTGGATGTTGTGGCAATTCACGCAGCTGATATCGTTTCTCGCGTGCGCCCCGACGTCCCAGAACGCCAGGTGGCGGTTGCTCGAGTGGCACATCAGGCAGACGGCGGTTTTCTCGGCCCCGGTCGCCGTCTTGCTCGTCAGCGGTCCCTGCGGCTTGGCCTTAGTCGGATCCTTGAGGTGCTCGCTCGCGTCGCCATGGCAGGCCTGGCACATCGAGCCCTGCGCATCGTTCTTGGCGCCATGCGCCGTCAAGAAAATCGATTGGTGGGACTTCTCATGGCAGCCCGCGCAAACGGGGACTGTGGACTGAGGCGCTTGCGGCTTGGGCTGCGCAGGCGCTGGGGCCTGCGCATACGGAGCGCCGGACAGGATCGCCGCGGCCACGAGCGCAAGGACGCTCGTCACACGACGAATCGGTCGGCCGGCTCGGCGGAGTTCGGAGGTGCTCTGCGTGACGCTCGGCCATCCAGGCGCATCACCGCGGCTGCAGTCCACTTCTGCCATACTGCACCTCCTAAGGCCACTCTAGCGCGCCTTTGCCGCTTCCCGCAAGCGCATGAGCCACGATTATCCTTGTGCACGGCGCAGGCGTTGCGTTGACGCAACGCGCCGTGATCGACCCCCGCTTTCGCCATCGCGTGAACGCGCTCACCGCCGTATTCGGAGAGGCAGGAAATGAAGCTTTCGAAGTATGTGAAGTTCAGGGAGGAGAAATTCGGCGGCGTGCTGTTCGAGACCCAGTCGGAAAAGGTCTTCACGCTGAACCCGACGGCCGCCGCCGTCGTGCGCGAAATCGCGGCAGGCGGCGACGAGGACCAGATCGCGGTGCGTGTCGTTGAGCGCTGCAGCGGGGACGCCGGGACCATCCAGCACGAAGTGCGCTCGTTCCTGAGTGACCTTCGCAGCAAGGGTCTTGTCGAGGATTGAAGCCGTGGCGATCCCGGGTGCCGAGGCTGGGCAAGCGACTCGCGACGAAGCGTCCACCGCGGCCTCCGAGCGGCTGAGCGCACCCCTGTACGTGGCTTGGCAGATCACCAACGAATGCAACTTCGCGTGCATGCACTGCATCGAGGAGAGCGGCCCGGGGAAGCGCTTCCGCGACGAGCTCGACGAGACGCAGGTGTTCGCCGCGCTCGAGCAGATGATGGCGCTCGGCGTTCCGTATTTGTCGTTCTCCGGCGGCGAGCCGATGACGCATCCGCTGTTCTTCGCGATGGTCGAATACGCCTGCGAGCGCGGCGCCCAGCTCAAGATCGAAACCAACGGGCACTACCTGACGGAGTCAGCCTGCGCACGCATGCGCGACCTTGGCGTGAAGGCGGTGCAAGTGAGCCTGGACGGCGCGTCCCGCGCCGCGTTTAACCGCATCCGGGTCCTGGGCGAGTTCGACACGGTGGTCGCCGGCATTCGGCGCCTGCGCGACGCCGGCGTTCCTGTCGAAATCAATTTCTCGCCGACACGATTCAACGTCGGCGAGATCGGTTCCGCCGTCGACCTCGCCTACGAACTCGGCGCGTACAGCTTCTACACCGGGCGCACGATGTACACCGGCAATGCGGTCAAGGCGTGGCGTCATCTCGAGGTCGCCGAAGATGACTATGCCACCTTCTTCGACGTGCTGCGTGCCAAGTCGCTCGAATACCGAGGTCGTATGCGGGTTTACTTCCACGAGGCGGGGTTGCTCGAGGAGCTGCGCTATCGGCTGCGCGAGCCTGCCGCGCTGCTTATCGTGCTGCCCAACGGCCTGGTCAAGCTCATCAACGCCCTCCCGTTTGTGTGTGGCGATCTTCGGCGCGACCGGCTCGAGGACGTCTGGGCGCGCTTCCAGTCGGCTTGGCGCGATCCGCGAGTCGCGAACTTCGTCGACGAGCTCTCGCGCGACCCCGGGAAGACCCGCGTGCTGCACCAATGGATTCATCTCTGACGCCGCCCTCGACCGGCGCGCCCATCGCTGCTGCGCCTATGCGCCGCCTGCTGCGCGTCGTCACGCTGATCCGCTATCGGTTCTTCCTCTATGCCGGGCTGCTGCCGTATCTGCTCGGCGCGGCCTGGGCCTATGCTTCCGCGGGTGTCGATGCCACGATGTTCTGGAGCGGCCTGGGCGGCGTCGTGCTGGCAGTGATCGGCGTCGAGGCGTTCAACGAGTACTTCGATGCGCGCATGGGCACTGACCGCGTATTCAATCCGGTCGACCTTCCGGCGATCTCCGACGCGGTCTTCTGGTGTGGCGTGCTGGCGTTCGCCGGCGCGTTGGCGGTCGGCATTTACATATCCGTTCGAATCGGCTGGCCTATCCTCGCCTTCGCGCTGCTCGGCGGATTGGCCGGGATCTTCTACGAGGCGCCGCCGATCCGCTGGTCGTACCGGGGTCTGGGCGAGCTCGTCATCGGACTCGCATACGGCCCGTGGATGGTGCTCGGCAGCCTCTATCTCAATACCCGTGCCCTTACATGGGAAGCATTCGCGGCGTCGCTGGTGCCTGGCTTGTCGATCATGTCGCTCGCGGTCGTCAACGCGATTCCCGACTATCACCAGGACTTGCTGGTCGGCAAGCGCAACCTCGTCGTCCGCCTCGGTCGCGCCAAAGCCGTCGTACTGTATCTCGCGCTCGCCGGCGCTGCGCTCGCCGTCGTCGCCGCAGGGATCGTGACCGGCATCTTCCCGGCCGACTGCGGCCTCGCGCTCCTTGCATTGTTGCCGCTCGTCGCGAGCGGGAGACGCGCGCGCTCGACGTTCACGACGCCGCGAAGCTTTCTGCCTGCAGTGCGCAGCCTGGTCGCGTACTACATGCTGGCGACGGGGCTGTTCGCCGCAGGCATCGTGCTGCACGCGTGGCGAATCGCATCGTGACGTACGCGATCGACAGCCTGAGCGCACCGCTGCTCGTGACGTGGCAGCTAACGCGCGACTGCGACCTCTGCTGCCTGCACTGCTGCACCGACTCCGCTCCGGGCAAAAGGTTGCGCGACGAGCTCGACGCGGACGAGGCGATGCGCGTCGTCCGCGATATTGTGGATGTCGGCGTCCCGTACGTGATGCTGTGCGGCGGCGAGCCGCTGGTAGTGCCGCACTTCATGGATGTGGCTGAAGCACTGGGAAGCGCCGGCATCCAGCTAAAGATCGAGACCAACGGCCAGCGTCTCGACGCGCGCTTGGTCGAGCGCCTCGCTCGGCTGCCTATCCGGTCGATCCAGGTCAGTCTCGACGGCGACACGCAGGCAGTCTACGAGCGACAGCGGCCCGGGGCATCGCTCGCCAAGGCGCATGCGGCATGCCGCGCGGTCCGCGACGCGCAGCTGCCGCTGGAAATCACGTTCGCGCCGTCGAAGCTCAACCTGCACGAGGCGAGCGCCGTCATCGAGCGGGCGCGCTCGCTGGGTGCGTTTCGTTTCAATACCGGCAGGCTGATGCGCGTGGGCACCGCCGCGCGTACCTGGGGCAAACTCGCCCCGAGCGAAGAGCAGTACCGGGCTTTTCGCGCCGAGCTCGCGCTGCAGGAGCGAATTCTTGAACCCGCCATGCAGTTCTGCTATCTTCCCTTCAGTATCGAGGACGGATTGCGCGCGGCGCTGGAACAGCCGCCCGCCACCTTGCTGGTGCTGCCCAACGGTTGGGTCAAGGTGGCTGCGGCGATTCCGGCGATATGCGCCAGTCTGCGTGACGAAACGCTGGTTGATGCCTGGCGAGCGTACCGCGAGGCTTGGCGGCGAATCGAGGTCAGGACGGCGATCCGTGCCGCGATCGAGGATGAATCCCTTCAAGGCAGGGCGAATGCTTGGCAGCGTTTGCAGGTAACCCACGTATGAGCGCATCGGAGGCATCATGAGCGAATCCAAGACGTCCGTTGAGGTAGAAAGCGCCGATTTGACGGCCACGCCGCCGCCGAAACTGGTGTGGGAGACGCCCAAGATCGAGGACGTCTCCGAGCAGGTAATGGCGCAGCCGTATATCCGCTTCACCTGATTCCGCATTCGCCGCCGCAGGGCCGCTCGGTCGACGAGTACCGGGCGCCCCTGTTCATCGCCTGGCAGCTCACGAATCGCTGCGCCGGGCGCTGCATTGCCTGCTGCGAAGCGTCCGGGCCGGGCAATGGGTGGCCCGACGAGCTCGAGCGCGGGGAGGCCTTGGACCTCGCCCGGCGCATCGCCCAATCGGGCATTCCCTACGTAGCCTTCGGCGGCGGTGAGCCGCTCTCGGTCGCTCACTGCTGGGAAATCTTCGACCGGCTGACTGCGGCGGGCATCTCCCTCAAGATCGAGACCGACGGCACGCGCATCGACGACGCAGCCGCAGATCGGCTCGCGGCGCTAGCGGTGCAGTGCGTGCAGATCTCGGTGGACGGCGCGAACCGCACTACCCACGAGCGGGTACGGCCCGGCATAAGCTTCGACGCGGCGACTGGCGCCATCCGCCGCCTGGTCGCCCGCGGCCTCGCACCCCAATGCGTGTTCGTGCCGACGCGCGTCAACCTCGGCGAAATGCAGAGCGTCTACGACCTGGCCGCTTCACTGGGCTGCAGCGCCTTCGTCACCGGACCACTGATGCGGCTCGGGCGTGCCGCCGACCGCTGGGACGATATCGCCTGCAGCGCCGAGGAATGGGCTCGCGCCGTGGCAGCGCTGCGCGCGCACGCGCATGCGCGCCCCGCAGCCATGGCGCTATCGATCTATCCATGGGACATCGTCACGGAAATCGAACGGCGCTGCGAAAGCCCCCAGGCGATGCTGCTGATCGTCCCGAACGGCAAGGTGAAACTGCTCAACGCGCTCCCGTTCGCACCGGCGGACCTGCGCCGGGATAGCCTGGACGAGGCGTGGCGCGCGTACTGCGCTGCGTGGCGCTCGGCCGCGGTGCGCGACTTCGCGATACGCTGCCGCGCGGAACCCGCGCTGCTGCGCCATGCCAACGAAACCTGGCCGATATCGTAGCGCCGCACGACGGCGCACCGCGCAAGGAGCTTATTCCAACCGAGTCTCGCGTTCGACCCACGGCCGGCTTCCGTAGCCGAGTGCGGGTTCGAGGCCTTCAGGCCGTTCGCGATCGTCGAACCTCGCGCCGGCGACGGGGCGTCCGGGCTGTCGCCGTCGTCCTACGCCGAAATCAGAGGGCGTCTGATGGCGCCCATTCCTCCGGCAACCGATATTAGCGACACAAACGCGATGGGTGCCTCGTTGGACTTTTCCTCGCGTACTCTAAAAAGGAAACGCCATGGACCAAACCAGCCCGACAGCAGGCAGCCTCACCTCCTCCGGAACCCGTCCCAATCTGGGGAATACCCCGAACGCAAATGCAGTAGGCGCCAAGGTTGAAAGTGGAGCGCAAACAGCACATCAGGCCACCGACAAGATTGCAGACAAGGCGACAGCCCAGGTCGACCGTCTGAGCGGAACGGCACATCGCGCCGTCGACACTGCCGCCAATGCGGCGTCTTCCGCCGCCGACTGGGCGTCGAACATTCCGGAACAGGCGAAACAGGTTCAGGCGCAGCTCACCGAAGCCGCGAGCGCCTCGATACGCGCCCGTCCGATTGTCACCGTCGCCGGCGCGCTCTTCGTCGGGTATCTGCTCGGCCGTCTTGCGCGTCTGTAGCCGGAAATGCCCTGAGCGCGTTCGCATTGGCTGAAGGCTCCCATGGCCGTAGCTAGAGCAATTGAGCGTTGCCTCGAAACTCGCCGCTTGCGCGGCGAATCGACAGTGCGACACAAGATTGTGCTTACCGTGCTCGCCGCTTGGGTTGCCTCGCTGGCGATGGCAGCCTCGGCTCAAACCACCGATCCCGGGCAAGACGGAAGCGTGTACCCCGCGCGGACAAGCCGCTCGATTGCAACGGCTGCGGCGCAAGATCCGGCCGTAGCAAGAGGGACGACTGCTTCCGTCGAGCCGGCCAATGTGCTCGAGGATGCTCCCCGTGATCCAGGGAGCGGGCTGGGTAGTACATGCGCATACGATCCTCTAAAGAAACAACTTTCGGCAACGTGCCGGCGCCAGTTGGAGATAGCACGATCGCTGTAGACCAATAACGGCCTTTTACCTTTCACTTCGCGGCGCCTGCGGGCGCCGCTTTTTCAAACCGCTACCGGCAAGAGGGGTGGCCAAATAATCACAGGAGAGGTCATGAATAGACTTATTTATATTGTCGGTCTGGTCGTCATAGTCTTGGCCGTCCTCTGGTTTTTTGGCCTCCGCTAGGCAACCGGCTAAGGGAAACAAGATGAAACGAGGCGTCAATCGGTATTGGAATCCCATCCTTGCTTGGTCCGACGTCGCATGGAAAATGGCCGAAATGTCGGTTGCGTCTGTGTCGGTTATTGGTCATCGGACGAATCGACTGGCAAAAACGGCGCCGGTACCCGATGCGCGCGACCGCCGCGAGTTTGCGCAAATGGGCAGCGAGAAGATCGCAGCGAGCTTGGAGTCGGCCGTCGCCTTGGGCCGGCACAGTATGGGCCGCCACGTCAACCATTCCGCACGCACATTGGCGCTAATGATGGAAAGCGCGACGGCGCTGATGTCGCTCTACGGCAGTCAAAACGGTCGCCAGTTGTTTGCACGGCAGGCAAAGCTGACGAAGACGCTAATGCAGCTCAATGGAGCTGCTGCTGACCTTTCCGGTTCAACTGCCCGGCTCGCGGCGCGAGGGCTCGGGCCCATTCATTCGCGCGCCGTGGCGAATGCTAAGCGCCTCGGTAAACGCCAAGGCAACACCTGCCTCTGAAACACCTTCGGCGCTGCGGCATAATGCCGCATGATCATCCACGTCGTAGATGGCACCTACGAGCTGTTTCGGCACTTTTACGGGCTGCGGCGCTTCAACAAGGGTAAGGACCGCCCATTCGGCGCGGTGGTCGGCGTGCTGCAGACCGTTCTGCAAATGCTCGAGGAGGGCGCCACGCACATCGGCGTTGCGACCGATCACGTCATCGAGTCGTTCCGCAACGACCTCTGGCCCGACTACAAAACCAGCGAGGGAATCGAGCCAGTCCTTTTCGCGCAATTCCACCCGTTGGAACAAGCGCTCGAGGCGATGGGTGTCAAAGTCTGGCCGATGGTCGAGCTCGAAGCCGATGATGCCTTGGCGTCGGCGGCGCGCCTCGCGTCCAAAGATCGGCGCGTCGAGAAGGTCTGCATCTGGACCGTCGACAAGGATCTGGCCCAGTGCGTCGTCGAAGATCGGGTCGTCCAGGTCGATCGCCGGGCGAAGAAAATCCTCGACGCCGAAGGTGTCCGCCAAAAGTTCGGCGTGACGCCCGGTTTGATTCCCGATTTCCTCGCGCTTGTCGGCGACGCGGCGGACGGATATCCGGGGCTCCCGGGCATCGGCCGCGTCACCGCGGCACAGATGTTGAACCGTTACGGTGCGATCGAAAACTTTCCACCGACGCTGCTCGGCAACCGCCGCGACCAGGCGCTCTTGTTCAAGAATCTTGCCACACTGAAGACCGACGCAAAGTTGTTCCGCAATGTAGGCGAACTGCGCTGGCAAGGCCCGTCGAGCGGATTCGCCAAGTGGACGCAGCGGATGGAAACTCCCCGGCTCCTCGAGCGTGCGCTTAAGGCGGAGAGGGTTTTGCGACCAAATCGAACCCCTGCGGCTACCTGACGCCGGAGTGTCGCTCGCGCACCGGAGTGAACGCGCTAGCGCGACACGGTTTGTCGATAAAGCGCGGAATATTCTTGCGCGGCGGCCTTCCACCCGAAGTCGCGCGCCATGCCGTTTCGCTGCAGCGCGCGCCACACCGCGGGATCGCGATAGGCGGCGACACAGCGCGCGATCGCGCTCTTGAGCGCGTCGGGATTTGGGGCAAA
>Ga0070693_100000730_pt1 | contig 14466 bp, 10 predicted proteins | sample KBSK1103metaG_FD_65472 | JGI IMG/M metagenome (GOLD analysis project Ga0070693, IMG submission 65472) | Corn, switchgrass and miscanthus rhizosphere microbial communities from Kellogg Biological Station, Michigan, USA - KBS K1-10-3 metaG | ecosystem: Host-associated > Plants > Roots >...
AACTGATATCCAGCCTCAGTGTATATACCCTCAACAAGCTCCTGATCTTTTCGCAAGCCGCGCACCTGGCGTTCGCCGAAGGCCGGGCACTGACGGAAAGCGAAACCAACCTGGCTCGCGCACGGTATGTGCGTAAAGCGCTGGAAGGGGAAGCGGGCTCAGTCGGCTGATCGTCCAGATCACCCGGATGTGAGGGTACAATGAACGGCTACAACTTCACCGAGCGGGTGCGGAAGGTTCTCGCGATGGCGCGCGAGGAAGCCGCACGTCTCCACCATGAGTACGTGGGGACAGAGCATATCCTGCTCGGGTTGATTCGCGAGGGTGAGGGCGTCGCCGCTACGGTCCTCCAAAACCTCAGCGTCGAGCTGGATGACATCCAGCAAAAGATCGAAGAAACGGTAAAGAAGGGGAAAGCTGGTCAAACGACCGGCCCCGATTTGCCCTATACCTCTCGCGCAAAGAAAGTGCTCGAGCTCGCCATGAGCGAGGCGCGGGAGCTCAATCATAGCTACGTCGGCACTGAACACCTCCTGCTCGGCCTTCTCCGCGAAGAAAAGGGGATTGCGGCGCAGGTTCTAACCGACGCGGGCGTCAATTTGGACGCCGCCCGCGCCGAGACACTGCGCATCCTCGGCACGGAAATGCCACAGGGTGGTGGTCAGCAGCCGACTAGCAACCAGCCCGCGCAGGCGGCGCCAAAGGGCGACAAAAAATCCAAGACGCCGGCGCTCGATCACTTCTGCCGCGACCTCACGCAGCTCGCGGCGGAGGGTCAGCTCGATCCTACAATCGGGCGGGGGAAGGAAATCCAGCGCGTCATGGAAGTGCTGACGCGCCGGAAGAAGAACAACCCAGTCCTCATCGGCGAGCCGGGCGTCGGCAAGACGGCCATCGTCGAAGGGCTCGCGCAGCTCATCGCCAACGGCGAGTGCCCGGAGTCGCTCCGCGACCACCGCGTGCTCTCGCTCGACATGGCGGCCGTCATCGCCGGCACGAAGTACCGCGGCCAGTTCGAGGAGCGGCTCAAGGCGGTGATGAACGAGATCGCGCAGAACAAGCAGATCATCCTGTTCATCGACGAGCTGCACACGCTCGTGGGCGCCGGTGCTGCCGAAGGCGCGATCGACGCCAGCAACATGCTCAAGCCCGCGCTCGCGCGCGGCGAGCTGCAGTGCGTCGGTGCCTCCACGCTCAACGAGTATCGCAAGTACATCGAGAAGGACGGCGCGCTCGAGCGACGCTTCCAGACCGTGATCGTGGATCCGCCGTCCGTCGATGAGACAGTAGAGATTCTCAGAGGGCTGAGAAAGAAGTACGAAGATCATCACCGTGTGACGATCCCCGACACGACGCTCACCATCGCGTCGAAGCTTTCGGAGCGCTACATCACCGACCGCTTCCTGCCCGACAAGGCGATCGACGTGATCGACGAAGCAGGTGCGCGTGCACGTCTCGCGGCTCAGGCTCCGCCGCCGGAAGTCGCCGCGCTCAAGGCCGATCTCGAGAAAGTGAACGGCGAGAAAGAAGCCGCTGTGCGCGATCAGAACTTCGAGCGCGCCGCGTCGCTCCGCGACAAAGAGCGCGAGATCCAGGGCAACATCAAGCAGAAACAGGCAGAGTGGGAGGCGCGGCGCCAGTCGCACCGCCCGGTGCTCGGCGAGGAAGAGATCGCGTTCATCGTCAGCCGCTGGACGGGAATCCCCGTCACGCGCCTCCAGGAAGCGGAGACCTCGCGTCTCCTGCGCATGGAAGACGAGCTTCACCAGACCGTCATCGGTCAGGACGAAGCGATCAAGGCGATCTCGAAGGCGATCCGTCGCAGCCGCGCGGGCCTCAAAGATCCGCGCCGGCCGATCGGTTCGTTCGTGTTCTCCGGTCCGACGGGCGTCGGCAAAACGGAGCTGGCGCGCGCGCTGGCGAAGTTCTTGTTCGCCGACGACTCGGCGCTGATTCGCGTCGACATGAGCGAGTACATGGAGAAGTTCTCCGTGTCACGCTTGATCGGCGCGCCTCCGGGCTATGTCGGCTATGAGGATTCAGGCACGCTCACGAAGGCCGTGCGGCGTAAGCCGTACAGCGTGATCCTGCTCGACGAGATCGAGAAGGCGCACCCCGACGTGTTCAACATCCTGCTCCAGGTGCTCGACGAGGGACATCTCACGGACAACTACGGCCGTGTGATCGACTTCAAGAACACCGTGGTGATCATGACGTCGAACGTCGGCGCGCGTGACCTCACCAAGACCAAATCGCTCGGTTTCACGCAGGGCGACGCGCAGCAGAACTGGGAGCGTCGGGCGGAGAAGGTCCGGGACGAGCTCAAGAACGTGTTCAACCCCGAGTTCCTCAACCGTCTGGACGACGTCATCGTCTTCCATCCGCTCAGCCGCGAGCACATCTCGCAGATCGTCAGCGTGCTGCTCAAGGACGTGCGGAAGCGCCTGGCCGAGGAAGAGCTCACGCTCAAGCTGACCGATCAGGCGACCGACTTCCTCGTCAAGCACGGCTATGACGAGCAGTACGGTGCCCGGCCGCTCAAGCGGGCGATTCAAAAGTTCATCGAGGATCCGCTTTCCGAGAAGATTCTCATGGGTGAATTCTCGCGGAACGACGAGATCGAGGTGGACGTCTCCCCAGACGGCGAGCGGCTCGATTTCAAGGTGCTGACGAGTACTCCTCAGCCCTAAAGTCGTCATCCTGAGCCCTTCGTCACTTCGTTCCTCGAGGTCAGGCTACGCGAAGGATCTACTATCCCGGTCTGGTGTTTAGCCGGGGACAGTAGATCCTTCGTCGCTTCGCTCCTCAGGATGACCACTGCTGGCCAGGTCCCTGCAGGGATCTGGCCAGTCTCTTTTTGTGTATATTCCAAGACTATGCGACAGTTGCGCTTCCTCCCCGCGCTTCTGGGTGTTTTCGTGGCCGTCTCAGCCGCACGTGCCCAGGATGCCGCCACCGGTCCGTGCGCCACGCCCGACAGCGTGGCGTTCCGTGGACAATCCCGGATTCCCGATGGCGACCTGAGGGCGGACGTTGGCATCGCCCCGAAGTCGAAGATCAACAGCCGGATCCTCGACCGCGCGATTCGCGACCTGTACGCCACCAACAACTTCGACGAGAACATCACCGCCGTCTGTGAGCTGGTTGGCGGGAAGGCGGTTCTGGTCTTCAACGTCAAGGAACGCCCGGTTCTCAACGACGTGCGGGTGACCGGCGCCGATCGGGTTTCCACCAACTCGGTCAAGGACCGGGTGGACCTGCTGATCGGCAAGCCGATCAACCCCGCCCAGGTTGCCAAGGACGTGGCGAGGATCGACTCCCTCTATCAGTCCGAGGGCTACTATCTCGCCAGAGTGAAGGTCGACACCATCGTCGGCGGGACGAGCGTCGGCGGCGGGAACACCGAGGGCGCGACGCTCGTTTTCCACGTCGACGAAGGCCATCGGCTCGCCATCTCGGGCGTGGACATCGAGGGCAATCGCGCGCTTTCCGACAAGACTATCGTCAGCGCGATCGCCACCAAGCCGGAAGGCTTTTTCTGGTGGCGCAACGGCGAGTTCGATTCGGACAAATACGCCGAGGATCTCTCAAAGAACATCCCGGCGCTGTACGCAACGCACGGCTACATCGACATGCAGGTGGTCAAGGACACCTTGATCATCGACCGTGAGCGCGGCAAGGCGCTCGTGCGGCTCACGGTGAGCGAAGGGCCGCGCTATCGCATCGGCAGCTTCGAGGTCAACGGTGCCAAGCGCTTCTCGAACGATGACATCGCGCGCTTCTACCCGTTCGGCGAGAAGCAAAAGGGCATCACCGACGCGGTGAAAGGATTGATTCGTGTCGGCAGCCCGGATGACCCGCAAGGCACCTTCAATCAGTCGGCGTGGGACGCGGCCACCGAAAAGGTGCATGACGCCTACGAGAACGAAGGCTACATCTACGCGAGCATCCAGCCGGTCCTCGAGCGGCGGCGGGTCGGCAAGGATTCGGTGCCGACGGTCGATCTCCGCTGGGAGATCGATGAGCGCTCGCCGGCGATCGTAAACCGCGTAGATATCACCGGCAACGACGTCACGACCGAATCATGCATTCGCCGGCAGCTGTTCGTCATTCCGGGCGATGTATTCAACAAGCAGCGCCTGATCGACAGCTACCGCAACATCGCCAACCTCGGCTTCTTCGAGCAGGACATGGCGCCGCCGGACACGCGCCAGGTGAACGACAAGGGCGACATCGACATCATCTTCCACGTCAAGGAAAAGCGCACCGGCAACGTCAACTTCGGCGCGTCGGTCGGACAGGGATATGGCGTCGGCGGCTTCGTCGGCTTCGACCAGCCGAACCTCTTCGGCGAGTGCAAGCGCGGTTCGCTGAATTGGCAGTTCGGGAAATACATCAAGGATTTCAGCCTGAGCTACACCGATCCGTTCATCAAGCAGACGAACGTGTCGGGCACGATCTCCGCCTACCATCAGCAGTCGCGCTTCATCATTCAGAACATCGGTCAGTCGACGACGACCGGCGGACAGCTGCAGATCGGCTTCCCGCTCCCCAACTCGCAGACGACACGCTTCTACACGTCGTACGGCGGTGAGCGCGTGAAGTACGGCGGCGACGGTCTCGTCTCCACGATCAATTGCAACGGGTGCTTCCGGTCGACGCTCGGCTTTACACTCGACCACGACACGCGGTTCGGCTTGCCGTTCCCGGTGTCGGGCGTGCACGAGGACGTGCAGCTGCAATTGAACGGCGGCCCCTTGGGAGGCACGGCGAAATACTCCCGTCTGGTCGCCGAGATGCGGGGCTATACGCCGCTGGCGACCTTCGGGAAGGGCCTCGGCCCCGAGCCGATGACGCTGCTGTTGGGCCTCAGCGCGAAGGCGGGTGCCCTGTTCGGTGACCCCGGCCCATTCTTCGTCTCCCAAGCCTTCTCGCTCGGCGGTGTCCAGTACGGCGAACCGCTCCGCGGGTATGAAGAATTCTCCATCACCCCCCGCGGCTATCTCCCGAACGCGGACCAGTACACGGCTCAACGAACTTCCTTCGGGAATGCGTTTTACAGGAGTACCGCGGAGCTTGGTCTTCGGGTGAGCCAGCAGATTTATCTCGACGCGTTCTATGACGCGGGCAACCTCTGGGCGAGACCCCGCGACTTCGACCCGACGAGATTGTTCCGCGGCGCCGGCTTCGGTGGGTCGATGGTGACCCCACTTGGACCGCTCGGCGTTGATCTCGGGTACGGGTTCGACCGCGTGGATGTGAACGGGCGGTCGGATCCCAAATGGCAAGTACACTTCAAGTTCGGTCAGATCTTCTAATCGGAGTTCCAATGAGTTCCATCGTCCGCGCGACCACGATCGCGCTCGCTGCAACAGTGCTGTCCAGTGTCGCGCAGGCGCAAAATGGTGCCTCGTGTACGAAGCTCGGCTACGTGAATCCCTCGGCGCTCATGGAAGCGGCGCCTGGGCGCGCCGCTGCCGAAACGCTGCTCACTAGGGAGGGGCAGGGGTATCAAAGTCATCTGCAGAAGCTGAACGACTCACTCAACAAGATGATGTCAGACTTTCAAAAGGCCGAGCCAGCTATGTCGGCAACCGTAAAAGACCAACGGCAAAAGGCGATTCAGACACTAGAGAACGATCTTCAGCAGAAGAATGCCCAGTTCCAACAGCAGTTCGACGCTCGCAAAAACGAGGTGATGGCACCGATCACGGACGTCGTCAAGAAAGTCCTGGACGACATCCGCGAAGAGGGTTGCTATGCGATGATTATTATGAGCGAGCCAGGCCAGTCAGTAATTGCCTCGGCAGACAAGAATCTTGATGTCACGGACAAAGCTGTGTCCCGTTTGCGCGCCACGAAGGCGCCGGCTGTGCCGACGACCAAGGCGGGAGCGCCCTCTGCGCCAGCTGGAGTGGTCCGGAAGCCGCCGACGCAGTGATCGGCAACCCGTCTGGGGAAAAAGTCAGCGGTGAGGGCGGAATCGTCCTCACCGCTGCGTTCATTGCGGATGCTGTCGGCGGAACGCTGATGGGTGACCCATCCGTTGAAGTCGGTGGCGTCGCACCCCTCGATCGCGCATCGCCACGCGAGTTGAGTTTTCTCGGCAGCGCGAAGTATACATCGCTCATGGCGACTACACGGGCGGGTGTCGTGCTGGTCGCACAGGAGCTAGCCGATGTTGCGGGAGGCGTGGCCGCACGTATCGTCGTCTCTAATCCGCAGGAAGCGTTGCTATCGCTGCTTCCCCACTTCTATCGTCCGCCGGTTCGGCAAACCGGCATCGACGCGACTGCGTTGATCGGCCGGAGGGTCTCCCTCGGCAGCGATGTCTCGATCGGCGCGTACGCAGTGATAGGCGATGGGGCCGTGATTGGGGATAGAAGTATTATCGGACCGCATTGCGTTCTTGGGCCGTCGACGATCGTCGGGGCGGACTGTCAACTCGTTTCACAGGTCACCCTTTACATGGGTGCCGTTGTCGGCGACCGAGTCACTCTGCACGCAGGCGTGCGAATCGGGTCCGATGGATTTGGTTACGTGCAGCGCGGTGGTGTACATGCGAAAATCCCACACGTCGGGCGGTGCATCGTCGAAAACGACGTCGAGATCGGCGCGAACACGACCATCGATCGTGGCAGCATCGACGACACAGTCGTCGGCGCGGGCACGAAGATCGACAACCTCGTGCAGATCGCGCACAACGTGCGCATCGGGAAGCTCTGCCTGATCATGGCGCAGGTCGGCATCGCCGGCTCGGCGCGCGTTGGAGACGGCGCAATGCTGCTCGGCCAAGTCGGGGTCTCCGGGCATCACACGATCGGAAAGGGCGCTATCCTCGCCGCGCAGGCGGGTGTCTTCGGCGATATCCCGCCGGGCGAAACTTGGTCCGGGTATCCCGCGCGTCCGCACAAACAAGCCCTCCGCGCCCAAGCCGCCCTGTTCAAGCTCCCGGACCTGCTCCGCAAGATCGAGAAGCTGATCGAGCGTTCCGAGAAGCCGTCGGTCTGAGGGGCGTCGCACATGCCCCGGGTGGGCGGGCTTTTGTCTCCCGAAAACCGCGTTAGCCCGTCGTGTCCGCGTTAGCCCGCGGCCGTTCCATCGTTAGGCCCTACCTGCAGTACCAAGCCGCCGAGCCACAACGGATCGCCCTATTTAGGATGACAGACTGGTTGAGTTTGGCGATATTTGCGGGATGAATCGTCGTACCATCGCCCGTCCGGTCTCACTTCAGGGAATTGGGCTCCATCTCGGTGCCGAGTGCCGGCTGTCCTTCCGGCCGGCCGTGTCTGGAGCCGGTATCTTCTTTCGGCGAGCGGATTTGGCCGATCGCCCCACCATCCCGGCTTTGGCTGAGCGGGCGGTTCTCTCCGAGCGGCAGACGCAGCTCGGTGAGGACCCGGTTGCGGTCCATACCGTGGAGCACGTCCTGGCGGCGGTCGCCGGAACAGGGATCGACGACTTGGAGATCGAGCTGGATGCCGCCGAGCCGCCGATCATGGACGGGAGCTCGGCGCCGTTCGTCGAGGCCCTGCTTTCGGCGGGGATCGTCGAGCACAATGGCGGCGTCAAGGCGACCTACCTCACGCTCCGACGGCCCCTCAGGCTCGTGGACGGCGAATCGGTCTACGAAGTGCACCCGGCGCCGGACCTCGAGCTTCAGGTCTCCATCGACTTTCCCCATCCCGTGATCGGGCTGCAGAGCGGGTGCTACCGCGTGACGCGCGAGAGCTTCGTGCGCGATCTCGCTCCCGCTCGAACGTTTGGCTTCGTGAACGAGGTGGAGGCGTTGCGCGCGAAGGGACTCATTCGCGGCGCGTCCCTGGACAACGCGGTGGTCTTGGACGACACCGGCGTCATCGGCTCAGCACTTCGCTGGCCCGACGAATTCGTGCGCCACAAAGCTCTCGATTGTGTCGGAGACCTTGCGCTGGCCGGCGCCCGCGTCCGCGCCCGCGTGACGGCGGTCAAGCCGAGCCATCGCGGCACAGTGAAACTGGTGCGTGCCATGAAAGAAGCGATTGCGAAGGAGTCAACGGTGATCGAGATCGACCAAATCATGAAAGTGCTGGCGCACCGGTATCCTTTTCTCCTCGTGGATCGCATCCTCGAGATCGAGGACGGCAAGCGCATCGTCGGGTTGAAGAACGTCACGATCAACGAGCCGTTCTTTCAGGGACATTTCCCCGGCCATCCGATCATGCCCGGCGTGCTGATCATCGAGGCGATGGCGCAGGTGGGCGGCATGCTCCTCATGGGGACGGTGCCCAATCCCGATCAGAAAGTCGTGTATTTCACTTCTCTGAACAATGTGAAGTGGCGCCGTCCGGTGAAGCCGGGCGATCAGCTCCGCTTCGAGCTGGAGCTGCTGCAGGTGCGTGGAATGATGTGCAAGATGTCCGGAATCGCGAAGGTCGATGGTCAGGTAGTCTGCGAAGCGGAGATGGGCGCGATGGTGAGGGAAAAATGAGCGTGGAAACGGTCAGCCGAATTCATCCGACGGCGCTCATCGACTCGTCGGCTGAGATTGGCGAGGGCGTGGAGATCGGGGCGCACGCCATCGTCGGCGAGAACTGCAAGGTCGGCGACGGCTGCGTGATCTCGCCGCGCGCGGTCCTCGAGCGAAACGTGATGCTCGGCTACGGCGTGAAAGTCGGCGTCGGTACCGTGCTTGGCGGCGATCCGCAAGATCTCAAGTACAAGGGGGAGCCAACGACCGTCGAAATTGGCGACGGGACGACCATCCGCGAATACTCCACCATCAACCGCGCCACCACGCAATCGTACAAGACGACGGTGGGGAAGGGCTGCTTCCTCATGTCGTACGTGCACCTCGCGCACGACTGTCACGTCGGAGACGGCGTCATCATCTCGAATGGGACGCAACTCGCCGGTCACGTCACCATCGATGAGAAGGCCATCTTGAGCGGTCTCGTTGCCGTCCATCAGTTCGCGACGATCGGCCGCTACAGCTTCATCGGCGGCTGTTCGCGCGTGGCGAAGGACGTCCCGCCGTACGTGAAGGCTGTCGGCAACCCGATCAAGTTGTACGGCCTCAACACGGTCGGGCTCGAGCGCAATGGATTTCCGGAAGAGGTTCGACGAGAGCTGAAGCGAGCCTATCGCCTCTTTTTCAAGTCCGAGCTGAATCTCTCGCAGGCGCGCGAGCGCGCCGTCGCCGAATTACAGCAATTTCCCGAGATCAGCGAGTTTTTGGCCTTCTTCGATCGCAGCGACCGCGGATCGGTCGTCTGATGCCAGTCCGGATCGGTGTGGTCGGGGCGGGGGCACTCGGCTTCCACCACACGCGAATTCTCCGCGACGTCCCCGGCGCGGCGCTCGTCGGTTTTCATGACAGCAGCGCCGAGCGCGCCGCGACTGTGAGTCGTGAGCTTGGCGTCTCGGCTTTTCCGACGCTCGACGCGCTCCTCGATTCGATCGACGCGTTGAGCGTCGTCGTGCCGACGCCGGCGCACTTCGCCGCCGCGGCCCCGGCGCTGGAGCGCGGCATTCACGTGCTGATCGAGAAGCCGATCGCCACGACCTTGGACGAGGCCGATCAGCTTCTCGCCATCGCCCGCCGCACGGGTGCGCTCGTGCAAACCGGGCACGTCGAGCGATTCAATCGCGCGGTTCGCGCGGCGTTGCCGTACGTCGAGGAGCCGCGCTTCGTCGAGAGCGACCGGCTCGCGCCGTTCAATCCGCGCGGTTCGGACGTCGCCGTCGTGCTCGATCTCATGATTCACGACATCGATTTGGTGCGAACTTTCGTGGGCGGGGGAGTATCGTCGGTTTCGGCGGTCGGCGTGCCGGTGCTCACGCCGTTCGTGGACATCGCCAACGCGCGGATCGCGTTCGACAGCGGCGCCGTCGCCAACATCACGGCGAGCCGAGTGTCGCGCGAGCGAATGCGGAAGCTGCGGCTGTTCCAGCAGAGCGGATACCTGTCGCTCGACCTCGCGGCCGGCACCGGCGAGTTTTATCGACTGCGCAGAGATCTGGATTTCGCCGCCTTCGTGCGCGGCGCCCAGGGCGCGCAGGCGCTCGAATCGTTCGTCGAACGCATCGCCATCGAAGCGCCCGAGGGTGAGCCGCTTCGCCTCGAGCTCGAGGCGTTCGTCCGCGCGGTGGCGGGCGGGGGACCGGTGCCGGTGAGCGGCGACGACGGACGCGAAGCGCTCGCCGTCGCGCTCACCATCGTGAATGACATCGAGCAGTCGCTGCCGGCGCTCGCGGGCGCGGGCTCGGCGACCGCCATCGCCGCAGCGTTGAGAGCAACGGGCCAAGCCGCGGGCGGTGGGGGCCGTGCGTGAAATCATGTTCGTCGCCGGCGAATCGTCCGGCGACGCACACGCGGCCGGCGTCGCCCGCGAGCTGATCGCCGCGGGCGCCCCGTACAAGCTCGTCGGCATCGGCGGCGATCAGATGCAGTCGGCCGGCGTCGAGTTGATCGAGCATGCGAGGCGGCTCGCGGTTATGGGATTCGTCGAAGTCCTCGAGACGATCCCGCGCCATTGGGCACTTCTGCAAACGCTCAAGCGGCGCCTGCGCGGCGGTGACGTCGCCGCGGTCGTGCTGATCGACTATCCCGACTTCAACATGATCGTTGCGTCGGCCGCGGCGGAGATTGGCGTGCCGGTGTTTTACTACATCACGCCGCAGGTGTGGGCGTGGCGGCCGGGACGTCTCGACAAGCTGGCGAAAACGGTCGCGAAGGCCGCGGTGATTTTGCCCTTTGAAGAAAAGCTTCTTCGCGATCACGGCATCGACGCCACGTTCGTGGGTCACCCGTTGCTCGATCGCGCCGAGGCGATCCCTGATCGTGCGTCGGCCCGTACGGCACTCGGGTTCACCGAGGACGATCGTGTGCTCGCGCTCTTTCCGGGAAGTCGCCGGCAGGAGGTCGAGCGCCACCTGGAAGATTTCGTCGCCGTTGCGCGCGAGCTCGCACGTCGCATCGACGGATTGAAGGTGGTCATCGCCGTCGCGCCCCACGTCACGATCGACGCGGCGCAATGCCCGTATCCGATGGTCCGCTCGGCGTCGTTCACCGTGCTCCGCGCGGCCGACGCCGCGTTCTGCAAAAGCGGCACGACGACACTCGAAGCCGCGGTCGCCGGGTGCCCGCTGGTCGTCGCCTACCGCATGAACGCGTTGAACTACGCGGTCGCGCGGTGGCTGGTGAAGGTCGACAACATCGGGCTGGTGAATCTCATCGCCGGTCGGCGCCTCGTTCCCGAGTTCGTGCAGGATGAGTTGCAGCCGCGGCGCGTCGCCGACGCGCTCGCGCCGCTGCTCGATCGCGACAGCCGCGAGCGCCGCGAGATGGTCGAGGGACTCGACGCCGTACGCGCGGCGCTTGGATCTCCCGGCGCGTCGCGTCGCGTCGCATCGCTCGTCACCGATCTCGCTGAGCGGGGAGTGCGTGGGCGCTGATTCGCGCGGTGACGCCCCGAAGCGCGATCAGCGGATCGCGCGACTTGCGCGCGCCGGTGGCGTGCTCGTGAGGGTGCTCGGCCGCACCTGGCGTATCGAAGCGTCGCACGACGCTGAGATCAAGAAGCTCCGCGCCGCTGGTCGGCCCATCGTGTTCTCGCTCTGGCATGGCGACTTGTTGCCGCTGCTATATCATCATCGAGGCGAAGGCGTCACGGTGCTGATCAGCGAGCACGGGGACGGAGAGATCATCGCGAGAATCGCCGAGAGTCTTGGCTATCGAACCGTCCGCGGTTCGACATCGCGCGGCGCCGCACGTGCGCTCATCGAGCTGGCGCGCGAGGTCGAGGACGGCCACGATCTGGCAATCACACCCGACGGTCCGCGTGGTCCGGCGAAGTCGGTCGCGCCGGGCGTCGCGGTCGTGGCGAACCGGTCCGCCGCGCCCGTGATCGGCGTCGCCGTGTTCGCGCCGTCCGCGTGGCGTCTCAAGAGCTGGGATCGTTTCCTCATCCCGCGGCCGTTCGCCCGCGTGTCGATCGCCTACAGCGAACCGGCGCTCATCGACGCCGGCGACGCGCGAGAAGCATCGCTCGAGGCGGATCGCGTCGGCGCCATGATGCAGGAGGCCGAGCGCCGCGCACGCGAGGCGTTCCGGTGAGCGCGCAGGACGTCGTTCAGCGAATCTGGTACGGCGATGACAAGCTCGCCGCCGCGTCCAGACTGGTATTGCTTCCGGCCGAGCGCTTGTTCGGTGGTGTAGTCGGCCTGCGCGACATTCTCTACGACGTCGGATGGCTGCCGACCCAAGAGGCGGCAATTCCCGTCGTGAGCATCGGCAACCTGACGGTGGGCGGAACGGGGAAAACGCCGATCGCGGCGTGGGTGGCGTCTGGTCTGGCGGCACGCGGGGCGCAGCCCGCCGTCGTCCTGCGGGGCTACGGCGAAGACGAGCCGCTGGTGCACGAGCGGCTGAATCCGTCGATCCCCGTCATCGTGAATCCTGATCGGACGAGGGCCGTGGCCATCGCCGCCGCGCGGGGCGCTACGATCGCGGTGCTCGATGATGCCTTCCAGCATCGCGCGATTCGACGCGACGCCGATCTCGTCCTCGTCAGCGCCGACCGGTGGACGCCCGACGTACGCGTGCTGCCGGCCGGTCCATGGCGCGAGCCGCTCACGGCATTGCGGCGCGCTACGCTGGTGATCGTCACGTCGCGCGCCGCCGACGCGCAGCGGGTGGACGAGGTGCACAAAGCGCTCGCCGTCGCTGCTCCCGCGGTGCCGCGCCTCTCGGTCCGTCTCTCGCTCGCGGAGCTCGTGCGCGCGGACGACGACGTGCAGCGCCGCCCGCTCGACGAGTTGCGCGGTGCCAAGGTATTGGCCGTCGCCTCGATCGCTGATCCCGCGTCGTTCCTCGCGCAACTTCGCGCGCTCGACGCGGTCGTCGAACAGCGGTTGTTTCGCGATCACCACGCGTTTTCCGATGAGGAGATCGTCGACATCGCCTCACAATCGGCCGCCTTCGATTACGTTGTCTGCACGCTCAAGGATGCCGTAAAGCTCGGTCCTCGCTGGCCCTGCCCGAAGGCCCGTTCCCCAGGCTCCCTTGAGCGGCCGTTGTGGTATGTTTCTCAGCAGGTGATGGTGGAGCGCGGCGTTGGAGGGCTGGAACACGTCCTCGACGAGCTTGTACGTTCGCGCTCCGGATCGTCCCCCACCGCCGGCTAGCCGGCCCGTTTCGCATCTCATGACGACCGACCTAAGACTCCCAACCGACCGTATAGTCCGACCCGATAAAGACCGTTTTCTGAACGAAGAGAACCCCTTCGAGGCGATGATGTCCCGCTTCGATCGCGCCGCGGAGCTGCTCGATCTCGAGCCCGGCCTGTACAAGGTTCTCCGTCACCCCGAAAAGCAGATCACCGTGTCCGTGCCGGTGATGATGGACAATGGCGAAGTCGAGGTGTTCATCGGCCATCGGGTGCTGTACAACACCTCCCGTGGACCCGCCAAGGGCGGAATCCGTTTCGACCTGCAGGTCACGCTCGAGGAAGTGAAGGCCCTCGCGGCATGGATGACCTGGAAGTGCGCGGTCGTCAATCTTCCGTTTGGCGGCGCCAAGGGTGGCGTGGTTTGCGATCCGCTCAAGATGAGCGCGGGCGAGCTCGAGCGTCTCACGCGGCGTTACACCGCGGGCATCATCAGCACGCTCGGCCCCGACTCGGATGTTCCGGCGCCGGACGTCAACACCAATGAGCGCGTCATGGCGTGGGTCATGGATACGTACTCCATGCACATGCGCCACACAGTCACCGCTGTCGTCACGGGAAAGCCCATCGAGATGGGCGGCTCGCTCGGTCGTCGCGAGGCCACCGGCCGCGGCTGCATGATCGTCACCAAGGAAGCGCTCAAGCACCTCGGCATGCCGATCCGCGGAACCACGGTTGCCGTGCAGGGCTTCGGCAACGTCGGCTCCGTCGCCTCCGAGCTGCTCCAGCGCGAAGGCTGCAAGATCACCGCGATCAGCGACCGCACCGGCGGCTATCACAATCCGAACGGCATCGATATCGAAGCGGCGATCAAGCACGTCCGGCAGGTCCGCTCGCTCGACGGGTTCGCCGGCGGCGATCAAATCTCCAACGATGATCTGCTCACGCTCGACGTGGACGTCCTGCTTCCGGCGGCGCTCGAGAACGTCATCACGAGCCGCAACGCCGGAAAGGTCCGCGCCAAGATCATCTGTGAGGGCGCGAACGGCCCGACCACGGCCGGCGCCGATTCTATCCTCGAGGAGAAGGGGATCTTCGTCATCCCCGACATCCTCGCCAATGCGGGCGGCGTGACGGTGTCGTATTTCGAGTGGGTCCAAGATCGCGGCGGCTATTTCTGGACCGAGGCCACCGTCAACGAACGGCTCACCGACATCATGACGCGGAGCTTCACCGACGTGTTGCAGCTCTCCAGGCAGCACAAGGTGAACATGCGCACGGCCGCGTACATGGTCTCGATCAGCCGCGTGGCGACGGT